>OCTA010000004.1_pt1 | contig 366421 bp, 303 predicted proteins | sample 1538991 | NCBI WGS metagenome assembly OCTA01 (sample SAMEA3539302, study PRJEB22396) | soil metagenome | biome: tundra; feature: field; material: soil | place: USA | collected 2010-05 | depth 0.15 m
CATGACGCGGACAGCTTGGCGCTTCGCGCGCTGCTTGTCCGCCCCATGTTATCTAGGCCGCAGGCCTGCCGGCCCTAATGCCGTGGTTGACCCGCTTCCAGGGGCACATCTCCATGCGGCGACCCAAATGCCGGTTCGATGAGGCGTAGGAGGCCGCGCTATTCAGCGCGGTTGGGTTAAATTTGGCGAACGATCGACCGCCTTCATTATGGCTCCAGGCGGACCGGCTGACTTTCGGACCGATCGCCTCCACCGCAACGCCCGACGCCGGGGGCGGGAAGGCGACGCGCCCCCTCAGCTTCCGCCAGGGAGGTCTCCCTCTCGAAGGCGATCTCGGCGCGCAGATGGCGTCCGCCAGGGACTCCGCCGCCCTCGGCTCCCCGGGGCTGGTTGGGCCCCTCCAAAAGCGTGCAGCGTTCCCCGAAGGCGGACAAGACCGCGGTCAGAGACCAACACACCCGGTCCGGCAAAGGCATCCAACAGGAGCTTATCCGGAAGGGCGTAAACGCGCTTTCTGGACGTTCAACAGGATATGGATTTTTGATCTGTTTGCGGCGTCCTAACGGCACCTAAGCTGGTCCCATGAGCTCGTGGGGTAGATATATGGGCCATCGGTGGCCGGCGGCGGCGTCCTGCTGGCACTCCATGCAGACCGGGCGGCACAAGAGGCAAGGCGTTGCGCCTTTTCGGCTCGTGCCGAGAAAAATCTTGTAGGGGACATTTTCAACTTAACGAAGTAAGACAAGGCCATGTCCCTGCCCGCGCCCACCACCACGGTCAAGCGACTGTTGCCCTGGCTCGTCGCGGTGGCCTTCTTCATGGAGTCGCTCGATGCGACGATCCTGAACACGGCGGTTCCGACGATCGCCGCCGCCCTCCACGTGGCTCCCCTCAGCATGAAATCGGCCCTGACGAGCTACATGCTGAGCCTCGCCGTCTTCATTCCCATCAGTGGTTGGGTGGCAGACCGATTCGGCTCCCGCAAGGTGTTCTCCTCCGCCATCGGCCTCTTCATGTTGGGCTCTTTTCTCTGCGGGATCTCGACCCGGATGTCCTTTCTCGTGGCCGCGCGCATCCTCCAGGGTTGCGGCGGCGCCATGATGGTGCCGGTCGGGCGGCTGACCCTGGTCAGGACCTTTGCCAAGTCGGAACTGGTCCGCGCGATCAGCTTTTTTTCCGTCCCCGCCCTGATCGGCCCCATGCTCGGCCCCTTGGCTGGAGGCCTGATCGTCAGCTACTTCCACTGGCGGATGATTTTTTTCGTCAACCTTCCGATCGGCTTTCTCGGCCTTTATCTCGTCCATCGCTTCATGCCCGACTATCGGACCGAGCGGATCGATCCCCTCGACTTCATCGGACTGATCCTTTTCGGCTCCGGGATCGCCCTTTTTTCCTACGTCCTGGAGATCTTCGGCGAGCATACTCTCGGCCCAACCGAGATCATCAGTTTCCTCGCCCTCTCTTTCTTGCTGCTCTTCGCCTATTGGCGCCATTCGCTGACTCTTCCCCGCCCCCTCCTGCGCTTGGGCCTTTTCCGCATCCGGACCTTTCGCTCGTCCGTCATCGGCGGACTCGTCACCCGGCTCGGCGTGGGGGGCGTGCCCTTCCTTCTGCCGCTCCTCTACCAAATCGGGCTCGGCTACACGCCGGTGCAGTCCGGGCTCCTCATCATGCCCCAGCCGCTGGCGGCCATGAGTCTCAAGATGGCCATGCCGAGAATCATCACCCGCTTCGGCTACCGCCGGGTGCTCGTATCCAACACGATCATGATCGGGCTCTCCATCGCGATCTTCTCTACCATCGGTGCCGGCACGCCTGTCTGGCTAATCGCTGTCCAGGCCTTCGGCTACGGTTGTTTCTCCTCCCTCCAGTTCACCGCAATCAACACGATTGTCTACGCCGACCTCTCCGACGAGGATACCAGCATGGGCAGCAGCATCGCCAGCACCATGCAGCAGCTCTCCCTGAGCTTCGGCGTCGCCGCCGGCTCCCTCATCACCGCTTTCTTCATCCCCGACCGCTTCCACGCCAGCCCCTCCCAGATGATCTCCGGCGTCCACCGCGCCCTCCTAACCCTGGGCGCCATGACACTGCTCTCCACGCTCGTCTTCCGCGAGATCCATCCCCGCGACGGAGCCAACGTGAGCCGGCATTGGGGGGAATGACCTGAACAATGCCGTTGGCAACCCCAGCGTCCCATGATCTCCCGTCCAAGGCGTTGCGCCCAGGGCGGCGGCTCGCATTATCCGCCGTCGTCTTGCGGAGGCGGCCGGGATCGCCTTCTAGGCGGGGGCTGCGGGATCACGCGCCGGCAACGCCGCCTCGGGCTTTTGCCATCATGAGCATCTTGGCATTGAGACTCCTGGCATAGCAGGCTCTTCAATTCATCGAACCGACAAATGGGGGTCTGTGCGGCCACGCAGGCGTGGGTTTAGCCTCTTGCTCTGCCCTAAGCAGCATTTGGAAAGTTCTGCACTTTGTTCTACACTCGCGGTCGGTTTTTGGGCGGAATTGGGCGGTTTCGGGCGGTGAGCACATCGAGTTCTCAGAGTGATTGTCCCTCTGTAGCGGCGTCCATAGGTATCCAGCGGACAATTACGCTTAGATCTCAGAAGCCTGTATCGAAAGATATCCGAGTTCGAGTCTCGGCCTGGGCACCAACGATTTAGGATAAAACGATTGGGAGTTGTTTTACACTGCATTTCTACATGGGTTTGAGTCGCTGACGAAATCCGTAATTATCTGTCAGAGTTAAACGGTTCAGAATGGGATTAATTTCAGAGGGATCCAGGGATCGTGCCGCGGTTAACCTGACTTCCGCTACTGGCGACGGAAGAACAGAAATTTTGGGGTTGATCAGCTGCACAAGTTGTTGAGTTGACGTAACCGGACTTTTCAAAAGGGCGTGTAGTCCCGACCTACCCCCTTTTGCGAGCACGGGGGATCAGGTAGACTGCCGACATGTTCCTGAAGTGCCGCGTCCGCCGCAAGGACGGGAAAACTCATCGTAGCTGGTCGATCGTGGAGAGTCGGCGCTACGCGGGAAACAAGGTGGCGCATCGGCATGTATTGTCCTTGTAGGACTGCTGGCCAAGGAGAGCTTGCTTTACGCCTCTCTCCTTGGCCAGCAGTCCTACAAGGATTACTCCGTCGCCTCTTCGGTGAATTTGATCTATGGTTCTTTTGCCACATCGGTGGTGGCCCTGATCAGTATCGAGGCGATCGCCGTGATCATTTTACTGGGTGCCCAGGTCATTGCAGAACTTGAGCGCAGGAACTCTTCAGGTCACGATTCAACCGGTCGCTGAAAAAGGCCTGTTTACGTCCGCCATATCCAGTGGATGGGCCCCCTGTGACGCACCGTCCCCTGAACTTCGGTGCGTGGGGCCGCTGCCCATCTTCTTTGAGTATGGCGGGACATCGCCCGCTTGCGCTTGACATCAGAGCATCAGATGCGATGATGCACACATGAGGACCACGCTCGACATCGACGACTCGATACTCGCCGCGGCAAAGGAAATTGCCGGCGCAAGCAATTCCTCGGCGGGTGCTGTGATTTCCGACCTGGCCAGAAAGGGGCTCTCCCTCACCTCCGGCCAAATTAGCCAGCGGAAATCAGGGTTCCCTGTCTTCACAGTCCCGGCTGACGCAAAGCCCCTCACCTCGGCCACCGTTAAGTCCATTCTTTCGGATGAAGGGCTACCTGCTCGACGTTAATGTGCTTATCGCCCTGGCGTGGCCGAACCATCCCCAGCACGCGACCGCGCATGAATGGTTCGGAAGGGAGCATTCCACGGGATGGGGCACCTGCATGGTGACCCAAATCGGTTTCGTTCGGGTCAGCTCGCACTCTGCGATCGAGCATCACGTCTCGGCGCAGGAGGCTTGGCAGAAACTTTTGGAGATCGTTGCGCTACCAAGCCACTCCTTCTGGGCGGAACTGCCGGACGGTTGTAAGAACGACGCCTTTTCAAAAACCGTTCCAAACATATTGACCCACAGCCTCGTCACCGATGGCTATCTGGCAACTGTTGCCGCGTTTCACGACGGGAAGCTTGCCACCTTTGACAGGCAACTCGCCAAAATGTTTGGCCCATTGGCTGTTCTTGTGGGGAAGGCTTCCTGAGTGCGCTTCGCACAATTCCCGTCCCATGACTGCAGAACGCTTGTCAATTTGTGAGACTGGAAAAGTTCTACCCTTTGTTCTACACTGACGGCCACTTTTTGGGCCGAATTGGTCGGTTTTGAGCGGTTTTTAAATCGAGCGGAAGAGCGATTCTCCCTCTATAGCGGCGTCGCGCGTCATTGGCCGGTGAATACATTATCGACCTCAGAAGCCGTTCTCCCGAAACACGCAAAGCTGTTATTATGAAACCGCGTCCAGAAGAGGCCTGTGGTATCTGGGGTTGATGGAAGGGCGGTCGAGCGTGGAGGTGCGCTTGTCGCCCGGAGCCGAGCGACTCAAGGTGGTGGAGCAGGATGCCCGATAGGGACTGGCTCGTGATTAGTAGGAGGTGTGGCTATGGCCATGCGCCACAGGAGTAAATCCGCGCTTCCGGGTTGCCTACTGAAGAATATGGATATGCGGTAGAGATATGGCTCAAGTCCCACAAAAATGTCCGGTTTGTTTAGGTAACGCCAAAGTTCATGTGATCGCCAAAGTCGGCGCATGCCGCAGATATCGCCGCGCAAGAACCGATCGAACGAGACTGACTCGCGAACCATGTATTTGAATCTTATCCAGATTGCGGAGTCATTTGGTGTTTCGGAAACGGTTGTGAAAGACTGGATTCGCAACGAAGGCCTTCCTCACACCCCCGACCGGGGGCGGCTTCTGTTCGACAGGTTGCAGGTGGCGAATTGGGCGGTGGCGCGCGGACTGGCCGCCAAGGCGGGGTTTCTCGCGCTCGAAACGCCGGCGCTTGCGATCGCGTGGCGACTCGAGGTACTCTTGCGGGCAGGCGGCATCTGGCGCGACGTTGCTGCGGCGGATGTTCCCGATGTGTTTGAGCGGATTGTAGGTACCCTGCCTGGCGCAACACCTCCGATTCGCCAGTTTCTCATTCAACGGCTCCGATCCAAAGACAGCGTGAACTTCGCACCTGTGGGTGGCGGGTTCGCCCTGCCGCATTTCAGCTCGCGGGTCGCGCTCGGTCGCGATTCTGGTTCACTGGCCCTTTTGCTCCTGCGAGATCCCCTCGTATTAGCAACGGCGTTGCCCGACGGAGTGCCGGTCTCGCGGCTGTTATTCTTCATCGCGCCGTTGCCACGTGTCCATCTCGACATTTTGGGGCGGCTCTGTCGAATTCTGGACCGCGGGCCATTGTGTGAGCTGGTGAGGCAAGGAGCGACGGACCAGGAAATCTTCATAGCCTTGGCTGGCGCGGATGCGTCGGTGACCGACGCGGCCAACGGGGACATGAAGACATGATGCCGGGACCGCTGCCGCGTCTCGCCGCGTTCGGCGCTGCGGGCACAAGGGCGGCGCTGTTTCATGCCTGGAGCAACAGCTTGACGAAAGGCGCGCGTTTCCTGAGCGCGGGAAATATCCGCCGCGCCGCCGGCGCACGGACGATAGACGAGATCAGCGGCATGACACCGCTGACGCCGCAACCGGCGGCGATCTTCGTGGCCGGAATGTTTGCGATCACAGCGTGCCCGCCTTTTGGCCCGTTCTTCAGCGTACTGCGCATGTTGCGGTCGGGCGTCGAGACGGGGCACAGCACGGCGGCAGGATTGTTTCTGGGGGGCCTCTTGTTCGTGTTCTTGGGCCTAACGCGCCTCGCGTTCGCAACAGTGGATAGTCGGCCACGAGTGGTATCAATGGCCACGGTCAAACGTTTCCCGGAAACCGCAAGCGTCATCGTGCCGCCTCTCGTGTTGCTTGGGTTGTCGTTGTGGCTGGGTCTCGGGACGCCGCCGATCCTGCAACACGCGTCGGATGCCGCCGTCCAGTCTCTTTTCCCCAGGCCATGAACGCGACTCCTCTTCGTCGGACTTTATATGCGACCCGCTCGGCAACGTTCGCCGGGGACGCGCCCCGGCTTCCGGCGAAATTTAATCACGCTTTTTCGCGAGACGCCGAAATATTGAAATGAACTTCACCCCTGCCGTGTTGCTTGCTGTATCGCTCTGCGGGTATGCGATCGGAGCGGGCGGAGGGTTGTTGTTCCTGCGGCGCGAGCGACTGGCGAATCTCTTCTGTTTCGGCGCGTCGGCACTCTCCGCGCTGAGCGGCCTGGCGGCCGCGATGCTCTTTCTCGTCGGCGGCGCAGGTGCGACCGCGCCGCAATTCGAGCTGTTCCCGGCGCCGCTTCCCTACCTTCACTTTTCCGTTTGGCTCGATCCGCTCAGCGCGTTCTTCCTGTTACTCGTCTCGCTGCTGGGCGTCGCTATCGCGATCTATTCGCTCGGTTACGCACGCGGTTACTTTGGACGAAAAAACGTCGGCGTGCTCGGCGCGCTCTTCAATGCGCTGGCGCTGGCGACCACGCTGGTAGTAACGGCGGACAACGTCTGGTTGTTCCTCGTCGCCTGGGAAATCATGGCGCTTGCCGCCTACTGCCTCGTGAGCTTCGAACACGAGAAGGCGGAGGCGCGCCAGGCGGGCGTGCTCTACTTCATCATGGCGCACATCGACGCCGTGTGCGTCATCCTCGGCTTTCTGATGCTGTTTCAAGCCGCGGGCGACTACGGGTTCGCCAGCCTGCACGACATCGGCGCTAAGATGCCACCCGGCCGCCGCGATGCGGCGTTCCTACTGTTTTTGGTGGGCTTTGGGATCAAGGCCGGCGTCGTGCCGCTGCACATCTGGCTGCCGGCCGCGCATCCGGTCGCACCCAGCAACGTGTCGGCGTTCATGTCGGGCGTGCTGATCAAGACGGGCATCTACGGATTCGCGCGTGTGGCCTTCGATTTCCTCGGCGCTCCGCCGCTGTGGTGGGGCGTGACGGTGCTCACGGTCGGCACGATTTCCGCCGTGCTCGGGGTGCTCTACGCGCTGATGGAGCACGATCTCAAGCGGCTACTGGCGTATCACAGCATCGAGAACATCGGCATCATTCTCATGGGTCTCGGTGCGGCGCTGATATTCCTGCACACGGGCAATCCGCTGCTGGCCACGCTCGCGCTTGTCGCGGGGCTCTATCACACGATCAACCATGCCGTGTTCAAGGGGCTGCTGTTCCTCGGCGCGGGCGCGGTGCTGCACGCCACCCACACGCGTAACATGGAGGAAATGGGCGGCCTGATAAGGCGGATGCCGCAAACGGCGCTCTTCTTCCTCATCGGCGCGGTGGCCATCTCTGCACTGCCGCCGCTCAACGGCTTCGTCAGCGAATGGCTGACCTACCAAGCCCTGCTCCAAGGCTTCGGCACCACCAACAGCCTGATGCGACTGATTTTTCCATTGAGCGGCGCGATGCTGGCCCTGACGAGCGCGCTGGCGGCGGCCTGCTTCGTCAAGGCATTTGGCATCACGTTCCTCGCCCAGCCGCGCAGTGAGCACGCCGCGCAGGCGCACGAAGCCGCGCCCACGATGCTCCTCGGGATGGGACTGCTGGCCGGGGCGTGCGTGGCGTTGGGGCTTTTCTCGGTGCAGTTCGTCCGGCTGCTCGACCCGCTGACACAGCAACTCACCGGGCAGCAACTCAGCGCACAACTCAGCGCGGCCCACGGTCTCGTGTTGACGTCGCTGACCGAGAGGAGCGGCACGGTGTCCACGCTGGGCCTGTCGCTGACGGGCCTGTGCCTGGTGCCGATTCCCTTCGCGTTGGCGTGGGTCTTCGCGCGGCGGACGAAGGTTCGTGTCGGCCCGACGTGGGACTGCGGCCAGCGCAGCCTGACGCCGCGGATGGAATACACGGCGACTGGTTTTTCGAAGCCGATTCGCATGGTGTTCAAAGCGCTGTTCCGGCCGCACCGCGAGGTGCAGCGCGAATACGATTTTTCGCCTTACTTCGCCAAGACCCTCCGGTTTGACAGCCACGTGGAGGAAGTTTTCGAGCAACAAATCTACCGGCCGGCGCGGGTGATGATTCTGCGCGCGGCGCGGCGCGTGCGCGCGCTCCAGGCAGGCAGCATTCACGTCTACCTGCTCTACATTTTCGGCACGCTCGTGCTGCTGCTGCTGCTGTTCGCCATATGAACGTCGATCTTTCCGCCGCCGTCGCGCAAACCGCGCTCCTGCTCCTGCTGGCGCCACTGCTGAGCGGCCTGATCAAGAACTGGAAGGCGAAGCTCCAGAACCGGCGCGGCGCACGCATCTGGCAGCCGTATTTCGACCTCGTGAAGTATCTGCGCAAAGACATGGTGATTTCAGAACACGCCTCATGGATTTTCAGTGTCACGCCGGGCGTGATTTTTCTTACGGCGCTGTCGGCGGGGCTGATGGTGCCGTTGGTCACGGCAAACGCGCCGCTGGGACTGTTTGGAGGCGCCATCGCGGTGGTGGGCGTGCTGGCGCTCGGCCGGTTTTTCATGGCGCTGGGCGGATTGGACCCGGCGACTACGTTTGGCGGCATGGGCAGCAGTCGCGAGATGACCATCGCCGCCCTGGCCGAACCGGCGATGATGCTCGCGATCTTCACCGTGGCGACCATGGCGGGTTCGACGAATCTCGGCCAAATCGTTTTGGCGGGACAGGAACCGGGTTGGAAGTTTCTCGATGCGCCGCACGCGCTGGCATTCGCCGCGATGTTCATCGTGCTGCTAGCCGAAACGGGGCGCATCCCGGTGGACAACCCGGCCACGCACCTGGAGCTGACGATGATTCACGAGGCAATGGTGCTGGAATACTCCGGCCGTAATCTCGCATTCGCGGAGTGGGGCGCGGCGATCAAGCAACTCGTGCTCATGGCGCTCCTGACGAACCTGTTCTTCCCGCTGGGTCTGGCACCTGTCGTCACACCCGCGGCCCTCGGAGCCGGTCTGGCGTTTTTCGCCGCGAAGTTGCTCATCCTGGCGGGCGCGGTGGTGTTGGTCGAATTCACCAACGCCAAGCTGCGCCTGTTTCGCGTCCCGGACCTGCTGAGCGCCGCGTTTATCCTCGCCACGCTGGCGCTGGTTTCGACGTTTCTCTTTCGATGAACCCCCCCGCCACTGAAGTCGCCTCACGGCTGATCACGCTGCTCGCCACGCTCATGCTGGTGTTTCAGCTCCTGCTCGTGGTGCAGCAAATGCTCATCGCCAATATCCGGCTCTTCGCCCTCCAATCGCTGCTCCTAACTGGCATCGCCACCGTCGTGGCCTGCGCCTATGGCGCGTGGCACGTCCTGATTGTCGCCGTGCTGACGTTGCTCGGCAAAGTGATCTTCCTTCCGTGGCTGCTCCAGCGATTGGTGCGCCGGATCAAGATCGAACAGGAAATCCATCCGTTCGTGAACATGCCTGCCTCAATGCTCATTTGCGGCGCGCTGACCGTGCTGTCCTACGTCGTCGCGCGACCGTTCACATCGCTGGCCCGGCTAGGCAGCAACACGCTGCCCGTGGCCCTCGCACTCCTGCTGACCGGCTTGTTTCTGATGAGCAATCGGCGCAAAGCCATCACGCAAGTGCTGGCGCTCCTCACGACGGAAAACGGCATGATGCTCGCGGCGATCGCGCTCACGACCTACGGCATGCCGCTGGTGGTGGAGATTGGGATCTTCTTCGACGTGGTCGTTGCGGTGATGGTGCTGGGCATCCTGGTGTTTCGAATTCGCGAGTCGTTCGACTCGATGGACGTGAGCAAGCTGAACGAACTGAAGTGGTGACCCATGCTGCTGACTTCCCTCCTTCTGATCCCGCTGGTCGTTGCACTCCTTTGCCTTGTCGCCCGGCAACGGATTTTGCTGGAGGCGCTCAATGTCTCCGGCTTCGCGATCGGCCTCGTGCTGGGCGTGAAGCTCTTCCGCACCGTGCTTGCCCGGGAAGGCGCCGCCGTCATGGAGTGGGGCGAGTTCTTGCGCGCCGACGCGCTCAGCGCGTGGATGGTGCTGCTCATCTCTGCGGTTTCGCTGGCGACGGCGCTCTACGCCGTGAACTACTTTCGGCGCGACTTGGCGGCGGGCGCGGTGACGGCGCAGCGGGTGCGCGAGTTCTACGTGCTTACGCCCCTGTTTGCGACGGGCATGCTTCTCGTGGTTTTGACGAACAACCTCGGTGTTATGTGGGCGGCCGTCGAAATCACCGCGCTGTCCTCCGTGCTTCTGGTGGCGCTTTACAACCATCCCACCTCGCTCGAAGCCGCATGGAAATACATCATGCTCGGCAGCGTGGGCCTGGTGCTGGCGCTCTTCGGGACGATCTTCGCATATGCCGCGGCCGCCAGCCCGGCCGCTGGCATGGCGCTGCCCAGTTTCAACTGGTCGAGCCTGCTTGCGATGGCACCGCAACTGGACCAAAAACTTGTGAAGCTCTCGTTCATCTTCGTGCTCGTCGGCTATGGCACGAAGGCCGGTCTCGCGCCGATGCATGCCTGGCTGCCGGACGCGCACAGCGAAGCACCGTCCCCCACGAGCGCGATGCTCTCCGGCGTGTCGTTGAAAATCGCCATCTATGCGCTGTTGCGCTTTCACATTCTCACCGCGGCGTGTCTGGGCGCGGAGTTCAGCCGGCACCTGCTCCTCGGCTTCGGGCTGTGCTCGATGGTGCTGGCCGGGCCGTTCATTCTAACGCAGAAAAACCTCAAGCGGATGCTCGCGTATTCGAGCTTGGAGCACGTCGGGTTAATCTGCGCGGCCGTCGGGGTGAACGCCCCGCTCACTGTCTTCGGCGCGCTGCTTCACATGGGCTACCACGCGCTAACCAAGCCGGTGCTGTTTTTCGCGGCGGGGAACATCCATCAGCACTATCACACTCTCAATTTCCGCCGCCTCGGCGGCGGGCTGGCGCACATAATGCCGGCGACCGCCCTTGCGCTGGGCGTGGCCGCTGTCGCGGTCAGCGGGCTGCCGCCGTTCGGCCTGTTCGTGAGCGAGCTGACGATCCTGGCCGGCGGATTTGCTTCCGGTCACGCGTGGGTGAGCGTCGTGATGCTCGTATCGCTGCTGGTGGTCTTCTGCGGCGTGCTGAGCAAGCTGGCCGGACTCGTTCTCGGCCCGCCCCGCGCCGATGCCCCGCCGCGCGAACTCGTGACCGCCGGCCGCGTCGCGGCGATGAGCTTGCCCCTCGTCGTGCTGCTGTTGTTTTCCTTCTGGGTGCCGAATCCGCTCCGGCAGTTGCTCGAACGGGCGGCTAACATCATCCGCGGAACCCCATGAACCTGCTCCCCTCCCTTCGCTCCATCCTTGAAGAACTGACGCAGCGGTTCGGCACGCAACTGCAGCACGCTCCCGCTCCGCAGCCGGATGAGCTCTACTTGCACGCGCCGCCGGAACTCGCCGGTGCACTCTGCTCCACGTTCTATAAGAAATACCACGGCCGGCTCGCCGCTGTGTTCGCCGAGGACGCCCGCGCCGCGGAACACGCGTTTTTCGTTTATTACCTCTACGCACTCGACGCCGCGCATGGTTTCGTCCTCGTACGCGTGCCGATTCCGGCGGACAAGCCCGAAATGAACTCGGTGACCGACGCTGTGCCCGCGGCAAACTGGCAGGAACGCGAAATTCAAGACTTGTTCGGCATCAAACTGTTCGGCCATCCCAATCCGCGGCGCTGCGTGCTCCATGACGACTGGCCGGAAGTTTATCCGCTGCGCAAGGACTTCGATTTGCACACGAAGCTGCCGCCTTTCACGGGCGTGCGGCACAAGTTCCGCGAGGTCGAAGGTGAAGGTGTGTTTCAAGTTCCCGTCGGCCCGGTGCACGCGGGCATTATCGAGCCGGGCCACTTTCTTTTCAGTGTCGCCGGCGAACCCGTGCTCTATTTGCAACTGCGGATGTTTTACGCCCACAAAGGCGTAGAGAAGCTTTTTGAGAACCTGCCCATTCCCCATTGCGTCCGGCTGGCGGAGAGCATTTCCGGCGATTCCAGCTTCGCGCACGCGATCGCCTTTTGCCATGCGGTCGAGCGTGCCGCGGGAATCGAAGCGCCGGCGCGCGCCCGCGCGCTCCGCACTCTCTGCCTCGAACTGGAGCGCCTCTACAACCACGTCGGCGACATCGGCGCGATTTGCACGGACGTGGGGTTCGTAACCGCCCACATGCATGCGATGCGGCTCAAGGAGCGGGTGTTGCGCGTCAACGAAGAACTCACTGGCAACCGCCTGTTGCGCGGGATGGCTTGCCTTGGCGGCGTGCGGTTTGATTTCGATGCCGACCAACTCCGCGCGCTGGTGACGTTCGTGGACGACTTCGAAAAAGAATTCAATGACCTCGTCGAGTTGATTCGCTGCAACTCTGGAACGCGCGAGCGGTTGGAGACGACCGGCGTGCTCACGCCACAAATCGCGCGCGACCTCGGTATCGTCGGCATCGCCGGTCGGGCGTCCGGCTTTGACCACGATCTTCGCCGCGAATTTCCACACGATTTCTACGATCAAGTGCGATTCACCGTGCCATTCTTCACCGAAGGCGACGTGCAACGCCGCATGGTCGTTCGCCGTGAAGAACTCTTCCAATCCTTCGGCATCATCCGGCAGGTGGTGGGGAAACTGCCCGCCGGCCCCATCCAGACGAAGATTGGCGAAGTGCCACCCGATTGCGTCGCGTTGGGCTTCGTCGAAGGCTGGCGGGGCGAGATCTTTCACTGGATTCACACCGCACCCGGTAACCGGCTGGCGCGCTGCAAAGTCAAAGACCCATCGCTGCAAAACTGGCCGGCGTTGAGCGAAGCCATCATGGGTAATATCGTTCCGGATTTCCCGGTTGTGAACAAAAGTTTCAACCTGTCCTATTCGGGGACGGATCGCTGACCATGTTCGAAACCCTTCGGCAGAGCTTGAAAACGGGCGTCGTCACCACCAGCTATCCCACAACGCCGGCGGAAGTTTCCAGCCGTGCGCGCGGCCGGCCGGAGATCGATTGGGAGCAATGGAAGGACGCCAGGCCCGCCGCCGCCGTCTGCCCCACCGGCGCCATTGAATTCGTCGACGAGCCGACGGGCCGCACGGTCAGCCGCAATGTCACACTCGACCTCGGCAAATGCATCTTCTGCGGGTTGTGCGCTGACGTAGACCCGGCCATCCGCATGACCAATGTTTGCGAACTCGCCGCCTGCTTGCGCGACGAGCTGCGGCATACGGCCCAGTATCGCTTGAATGACGACGGCACGCACCATCGTCTGCTGGAAGCGCCGGGGAAACCGGAAACTCTCGAAACCGTCGGCCGGCAGCTCCGGGCGAGCATCCAGTCGGTCCTCGGCCGCTCGCTGCACATCCGTCAAGTGGATGCCGGCTCCTGCAACGGTTGCGAAATGGAAATCCACGGACTGAACAGCCCCGTCTATGACATCGAGCGTTTTGGCATCCATTTCGTCGTCTCGCCTCGCCACGCCGACATGCTGTTGGTCACCGGCCCGGTGACGCGCAACATGGAACTAGCCCTGCGCAAGACCCACGACGCCACGCCCGAGCCACGACTCGTGGTCGCCGTCGGCGCGTGTGGTTGTTCGGGCGGCATCTTCGGTCGAAACTATGCCACTTGCGGCGGCGTGGACTCAGTTATTCCCGTGGACGTTTATATCCCAGGTTGTCCTCCCAATCCACACGCGCTCTTGCACGGAATTCTGCTGGCCATCGGGCGGCTTCCGCCGAATGCGCCGCGGCGAAACGACTCCGACGCCCAGCGGATCAAGCATGCTCTGGCGTAAAGAACTGACGGGGACGCCCTTCCCGAGTCGGGTTTTGGGTTAGAAGCGTGCGTTTGGCGACGAGTGCCACCTCAAAGGCCTACTGGACCATCACCCCGGATGCCGTCGGCACAATGGCAGTTAGGTTAGAGGGGATGTAAGGGAGCCAAGCTTCCCGCCGGTTCGTGTGTTTTGGGAGGGGTGCTCGGGAGGGAGCGAGTTCCCTCCCTGCCAGTCTAGAAGAAGATCCTAATCCAGCTTTCTCACGGCCGAGCCCGCGTTATCGTGGGCGGCGCGGGCTTGGCGAGGATTCGCTCCACGCCGAGGCGCTTCGCGATCGGAAGGTAGAGCGGCTCGCTGTATTTGGAGCCGCCCGATATGCTCCGTGCAACACGCCTCTTTATTATCGGACTCTCCCGCATAAAGGCGAGTGCTGGTAACCATTTAGGAAGGTTGGTCCACTCGGACCGTGGGTTTGAGGGTATTCCTGGTGGGTGATGTGCCCGGACCTTATCCATTCAGGCGAAGCAAGTCACACTCGATACGCTCCAAAAAGATTGGGACGGCGTTCGAGGCCGGACTGCGGACGCTCTCCTGGAAGAGAGAGCTGGCCGTTGTCTTTTCGATATTTATCTCGACGGTTCTGGCTCCTACACGCCGGGCGATCTCCACGAAGCCGGCTGCCGGGTAGACTTGGCCCGATGTTCCGATCGCGATGAACAAGTCGCACCGGCCCAGTACAGCGGAGATCTCGTCCATAAACAGGGGCATCTCGCCAAACCAGACGACCGCCGGCCGCAGGCGTCCGACACGGCCACAGGCCGGGCATGAATCCGCTGTCGAAATGTCTGCTGTCGAGGCGAACTCGTGACCACAATTTGCGCAGCGGGTGCGCAGCAGCTCGCCGTGCATATGCCGCAATTTCTGTGAGCCGGCCCTTTCGTGAAGGTCGTCAACATTTTGGGTTACTAGCAGAAACTCGCCCCGGAAGCGGCGCTCGAATGCCGCTAGAGCGATGTGAGCCGCGTTCGGGGCGACAGCACTGGCGAGAAGCGCCCGGCGCCTTGCGGTGTAGAAAGCCAGCACCTTCAGGGGGCGCTTGGCGAATGCCTCAGGCGTCGCAAGATCCTTTGGGCGGACGTTTTCCCAGAGGCCCGACGCGCCGCGAAATGTGGCGAGACCGGATTCGGCTGAGACGCCCGCGCCCGTCAGAACAACAATACGCGAAGAACGGCAAGGATTGGGCATGATGCGCTTCCCGATTATCGCCCGAGTGTCATAGAAGGCATGCACCGTTTCTGCGATAGGTATTTCATGCGTCGAAAGGACTGAGATGCGCGGAAGGAATGCGGATTCCGAGCAACGCCTTCAGTGCGGCCAAGCAAATGTAGGTCTGGCATCTTAGTCCGCCTAAAGTTGCATTAAAAAAGTTCTGAACTCTTGTTCTACATTCGCGGTTGGTTTTTGGGCGGAATTGGGCGGTTTCGGGCGGTGAGGACATCGAGTTCTCAGAGTGATTTTCCCTCTGTAGCGGCGTCCAGCGGTATCCAGCGGATAATTACGCATACGTCTCAGAAGCCTGTATCGAAAGATATGCGAGTTCGAGTCTCGCTTCGGCACCAACAACTTAGGAGAAACGAAGAACGGTGTTCTACACTGCTTTCTACACCCGTTTGAGACGCTGACGAAGTCCGTATCTATCGGCCAGAGTTAGACGTTCCAGAATAGGATTAGTTTCAGAGGGATCCAGGGATCGTGCCGCGGTTGGCAACAGATCGCAGGCTCTCTCGAGCGTAGGTTGGAGATCGGCGTCCCCGCTCTGATTGGCGATCAGCTCGTCGCTTTCGATCACCTCTACGAGCAGATCATAGGCCGCGCGCGGATTGGCCGGCAGGACGACAAGTTCGATAGCGTCGAGAATATGGGCCACTCTTTGGATGAAAATAGTCTCGCGGCGGTGCCGATAATCATATTCCCGTTCTCCGGCATTGATGTGCGCAATTTCCGTCTTCAGAGCTTGCATGGCCACAGACGGATCATCTGCTGCGATATATGCTCTCACGTACGCTCCGACACCGTTCTCATCGTCGGCCAGCGTGAGGATGAATTCTGCCAGCTTTTCAGCGCCTCGCCGGGCAAGTCTTGATGCTTCAGGTTTCATTCTGGTCGATAGTGTATGATGCAGGTTCGAGAACGCGGCAAAGATCCAATTCAGGTGCGATCTGTCACCCGAGGATGCTCTGCGTTCTAGACAATATGGTTGCCGACAAACGCATACGTCAAAGCTACTTGCATTTGCGCCTTTATTACGTGTTTTTTCGTTCGTGAAGATCCCAAAAGGTCACCGCCCGTGTCCGGCTCTTGGTGCCCCGATCAGCTCTGCCGATTGCGGAGCCAGTCGCAACAACACGCTCACCTGTCCCCCGACTTGCGCCTTCAATCCCTTCGCGCCTCCCGGATATGATTTCTGGTTGCGGCTGGACGGCACCTGGATGCCCAAGGCTGTCGCCTGGGTTGTTGGTTGCCTGGGCGAGGAGGAATTTCGCGAGACCGTCGAGGATTTCCGCCCAGAGGGGAACATGGGGGACATGGCCGACTTGGACTTGGCTTTCCCCGCAGCCGTACACTGGCTCCTTGCCGGGTTCCGGGACGACGAGGGACGGACGTTGGGTGAACTCTGGGAGAAGGCGGATTGGCCGGGATTAAACAACGACGAGCGTGTCATGAGCGGTTATCGTTGTCGGTCATTTGCGACCCTGCTTGAGGTCCAGCGCGTCGTTGACGCCCAGAGCGTTTCGGTGATCGACCTCTGGGCAGGGAAAGGAGCACAGCCGTTCCTCATGGTTGATCGTATGGCGGCCGGAAGATTCCGACCCTTCGAACTGGTGTTGAGCTGGGTTACCCCCTATCCCCATTTCTCCCGCTTCGTCGGGTCGGCAATTGCGATGCCGCGCAATCTGAAGGAGGCTTTCGAAGGCGAGTGGCAGGCTTTTTCGAAGGAGGAATTGGCCCTGAAACGAAAGCCCAGGCCTAGCCAGTTGAAGGAGGTGCTGGGCATGGATTTCGCCTATGCCGTTGATCTGGTGCGCGACCTGGGGCGGGAGTCGATGCAGCACATGCTGCGAGGCTCCGACATCGAGGCTTGCCGCATTTACTTCAGCATGGTCGGTGCGCGACTCAAGATTCTCGACGCGCTGCGGAGCCTGCCCGAATTCGAACCTGATGATGGGCCTTCCGAGGATAATCTGCCTGAATCCGACTCGTTCGTATGGCTTCGGCGCGGCGAGTCCAAGCGGATCGAGGCGTCCATGCCCGAGGCTTTTCGCCATTCCGATGATGAATCCGCCGGCGTCGGCGTCCTTGGACGGATCTCGGTGGGACGGACGGAAGTCATGGTGCAGACAATGGGTAGGCAGAAAAGCGACTTTGCGCGTGCGCGCGTGGCCGAGATTTTCGGCCCTCAGCTTCGTTTCGAGCGGGACAGTCGGATCAATTTAGCGTTGCAGATGGCCGAGCGGCTTGAACGGGAAGGGGACGCGGGGGAAGATGGTGGCCTTGCGGATATTCCTTCAAAGCGGCCGAGCAAAGCTGATCCCGAAATCCCTCCCGAAGCCAAGGCCCAACTGATCCGGACAGCCATGGAGAGACACTTTCAGGGCCTGGCTGACGCGAAATTGCCAATCTTCGGCGGCCGCTCGGCGCGCGAGGCTGCGCGTGACCCTGCGTCCCGTCCCGCAGTGGTTTCATGGGTCAAGGACCAATGGAACAACACGATCGGGCTCGGCCAGCGCGACGGGATCCTCCTGGACGACTTCCCGCGAAAGCTTGCGAGGGAATTGGGCCTCGATGAGTTGCTGGACGCCTGAAGTCTTTGCCGTGCTCGTGAAGCCTTCACGCAAATTGCCTTTATCCTAAATCCCGCAGTTGACGCGAAGAATTTCAACTGCGGCGCAGTTGAATGAAAATGACGCTTTCACCATATAGACAATAACTTAAACCTGCTTTACCATCCTCAATTCATCACTGATTTCGATACCAAGAGCAACTCACCCATCGGGTGAACCCGATATCTCGAAATCGAACTCTATAGTGCGAGTTCCAACTGCGGGATTAAGGTTTATATAATGACGGGAAAAGATGATGCTTTTCCCGTCAATTTGGCGGTGCTCGATGAATCACAATCCGTTGATAACCAATTTATTAGCATAATTGATAGCCGCGGCGTGGGTTGAGTGTTTCCCCATCGGCAGATTTGGGAGACCCCTACAGTTCTTGAAGGAACGTCGCGAGGTCGGCTGCCTTGATCCCGGGTGCCAGTGCCGCGGTTCCAGCAGGCGTCTTCGATGGCCGATGCACCAGCCACATTTCCGCTCGTTCTCCTAACGTTCGACCCAGTGACTGCAGCGGCCGCGCCATAGCCGGCGCGGGCGTGCGGGTCGCTTTAACCTCCACTAACAGCAATTTCATCCGCCGACCCGGAAGAACGAAATCTACCTCCAACCCCTGTTCATCCCGAAAGTAGTAGAGCTCCCGCTTTCCCCCGGCGTTGATCTGGCGCTTGATGATCTCTGCGGCAACGAATCCCTCCCAAAGTGCGCCATAGAATGGCGAACGCTCAAGTTCAGAGCGTGACCGCAAGCCCAACAAATGGGACGCTAGTCCCGAATCCAGCCAATACAGGCGTGGCGACTTGAGTAGCCGTTTTCCGAAGTTCTCGAAATACGGTGGAATCAGCGCCAAGAGCCCGGTCGCTTCCAAGACCCTCATCCACTGTGCGATTGTGGGAACGGAAACCCCGAGCGGCCCGGCCAGGTCAGTCTTATTGAGAATCTGCCCGTGCCGGCTCGCGACCAGTCCCATGAACCGCCGGAAGGTCGCCAGGTCTTTCACCTGTGTCACCGCACGCACGTCGCGTTCGAGATACGTTTGCAGGTACGAGCTAAACCACAGGTCCCGGGCCCCGGGCCGCGCGATGACCTCCGGGAAGCCTCCGAGCCACAAATCCACTTTTGGACTTTCCTGCACACTGAGCGGCAGCAAGTGCAGAATCGCCGCGCGACCTGCCAGCGACTCGCTTACGCCCTGCATCAATGCCGATTCTTGGGAGCCGGTGAGGAACCACTGACCGGTCTTTCTGGGCGCCGCATCTATTCGTGTGCGAACATAGGCCAGCAGCTCCGGGGCATTCTGAATCTCATCGAGTATAACCGGCAGCTTGAGTTCGTCGAAGAATCCGCGGGGATCGGCCCGCACACGCGCCAGGACGTCGGGATCCTCAAGCAACCGGTAGTCCGCGCCGGGGAGCACATGCCGGAGAAGCGACGTTTTTCCAACCCGCCGGGGTCCGGTAAGGACGACCGCGGGGAAATTTCGGCGCGCCTTGAGGAAGGCAGTTTCTAGCGTTCTTGGCAGAAAGTGCATATGAGGAAACAAACACTAGACTTTAGGAAACTCAAACAAATTATGCGCGGCAGATTGCTTGGATTGCCGTGCGACGACACTGCCAAGATGGTCACAGGTGCCATTGGCTCATTTGGATGCCTGAGCACTTGTCAGGCGTCACAAATTTCAAAACGTTAATACCTATCGAGACGCTCGACCTATGACCTTCAGGCTCTACACCGATTTTGTACTAGCGCACGACCTACCGAAATACCGGCTATATCGCGGCGATCTCGTGCGGTTGGTTGAGCGTCATATCTCGCCATCAGCTGAAGAGGGCTATTCAGCCGAGGTCCTGGGGGCAAAGGGACAGACATTGGCTGTCATCGCAGTTGCGGCTGCATCGCTCGAATTCCTCCGGGACGATGAGGTTTTGAGCGTCCGGGCAATGGCAGTCTAGCATTCGAGGCGTAGGATATGACGGGTAGCGCTTGAGGGTTGGTGGCACAATGGATCAGCGCAGCCGCACCAAAGCGTTACGGGCGGGCCCGATAAATACTACTGGCCGGTGAGGCTCGAATGGTTTGATGGCAGCGGCGTGTGCCAGGAAAATCTTTGCTGAGATCCTGGTAATGGCCGCAATGAAACTCTTTGTTGGAGTCACGAATAATGACTGGTTCCGATTCCTCGCGGAAAAAACCCGGAAGAGGTCAAATTTCTGGCGCCCGCGGAGCCGGAACGATTTCAAAGCTCTAGAATCAGGCGACATTTTTTTGTTCAAGCTGCACTCGCCCCTAGATTTCATTGCCGGCGGTGGTGTTTTCCTGAGGCACACGTTTCTTCCTCTGCCACTCGCATGGCAGGCATTTGGTCTTAATAACGGCGCACCTGACTACGAATCGTTCGAACGAAGTATATTTGAGCATCGGGAGCCGTCTGAACTCGGGAGGCAACTGGGCTGCACGATCTTGGTCGAACCCTTCTTTTGGCCTCGAGAGTTGTGGATTCCTGTTCCTACCGACTGGAGCAAGAACGTAGTCACCGGCAAGGGGTATTCCATCGACACATCCGTTGGCGAAGCCTTGTCGGAGGAGGTAAGCAATCGTCTCTCCGGAAGAACTTCCGCGGAGTCGTTTGAAGCTGGCGAGGGGACAGGCGACCGATTCGGCGCACCGATTACGATCCGTCCGCGTTTGGGCCAAGGTGCCTTCCGGGTAGAGGTGATTGACGCCTATTCGCGCCGTTATGCCATTACTGGAGAGAAGACACTTCCTGCACTGGAAGCCGGCCACATTCGGCCCTACACCAAGGAAGGCCCTCATGAGATACGGAACGGGCTTCTCTTGCGTTCAGATCTGCACAATCTCTTCGATCAGGGTTATCTCACAGTAACACTCGATTACCGGGTGGAGGTGACCCGACGGATTCGCGAGGAGTTTGAGAACGGACGCCATTACCATGAGTTGCAGGGCCAGCGGCTTACCGTGGTTCTCCGGAAGGAAAGTGATCGTCCGGCGCCTGAGTTTATTGAGTGGCACAACGGCATTTTTAAGGGATAAGAAGGCAGCCTATGGCGGACAATTCGACCAATGCCGATGTTACCCGTCGTCATGATGTGTTTCGCGCGGCAACTCCGTATTTCGGACAAAATTTGCCGGCATCATTCTTTCAGAAGACGTCCTCGACGCTCCCTAGTATTGAGCGAATTCATCATCTAATCGAGGGTACCAACTGGTAGCTATGAAACAAGCGGACCGAGACGTGCGGGCTCTCTTGCCTGAATTGCGGTCCTTAACGTGAAATCACCCAAGACGCGGCTCCTTCTAATCGTGGTCGCCCTGTTCTTGGGCGCTGTCGTGGCTAACGCGGGGGACGCTGCCCTGAGAGTGGGATTCGCGCGGCCACCCGGCTATGCGAGGCCGTGGGTCTACTGGTTCTGGATCAACGGCAACATCAGCAAGGACGCGATCACGGCGGATCTGGAGGCGATGCAGCGGGTTGGCATCGGCGGCGTCCTGATCATGGAGGTGGATCCGGGGCTTCCCGCCGGGCCGGTTGCATTTGGCAGCGCTCAGTGGCGCGAGCTGTTTCGGTTCGCCTGCAGGGAGGCGAAGAGGCTCGGATTGGAAGTGAATCTCAGCAATGACGCGGGCTGGACGGGCAGCGCGGGCCCGTGGATCACGCCGGAGCTTTCGATGCAGAAGGTCGTGTGGACCGAAACGGCGGTCCGGGGCCCCCGCCACTTTGAGGAGACGCTGGCGGAGCCCGCGCGGGTGGCGGGCTATTACCAGGACGTTGCGCTCCTCGCATATCCCACGCCGCCGGATGATTCCTACCGGATCGCCGACATCGATCTGAAGGCGACCTTCATATCGAAGACGTCCCCTTATGGCACCGATTTGGGCATTCCGAAGCTGCCGATAACATTTCCCGAGGTGCCGAAGGACAGGGAGGTTGATCGCAGCCGAATCCTCGACCTCACGGCGAAAATGAGGAATGGCCGGCTTTCCTGGGACGTTCCGGATGGCCATTGGACGATACTGCGGTTCGGCCACACTTCGACGGGCGTGGACAACCATCCGGCGCCGGACGGCGGCCGGGGGCTTGAGTGTGACAAGCTGAGCAAAGCTGCGATCGACGTCCATTTCGCGGGATTCCTGGGAAAGATCATCGCTGACGCCGGGCCGCTCGCGGGCGGCACGCTTGTATCCGCGCACATCGACAGCTGGGAGGTGGGGGCGCAGAATTGGACCCCTTTGTTCCGGGAGGAGTTCCAGAAGCGCAACGGCTACGACCTTATGCCGTTCATGCCCGCGCTCACGGGGCGGGTTGTGGGCGATCTCGAGGTCTCGGAACGGTTTCTCTGGGATTTTCGGAGGACCATCTCCGATCTGTTGAACGAAAACTACGCGGGACGGCTTCGCGAGCTGGCCAACCGGCACGGCCTGCGGCTGTCCATCGAGGCGTATGACGCCACGCCGGTCGACGACATGTCCTATGCCGGCCGGGCGGATGAGCCGCAGGCGGAATTCTGGCTTGGGCGCGACTTTTTCCCGGGGGTCTATCGCTCGTGGGAATGGTGCGGGGGGACGGCTTCCGCGGCCCACGTCTATGGCAAACCGGTTGTGGCGGCCGAGGCCTTCACCTCCGTGGGGGGGGAGGACTGGCTCGCGCACCCGGCCTCGATGAAATCGCTCGGCGATTGGGCGTTTTGCGAGGGGATCAATCGCCTTATCTTCCACCGCTACGCGATGCAGCCCTGGAAGGACCGCAAGCCGGGCATGACGATGGGGCCATGGGGCGTGCATTACGAGCGGACGCAGACCTGGTGGGAGCAGTCGAAGCCGTGGCATGAATACCTGGCGCGCTGCCAGTATCTGCTCCGCCAGGGCCGATTCGTGGCGGACCTGTGCTACCTTCAGCCGGAAGGCGCGCCCATGCGGTTTCAGTCGCCGGGGGTGGACCCCCGAAGCCCGGAACCGCCGGTTCGCCCCGGCTACAACTACGACGGCTGCACGCCGGAGGTGGTCCTGACCCGCATGTCGGTGAAGGATGGCCGGCTCGTTCTGCCCGACGGGACGGGCTATCGAATGTTGGTGCTTCCCGAGCCTGGCGCGATGCCCTGGTCCGGTACGATGACGCCAGGGCTCCTGGCGCGGATCCTGGAGCTGGTGGAGGCCGGAGCCACGGTGGTTGGGCCGAGGCCCCTGAAATCCCCGAGCCTGTCCGGGTATCCCGAGTGCGACACAAGGCTGGAACGGCTGGCTGACCACCTGTGGGGGGATTGCGATGGCAAGTCCATGACGGAGCATCGCGTTGGGAAGGGGCGCGCCATTTGGGGACGAACACCCCCGCAGGTGCTGGCAGAGGCGGGGGTGCCGCCCGACTTTTCCTGCGGGGACATTCCTGCGGCTCCGTTTCGCTACACCCACCGCCATTTGGACGACGGCACGGAGATCTATTTCGTCGCGAACAGGCGCAACACCGCCCAGGAGGCGACCTGCGTTTTCCGCGTCAGCGGTATGCGCCCCGAATTCTGGTGGCCGGAGACCGGATGCGTGGAGCTTCCCGCGCGGTATGATGAGGGCAACGACTGCGTCAGCCTGGCGATACGTCTGCCCGAGAACGGCTCCGTGTTCGTGGTGTTCACACCGGGAGGGGCCCCGGAGAAGGGCAGGATCACCTCAGTCACCCGCAACGGCGCCCTGCTGACCGACGCCGGCGAGAGCCTTGGGATCGTGCGCCTAGCGGATGGAAGCCTGGAGGCTGAGGTCCGGCGCGCGGGAACCTACGTTCTTAAGAGTCCCGATGGCCGGGACCGCCGGTTCGTTGTCCCGGCAGTGCCCGGGCCGGTGGAAATCCCGGGCCCATGGGACGTTCAATTCCCGCCGGGCTGGGGGGCTCCTCCCAGCGTGAAGCTGGATCACCTGATTTCCTGGAGCGAACACCCGGATTCCGGGGTCAGGTATTTTTCCGGGCGGGCTTGTTACCGAAAGACGATTCACGTGCCGTTGTCCATGGTGGCGGAAGGGAGCCGCGCATACCTGGATCTGGGCGCGGTCGAGGTCATCGCGGCAGTCCGGTTGAACCGCCGGGATCTGGGCGTCTTTTGGAAGCCACCCTTCAGGGTTGAAATCACCGGCATCGCGCGACCGGGCGACAATCTCCTGGAGGTGGATGTGACCAACCTCTGGCCAAACCGGTTGATCGGGGACGCACAGCTTCCCGATGACTGCCAATGGGAGAAGGACACCCTTTACGGGAGGCGGCTGGCGCGGTGGCCGGCGTGGTTGCTTGAGGACAAGCCGAGTCCGGTTGGCCGGTTCACTTTCGCCACATGGAACGTATGGCCCAAAGAGGCCCCCTTGATCAAATCCGGGCTGCTTGGCCCCGTGTCCTTACTGGCCACGGCCCGAGTCCGCATGCCCGTCCGGTAAGGTGCGCGATTTACGCCCGTTGCCAGCGGGTAGCGGCGATGCGAGCAGCCGGCCAGGAGTCACGCACAGTTACATAAGGTGATCTTTTTGGGATGTCCTTGGTTGTTATCCCTGCTTGGAGGGCGGTTCACTGGGCTTAAAAGATACAGATGGGGGTTCGAGCCTCCCTTGGGCGCCGCTGAAAATTCTGGTGATCGGGTTCAGATTGAAGAAGTTAGTGAGGACCGCACGAGGCCACGGGATTTCACGTCGCGACGAAGTCGCGGAAGGGAGGGGGGCCGGCCGGATCAACATCAACCATCCAGCCCGACTCTGAGTGTGTTCCGAAACGGGAGATCCGCTCAGTCAGGTCAAATCCTTATGGCTTTTCGTATGATTCTCTTGTTGGGGTTGGCCATGTAGGAAGGAGAGGTCTTTCGGGGCGAGGTTTGGGGGTGAGAGGCTCAACCCCACAATCGCCGCGCTAAATGGGGCCGGCGGCAATCGCGATCACGCCCTCTCAGTGTCGCTACTGCCAGGGCATAGGGCATTTGCGGGCTTGTCTTCACTCGTTGATCAGACACCTGCGGGTTACACCCCATATCTCCCGCGCGATATAGCGCGCACACTCCGTCAGCAGAAAAAGAATCGGACGATGCTGGCGGGATACCCGCCCTGTTTTCGTCCTAACCATTAGCCCAATAACCCATGAATGCGCCCTCAAACGAATTCGATAAGAACGTCAAATCACCCAATCCTGCTATCAAAAAAGTCGAAAGTTCACATCTCGTAGGAACTGGACTCGGCGCGGTCGCCGGCGGCGCTGCAGCCGGCGCCGCGGTGGGAACTGTCGCTGGACCCGTTGGCACCGTCGCAGGCGCGGCCGTCGGAGCCGTCGTCGGCGGTATTGCCGGCAAGAGTATAGCGAAGGCAGTGAACCCCAGCCTTGAAGATGCCTATTGGCGTGAGAACCATCGCCGTCAATCTTTCGCCATGGGCCGGTCATACGATGACTTTGGCCCAGCCTACAGGATCGGGTACGAGGGTTATGCTCTATATGGCGCCAAAGGCGGCACATTCGACGAGCGCGAAGCGGACCTGCGGAAGAACTATGAAGCGACCCACCCGAAAATAGCTTGGAACGAGGCCCGCCCTGCTTCACGTGCGGCGTGGCAGCGGTTCCAGGAGTAGCCCTCAAAGGGGACCACGGTCGCCTAGGGCTCTGGATAACGATTCAATGTGAGGCCGCGCCCATCCTTGTGGCGCGGCCCTTTTGTTCCGGACGACAACCGGGACAAAGCCAAGGCCCACGTGGCCGATCTGCCTCACGTCGAAGACCGCTGGCTAATTCACGAATATGATTTTGGCGACGGATGTAAACACGAGGTGCGGGTTGGAAAACTATTGCCCTCGTAGCGCCGGAGAGCCGCAAGATCCCCTGCACCGATGGTGGCCGAGCCTGCCCCCCCCGAAGACTGCGGCGGCCTGCCCGGCCACGAGCGCCTGGTCACAATCATCGCCAGCCCCAAGCATCCGGAACACGGCCGGACCCTCGAATAATATAATCGGGTGACCGCCCCGATCGAGAGGCCTTCGATGCCAAACGCGTCGATGCTGCTCTCCTGAAATTGAAGATCTAAGCCCCTATACACATTCGCTGTTGGACGCCTGTGTCTTTGGATTGTTCATTCCTGCAATGAAGAAGCATCAACACACAAATCTGCTCCTCAGAACGTTCCTTGGTTTCCTGCTCAATGTATGGCGTGATTTCAGACGCAATCAGGGCTTCTTGCTGGCCGGTGCGATTGCCTATTATACTCTGCTGTCAATTGTGCCCCTGTCGATCCTCGGCCTCATTGTGCTGTCACATTATGTCGAGAAGGGCGTGTTATTCCACACCTTGTCGACGTATATAGAAATGATCATCCCGGGCTATGCCACGACCTTGACGGAACAGGCGGGGATATTTGTTGAGCACGGCAGGTCGGTCGGGGCTTTTGTATTTCTGGCGATGCTCTTCTTCAGCTCCATCGCCTTTAGCGTGCTCGAAAGCGCCATGTCAGTGGTTTTTTCTCATCGCTTCAGGGGCCCACGTCGTCGCTTTCTCCTGTCGGCCATTATTCCTTACGTGTATATCCTTTTGATCGGCCTGGGTGTCCTGCTGGTGTCGTTTATTGCAGGGGCCATCGAGACCCATAGCGGAAGGCAGTTGGTCATCTTTGGATGGGGTCTCAGCCTGGAGGGCCCTTCCTTCTTTGCCCTGTATCTACTCGGGATATTCGGCGAGGTGTTGTTGCTGACTTCTTTCTACCTGGTCATGCCCTTGGTGCGGATCACGTTTCGGCACGCTCTGATGGGCGGAATGATCGCGACGGTTTTATGGGAGATCACCCGCCGGGTGTTAGTGTGGTATTACTCGGTCGTCTCATCGGTGAATTTGATCTACGGTTCTTTTGCGACGTCAGTGGTGGCCCTGATCAGTATGGAGGCGGTCGCCGTGATCATTTTGCTGGGGGCCCAGGTCATTGCAGAACTTGAGCGCAGAAACTCTTTAGGTCACGGTTCAGCCGGTCGCTGAAAAAGGCCGTTTTCGTCCGCCGTATCCATGAAAGACGAGGGAAACCCGCTTTTTCACCAGGAGGCGCGTCTTACCATGATCGGAAGCTTGCACTGCATCCCCTTGCTCGTTTGGGATGAGCAAGACCGGGAGTTAATCAGCTTCCCGGAAATGAAGGGGCGCCTCGCAACAGGTTTGATCACCATCTGATCGGCAATTCCCATACCGGGGGCTCCGGACGGTGGGGCCGGCCGCGTAGTGATGACCCCAGACAGAAGGCCTGCGACCGAGACGCTGAACCCACCCGCAGTAACGTGAAAGCTCCGATGACGACCCGAGATCTGGCGCTGGTTAACCAACGGTTTTACGATGCCCTCTGGTCAAATTGCCGACTGGTACGTCCCGAGCGATTCAATACGTGGCCCCTTCTATCGGAATTGGCCGCCAGATCACCGTCCCGTCTTGAAGTCGGACCGGGCCTTCGGCCACGTTTGCCGATCATCGGCACCTGTTTTGTCGACATCAGTCCGCCGGTCATCGCACGCCTGAAAGTCGAGGGTGGGCTTGCAACGGATGGCGCAATCGCCGCTCTTCCGTTTGCAGACGAGCAGTTCGATCTAGTCTGCGCATTCGATGTCATCGAACATGTCGACGACGATCGGAGCGGCTTTCGGGAGCTAAGCCGTGTGCTGAAAAAAGGCGGGCGCCTTATCCTTTCGGTCCCCATACACGCGGCGTTCTGGACGGACTTCGACGTGTTAGTCGGGCATGCGAGGCGGTACGAACCCAAGGAGCTTGTCGAGCAACTCAGGTCCCATCATTTTGAAATCGAAAGCAGCGCCCCGTTTGGGATGCAGCCTTCCAACCCCTGGCTTGTGAAGCATGGGATGCACTGGCTCATCCACCACCGGGAGATAGCAATGCGCTGGTACAATGGCTTCATCGCCCCGATAGGCCTGCTGTTTCAGAGGCGGCTTCAGTTTTCTCGAGGGCTGATTGATACGAAAGGGATCGATGAGGTGATCCTGGTGTGCGAGCGCAGGTGAACGTGTTCGCCGAAGGCACGGTTTGAGGCAGATGGCATTAGAGCTATCATCGAGAACTCCCATCCGGGCTCTCGAATCATTGGGAACGGGTCGGCTGACTCCACCTTTCACGAGCCGTGTTCGGCGGGTAGTCTGATCGGCACAAAGTGTGTGAGATTATTGGCTCTCCTCTGCAGAAGGGCCCCGTCTTGAGCACCATTTCGATGATTTTCCAACCTTAGAAAGCCTTGGCCAAAGTTGTTCTGCCACTGTCAATTGGAACAATTTCGACAGGTCATTTTCGAGAACCGCTTTGGTCAGATCTTCTCTCTTTTTGAATTCGCTATGTCGAGCGAGTTTGACGCGTGCCGACTCAGAAACTCCACCGGAAGCAAGCAGGTTCGCGGACGTGTGAACACGGGACAGCCGTGGGAGGATCCGAGCGGGCATGGGGTGTTCACCTTACTAAGAAGCGTGCTTTTCGGAGCGAAAATGGTGCGCTTTTGCTGTAATTGACTCTCTAGATATCAAATCGACCAATGAATGATGCAACAACCCCTCGTCAGGATCAGAGCAGACCAGCGGGAGCGTTTTTTGGGCTTCTCGCGGCCTGCCTCGTTCTCGCAATCGTTATCATCGTCCTCGGCGTCAAGGTTCACAGACTGAACGCCCAGCTCCCCGACATCCAAACGCAGTTGGACAGCGCCAAGGCCGAATCCGCTCAGGCGCAAACCGACCTCGTAAAGGCCAAGACCGCTTCGACCGAGCTGCAGTCGCAGTTCGACAAGGCCAAGGCGGCCTCGACCGAACTGCAGTCGCAGCTCGACAAGACCAAGAGCCAGCAGGCGGATTTGCAATCGCAGCTCGACAAAGCCAAGGCCGACAAGGCCCAGTCCGCAGATCTGCAGGAGCAGCTGGTGAAGGCCAAGGCCCAGTCGGCTGACTTGCAAAACCAGCTGAATCAGGCCGCTGCCGGGTCGTCCCAGCTACAAACGCAGCTCGATCAGGCAAAGAGTCGGTCGTCGGACTTGCAGTCGAAACTGCAAAAGGCGGAGAGCGACCTTGCCAAGGTTCAGCCCTTGGTCCTTAAGGCGCGCAATATGCCGGTCACGACCTCATTCGAAAGCAGCCAATGGGGCAGCAGCTTTTCGACGCACAGCGGCTTCACGCTGCGCATCAACAATCTTAACCCCCAGCCGTTGAAGGTGGACATAACCGTCACCGGGGCGGGGAAGACACGCACGCAGTCCAATACGGTAGCGGTTGGTGCAACAGTGAATGTCGAGAAGCTGGCCGCCGGGGAGAGTGTCGTCATTGCAAGCGAGGGCTACAACCCGGTGCGCTTGACTGTGCAGTGAGGGGCAATCCTGCCCGCGCAGGGTGGAGGCTGGGACTTAGCCTCCGCCCTGACTGACACCGCAGACTCCTCCTGTGGGTGGCGAAAACCTCATCGCGGATCGGATTCATTGATCGACGAAGCAGTCGGGCCGGTCTGCCCGGATAGAATGTCCGGTGTGACTGTTGCCGTACTGCGGCAATTTCCGCGACACGGCAATCGCGGGGACTGATGATTCGCGGCCGGTACTCCGAGGAGTGCATTCGGTGCCGGGTAGACCTGTCCGTGGCAAGTCGGAGAACCCTGTCCAGATTGTCAGGGCAAAGGATGCACAGAGAGTTGCACAATATGTGATCATTCTGAGATATTTGCCGTTGTATTCCCATGAAAGACAGGGCGTTCCGTTGACCACTAGAACACGGAAGGGGGCTCGAGTCCCCCGTGGACACCATGCTAATGCCTCCCCAATGTGGGGCAGTCGTGGATCGCCTGCAGAGCATTGGTCTTCCGCCCGGTTTCCCGGACTTTGGTAGGCCTCGGTTCCTTGTTTGTTGTCCCCGAACTTTTCCGCTCTAGATTATCACCCCGATGCACTTGGCGCGGCTACTATCTCTTTGTGCTGCGATGTCATGTGTCTCGCTCGCGCTCGCGGACAGCAACGCAGCGGTGGCGGGACCTTATGACCCGACCCAACATTGGGAAGTCGACTACGAGAGCGGTGTGCTCTGGCGGGTCACAGGCTCGGCCACGCCCTTGAGTTACACCGTGCTGCCGCAACTTCTGACGGTGAAGAGTCCTCGGATCGGCACCGCGCGCTCCTTCGCCGGGGGGGATCTGGTGATTCGCAACCGGTTCAGCTTGATGGTTGAGCCAATTGCAATGGGACCCGAGCACCATTTCATAGGCGCCTCCGGTTCGGGGATCTTGGAATGGTGGGACACTCGGCGGACGCGTGCCCTGTTCTTCGCGAGCGGTGGTGGAATCGGGTGGTTGGACAGCAAGGGTCACGCGGTCAAGGGAGCACAGGGCGAGGACTTCAACCTCAACTGGCTGGCTTATCCGGGCGTGCGGTTTGTTCTCAGGAATGGGTTGAGTGGCTCAATCGGCGCGTACTTCCAGCATGTTTCGAACCGCAACATGAACCGCGTGAACCCCGGATTGAACGCGGTTGGCCCGATGGCAAGCGTGGGATGGCACTTCTAGCCAAACGGCGCCCAAGCAGTCTCTCTCGATGCGCAAAGACGGCCAGCCTGACAATCGCCGGGTCCGAGGCCTGCGCCTGCCAGGACTCCCGCGGGGCGGGGGCCGTGCGATCCCTGGCGCGGATCATTGCAAGGGCTCGGCACGCGTCAAACGGCCCCGGGTTTCTTGCCCTTTCCCGCCGTTGACGCAGACGCCACGGGGTTACCAAAGCTTTCAGACTGTCCAGTAAGGCCGGCCGCGACTAAACGTTGTTCTGATACGCGGTCCTTCCCTTTGCGACGGGGCCGTTTTTCCGGTTTTGACCGCTTTCCCAGATGTCGAATGAATCATCCCTGCCCGCCGGCAGCCGGGTGTTGCTGGCAAGCCTGAACCGCTACGATCAGCCCTATCCTGTCTATCCCCTCGGCCTAGCTTACCTGGAAGGCGGACTTCGCGCGGCCGGCTACAGGACGAAGATTTGGGACGCGAACGTGTCGACCGGGACGCTCGAGTCCTGCATCGCCACTTTCGAGCCTGCGTACATCGCGCTGTCGATGCGCAATATCGACAACGTCCAGTATCACAATCCGCGCTCTTTCGTGGGGGAACTGTTGGATTGCTGCCGGCGGATCCGGTCCGTGACCACTGCCCGCCTGATCTTGGGTGGAAGCGGCTTCTCCATTTTTCCCAAGGAGCTTTTCGCAATGGCTGACGTGGACTACGGCATCGTGGGAGATGGCGAAGTCTCGCTTGTCCGGTTGCTCCAGGCTATCGAATGCGGCGGCGGCCTTGACGGCGTTTCGGGCCTGCTTCACCGGGAGGCTGCCGATGCGATTCAAATCAATCCCTTCAGCGCCCGGGACGCCGCGTTCTGCACCGAGCCCGTGCACGACCCGGAACTGCTTCGGGCCTACGCCGCGCGGGGGGCCCTGCCCGGCGTGCAGACCCAGCGCGGATGCCCCTTGAGGTGCTGCTATTGCACCTATCCGCTCATCGAGGGGAGGCGGAGCCGATACCGGACCGGCCAGAATGTCGTGCGGGAGATGAGGAAACTGCTGTCGCTCGGGGTGAGTTTCACGTTCATCGTCGATTCCGTATTCAACACGTGCGTGGACCACGTCGTCGAGGTCTGCGAGGCGCTCGCCGCCGCAAAGCTCGACATGGAATGGCAGTGTTTCCTGCGCCCCTGCAACCTCACGAGGGAGCTGCTCGAGCTGATGCGCCGGGCAGGCGTGCGAAACGTGGAATTCGGCTCGGACAGCCTCTCCGATCCTGTTCTCAAGCGGTACGGCAAGGGTTTCACATACGAGGAAATCCAGCAGTCCAGCCGTTACGCGAACGAACTGGGGATCAATTGCTGCCATTATCTGATTTTTGGAGGCCCGGGAGAGACGCCGGATTCAGTCGGGGAAACGCTGGCGCGGGCCCAGTCGATGCCCGGCGCCTTCTATTTCGCGGCAATCGGGATGCGGATGTATCCGGAGACGCCGCTGTGGAGGGACTTGGCGCCGGAGAAGAACGGAGAAACCGCCGGCGACTACCTGGTCGTGCCCCGCTTCTTCCTGGAGCCGCCATTCACGGTCGGCGGTCTTTACGAGCGCCTGCGCCGGCAGCAGCTACACTGGCACAATTGGGCCGTCGGCGATCCACCGCCCGAGTTCCTCGATACCGTGGCCAAGCTCCGAAAAAGGGGCGTCCGCGGTCCCATGTGGGAATACATCGAGACGCTGCAGCGATTGGCCAGCACACAGGAAGGCGGGCTTCGGGTGGATTGAATCAGTCGCGCACGGAACGAGCTGATTGCCGGTCGCCCGCGGCAATGAGTTACACACTGAGTTACACAATGTATGGTCATCCCAGGATGTTCTCGGCTGTTCTCCCTTGACGGAGGGTGGTTCACTGGGCTTGGAAAAAGCAGATGGGGGTTCGAGTCGCCCCCTGGGCACCTGCGTCACGGACATCCGGCGCGCCGGGGGGTTACTCTGTCTCGGGCTTTGAATTCTCGCGCCATTCCACGGCCCCAAATCGGCTGCCGCCGAGAAAGGTGTAGACGAGGCTGAACGTGCCTTCCGATTGGTTCACATCAGGGAGGAGGCCGTAGTGACCGTGACGATGCGACTCGACGTATTCGAGTCCAACAGCCTGGTGCTTGAACAACCGGAAAGTGAGGCCGACGTCACCGCGAAAAATCTGCTCCGAACCGGTTCGGTCATCGGAGCCCGTCCCGCTGACGTAATAGTCACGCGCCGTGAAATCGACCATGGTCCGCCGGCCGAAGATGAAACGAAGGGCCAGCAATCCCTGGGGAGTCAATCCGTAGTGGTAATCCCGCTGGCCGTCGGCCCGCGGAATGGTTCCGGCCGCTCCGAAGCCGGCGCCTGCCATTGCCGTCCCCTGCATGGCAACATGGCGCGAGAGCCACCACTGTTCGGTCGTTCCGAGCGAGAGGGCGGTCGAGGAGATGCGAAAGATCGGTGGAGCAATGTAATCATAGCTGCCGTAGAGTCCCCAGATGCCCCGGTAATTATCTCCGATCGCGTAGCCAGTCCCGTAAAGGAGGCCGCGATCCATTATGTCTTGGAGAAAGTTGTGCCCGTGCGCACTGGTCTGGGCGGCGACTTCGAGAGAGAAGTAATCGAAGGGCCGGTCGTAGTCATAGCCCGTTTTTCCCGGGAGACCATAGATGTAGGAAAAATCAAGGACCGCCTCGCTCTGCTTCTGGTTGGTATAGGCGGAACCTTCGTTGAGCAGAAGATTGTTGTTTGTCTTGATGAGGTCCGTGCTGGCGCCCCAGCGCAGGCGCATGAAGGTCGCGGGGTCATTGCTCGGAAACACGGCCTTGAAGCGGTTGCCAAACACAAGGCGACTGAAGCCAGTCGGCGGAGATATCACCGCGGCCCCAACCTCGTGCCAGAACCCCGGATGGTCGCCGCCGTCCTCCAACAGGAGGCTCGCCATCCGAAACAGCGATTCGCCAAGGATGGCTCCTGCCGTGCCCGTCGTTATCTGATCATTGAAGGATGGCAGGTCGGTTTCCCCGGCCATTTTCCAGATAAAACTGCCCACATTGCTATAGGCGAGCGATTGCCAGAAGGAAACGCCCGTCGACCGCGCAAAGCCGAACATCATCGAGCCCTGGTAAGGATGGGCAAACTGATTGATGTCAAAGGGGTCCGTGTCGAAAACCCAGTGCTGTTCATGCAGGTGCTCCCACGTGCTGTTAAGCGTCGAATCGTAGACGTCGTGCGGGATGGTGATCCGGTCATAGACGCTGAGCGCCGTTAGGAATCCCGGCACTTCGAAGGCAGGAACCACATAGCTCTTCCCCGCACCGGTATTCCAGTTCAGCACGGCGTCCTGCCCGATTGGGGGCATCTCGGCTGGGGCAGGATTATACGGTGCCGTCGTTTGGGCTGGGAGCCCCGCACCTACGGCGAGGAACACAAGCGCTGCCACGGTGCGGCGAGGCTGAATGGAGACCGATCGGAAACGATTGGACAGAGCGGTAGAATCTCGCATGGAGGTTGGATCGATTTTCGCGGGGAGCATATCGGTCGTGCGGCAGCGGCACTATGGGGTCTTGCCCGTACTGGGAAGCGGGCGCCCCCCCATCCGCGTCCTCGTTCGCGCCGCGGAATTCCAAGTCACGTCTGCCGGATGGAATTATTGGAACCTGGCGCCCCGAAGTTCTTGCCCTGACTGAGCTGATTGCCCTTCAAAGCGTGTGCGGCCATTGCCGCCCGCCGTCTGTGGCTGGCGCCGGGCCGGAATGATGCTGGCATATTCGCCACGTAGAGAGATTTGATTCACTTCAGTTCAATCTTAAAACAGGCTTGGTGCACCATATTATTAGTGGGCAAGTTATGGAATTGGCCTTTTCTGCCGAGCTTTGCAGAGGCTGCCACCTCTGCTTGCTGGAATCCCGCTTTTTAAGGATGCCAGGCGAGACACGCTACAGCACGCTGACCGGCATTCCGACCCCCACAAGCTTCACCAGTGTAAGCACGTCCCAGTTGGCCAAACGGAAACAGCCATGGGACTCCGTGCGCCCCACATTCTCCGGATCCGGTGTCCCGTGGATCCCATACCCTGGTCTATCGAGGCCAATCCAAGCCAGTCCAACCGGATTGTTCGGACCCGGCGGCACGACGAGTTTGTGGCCTAGCAGCCGGCCCTCCTCGGACTCGGGAAACAGATCCGGATCAAAAGTATAGTCAGGATTGGGAATCACGACCGTTACGTGAAGGCTGCCAACGGGCCTCTTGTCCACCATCCGCGCAATGCTCACTGGGAAATGCGCAATCACGCGACCCAACGCGTCGAACACCTCGAGTTCGTGTGCGTCCAGCGCAATTACGACCTGCGCTGCGGTACCGCTCACGACCACCTGCTCCACCGCAGGAACCACAATTTTTGTGCCGGGCAACACAGCCTCCCAGTCGACATCCGGATTCAACCTTCGGACAAGATTCGGATGGGAATGAAACCGTTCTGCCGCCAGCTCGAGAGCCGACGCATAGCCCAATGTCTGCAGCTGCGACTTCTCGAGCCACGTTCTTGGCTCGGGGTGCAATCCGGCCAATTCGATCGCTGTAAAAGTGTAGGTGCCAAGCGCCGGCGCTGACAGCCGCAGGCGTTCCCGCGTAGTCGCATCCAAGAGACCTGTTTCCGCGATCCCGGCGCCCCGCTGAAATGCTCTCAATGCTGCCGACGTCTGAAGGCCCGGGACGCCGTCAATCGATCCGCAGGAAAAGGCACGCCGATGCAGCTCAACCTGCAATTCGAGCGTCGCATCGACGCGCATCGCCTGCATCGACGTGTCTGCCTGCATGCTGTCCTCGGGGGGGGCGGCCGCCAGCCTCTCCCCGCAGCAAAGGATGGGCAGGATGGCCAAAAAAAATCGAATGCAGATGCAGCGCGGCAGCATGCCGTGCAATGCGAGCGGCATCATCATGTGGGGGGAATGGGCTCCGTACGAAAAAGGCGACCGTGACAGGCTACGATTGAGTCTTCCTAGACACATGATGTCGCGCGTGGTTTCCCGCGCCCTGCATGGATTGCAAGGCGATAACGCTGCGGCGCAATTGCGCGACTATCGAAGCCGTCTGATTGGCCGCTTCGCGCGACGTTAGCGGCTCTACGGCTCTTTCTGAGTTTTTCCCACTCGTGGGGCGCCCTTTGATTTTCGGATGCATTGGATTTTCGTGAAGCTTTTTTGAGGATGGATTGCTTGGGCTAACACTGTCTTCTCCGTGAGATATACAGGATGCACGATGTCCGCGATATGGGGGACTCACCTACTTAGCATCGCTCAACTCGAGGAGTCGTTGAGCGGATCCCTCCCTTCAGTCCACCCTCAGAGTCGGTCTGAAGTTTCATTCGTATACCGGCGATCTATGACCCGCGTCAGCTGCTTGAGCCGTAACCAACGTGCGGAGTAACACGGAGCCGCCTCAAAAACTGAATGCTCACTACATGATATCACGTAATCGGGCTATTTTACCCCTCCAGGCCGGCGTGATGCATTGCCTGCACCATGAAAAATCCACGTTGCGCGGCACTTCGTAGGGTGCTCGACATAGCTTCGAAACAGTCTGGGTCGTTTAAATGCCCAAGCCATGGGCAGACTCGCAAATGCGTTTTACCCAATGTAGACGTCCGGCAGTCCCAGCATGAACGCAACAAATGAGCAGACGTCGGTCTGGAAAGAGGAGCCGATCAAGCGTCTGGCGCTCTTTTTCGACGGAACGTGGAACGAACCAGGGGATAACACCAATGTCTGGCGACTGTACCTGATGCTTGCCGATCAAGGCGCGGACGGGATGCGGCAGGTAAAATACTACAACCAGGGCGTGGGAACCCATTGGTATGACGAGCTCACTGGTGGCGCCTTCGGCGTGGGATTGCAGGAAAACGTGAGGGCGGGATACCGGTGGCTGATGGAAAACTACAACGAGGGCGACGAGGTCTTTCTGTTCGGATTCAGCCGCGGGGCGTTTACCGCGCGCGGCCTTGTTGGCCTCGTCGCCCGATGCGGGCTCCTCAAGCCGGACGCTCCCATGTCATTCATTCAGCTGTTCGAGCGCTACCAGCGCGGCGATAGCGCGACGCCCATCTACGACCTGAAATATTTCAAGAAGAAGCCCGACTCAGAGCTGGATTTCGAGGAGCGTGTGCTGGTGCACCACGCGTGGTATCATCCCCAGATGATCAAGATGGTTGGGGTGTGGGACACGGTCGGCAGCATAGGGGTGCCGTTCGGCAACATCCCCGGGGTCAGCCGCAGGACGCTACGCTTCATCAACACTAACCTAAGCACGGTCGCCGCGCATTCCTACCAGGCACTGGCCCTGGATGAGCAGCGTCAGCCCTACTGGGCCATGCTGTGGACGGCCTTTGAGCTGAACTCTCCAGACGAGACGGCGACTGTCAGGGCCCAGAAATGCTTCATTGAGCAGCGTTGGTTCGCCGGCGCCCATGCAAACTTAGGCGGCGGATACCGGTCCGACCTGCTCCCAAACCGTCCCTTGAAATGGCTCTACGACAAGGCGGCGGCGTGCGGGCTAGGTTTTCGCTGCACGTTTGAGATCAACGATGAGGATTTCGGGATGAAGCCGGTCGATTCCTATACGCAGTTCCTTGACGGATTCTGGAAGATAATGACGCTCGGAAAGCGCTACATCCGATGGGTGCAAGCCGAACCGAAGAACAAGAAGAAGGGTCGCGTGCGGACCGTGAACGAACGGATTGACTGGTCCGTTTTCGAGAGATGGCAGAAGGATAGCGCCTATAGGCCAGCCAGCCTCCTAGAATGGTCGAAACGCAAAAAACTTGATGTCGCTGCGATCATCGCCAATCCCGAACTATTCAGAGGGCTTTGGGAGCCAGTCACTAAACCTGGAGTCGAGTAGTCGTAAGCCTATTTCATTCCAAGCCGGCAAAGTTACACACAGAGTTACACAGTATAGAATCATCGTAGAATGTCTCCCGTTGCAGCGAGGAAAGTTACACACAGAGTCACACAGGGGGTGGTCATTCTAGCATGTTTGTCGTTGTATTCCTCTGAATGAGATGGTGTTACACAAAGCGTAAAGATACAAATGGGGGCTCGAGTCCTCCATGGGCACCACTTTGAATCCAGGTGATCCGGTTAAGATCGAATGGGTTAACGAAAATCGCGGGAAACCAGTGAATTTGAGGTCGCGATGAGATCGCAAAAGGACGTGCTTGGCCCAGACTGAACCCTCAAGCGGTCCGAATAAGCGAAGGCGCGGCCGCCGCAGCCTGATCACCCCTTCAGCCCCAGGTCCCTCAAGGCGCGGCGCTGCAACTTGCCCGTCAGTCCCTTGGGCAGGACGGGAAGAAAGGAAATGCGGTCGGGAACCTTGTAGTCCGCCAGCCGCTGCCGGGTGAATTCCCGCAATTCACTCTCGGAGGCCGATCGCCCCTCGCGCAATGCCACAAAAGCCACGACGCGCTCCCCGTACACTTCATCAGGCACGCCGACCACACCCGCCTCCATCACCGCCGGGTGCTGAAGCAGCGCCCCCTCGACCTCCTGCGGAGAGATGTTGGAGCCGCCCCTGATGATGAGCTCCTTAGTCCGCCCCTCGAACCAGAAATAGCCGTCGCCGTCACGGCGGCCGAGGTCGCCCGTCCGTAACCACCCCCCGACCAGCGTTCGCCCGGTCGCCTCGGGGTCATTCCAGTAGCCGACAAAATTCGCGGGGCTGCGCACCGCCAACTCGCCGATTTCGCCGTCGGGCACGGGATTCCCGTCCGGGTCAAGAGCCCGGATCTCGACGGTGGGCGCCGGAACACCGATCGACCCCGTCCGGATGGCCCCCGGCGGGTTGCTGGCAATGACGAGGCTTTCGCTCATGGCGTAACCCTCGATCAGCGGGCCTCCGCAGACGCGCTCCCAACGCTGCTGCAAACTGACCGGGACGGTGTCGCCCCCCGAGAACCACGCGCGCATCGAGGCCAGGTTTCGCGGACGCTGCTCCTGCTCCGCCGCGACGAACTGCATCCCGGCCGGCAATCCGAGCGTGACGGTGCAGCGCCGGCTCTCGATGAGGTCGAGGAGCCCGGCGGCATCGAACGCTGGCAGCAGGGCAACGGAACCGCCCGCGAGCAGCGTCGGCAGGAGCAGGGCATTCAGGCCCGACGTGTGCATGATCGGCACGGCAATCGCCGTCACGGTGGAATCATCCAATTCCCATCTCGCAATGGTTTCCGTCGACGCCAGCAGTGTCCGCAGGGTGTGCGTCACGCCCTTTGGCCGGGCCGTGGTCCCCGACGTGTAGAGAATCAGCGCCGGGCTGTCGGCTGGCGGCGTCTCCGGATCGGGCCCCGGCACGCCGGGCGGCAGTTCCGTGTAGACGGCGGAGAGCCCGGGAACCCCGGGTTGGATCTCCCGGACGCCGGCCGCGAATTGCGGCTCGCTGAAGCACAGGCGCGGCCGCGAGTGATCCAGGACGTATTGGATCTCCGGCGGCTTGAAGCGCGTGTTCACGGGAACCGCCACCAGACCGGCGTGGAAGCAGGCCAGCATCGCCACGACGACGTCCACGCTGTTTGTCCCTTGGATGGCGACGCGATCCCCCTGGATCAGCCCTTCCGCCAGAAAGCGGCGCGCCAAACCCATCGCGGCCAGGTCAAGTTCGCCGTAGGTGAGGACCCGGCCCCCGCCCATCAACGCCGTCTTGGCGGAATACTGGCGTGCCACGGCGCGAAGACGCGCGGAAATATTATTGGGGTGAATCACGGCTTCATGGAGGACGTGACGCGACCCCAGCAGATTGAGCCACCAACGAGTCGGTCGCGTCGGAAGAAGCTGGCGACGGATGTACCCGCCGCCAGCCCATCGGCCGAACCGGCCCGGTCACTTGCTGATTTCGTGGTAGATGCCGTTGTGCACCACGGTGCGCACACTGGCCACCCCGGCCAACCAATCAGTCATCCACGTCGACGCCTCGGAATCGATCATGGCCGCGCAGCGCTCGTGGGACGGAGCGCTGATGACCACTTCGTGCGTGTGGTTGGAGCGGCCCGCGATGACGCGGTAGGTATTGATCTTGATGTCCTTGAGTCCGTTGCTGTCAAACAGCGCGCGGAGTTCTCCCAGCGCCTTGAGGTACGCCGCCTCGTCCTTCACCTGGGCGTCGGTGACCAATATCCATTCCCCGTCGTAACCGCCTTCGAAATGCACCGCCTGCAGCATGATCGAGGGCCCGAGCTTGCGGATCGCCGCAAGATGCTGGTTGATCTCTTGCCGTTCGGGGAGCTTCATGAGCGCCGCGGAATCCTTCGCAAGCGTCACGGCGGAGTCCGCGAACCGCACGGCAAACACCGCGCCCGTTTCCTCGCCGGCGATGATGCCCTCGTAGACATGCGTGAAGTGGTCGGGGCCGCCGGCCGCCTTGAATTTCTCATTGGCCATCGCGACCCAGGTCGCGTATCCGGACGAGTCCTCGGTGGTGACGGCTTGGACGGTGACAACCGGCAGCTTCGGGGCGGCCTTGGATCCGGCGTCATCAGCTGCGGTTGCATAACAGGCGGCAAAAAGCGGCAATAGTGCCGCGGCATGTTTCAGGGTCATTTTCATTGGTCTTTTTTTGGGTGTGCGATGACCCAAGTCCGGCAAGGTTGCGGTGGAGCTAAACTCGGCGGCCTCGGTCTTCAGGTTGATTCGTGGGGCACGTGCCTAAATTAAATTTGCTAATAGCCAATATTAATCCTGTCAAATGATGGCCGGCGGGATGCGACCGGGTCCCCGTTCTCGAACCGCCCCTGGGTTGGGCCTGGATGGTTAGTGGATGCCAATAAGGCTATTGCAGTCGTCCGAAGCCCTGATTCGATGGCATTCCAGCCTTGGAGATAGCCTGCTCTGGCCTCGCAATACTCCGATTCCCAAAAAACCAGCGGTGAACACAACCAACCAAGGCGACGACGCTGGCGACATTTTCCAGAGCCACAATCCGGCGCCAAAACCGCTGGCGCCCTCGGAATACCGCCAGCAGGCGCTCCGGTTCATCATCAGCCTCAACCGGGGCAAGGGAATGAGTTCATTGAGCTTCAGTGAACTTGCCCTGCAGATGCGGGATCAGGCCCTCCGCGGCGGCACCGACCCCGTCTTCGAACCGCTTTCATTGGAGTCGATCAAGGCTGCGGTCGCCGATTTGGTTCTCACTCGCGAGCTGAGGATCATCAACGATCGCACCGTTATTTTTCCGCCCTCCGCTTCGACCGGCTAAGAAGGGGCGCAGCCGTAGAAGGCGGCCCGAAGCGGCCGTGGATCAAGGGACGGGTTGCGGATATCGGGCCTTCGTGGCGTCTCGAGGGGCCCGGGAATGCAGGCGGCCTCCATCCGCGGGCGATCCGGCGCAAACGGGCCGCACGCCCGCTGCCGCCACCTGCGCACCGGCAAAATATGCGGAGTCTTGGCCAATCGAGGCGTAGTTCATTTCCGCGGTATGGCCAATACTCGCACCCCAATGCCGCGACCGGTGCGACCGGACGCCGCAAGCTAACCCCAACCCAACAACCCCGAGGCTTATGAAAAACCTGGCATTTGCAGTCATTCTCGTCTGTGGCCCAGCCCTTGCAGCCCATGCCGCCGACGCAAAAACCACGTGGGCCGACAAATGCGCCAAGTGTCACGGGGCGGAGGGCAAGGGCGACACCAAGATGGGGAAGAAACTCGGCATCAAGGACTACAGCGACGCGAGCGTGCAGGCCGGATTCACGGATGAGCAGGCGTTCAAGGCCCTGAAGGAAGGCATCAAGGACAAGGCCGGCTCCACCCGCATGAAGGCCGTCGAGGACATGTCGGACGGCGACATCAACGACCTGGTGGCGTATGTCCGCGGCCTGAAGAAGTAAACGCCGCGAATGCTGATGCACCCGGCGAGAACCCTTCTCCCACGGCAACGACGCGAGGGCTGATGCACAACAGGCTCCACGCATCCCCCGGGGGGGGCGGGCCCGAGCGGGCCCGCCACGAGGGGCACGCGTGAGCTCCCCCAAGATGCCTCCGCAGATCTCCCGGCTGGTCCTCCTTACGCTGGGGATCGTCGGTTCCTACGCGGTCGCCCGGAAGCTCCTGGTGCCGGCGACATTCGGCCAGTACGGCTGGTACCGCGGGGCCGCGCTGGGGGAAAACGCCGCGCGCGAGCCGGTGTTTTCCGGCATGAAATCGTGCGACGAATGCCATTCGGACGTCCTCCTGAATCTGGGCAAGTACGAGCACAAGACCGTCTCGTGCGAGTCGTGCCACGGCCCGAGCCGCGCGCATGCCGACGATCCGGACGTCAAGACGCCCAAGGGGAAGTTCGCGGACGGCGACTGCCTGCGCTGCCATCAGTCCAGCCCGTCGCGGCCCCTGTGGATCAAGCAGGTGGATCCCCTTGAGCATTACCGCAGCGACCGGTGCACGGGCTGCCACGTGCCGCACCAGCCGAAGGAAACGCCATGAATCCCGTGATGACACGCCGCCGCATGCTTGGCGCCCTCAGCGGCGCCCTGGGGTGGATCGCGTCCCGGCCGGCGGCCCACGCCGCCAAGGCCGCCGTGCAGAATCTCCTGGCCTCCTCGCACGCCCCGAAGGGCTACGACCCGACCAAGCACAAGTGGCTCATGTGCATCGACGTCGAGCGCTGCATCGGCTGCGGCCTGTGCGTCGACGCCTGCAAGAGGGAGAACCACGTGCCGGAGGCTTCCAGCTTCTTCCGGACCTGGATCGAGCGCTACGTCATCAAGGTGCCGGCCGCGGGCGGGAACGACGCCCGGGGCGACGTGCTGGTCGACTCGCCGAACGGCGGCCGCGACGGATTCCCGCCGTCGGCCGTGCCGCGCGAGGAGATCCTCAAGTCATTCTTCGTCCCGAAGCTCTGCAACCTCTGCGAGCATTCGCCCTGCGCGCAGGCGTGCCCGGTTGGGGCCACGTTTGACAGCCCCGACGGCGCGGTGCTGGTGGACTCCACCTACTGCATCGGCTGCGGGTTCTGCATCCAGGCCTGCCCCTACGGATGCCGGTTCCTGAACCCGGAGACCAAGACGGCGGAGAAGTGCTCGCTGTGCTACCACCGCATCACGCGCGGCCTCAGGCCGGCCTGCGTCGAGGTCTGCCCCACCCAGGCGCGCATCTTCGGCGACCTGAAGAACCCGGTCGAGAACGACCCGGTCCAGGAATTCGTCCGCAAGAACAAGGTGTTCACGCTCAAGCCGCACCTGGGCACCGAGCCGCGGGTTCTCTACGCGAACATCGACAAGGAGGTCAGGTAACATGGACCCCTTGCTCACCCCTGTCGTGCAAGCCGCCGGCGAGGCGCACCACCTGGCGACGAGCATCGAGGGCTACGTCTATCCGAACGAGCAGAACCTCCTCTGGAGCGTGCTGATCGTGGTCTATCCCTACATCACCGGCCTTGTCGCGGGCGCGTTCATCATGGCCTCGCTGGTGCGCGTGTTCAACGTGAAGGCGCTCACGCCGGTCTATCGCCTGGCCCTGCTCACGGCCCTGGCATTCCTGGTCTGCGCCCCGCTGCCGCTGCTGTTTCACCTCGGACATCCGGAGCGGAGCTTCCAGGTGATGATCACGCCGCACACCTCCTCGCCGATGGCCATGTTCGGCTTCGTCTACGCCTGGTACATGATGGCGGTGCTGCTGCTCGAGCTGTGGTGCGAATACCGCCGCGACCTGGTGGTCTGGTCGGAGCGCGAGCGCGGCCTCAAGGGCCTCCTGTACCGCGTGATCACGCTCGGCGTGCGCGACATTTCCCCGGCCGCGCTGCACCTCGACGAGCGCATGAGCAGGATCATCACCGTGATCGGCATCCCCTCGGCGTTCCTCCTGCACGGCTACGTCGGCTTCATCTTCGGCTCCATCAAGGCCAACCCCTGGTGGGGCAACGTGCTCATGCCGGTCATCTTCATCTTCTCGGCCATGGCGTCCGGCATGGCCCTCTGCGTCGTGCTCTACAAGGAGCTCTGCTGGTTCCGCCGCAGGGCGGTGGACGACGCCTGCCTGGACGAAATGGGCAAGTTCCTGTTCTACGCGCTGCTCGTCGACTTCACCGTCGAGGGGCTGGACTGGCTCCACCGGCTCTATGCCGCCGAGGAATCCATCTCCGTCCTCAAGCAGCTGGCGCAAGGCCGGCTCTTCAACACGCTTCTCGTCATCCAGCTTTGCCTGGGCACCCTGCTGCCGCTGCTGGCGCTGGGCGCGACGCAGCTCATGCACGGCCGGATCCCCGTCTGGTTCCGGCAGCGCATCTACTACAACAGCGCCTTCCTCATCCTGATTGGCGTGCTGGCGATGCGCTGGAACGTGGTCATCGGCGGCCAGCTCTTCTCGAAGAGCCTGCGCGGCTTCGCCACCTTCAAGATGGGGCTCGAGGGGCAGGAAGGCTGGCTGCTGTCGGCCGGCCTTATCCTTCTGCCGTTCCTGGTCCTGGGCGTGCTGGTCTGGCTGTTCCTGCCGGAGCGGCCGGCGGGGCCGGACGCCAAGAAGACGGCGGCCGCGCCCACGGCGGGCTGAGCCGGGACGATCCGGCCGGCCAATCCCTGGGCCGTGGGGCCCGGGCCAGGCCCCCGCCGCCCGGGTTCTTTCACCCGCCCGGCGGCTCCACGGGCTTCGCCCGCTGCCGCGACCGCCAGCGCGTGAACGACAGCGACACGATCAGCAGCACGGTGCCCAGCACCAGAAACGAGACGATGCGGTACAGCGGCTCGAACTGCCTCGTGCCGACGACCGCGATGTAGCACGTCGTCAGCAAGAGCGTCGCGTGGCCCATCCAGCGGTATTTCCGGTTGTGCACGGCCAGGTTCAGCACGTAGTAGGCGAGCGCGAGGCCGACCCACGCGAGCCCGATGTACCTGCCCGGCACGAGATGGTAGAGCGCGTAGGGCAGCACCAGGAACGCGCCGACCAGGTACGCGTTGCGCATCAGCTCCGTCTTCAGCTCCAGCCGGTCCCTCTGCCAGTTGAGGATGCGCGCGCTCACCAGCGCCACGAGGCCAAACCCGATGCTGATGCCGGTCTCCCGCTCGGCGACCACGACGTAGCCGAGGATGATCGCGACAAACATGAGGAAGTTAGCGACGACGATGAACCGCGAGCGGAACCACACCGCCGTCGTCACCACCACCACGCTCTGGAGCGACAGCCAGACGAAGACGTCCGGCACGGCTGAGGCCTTCATGATCGCCACGCTCAGCGCCGCGTAGCCGGTCATCGCGTACAGGAAGGTGGAGACGTGGCTGCGCTCGCGCACCCAGAACAGGGTGGCCAGCCCGAGAAAGACCGCCGACGCGAGCCCGTGCGCCACCGCCAGGCTCGGCGCGAACGCCGCCACGGTGTGCGCGAGGAACAGCAGGTAGCCGAGGCCGCAGTTGAGCAGCGCGCCGAAGCTCGTGCCCGCGTCCTCCGTCGCGAGGTTCGGCCGCAGGCAGGCGCCCGCCGCGAAGATCGCCGTGACCGCCAGCACCACCGCGGGGGCCAGCGCGGGCGCGGTTGCAAAATGCAGCGCTCCGCCGAGGAAGGGGTTCCCGATCGCCCAGATGAGATACGTCGCATAGCTCAGCGCGATTCCGGCGACGCGCAGAAGCGGCCAGTGCGCCCGGTGGGTGGCGGCGACCACGAGCGCCGACAGCAGCGCCACGGAACCGAGGACGAACCACGCCGACCCGACGGCGATCGCCGTCGCATAGCCCATCGCCAGCGCGAGCCCGGTCAGCCACGGGGATCTCCGGCGCCACGCGATCGCGAGGTTGAGCGCCACGACCAGCACGAGCGGCGCGCGGCCGGCGAGGTCCCCCGTGGCAAGCACATGCTGCGCTCCGAAGAAATACAGGCGCAGCGTGGCAAAGAAGAGAAGCGCCATGCCCGCGCCGCGAAGATAGCCGGCGACCAGCTCGAACGACCGCCGCCACACGTGCGCGAGCAGGAAGAGGCCGGCCGCCACCACGCCGCCGGCGAGCGCCGGCACTGCGGCGGGCAGCCGCGCATAGGGCAGGCAGAGCGTGAACGCGGCGCCGATCGCGAGCGCGAGTATGCCCGCGACGGCGAACCAGTTCTGCCCGACCTTGAACTCGAGATCCTCCTCGGGGCGTCCGGCGGGCGCCGCCGGCCCCGCGGGCGCCGGCACCGGGGCGGGGGATTCCCCGGCCCCGAGGCCGATGCGCGCCTCAAGCCTCGCGAGGCGCTCCTCCAGTTGCGCGATGCGCCGGGCCGTGGCCTCCTCCGGGACGCGCTCGTTGGGTTTGTTCATCGGTCGGCGTGGATGTGCGAGGCCGGACGAGGCGATTGGCTCGCTGGACGGCGGGTTGGCGGGGCGGGCTCGGGGGTGCGGGCGGGAATCTCGCGCGGTGTGGCGCTGGCTTCATTCGCAGTATCTCCCGAACAGGGCGCAGGAACTACCGTTAGATTGCCCAAAGCTCCGCATTTCTTGTCGTTGTCCGGAGCGCTGGGAGCGCCGGCCGCCGCCGGCGGCCCCCCGCGAAAAACCACGGACCGCGGCAACACGGTCGAGTGCGCCCGTTTTGGGAGTGACCGCTGGAATGGACCTCCGATAGGGCCGAGATCATGCGCTGGTATCACTATGTGGCCTACTTCTTCGGGGGCGCCTTCCTCGCGAACGCGCTGCCCCATCTCGGCAATGGAATCTCGGGCCATGCCTTCCAGAGTCCATTCGCGACCCCGCCCGGGGAGGGATTGTCGTCGTCGACGGTCAATGTCCTGTGGGGCCTCCTGAACCTGGCCGTCGGCTATCTGCTGGTGTGCCGGGTCGGGAACTTCGATCTGCGCCGGACCCGGCACGTCCTTGTCCTCGGGGCGGGCATCCTGGTCTTTTCGGTCATGCTTGCCCGTGCGTTCGGCCGGTTCCACGGGGGACTGTGAGCCTTGCTCCAGGGCAATGGACCGGTCGCGGTTCGCGTTGGGGGCCGGATGCCGGGGGCCGGCCCCCGCGAACCGTGTTATGGGGTGGGGGTAACGATGAACATCTCGATCAGCGCCGTGCCGGTTGCGCCGTTCATCCCCTCGACAATGGCTGAATAAGCTCCTGGCGCCGCGGTCATCAGCACCGCGGATTCATTGGCGCTTGCCGGAGCGAACCCCGAGGCCTTGATGGCCGCCTGGTTGCTGGCCGTTTGCCAGCCGTTGTTCGAGGCGACCTGGGTCATTCCGGAATAGATGGCCAAGGTCGTTCCCGAGATCGGGTTGGACACGCCGTAGTTGGCGAGCGTCGGTCCCGTCGCGCGGACGAGCACCTGAACGGGCTTGTCGCCTTGGACGATGAATCCGCCGATCAGCGGGGAGGAGCTGTTGCCGGCAACCCCGCGCGTCGAGAAATTGATGAGCGGGACCGGCCCGAGGCCGGGGTTGTGCAGGTAGTTGCGGCCGTTGAACGGCGTCCCCGCAAACGGGAAGACCTTGTTGTACACCGCGTCGTTCCCGGCCACGTTGTCGATGTTGGCTGCCGACCGTATCGTCAGCGGATTCGTGCGAAGGTCGCTGACGACCGCCGTGACCGCGATCGATAACACGTCGTCGCCGTAGCGCCGCCCGTTCGGCCAGCCTCCGGCGACCGCCCCTCCCCCGAAGCCCGTTTGGATGTTGCTGTGCAGGGTGTCGCCGCCAAACACGCTCTGGTTTGAGAAGCCGGCGTCGTCCGGGTAGGCTGGGAAGTTGGCGCCGCCTGCGGCGAGCCGCGCCGGACCGGTTGAAAGATCCACGCGAAGCATGTCGGGGATGAAGATCCCGATGAGATCCGTGCGGCCGGTCGTCGGCGCCACGTTCATCCCGCCGAACGTGATCGCGTTCACCAGGGCCGCGAGTTCGGGGTTGCTGGCATACTGCTGGAAGAGCGCCGCATCGTTCGAAGGCTTTGTGCGGCCATAGAGATCCTTGTCCTTCAGGGCCACCAGCACCTCGTTGAAGAGCGGATTGCCCTGCCGGGCGACCTGGACCCAGCCGCCGCTGAGCACCGGAGCGGCCGAGCCTGCACCACTCGACAGCACGGACATCTGCTGGCGGCTGGTCGTCGCATACACACCGACTACCTGCTGGTCGCCGCCCAGTTCAGCCACGGGAATCTCAAGCGCGATCGTATGGATGTTGTAGCCGCTCTGGCTGTCGAACGAGTTGGCCGAACCCATCCGAAGGTTCAGGAGATCGAAGACAGCGTTGATGTCCCCGTAGAACCCGTCCTCGCGCTGGCCCGCCCATGACCGGTAGCCGTTGCTGAGATTTGCAATGGCGCCGCTCGTGTAGACGTCGAGCTGCGCCGCGCTTGTCACGCCGGGCTTGGCCGTATTGTTCCCGTTCTCGCCCCCATTGTAGTGCGGCGTCGCCAGGCCCTGGTTGTTCGGAGGCACGATTCCCGTGCCGAGGAGCGTGCTGGTTCCGCCCACCACCTTGGTCACCGTGTACGTCTGGGTGAGATTCTGGCCGGCGTCGCCGTCGGCGTTCACGACGCCGACGTAGGACTGCAGGATCGTTCCCTGGGTCTTGTAGCCAGTCGTGAACATGAACTGATAGACGATCGAGTCGTTGCCCGCCGCCACGTCAGCGCCCGTCGAGACGATGATCTGGTAGAGGACGTTGTCGTCAAAGTTGTACTTGTTCGGACCGACCCCCGGCTCCTCGAACGGATAGACGCCCAAGGCGACTTCAAGGTACTTTGGGCCGCTCGGCTGCTGCGAGACGAAGGCGTAGACGTCGGTCGTGTTCGCAGCCGGATCCAATGTGATCAGCGGGGCGTCCATGTGGCTGGACGCAGTCGCTGTGCGAGGAGCAAGCATGACCGATAGGGCGAGCAGGCTTAGCAAGCCCGCGATGTTTCGTGCTGTATTTGATCTCATGATTCGATTTCCTTGTTTTTGACGGGCCGTGGGGAGGGTTGACTTGGGGCTATATCGCCTTCGCCGTTTCGGGATCGCCCTTGAGGCGCCGCGCAAGCAGCGTCCTTTCGCTCGGCGTCAGGGTGCCGGAATACTTGGCGGCCTCGCCAAAGTATGCTTTCGCCGAATCGGGCTCGCCGCGGCTGATCGCAATCTCGCCGGCGTGAAGGAAGAGCCGGGCGTCCTTGGTGTTTGCGGCCAGCGCCTCGCGCATCGCGGCATAGGCGCGATCGTAGTCGCCGCTTGAGGCCAGGGCCCATGCCAACGCGTCCTGTGTGAAGACATCGGCGCGGTTGGCGAGCTCCTCCCTTGCCAGGCGGACCGCCTCCGCGGGATACCCGCCGCGTGTCGCGAGGAACAGCGAGAAGGTCCTAGGGTCTGACGCCTCGCCGCGGCGTTCCAATTCCGCCTCCACCCTGGCGGCGCCGTCCGGCTTCCCAGCAGCGCGCAGAGCGTCGGCCAGCCACCACTGGTATTCCGGGAGGGGATTCAGGCGCTCGGCGCGCCCGAGCGGATCTATCGCCTGGTCTGGATGGCCGAGTGCGACCAATGCCCTTCCCCTTGCCAGAAGGGCGGGCGGATAGTCGGGGACAGCCCGGGCCGCCGACTCGGCGACGCGGAGCGCATCCTGGGCCCGGCCCGCCTGCAGGTAATAGAGGGAGAGGCGCGACAAGGCCCACGCGGTATTGGTGGGCTCAAGCGGGCTGCCCGCGCGGACCGCGGCCTCCATCGCTGCAATTGTCCCCGGCAGGTCGCCCGTGAGCCAGCGCAGATTCGCCGCGCGGCTATAGGCCTCCAGCCCCGGCTTCAGCGCCATCATGCGCTCGCAGGCCGCGACGGACTCCGTGAGCTTTCCCTGCTCCATCAGGGCGTCGCTCAGCAATGCAAAATCGAATGCCAGGCCGCGCCCGGCAACCAGCTTTCGGGCAGCGGATTCGGCCTCCTTGAAGCGGTGCAGGTTGTGGTAGACATGGCCGCGGAGCAGAAGCGCCTCGTCGGTCGGGCCGAGGCGCGCGTCCATCACATCGGCGGTCTTTTCTGCGAGCTTGTAATAGCCTGCGTCGAGGGTGCGCCTCGCCTTGGCGATGTACGACCAGCCCAGGCGCTCATAACTCCCAAGACTGCTGGGGCCCGCCTCCCGTGCTGCCATGATCCGTTTCTGCCAGAGCAGGATGTCCCTGTCCTCGCGCTCGTTCCCGGCGGGTTGGACGAGGATGATTCTTTCATCCAGGCTTGCGCCTGTTCCCGCCGGACCGGCAGGGGCCGCCCGAGATTCGCAAAGGGCCATCGCGCATCCTGCAAGAAACACGACCCGGTGGTGAAAAGGAGGCAGCATAGAACACGATTCGATTCACGGCGCGTTTAGGATGCATGGCCCCGAAAGAAAGTCCGTGCTCCGCGATTCGCGCGGCCGAGACGCAATCCAATCGCAACTCGGTCATGTCGCGGAAAATCAAAATCGCCTCAGGACACTGAAGCGCATGAGCCTTGGCTCGGCGGGGTGTAGATGGATGTCGGCAATGCCAGCAGCAGGTTCTCCCGGCAGCCGCGACGTGTAGTAATACGCGATATCATCATTGGCCCGGTTCAGGATGTTGAGCAAATCGAGCGCGAATTCCCAACAGCGGCCTCGCCATCCGATGCGTCCGTTGAACGTCAGTGACGATGGCTCGTGGATCTGCCCTGTACCCACAATCGGCTGGGGGCCGAAATAACGGGCGCGCAGGCTTCCAAACCATCCTTGGCCTGCGTTTACCGCCGCTCCCCCCGAGAGGACCGTTCCGATGGAGTTTGGGATGTAGCGCCCGCCGTTGGTTTCCTGAAGATACCGCGCGTGGGTGAACGAGACGTCGCCGTCGAATGCCAGCCAGGAGTTCACGCGATAGAAGTTCGCACAATCGACGCCGAAGCGGCGGGTCGGGCCGTTGGGATCTGTCTCGCCGGTGTCGCCGTCGAATGTGAGTTCGGAAGCCAGACCCAGCCCCCAGACCGAGACGGTGCTCACGAGGCCGGTTACAAACGACGTCCGCACGCCGAACTCGGCCCCTTCAGCCCGAACGAGCGGCGTCACCGGCTGGGCCGGCGAGCCATCCTGGGGGTCGATGCGCTCGACCGTGCCCCGGGCGTCGTTGCTATGAAACCCATCGCCCGCATCCACGTAGAACTCGGTCCGGTCCCACGGTCCGAATACCATGTTCAGCTTGGGGCTCAGTATCCCAGAGGTCCTTTTTCCCGAATTCAGCGGGTTGTCGTTATCGACGTCAAATTGTGCCCCGTCGGCCCGCAGTCCCGCCTGGATTCGGAGCCAGTCCTCAATCTGCACCTTGCTCTGCGCATAGAGGCCCACCGCGTGCTCATGGACGGAGGAGAGATCGACCGGATTGAGCACACCCCGGTCTTCGGTGTGAAAGAGCCCTAGGTTCATGATGTCGGATCTTTCCTGGAAGCCGGCTGTCGTCGTCACCCTCTTGCCGGCGATCTGCGAGGTCCAGTCCTTGGAGCCGGATCCGCCGAATGTGCCCCTGCGGTCCCTTTGGCTGAATTGATCTCCGCGGACGGGATCGACGAGGAAATAGGTGAAATCCGAGTAGAGGCCCAGGCGATAGTACATCGCGAAGAGGTTGAGTTGGGCCTGTCCGTCCGGACCCGTGTGGACCCAGTTGAAGTCGAGATTGGCGCGGCTGGATGCGCCCCCGTCGCTGGGATCGAGCGCGCCGAAACGGGAGATGATGCCCCCAGCTATGGCGCGCAGCGCAACCTGGTCGGTTGCATTCCAGGCGGCGCGGTATCCAATGAGGGTGAGGGCGAACGCGTCGTCGCCGCTCGTCCACGCATGGCGGAGGTAGCCGGTCAAATGGTCCGCATCCTCGGGCGTCACCCATGGGCCGTTGGAGTAGCCGTACTCAAGTGCGACGGTTGTGGCGGCGCCTCCGGTTGATCCGAACGAGTCGGCCGCGACCAGCCGGAGGTAGTCATCCTGCCCCGTCTCCATCTTGACGAAACCCTGGTCGAGCGCGTCCATCAGGTGAAACTGCGCCGCCCCGGCGGCCGAAAAGTCCCCGTTCGGCGCGTAATAGGTCCCCTTTTCGTAGGCGATTGTCTGGACGAGCTCGGGGATGATGAAGTTGAGGTCCGAATAGCCCTGACCGTGGGCGTTGGACGGAAGGTTGACTGGCATCCCGTCGACGGTGGTCGCGAAGTCGGTGCCGTGGTCGAGGTCAAACCCGCGCAGAAAGTACTGGTTGGCCTTCCCGTCTCCGGAATGCTGGGTCACGATAAGGCCCGGGACGACTTCCAGGAGCTCGCCGCGCCGCAGGAACGGGCGCGTATCAAGCTCGGCCGCCCCGAACTGCCCCTCAGCAGGGGAATCGGCCTCTCCAATGAGGCTGTCCTCGCGGCCGTAGACGACGACCTCGTTCAGGAGCGTCGGGATCTCGAGCTCGGGAACAACCTGCGCCGGGACGAGCGTGACGGACGGGGCGAGCAGGAGCGCGAGCAGGAGCAGGGCCGAGGGGCTATCGCTTCTTGACGGACAATGCATGGCGGATACTCGGGGCAGGGCGGCCGGTTGGCTTGGCAAGCGTGCGTGTCTCGGGCCGCGCGACGAATCGTGCGGGCCCCATCCAGGGCCCAGCCGAGCACGGGCGGCGTGGCGTCAACCCATCCGTGGGCGCCGTGAAACGGCGTCGATCGGGGGGGGCGTCAGGCGATCGGATTCGCTCGCGGAGGAGGAACCGGGGGTTCGAACCGCGTTCCACGGAGCGTGCGAACGAGCGGCTCCGGGTGGGAGAGCGCCCGGAGCCCGGGCGCGACGGATTCGACCGCAAGCGGCGCGCTGAGGTCGAGCTTCTTGAAAACAGCCTCGGCCGGAACGGGCGCGGCGACGGGCCTTGCGGGGACGGACTCGACTAGCCTTGGGGCGGGAGGAGCCCCCTTTCCCGTCAAAAGGCGCGCGACATCCGCCTTCAGACGCTCCTGATGCGTGAAATGCTGCGATCTCATGGCCCAGGTAATCAGACTGTACGCGACCGATTGGGGGCTGTTCGCGCAAAGCCATGCCGCCAGCAGTAGCCAGAAAGACCAGCCGGCGGGTCCTTTCTTCCGTAGGGAGGGACGCATTCCCATGCTATTCGTTTTCGCCGGTTCCCCGGATGCAGGGTATCGGCCGCCCCTGAGGCGCAATGAGCTGAAAGGCTAGAGGATCGTTCGCTCCAGAAGCCAGTAGAGGCCTGCGGCGGCGACGAGGCCGGAAAGGACGGGAACCCCGCGACGGATGAACGCCGGATTCTTGCGCAGCTGCCAGACGACCGGGAGCACGATGGCCGCAATCGCTACCTGGCCGATCTCCACACCGAGGTTGAAGGCGATGAGCGGCGCCGCAAGGCCGCGACCGCTGGACCCGACGCCCAGCTCCCGCAGGACAGTCGCGAATCCAAATCCGTGGATCAGCCCAAAGGCGAACGTGAGCGCCCAACGACGCACGGGCTCCGCCCCAAGGCGGGCCAGGTTTTCGATGCCGACGTAAGAGATGGAGGCTGCGATCATCGGCTCAACGACACGGCCCGGAAGGTGGACGACGCCGAGGGTCGCTAGCGCGAGCGTGATGGAATGGGCCCCCGTGAAGCAGGATATGATCGCCACGATAGAGCGGAAACTCCGGCAAACCACCAACAACCCGAAGAGGAACAGCAGGTGGTCGTACCCGGTCCAGATGTGCGCGATGCCCAGCCTCAGGAATCCCCAAAGGCTCGTCGCTTGCCCTCCGACTGGACCGCCCGGCGCGGCAGCCGCGGCCGCGCATGCCGGCAATTGGAGAACGGCGTCGGCATCGTTCGCGCCAGCCAGCTTCTCAAGGAGAATGCTCCCCCGCTCGTCCGTGATGGAGACGTAGTCGCGATGGCCCGGCGGCAGGCGGCCCATCGCCGTTGAATGCAGCACCAGCCGGGAGGCGGGCGGCCGCGCGCACCTGAGGCAAAAAAGCACACTGTTCCCCGATGCGAGCGAGACCGAGACCTCCGACCACACGAGGGCGCTTGCGTCCGACTGGATCTCGAGAAGCCCGGGTGCCAGTTCCCTGAGGCGGGGCGCCGCCGCGTCAAAATCCGAGGGCGTCCACGATGACGGGGGCGGCAGGGCCGCCGGCGCCAGGAGCATCCGCACGTCGCTCGGCGCGAATCCCAGCGTCGCCACCAAGGTGTCGCGGCGAACCTCTATTTGGGTCGTGCTTAGGCCCGGGTCGTGCGCCCCAAGAGGCGCGGCGGATAACAGCACCAGGGCGATCGAAAGAGCCGGGGAGCGCACCTCCGTAATACGGACTGGCGCCCCTGGCAGATGCAAAGCCTTGGCCCGGCGAGCTCGCGGGATGCTCGCGGAGGGGCCGCCCCGCCTCGCGGACCTGCCCGAATGGGGCGACTTCAGGGAGGGCGGCGGATGATTCGTCTTTGCCAGTGCCGCCGCCGCTCGGCGGCTCTTGCGCGGGCACCCGTGCTCACATTTTTCTCGCAATGACCGTTTGGGCAGCGTCCCATTTGGGCTGCCACCCGTATGATTAACAGACGTTTATGTCCCTCACCTTGGCCATCTTACCCGGTCCATCCATTGGGCCTGAGCCGGATGCACGGTGGCGCGGATTGAAGGGACTCTTCCTGATGACGCCCGCCGGCGATCTCGATTCGGGCAACGCGTGCGCCCGCGAAAACGCCGAACTCCTTCGCCGGATGGCGGGGGGCGATCGCGACGCGCTTGCCGAGCTTTACGATCGCCTCTCGCGGCCCCTCTACGCTACGGCCCGCCATATTCTCAATGACGCGAGCGAGGCGCAGGATGTCGTCCATGACGTGTTTCTGGCCCTCTGGGAGAACGCCGGTTCGTTCGACGCCGGCCGTGGCGCGGCATTCTCCTGGGCCGTTACGCTGACGCGCAACCGCTCCATTGACCGCCTGCGCACGCGAACCAACCGGGCCCGCCTACTGGCCAGCTCGTCCCCGGACGACCTGGGGTACGGCTCCAATCCCGGGGACATCGGGACGGGCGACCGGGCCGAGCTCGTCGAGCGCGCTGATGCCGTGCGTTCGGCGGTGGACGCCCTTCCCGCCGAGCAGAAGCGTGCCCTCGAGCTCGCGTTCTTCTCCGGACTCACTCAAAAGGAGATCGCCGAAAAGCTGAATGAGCCGATCGGCACCATCAAGGCAAGGATTCGCCGCGGCCTGATCAAACTTCGCGACAAGCTCACGCACCGCCTATGATTGACGACCGCCAAGAAGAGCTAGCAGCCCTACACGCGCTCGACCTGCTCGAGGGAGCGGAGCGGGACCAGTTCGTTGCCGAGCTCGAACGCAATGCGGAACTGCGCGGGCGGGTCGGCGACCTGCGGCAGGCCGCCGCTGCGCTTGCCCACCTCGCGCCCGCGGCCGAGCCGCCGGCGGCGCTCAAGGCGCGGATACTTGCCTCGGCCTCCGGGTCCGCCAGCCGCGGCCGGGCTCCGGAAGCTGCGCGGACCGCACGTCCGAAGGCGCGGCCGGTTCCAGTTTCCTCATGGATCCCGTGGCTTGCGGCCGCCTGCCTCGGCGTGGCCGCCATCTGGTCCGGAAGGCTTTACCTTGAGGCCCGGTCGGAGAGCGCGTCGCTCCGCGAACAGCAGCGCCTCGCGCAGCGCGCCCTTGAGCAGACCCGAGGGCAGTTGGCGGACGCAACGCGGCTTCTGTCCGCGTCCGGCCGCGAAATCGCAGAACTGGGCGCAAAGCTGAAGGCCGAGGGTGATCTGGCCCACTTCAAGATCTCCATGCTCGCATCCATGCTCGGCAATTCGCCGGCGGCCCTTGCCGTGGCCGTCTGGGACCCGACCCGCGAGCAGGGAGTCCTCGCCGTCTCAAGGCTTCCCGCGCTCGCTGCGGCGATGGATTACCAGCTCTGGGTGATCGATCCGCAGTACCCCTCGCCTGTGAACAGCGGCGTCTTCGCTGTCGATCCGGTCACCGGCGAGGCCCACGTGGTCTTTAGGGCGGACAAGCCGATCAAGTCGGCCGCGAAGTTTGCGGTCAGCCTTGAGCGCAAGGGCGGTGTCCCGAGTCCCGAGGGCCCGATTGTGCTGCTCAGCCGGTAGGGGCCTTTGAGACGGAGCCAATTCAAGACTGGCAAGGTCTCCGCAACCGGTCCGGCCAGGATGTCGCCGGCCGGGCACATCGATGGCTACCCCCGGATCAGGATCGCTCAGGCGTTCTCCAGGGCCTGCTGCAAGTCCCAGATGAGGTCCTCGTGGTTCTCGATTCCGATCGAGAGGCGCACCAAGTCGTCGCTGATTCCGCCCATCTGCTTGTCCTCGGGTGTGAGGCCCGAATGCGTCATCGTGGCCGGATGCTGCGCCAGCGATTCGGTCGAGCCGAGCGAGACCGCGAGGCGGAAGACCTTCAGGCGGTCAAGAAACGCGAACGCCTCCTTCTCCCCGCCGCGTATGTAGAACGAGATCAGCGATCCGGGCCCCGTGTGTTGTTTCCGGTAGATCGCGTATTCGGGGTCGTCCGCCGTCAAGAGCCCGATGTACAGGACCTTGCGCACCCTTGGGTGCGAGACCAGAAACGCGGCCACATGCCCCGCATTGCGCTGCTGGTGCTCGGCCCGGATCTTGAGGGTCTCGAGGGAGCGCGTGAGCAGCCAGGCCGTGTACGGATTGGGCATCCCCCCAAGGAGCGCGCGATGCTGGGCGATGGCGGTTAAGAGCGCGTCGTCGTTGGCCAGCGCGACGCCGCCGACCACGTCCGAGTGGCCCCCGATGAATTTCGTGGCGGAATACAGCACGATGTCCGCGCCGACCCTCGCGGGCTGGGCGAACACGGGGCCCGCCATCGTGTTGTCGACGATCACGAGGATGCGGCCGGCGGTCTGGCCGGGGGCCGCGGGGCCGTGGCGCAGCGCGAGCTCCTTCATGAGGCCGATGTCGGTCAGCCGGTTGTTGGGATTCGCCGGGCTCTCGATGAAGATGGAGCGGGTGCGCGGCGTGATGAGCGGCTCCGCTGCCGCGGGCGCATCGGCGCCCGCCGGCACGAAATGGGCGGCGATCCCGAGGCGCTTCAGGAAATGGTGGATGAGCGAATCGGTGCCGCCGTAGACCGGCGCGCAGACGATCATCTCGTCGCCCGGGTGATGGGTGGCCAGCAGGGTCGTTGCGATGGCGGCCATCCCGCTGGAGAAGCTGCAGGCGTCCTTCATCCCCTCCCAGATGGCGACGCGGTCCTCGAAGATCTCGAGGTTCGGGTTGTTGATCCGCGAATAGATCAGGCCCATCTCGCGCCGGGGCGGCGGCGTGCCCTCGCCGTGGGCCCACGCGAAGAACTGCTTGCCATCGGCCGCGTGCTTGAAGGCGAACGTGGAGGTGAGAAAGACCGGCGGCTTCACGGCCCCCTCGCTCAGCCACGGGTCGAAACCGTAGCTGAGGGCGAGGGTCTCGGGGTGCATCCGGGCGATTTCGGCGTCGGTCAGTTTGCTCATGGGGCGGCCTTGTTTTCCCGCAGGCTAGCGGGCGGGGCGGCCCGTGTCTGCCCCGCATTTGCCATGTCGGGCACAGATTAGGGAAGCTGCTCCTGTGAAATCCCGGAACCAATAAGCGTGATTGCCGGCGCGAATCTGCCATTAATCCCCGAACCCCATGGACCTTTTCCGAACGAAGCCGATTTCCGAGCTGCATTCCGAGGCCGCGGCGAGCCACGAGCTGAGCAAGAGCCTTTCCCCCCTCAATCTGGTGAGCCTTGGCATCGGCGCCGTCATCGGCGCCGGCATATTTGTCATCACCGGCAATGCCGCGGCGTCCTATGCCGGCCCGGCGATCGTCATCTCGTTCATCATCTCGGGTCTCGGGTGCCTGATGGCCGGGCTCTGCTACGCGGAGTTCGCGGCCATGCTGCCCATCGCCGGGAGCGCCTACACCTACGCGTACGCGACCCTGGGGGAGTTTGTCGCCTGGATCATCGGCTGGGACCTGATCCTCGAGTATCTCTTCGCCTCGTCCACGGTCGCGGTCGGCTGGTCGGGGCACACGCAGGACTTCCTGGGGGAATTCGGCCTGCGTTTGCCGGCCGCCCTGTGCCAGGCGCCGATCAAGTATGCCTCTGGGGGAAGCTTCCAGGCCACGGGGGCGCTCTTTGACCTGCCGGCGGCCGCGATCGTCGTTGTCCTGACCTGCCTGCTCGTCATCGGGATCAAGGAGTCGGCCAACTTCAACAATGTCATGGTGATCGTGAAGGTGTCGGTCCTGCTGGCCGTCATCGCCTTCGGAGCGTGGTTCCTGTTCGGCCATCCCGCCCTGACGAAGGCCAACCTGACCCCGTTCATCCCGCCGAACACGGGGCGCTTCGGCGAGTTCGGCTGGAGCGGCATCATCAAGGGGGCGGCGGTCATCTTTTTCGCCTACATCGGGTTCGACGCCGTCTCAACGACGGCGCAGGAGGCGCGCAACCCCAAGCGCGACATGCCGATCGGGATTCTCGGCTCCCTGGGAATCTGCATGGTGATCTTCGTGGGCGTCTCGGTTGTCCTGTGCGGCATGGCGCGCTACACGGAGCTGAACAATCCGGCCCCGGTCGTGTACGCCCTGCAGAAGGCCGGGGCCCCCCTCGCGCTGCGCGTGTGCGTCGAGATCGCCGCCATCGCGGGCCTCAGCTCGGTCATCTTGGTCATGCTGATGGGCCAGCCGCGCATCTTCTTCTCCATGGCGAAGGACGGGCTGCTCCCGCCGTCGTTCGCCCGGGTGCATCCCCGGTTCCGGACGCCCTACATCACGACGATCGTGACCGGGGCGGTCGCGACCGTGGCCGCCGGGCTCCTGCCGCTGAGCGTCCTCGGCCAGCTGGTCTCGATCGGCACCCTGTTCGCGTTCGTCATCGTCTGCGTCGGGGTCGCGGTCCTGCGCAAGCTCCGGCCGGAGGTGCCCCGGCCGTTCCGCACTCCGTTCGTCCCGCTGGTGCCGATCCTTGGGGCGGGGATCTGCCTGGTGCAGATGGTTTCGCTGCCGGGCGACACCTGGCTGCGGCTGGTGATCTGGATGGCGATAGGCCTGGCGATCTATTTCGGGTACGGCCAGCGGCACAGCAAACTGCGGAGGGACGATTCGACGGGGCCGCGCTGAACCGGGCTGGGATTCCCCGTTCCGTGGATCACCCCCGGCACTGGAACCATGCCGTTCCGATGCCAGCGATGATTCCGTAAAGGTGTCCATCCCAAGAAGTCCCGTTACGCACAGGGGCGATACCCGCCAGCATGCCACCATAGAAGATGAGCACGATCCCGGCCGCCAGCAGGTCGGTCGAGGTTCGCGTGAGCCACGCAAGAGCAACCAGGTAGCCGAAAAAGCCGAAAATCACTCCGCTCATCCCCGCATGCGCCGCCTTGCGGCCGAGCAGCCAAGTCAGGGCGCCTTGCCCCAGCGCGATCGCCAGTGCGACTCCGAGGAACCACACCTCGCCGCGATGGAGCACAAGCGCGCCGAGCACTAGGAACGCCGGCAGGTTTGCGGCGAGATGGGCAATGCCGCCGTGGATGAACGGAGCCGTGATGACCCCGAAGAGTCCGCCCCCGGATCGCGGGATGATGGCAAGATGCATTGCAACCCTTGGCAAGAGCATCCCGATCATCGTGCCGACGACCATCGCCGCCGCCGGCCACGAAAGGTAGTACGACGGCGGTTCGGTAAAAAGCCGGGTGAGAAAGCCAAGGACGTGATCCATGAGGACCAGTTAGGATCCCATGGCCGGGGTGCGCAACCCGAAGGGTTGCGGCATCCCGGCAGGCCGCCTCGTTGCGAAAGCCGATGCTTTGGCAGGATTCGCGGCCTTCCCGGGTTCTGGCCGCTCAGCCACCGCGAGCCCGGGTGCCGGGCGATCGGGCGCCGCGACGGACATTCCGGAGGGTGGGGGCCTGCCGCCGGGACGCCTCCGGGCGGGTGCCGGTTCTAGCGGCGATCCGCCACATCGGCTTCGAGTACGCGGCGGAAAGCGACAAGGCGTCGGCCGGATTCAGCAGCCTGAAGGGCAAGAACAATTGGAACTACCAACAGTGGAAGGGACCTGTTCATGACGATCTGCATTTCCGGGAAAGTATCGGCCTATTCTCGAACTATTGGACCGGGGAGGGGATTTGCCGGATCGGCCCCGATTACCAGATCCCGGACGCCGGCGCTGTTGTCAGGGCATGGGTGGCTCTCCCCATGAGGGTGCGGTTCGCATCGAGGGCCGGGTGGCCGTCGATCAGGCGGGCCATGGCGCCTGGGCCGGCATCGAAAGGAATCGGGGAAAGCTGTGGCCCCAGCGGCTCATAAGGCCGGGGCTGCCTCAATCCCAAGACCTCACCGTGAAGGTCGATCAAGGCGACTCGATTTCCTTCACGGCAAGCGAGGATGCGTCGGCCGGCGGTGCAACCCATCCCAAGGGATGCAAGGTCACCTGGGACCCCGTGATCACCTACGTCCAGCAGGGGCGTCCGGCGGTCTGGACGCCGGGCCCGCCCAGCAACGAAAACCTGGCGCTTCACAAATACGCTCGGTCAAAGCGGCTGTGGCACCGGCACAACCCCTCCCACGCGGTGGATGGCCTGGTGAACCCCGCCTTTGTGGTGACCGATTTCGACCCAATCTCCACTGGGGACGACTGGCTGATGGTCGATCTGGGCAAGCCCTACCAGATCGACCGCTACGTTGTGCTGTCGGTGCCGCCCAATGCGGTCTATCGGGCCGGAGAGCTTTGTCCTTCAAAGCAGCGACGACGGCTTCTCCTGGACCGACGTCGACAGGGTGCACCAGGACGCGGCCACGGGCGACAAGCTTGCGGAGCTGATCGCCATTGGCTTTGGGTATACAAAAAACGCGCACGACCGCATCGAGCGTGCGGTGCCCGTGTTCAAAGCGAGGTACGTGAGGCTTTACCTGCCAAATGGAAAGCCATTCTCGATCAACGAATTCGAGCTCTATTACACCCAGGGAAAGCCGGTAGAGGATGAGTCAAGAAATCTGAATCTACGGTGACACGACGCTGCTTCCGCCTCGTCGATTCTCCTCTGAATAGCCGCCTGGGCAAAGACCATCCGGAAGAGTCCCTTCCCTCCCGGCCCAGGCGGGGGTTCCCCAAGGCCACAAGCCTTCCTGAAAGCGTGCCGGGATCCTAGGGGTTTTTTACCGCCGGAACGGAAGTCTGCAATCAGGTCGACCCCGCTGCGGGGCGGCTCGCGAGCTTCGGCGCTTTCATCATGAGCCTGGCGAACATTGGCCAAGGCGGCGAGCGTCAGAGCGCGAAGCGGGCGCCGGCCCCGCAACGCGCCAAGAATTCATGCTGGCTGCCGCTTAGCCGCGGCGCAACGGGGTCTCACCCGCCAAAAACGGCGCGGACCATCACACCAGCGAGGCGAGCGCCGATTTCCGGCGCCAGGCGAGCGCTCCGAGCAACAGGGTTCCGCCGAGCAGCATCGCGGCGGCATTCCCGCCATCAGGCACTCCATGGGTCTGCACTACCTGTTGGGTGACAAAGATGCTGTCCTCGGGCTGTTGCATTTTTCCAATGCCGATGATCGTTGCGTTGTCGGAGCCATCTAGGGAAATGGCCGCGATATTGGGGTTCCCGCCGTAAATCTCGCTGGTCACGATCACATCGCCGGCATACTGGTCGAACTGCGAAGCCGGGGCAAACAAGACGTCGTTCGGGTAATCCACGCCATAAAACCCTTCAAGGGGGTTGGTCTCGCTGGAGATATTGGCGGGCACGAAGCTGATTGATTCGGCTTTGGTGATCGCGAACACCGGCGTTACCGTCCCGGTGGGGGAAATTGCATTAACCAATCCCGTGTATTCCGACGTGGTAAAAAGCGTCCCCGCGGCGTAGGTTCCGAACTTCTGCGTCGTAAAACCAATCCCTTCGGTGTCGGTGTTGAGGTTGGCCAGCAGGGTAACCTGACCGCCCGTTCCAACCTCGTAGATGCCACCGCTGTCGGTCGTGACGATCATGTTATCGCCGTACAGCCCGCCCGTATCGAAGCCGATTCCGCGCACGTCACCGACGGGGACGGTCGCAAACAAGGTCGGTACACCGCCGGAGTGCGCAAACTTATAAACCTGTCCGTTGCCCTGGGAACCCGAGAAGATATCGTTGGAACCGTAGCCGCTGCTATCGGGCGAAGCCGCGAGGACGACCTCGCCGGAGGCGCTCGGAACTGCTCCAAACACGCTGATATTCTGACCGAGGAGGTTGGTCTTGTACAATATGTTGCTAGTGGAGTATCCCCCCGAGCCGACAAACTCGTCGCCAGCATACGTGAAGCCAATCGGCGACGGATTGCCCGCGTAAATGGAGCCCAATTGGGCGGATGTGACGAATGCCGGCGAGTTGAACGTTATTTGCGCTTGCGCTCGCGTGACGATGGCAGCCAAGGAGACGCCATACGCTGCGAGAAGGGATTTTGTCATTTTGATATTCATAGGTCGAACGCCGGGGCGGTGGGGTGGAAGAATGAAGGTGAAACCAAGTGCCAAACGGAATCCGCCCAGCCCACGCTGCACGGAACGCCATTTGGGCGATCCCGATTTATCAGCACAGCCGATGCCACCCACTCGCCAGGAAACCGGAAGAATCGTAACCATTTGCCTCAGCGCGAGCTAGCACGGATAAAATTGACACAGGTATTTCCACCCCTGGATTGGAGAAGGACAAAAATGTAAAAATATCCGACGATCCTACAAGGCAGGCAATCGAGTGTGGGCGATGGCGGACATATAACATAGCTGCGGGCCAACACGGGCGGGCCTCTTCGGATCTTGCCGGAACAACGCCCGGGAGCTGCCTGCGCCACTAGCCCGCATCCCTCATAGATAAAGGGAGAACCTGGGCACGCCGGATGCTTAAACTTTTGGTGTGAAGCAAAAAGAAAAAGCGAACGAACGTGCCCAAGCTCAAACAGACTGTGAGCAGGGATCGTTCCAATTTCAAGGCTTGGGCCCGCGGCAAGTCGTATCCGACTTTAGCGGGGGATTCGTCTCGAGCGACGGTGGGGTCCTGTTGCTGAGGCAGGCCGACCGTTCGATCGTCCTGACTCGTGGGCTGGTGGGATGTTTTGTCGATCGGCGCGGTGCGCGCTTCGTGGAGCATCAGGTGCAGGAGCTGGTGGCGCAGCGGCTGTACGCTCTGGCGCTGGGCTACGAGGATCTGAGCGATCATTCGGATTTGCGTCGGGATCCGCTTTTGGCGGTGGCGGCGGATAAGCTTGATCCGCTGGGGGAAAGACGCGACGAGGACAATCGAGGCAAGGCCCTGGCCGCACCCGCCACGCTGCAGCGGCTGGAGAGCGCGGTGGATCATCCGGGCAGCCGCTACCACAAGCTTTGCCCGGTGATTGGGCTGATGCGCCAGTATTTAATCAAGAGCGCGGTGCGCACGCTCTCCAAGAACGAGAGGACGGTCATCATCGATTTCGACGCGACCGACGCGCGGCTGCACGGCCATCAGGAGGGCCGTTTTTTCCACGCTTACTATGGAGACTACTGCTACCTGCCGCTGCTGGCCTACATCGGGTCGGTGCCGGTGTGGGAGCAGTTGCGCACGGCCGACCGGGACGCCTGCGAGGGCACGGTGGAGGCGTTGGAGCAGATCGTCCCCACCCTGCGCCGGCGCTGCCCCAAGGCGCAGATCGTCCTTCGAGGCGACAGCGGCTTTTGCCGGGAGGAGACGATGCGATTGTCCGAAACCGACCAGGTGGACTACTGCCTGGGGCTGGCTCGCAACGACCGGCTGAGCGCGCGGCTGCGACCGACGATGGACGCCGCTCGGATCCGGGCGGCCCTGTGCGGCGGCCACACCCGCGAGTTCACGGAGTTCGAGTACCGAACCCTCGACTCATGGAGCCGGGCTCGCCGGGTGATCGGCAAGGCCTAGATCCTCGGCGACAAGGACAACCCGCGCTTTGTCGTCACCAACCTTCCCGGGCAAGCATATCCGCCTCAGAGGCTCTACGAAGAGCTCTAGTGCGCTCGCGGCGACATGGAGAACGCCGTCAAGGAACATCACTTGGACCTCTTCGGCGAACGGCTCTCCTGCGCCGGCTTCGCCGCCAATGAAGTGCGCCGCTTCCGGGTGCGCCTGGCTTCCGCCTGTCCCCGCCAGCAGCTCTTCGCCCAGGTGCATCGTCAACTTCACGCCTGGGCCGACACCGGTTGAGTCCGAAGCGTCGCATAAGCAATTGGCTTGGGCCGCCAGCGAACGCCAAACCCTCGCCAAGGGGTCCCGCTTCGAAGAGGGTCGAAAAGCCGCGATTTTGAATCAATCCTCGCTCGCCACCGAAAAGTTGTGATCAATGCGGGCTAGCGGTGACACCGGCCCTAGCATGGCCGGCGCCAGACGGCCCGTCCGTCGCGGCGCACTTCCCGCACCCGGTGGAAGGGGATTCGGCGGCGCACGCCGCCGGCGTCCTCGATTTCAAAGACATGGTGCCGGTCCTCCGGGAAGCGCAATTCCCGGAACGGCACCCGGATGACCCGCTTTTCGATGCGGTCAAGATAGCCGATCTCAATCCGGCCCCTGGCGAAGCCGCGGTCCCACCGGATGCGGCTAAGCAGTTCGTGGATGGGGATCATGCCGCTCGGGGGGGAGGGCATCCGGCCGGCGGGGCGCTCCATCGCGGACGGCGCCCCCAAGATGCGTGCGTGCGGCGCCGGACATGGCCGATGAAGGAATCGCCTCAGTAGAATTCATGGGGCCTCTCCTCCCGCTCGGATTCGGCCAGGTTCCGGTCGGCGATCTCCGCCTGGGCCTCCGCAACCTCATCGCTGAGCGGCGCGGGATGCCCCGTGGGGATTCCCCGGCCCCCGTCCTCCATGTCCCGCAGCCACTGCCGGTAGATCCGGTAGACCTGCCCGCGGCCGATCCTTCTGTGGCCCAGCTGCGCAGCCAGCTGCCCGTTCAGCCAAGCGGCGATGTCGGCATAGCTGTATCCTCGGGCGTGGAGCTTGCTGATCGCCTCGGCGTACGCCTGCAGCGGGAAATCGCGGGCGGTCGTCTTCCACGGCATGTCGCCGGCCTTGATGGACAAAAGGTCGGGGTGTCCCGGAGGAATGTTGGGCCCGGCCACCCCCTTCCGCTTCCTTGGTCGCTGTTTCATGCGGAAACAAAAAAACAAACAAACAAAAACACTTCAACAATAAAACATCCAGTTTCCGTCGAGCGCAGGAAGATTCACCTTATTAATTCATAGACATATGGGTAACAACCAACAGGAGCGTTCGTTCGGCAGCCGGGGCGAGAAACGGGCCTGTTGGGCTTCTGCCGGGGAACCAATGCACGCCGGCTGGCGCGAAACGGGGCCAAGACAGCTTCGGGCACCTCGGCTGCGGGTCCCGTGCTTGCTTTCGGAGAAGGCCCATCGCTGCCGCTTCAGGCTTTGCGCCTTGGATGCCGATCTCGACCTTAAGCCGGGCGCCGCAAGGGAGGACATGGAGGGCGCGGCGGAAGGACATGTCCCCGGCCAGGCCCAGCCCGCGGGCCTCGTGCGCCTCCCTATCCGGGCCCGGTTCCTCGCGGGTCCTCCCGGCCCGGCATCAACCGGGGGTTCGCCAACTCCCCACCGCCCACACTTGACCTCATTCTGCAGTCTTTTAACCTCGCTGGCGCGCGTGAGCCCGAGAACCAACTTTCCGTTCAGCCCCTCGCCGTGAGGGAGGGGGACGCATTCCAGCCGTGAAGATCCTGAAGATTGCCATCGGAGCGGATCACGGCGGGTTCGACCTGAAGACCCAGCTGGCGGGGGTCCTGCGCGAGAAGGGCTGCTTCGTCCAGGACTGCGGCACGCACAACAAGGACGCCGTCGATTACCCGCGGATCGCGTACACGGTGGCGAGGCTGGTCGCCAGCGGCGAGTGCGACCGGGGCATCATGATAGACGGCGCCGGGATCGGCTCGGCGATGGCGGCCAACAAGGTGCGCGGCGTGCGCGCCGCCGCCTGCTACAACGTGGCGCTTGCGAAGAACAGCCGCGAGCACAACGACGCCAATGTCCTGACCCTCGGCGCCGGCCAGACGAACCTTGAGCAGGCGACACAGATTGTTGAGGCCTTCCTGACCGCGGAATGCACCGAGGAGCGGCATCGCAGGCGGGTTGAGCTGGTCAACGCCATCCAGGACGGTCCGATCGAGGTCGGGGCGCACCAGGCGACGCTGCTCGCCGCCGCCGGCGAGGCCCGCCCGACCCCATCGCAGCCGGACATGGAGAAGGTCGCCAAACGAGTCCAGGAGCTCCTGGCCGCCCAGGGGGCGCCGGCCGCCACCGCGCCGGCCAAGCCGGCGCTGAACATCGCGCAATTGATTGACCACACCATACTTCGGCCGGACACCACCCGGGCCGACATCGAGCAACTCTGCCGGGAGGCGCGCAAGTACAGGTTCTACTCGGTGTGCGTCAATCCGGCCTGGGTTTCCCTCGCCGCGCAGCTTCTCGAGGGTTCAAATGTGAAGGTCTGCTGCGTGGTCGGGTTTCCCCTCGGCGCCCAGCCGCCGGAGACGAAGGCCATGGAGGCCCGCGCCGCGATCCGGCAGGGCGCCAAGGAGATCGACATGGTCATCGACGTCGGTGCGCTAAAGAGCGGCGATGACGAGCTCGTGCTCCGCGGGATCCGCTCGGTGGTCGAGGCCTGCCGGGACGGCAGCGCCAAGAGCAAGGTGATCCTGGAGACCTCGCTGCTGACCAACGAGGAGAAGGCGCGCGCGTGCGAGCTGGCCGTCAAGGCCCGCGCCGACTTCGTAAAGACGTCAACCGGGTTCAGCACGGGAGGCGCGACGGCGGAGGATGTCGCGCTCATGAGCCGGATCGTCCGGGACAAGGGGCTCGGCGTCAAAGCGTCCGGCGGCGTGCGTTCGCTGGCGGACCTCCTGCGGATGGTGCAGGCGGGCGCGACCCGCATCGGGACCAGCAGCGGGATCAAGATCCTGCAGGAGGCGGGTGGGCAGCCGGTGACTTCGGAAGGTGCAAAATACTAGGCAAATTAAAGGATGACATAAGCATGGCAGACCTGCGCTCCTATATCTTTCTCGACAAACTCCAGCCGCAGGTCGCGTCGTTCTTCGCGACCGTCTCGCAGGGGTTCCTCCCCATCGCCGGCCAGGCCTCGCTGTTCGTCGAGATCTCGCCGGGGATGGAGATCAACTTCGTCACCGACGTGGCGCTCAAGTCCACGAAGGTCACACCCGGCATGCAGATCATCGAGCGCCTCTACGGCATGCTGGAAATCCATTCCGATTCGCAGGCCGATGTCCGGCAGGCCGGCGCCGCCATCCTGGATTCGCTCAAGCTGAAGGAGAACAGCCGCTACAAGCCGGTGATCTACAGCAGCAGCGTCATCCGCCGCATCGACGACTACCATACGATGCTCATCAACCGCACCCGGCACGGCAACATGATCCTGCCCGGCCACACGCTCTTCACCATGGAGCTCGCGCCGGCCGCGTACGCTGCGTTTGCCGCAAACGAGGCGGAGAAGGCCGCCGAGATCAACATCCTAGAGATCCGCGCCTTTGGCAGCTTCGGTCGCGTCTACCTCGGCGGCGAAGAGAAAGATATCGACGTCGCCGCCAGAGCCGCTGAGGCTGCGATCAACAGCGTGACCGGCCGCGAGATGAAAAGGGGCGGCGGGGTCTAGCCAACTCTCGACGACAACAACCCCAAGTCATAATCAACGTTAGGAGACACACATATGGCAGATGCACTAGGCTTACTCGAAACCAGATCCTTCTCCGCGATGGTGGAGGGCGCGGACGCAATGGTTAAGGCCGCCAAGGTCGAACTCGTCAGCTTTGAGAAGACCGGCGGCGGCTACGTGACCGCGGTCATCCGCGGCGACGTCGCCGCGGTCAAGGCAGCCACCGATGCCGGCCGCACCGCCGCAAGCCGCGTTGGCGAACTCGTCGCAGTCCACATCATCGCCCGGCCGCACCAGAATGTGGACGATGTGCTGCCGCTTGGCCGGATCGCCAAAGCCGCCAAGAAGTAGCGCGATTTTCATTGCCGGGGCTGGCCATGGGGCCCGTCCCGGCGGGATGCGTCTATGAACCTAGGCAAAGTCGCCGGCACGCTTGTCGCCACGCGCAAGGAGGCCAGCATGGACGGCCTCAAGTTCATGCTCGTCAAGCACGTGAACACCGAGGGCAAGGAGACCGGCGGCCAGGTGGTGGCCGTGGATGCGGTCGGGGTCGGCCCGGGCGAGCTTGTACTCGTGGCCACCGGCAGCTCCGCCCGGCAGACCTCCGCCACCCAGAACCGGCCGTGTGACGCGGTCATCATGGCCATCGTTGACTCGTGGGAAATCGGCGGCGTCGAGAAGTACCGCAAGGATTAAGCCATCATGGCTGGCCTCACCGAGCAGGAGATCGAGCTCATTGCCCAGCGCATCGTGGCCGACATGGCCGACCGCGGCGGGGCGGGGGGCAGGGAGAAGCCGCCCGGGCCCTCGAAGGCCGCCGAACTGGGCATCTTTGACAGCATCGACGAGGCCGTTCGGGCCGCCGGCGCCGCGTTCCGCCAGTACGACGACATGGGCCTGGCGAAGCGCAGCTCGGTCGTCGCCGCAATCCGGAGCGCGATGCGCGAGCACGGCGGCACCCTCGCGCGGGAGGCCCATGAGGAGACGGGCCTGGGCCGGTACGAGGACAAGGTCCTCAAGAACCAGCTCGCCACGGAGAAGACCCCGGGCACCGAGGACCTCCAGCCGAGCGCGGTCACCGGCGACAACGGCCTCACGCTGACCGAGCTGGCGCCGTACGGGGTCATCGGCGCGATCACACCGACGACCAACCCGACCTCCACGATCATCAACAACGCAATCGCGATGGTCGCGGCCGGCAATGCCGTCGTCTTCAACGTCCATCCCAACGCAAGGGGCGTCTCCTGCCACAACGTCGCGCTCCTGAACAAGGCGGTCGTCGCGGCGGGCGGGCCGGGCAACCTCATCACCTGCATCGCCAACTCCACGGTGGAAAGCGCCCAGGCGCTGATGAGGCACCCGGGCATCCGGCTCGTCGTGGTGACGGGCGGCGGCGGTGTCGTGAAGGCGGCCATGGAATCCGGCAAGCGCGCCATCTGCGCCGGGCCCGGCAACCCGCCGATCGTCGTCGACGAGACCGCGGACATCGACAGGGCCGGCCGCGACGTCGTGTTCGGCGCGTCGTTCGACAACAACATCATCTGCACCGACGAGAAGGAGTGCCTGGTCGTGTCGAGCGTGGCCGACCAGCTCATCAAGGCGATGACCTACAGCGGCGCGCTGCTGGTGAGGCCGGACCAGCTGCCCGCGCTGGAGAAGGTGATCTTCTCGAGGATGAACGGCCCGCGCCGGGAGGCCGACATCGACCGCTCGATGATCGGCAGGAACGCGAGCGTGATCCTCGGCAAGGCCGGCATCCGCTGTGACGACACGGTGCGGCTCGGGATCGTCGAGGTCGACCACGACCACCCCCTGCTGTGGACCGAGCAGATGATGCCCATCCTGCCCGTCACGCGCGTCCGCGACGCCGACGAGGGGATCGACTTTGCCATCGCGCTCGAACATCCGCGGCGGCATACGTTCGTCATGCATTCGGACAACCTGTCGAACCTCAGCCGCATGGCCCGCGAGTGCAACGCCAGCATCTTTGTCAAGAACGGCCCGTCCCAGGCCGGCCTCGGGTGGAAGGGCGAGGGCTACGCGTCCTTCACCATCGCCAGCCCGACGGGCGAGGGCATGACAAGCCCGCGCAGCTTCTCGCGCCTCCGCCGCTGCGCGCTCGTGGGTGCATTCCGCATCGTTTGATGAAGAAGCACACGGCAATCGCGGTCGTCGAATTCACGAGCATCGCCGACGGCATCTATTGCACCGATGCGCTGCTCAAGAAGGCCCCCATAGCGATGATCAAGTCCGGAACCGTCAGCCACGGCCGGTACCTGATCGTGATCGGCGGCTCGACGGCGTCCGTGGACGAGTCGCTCCAGGAGGCGCTCGCCACCGGCCAGTCCAGCGTCCTCGACCACACGTTCCTGCCCGACGTCCACGAGCAGGTGCATGCGGCCGTCCTCGGCCAGCACCTGCCCTGCGAGCAGGAGGCGGTCGCGATCCTGGAGACGGAGACCATCGCGGCCAACGTGCGCGCCGCCGAGATCGCCGTGAAGGGCACCGGGGTGCGGCTGGTCGAGCTCCGGCTCGCCGAGTACGAAATGTCCGGGAAGGCCATCAGCGTGTACAACGGGGCGCTGCACGAGGTGCAGGCGGCGATGGAGCTGGCCGCAGCATTCCTGCGCGGCCGCGAAGAACACGTCCAGCTTCGCATCATCTCCCGGCCGCACGAGGCGCTCACGCGCCACCTGAGCACGGGCACGCGCTTCGCCGACACGAGCATGCGCGAGCTCGAGGGCGAGGAGGTATCCTGATGCTTCTCGGGAAGGTCATCGGAACCCTGACCCCCTGCCGCGTCTACCCGGGACTCGAGGGCGTCCCGATGCATTGGGTGCAGCCGCTCGACAAGCACGGTGCCCCCAAGGGCCAGCCGCTCGTTGCCGCCGACTCCACCCGGATGGCGGGCCCGGGAGAGCTGATCTACTTCGAGGGAGGGCGCGAGGCAGCGCTGGCGCTCGACCCGTGGTTCGTGCCGATCGACCACGCGATCATCGGCATCGTCGACGAACTGCATTGCCCGCCATGATCATCGGCACGGTCAGCGGGAACATCGTCTCGACGATCAGCCACCCGTACTACATCGGGAAAAGGATGCTGGTCGTCGACAAGGAGGACTTTTCAGGCAAGCCATCCGGCTACCTGATCGCCGTCGACAGCGGCGTCGGCGCCGGCGTCGGTGAGCGCGTGCTGGTCATCGACGAGGGCAACTCCGCGCGCCAGGTCGTCTCCGACCCCAAGGCCCCCGTCCGTTCCATCATCGTCGGCATCATCGACCGGGTCGACGCCGAGGGGTGACGCCTCGGCGGCGGGGAACCCTGAGGGAGACTGACGAATCGCCGGCCGCGCAGCCCGCCAGGCAAACACTTATGCGAGCCACGGAGACACGAAGCCATGCCCGGGGATCCTCTTGTTCCCCGTGTAAAAACGCAGAGGGGGCGCGTGCGGCGCCCGGAGGAACCGCGGCAGGGGGCCGGTTCCCAAAAGGGCGGGGGTTTCGCGGTTTCACCGGCCTGCTGGCGGCGGCCCTGGCCTGCCTGGGCGCCGCCGGACTCCGCGGCCAGCAGGCGCCGACGCTTACGATCCGCTGGGACAGGACCACGGTGGTCTCGAGGTCCGTCCCCACGCTGCAGGTGGTGGTGAACCCGCCGCTGCGGCCGGGCGAGCCGCTAAGCGCGGCCTCCTACAAGGCCGTGAGGGACCTGGGCGCCGACTATGTGCGCTATGTGCCGTGGCTGCCTTACCCGAAGCTCGCCGTCGCCGAGCTGGAGCCGCCCACGCCCCAGGGGACATCGTGGGATTTCAGCCTAATCGACCCCATGGCCACGGACTTTTTCGCCGCGACGGAGGGGCACCCCACGGTGGTCAATTTCAGCACCATGCCGGCGTGGCTCTTCAGGACGGACAAGCCCGTGGCCTATCCGGCCGACCCCAACCAGGTCACCTGGAACTATACGCAGGGGACCGAACTCAGGGACCCAAGCGGGAAGGAGCTGGGCGACTACTACGGGCGCCTGGTGAGCTGGTACGTGAACGGGGGCTTCACCGACGAGAACGGCGTGCGCCGCGAGTCCGGCCACCACTACAAGCTGCCCGTGTGGGAGGTGCTCAACGAGCCGGAGTTCGAGCATTCGACGACCCCCGAGCAGTACACGGCGCGCTATGATGCGATCGTCGAGGGCATCCGTCGCGTGAGCCCGGAGACCAGGTTCATGGGGATGGCGCTGGCCATGCCCCGCGACAATCCGCGCTACTTCGAGTACTTCCTCAATCCGGCGAACCACAAGCCGGGCATCCCGCTCGACTACATCTCCTACCATTTCTACGCGGTCCCCACGCCCATGCAGGCCATCGCCGACTGGCAGTACACCTACTTCGACCAGGCCGACGGGTTCCTCACGGCGGTCCGCTATATCGAGGGCATCCGCAAGCGCCTCTCGCCGCAGACGAAGACGGACACCGATGAGCTGGGCGTGATCTCCGCCGACGACCTTTCGCAGGGCCAGCCCGGGTACGTGATGAGGCCCATCCCGCCGGCCTACTGGAACCTGGCCGGGGCGCTCTACGCCTACCTGTACATCGAGCTTTCGCGCCAGCAGATCGACATAATCGGCGAGTCGCAGCTGGTCGGCTATCCCACGCAGTTCCCGAGCGTTAGCATGATGGATTGGGAGAACAACAGGCCCAACGCGCGCTTCTGGGTGCTGAAGCTGATCAGGGACTCCTTCCACCCGGGCGACGCTCTGGTGGAAACGGGGCTCGAAGGCGCCGGCTCGGCAGACCTGGCGGCGCAGGCCTTCGTCACGCCCGGGGGCCGCAGGCTGCTGCTCGCCAACAAGCGGGACAGGGCCATCGAGGTGCCGCTTCCGGACGCGGGCAGGGCAAGCGCGCTGGCCGTGGATGTCGAGACCGGCGACGGTCCCGCGCGCAGCGTGAATATGGCGGGCGCCAGGATCAGGCTGGAGCCATATGCCGTCGCGGTGGTGAGCTGGTGAGCTTCGTTCCCAAGCACGTTCCCGAGGATGCCCGTCCGTTGCGGCGCTACGCCTTCATCCTGCGCCTGCGCAAGGGAGCGGCGGAGGCTTATGAGGAGGCTCATCGCGCGGTGTGGCCGGACATGCTAGCGCTGCTCAGGAGCGCGGGCGTGCGGGAATATTCCATTTACCGCAGGGACGAGCTACTGGTCCTCACGCTGCGCGCGGCGGACTTTGAGGCGACATGGGGCCGGATCGAGAACCATCCGGTGAACCTTCGCTGGCAGCAGGCCATGGCGCCGCTGTTTGCGCCGCCGGAGGACCTGCGCCCAGGCGAGTGGTTCCCCATGATGAAGGAGGTCTTCTACCTGCCGTAGCGGGTGAGCCGGGATCCGTTGGCTGCGTTCGTCATTGCGTGCGATTCCCGAGTGGTCTTCATCAGCGGCGCCCGATGAAACCGCTGCTTAGGATCCTCCTCCTTGCGTTCGGCGGCCTGCTGGCGGCGCGCTCCGGCGCAAGCCTGGCGGACCGACGCCTGGACATCTACTGGAACGACGTGGAAGGCGGCGGCGCCACGCTCATCGTCACGCCGGCCGGTGAGTCGGTCCTGATCGATTCGGGCAATCCCGGCGCGCGGGACGCCGGGCGCATTCACCAGGTGGCGAAGGCCGCCGCCGGCCTGGCCAGGATCGACTATTACATCACGACCCATTTTCACATCGATCACTTCGGCGGCATCGCCGAGCTGTCCACTTTAATGCCCATCGGCCAGGTCTACGACCGGGGCATTCCGGAGCACGATCCCGACCATAACCCGAGCGACGCGCTGTGGCTGGCCATGATCAAGCCATACCGCGGGTTCGCGGCGGATGGGCGAAATGTCGTCAATCCCGGGCTGGTGCTGCCATTGCGGCAAACCGGGAGCGGACCGCGCTTGCGGCTGCGCTGCGTCGCCAGCGGGGGAAGATTTGTCGACGCGCCCCCCGGGACGCCGCCCAACCCGCTGGCCGGGAAGAATTCCCACCACGATCTGGCTCCGACGGACAACGACCTTAGCAGCGCCTGGGTGCTGGATTTCGGGCCGTTCCGCTTTTGGGACGGCGGCGACCTCACCTGGAACATGGAGGGGGAGGTGGTGACCCCGGTCAACCGGGTCGGGCAGGTCGACGTCTATCAAGTCGATCACCACGGCCTCGGCTTCAGCAACAACCCGGTCCTGATTCACAGCCTGGCCCCGACCATTTCGGTAATGAACAACGGCCCCAGAAAGGGCACGGTCGCGTCCACCATGGCAGGCCTGAAGTCCTCGCCCGGCCTTCAAGCGATGTACCAGGTGCACAAGAACCTCCGGCCGGAGGACCCCGAGGACAACACCGCGGACGGGCTCATTGCCAATTTCTCGGGAAACCCCAACCACCCCGACGCAAACTACATCAAGCTCTCGGTCGATCCGTCGGGGACCTCCTACACCGTTTCCATCCCGGCGACCGGATACAGCCGGACCTTCCGGACCCGCCTGGACAAGCAGTAGGCGGGCCGGCGGAGCAGCGGGGCGCGTTTAACGGGGCAGTGATGCGCACATGTTCCTGGATTGACATCCTCCCGGTCTAAATCGCTTGCGCGATTTTGGCCGGGATTCCCAGGTCCGGGAGCACGAGGGATCCCGTGCGCCGTCCGGGCAGGTACTCGCTTCGACGGCCGCGCTTGGGCGGGCCTCCGCGAATAGGCACGGCGGTCCCGCCGCGCTGAATGATCTCGAGTCCGGCCCGCAGGTGATTGCGGGCGGCATTGATGTCCGCGTGCTCCGCATGGCCGCAGGCGATGCAGGCAAACCGCTCGCGGCTCGGCCGGTTATCCGGCGAGACGTGGTCGCAGCAGGAGCAGCGCTGGGAGCTAAAGGCCGGCTCGACTTCGACGGTCCTGCCGCCATTCCAGAGCGCCTTATACCGGAGCTGGCACCGGGTCTCCCCAATGCCCTGCTCCAGGAGGAGGCGGTTGAGCCCGGCCTTTTGGCGGACATTCCTTCCCGGGACTTCGACCGTGCCCCGGGCTGAGCGGGTCATGGGCTTGAGTGCCAGGGCCTCGAACGCGATCAGGCCGTGGTTCTTGGCCAGTTCGGTTGTCAGCTTGTGGCGGGCGTCCATGACCCGGGAAAGGCTGTGGCGCTGGTAGCGTTGCCGCCGGAGCACGGCTTGCAGATACCGGCCCGAGCCGCGGCGGCGCCGGGCGATCGTCCGGGCCATGCGCCGCAGGGTGCGTTCCTCACCCGCCGTGGCCACAGGCAGCGATACCAGGCCGGTGCGGCCGTCGGTCGCCGCGAAAGCGGCCGAGTGCGCCACGCCGGCGTCGATACCGATGGCCGGGCCGGTTGGCGCAGCGGGCACCTCATACTCTTCCTCCACGAGAACCGAGCACTGCCACCTGCCGGCGACGGACTTGACCGTGATCTGCTTGATAGTGCCGGGGATCGGCCGGCCATGTCGGCGCAGCTTCACCCATCCCAACTTCGGGAGCTTGATCGCCTGGCCGTTGACCTCGAACTGCTTCGGATCCGGGAACCGGAAACTCGGGGTCCAGCGGCCCTTCCTCCGGAAGTTCGGATAGCCGGCTTCCCCGCCAAAGAACCGCTCGAAGGCCGCGTCGAGGTCCTTTAGCGCATGCTGGAGGCAGTGATAGGGCGCCTCCCCGAGGAAGGGATGTTCCACCCGCAGTCCGCCCAGGTATCCGGCAAGCTGGTTGTAGCCGAGCGAACCCTTGACCCCCGTCGCGCCGGCGGAGCGCGCTGCCAGCCAGACGTCCTGCCGATAGCCGAGCGCCCAGTTGAAGACATACCGGCAACAGTCCCCGATCCGGCCCATGAACGCCTCCTGCCCCCGGTTTGGCTCCAGCCGGAATACGAGCCCGCGCAGGCGTGAGGCGGTTGCCGCTTTCATCTTGGCAGGAGCATGGGTGTATATTAGTCTTTGTTCAATGAAAAAGGACATCCGCAGAGGAAGAAGTGTCGTCTACTCGCTCACTGTCCATTTAGTGTTTGTCACCAAGTACCGACGCAACGCCATCACCGACCGGGTGCGGGATCATCTGGGGGGCACCCTCGGAGAGGTCTGCGCCAAGATGGGCTGCACCCTGCGGGAGTTCGACGGCGAGGACGACCACGTGCATCTCCTCGTCGACTATCCCCCAAAGCTGGCCATCTCCCGGCTGGTCAACTCGCTCAAGCTGGTCTCCGCCCGGTTCCTGCGCAAGCGCAACTTCCCCGAGGTCCGCCGCAAACTCTGGGGCGTCCACTTCTGGACCCCCTCCTACTACGCCGGCTCCTGCGGCGGCGCCAACCTCCAGACTGTCAAACGCTACATCCAGGCCCAGCGCATCCCGTCCCGCTGGGCGAGGGCTGACTCGGCCTAAGCTTCGCTTTGGCCGAGTCAGACCTCGTCAATTGATCAAGCCCTTCGGGCTCGAGTCCAGTAGCGCCCATCAAATCGAGGTCTTCCAGCTGGAACGAACAGCCAGAGCCCCGCAATCAGGGATGCCTCGGAGCCGCCTCCTTGAAAAAGGAATCCACGGTCATGTTGAACAGCGCGGCCCGCAATTTCGGGAGCCCGTGGGTGCTGTTGGCCGCGATCCAAAGCTGAGCTCCTGGAATGGCCCTCCACATCTCCACCGTGTACTCCGGCGAGACAAAATCGTGGTCGCCGGCGATGACGAGCGTGGGCGAGACGATTCCCCCGAGCTGAGCACTGCTGAAATTTGGCTGCGTCTTCCACATCTGGTTCACGCGCGCGAAGAGTATGGGCCAATGGGCGGCCCCGTCCGGCGAAAGGCGCTCGTACGGCTCGCGGATGAACCGGGGGATGTCGTCGGCCTTTATCTCGCGGGAACCCGGCTTCGGGGGGGGCGGCGGGCTGAAATTGGCGCCCGCCGCGGCGAGCCTTATGACCAAATCGGGGTGATTGATCGCGAGGTCCAGGCCGATGATGCCGCCGTCGCTGTGACCGAGGACATAAGTCCTCCCGATCTTCAGCTGGCGCAGCAGCTCCACGGTATCCTCGGCCATCGCATGGTAATCCATCGGCCGGCTCGGGTCGTCGGCGGTCCTTCCGTGCCCCATCTGCTCGGGCGCAATCACCTGGTACTCCCTGGAAAAGAACTCGATCGCCTCCGGCCAGACCGGGATGGAGCACATACCGCCGTGAAGGACGAGAAGCGCCGGCCCCTTCCCGTGAACCTCGTAGTACATTTTCAAACCATGCACGGAGGCATAATGCCCCGGTTCGGTGGCAGCGGCCGTTCCGGGCGGTCCAGCAGACGAAACCGGCACGCCTCCCGTCGCGGCCGGCGCGGGAGCGCCGGCGGCACGGGAAGCCGGGAGCCAGGCAATGGCACAGGCCGCAAGGCACGCTGCAATGCGCATCTCCCAGACTTTGCGCCAGGGTCAGATCGGGTCAAGAGCCCACCCGGTCAAAGCGGCCAGCGTCAGCCCCGGCCTGTAAGGTGCTTTGCGAACGCGGCGAGGGTCTCTTTGCTGACATGGTGCTCCATGCCCTCGGCGTCCGCGTCCGCGATGTCGCCCGGCACGCCGAGCGACCTGAGGAACTCGCTGACGATCTCGTGGCGCCGGCGGGAGGCCTCGGAAAGCCTCTGGCCGGCGGCCGTGAGAAAGATGGAACGGTAGGGAAGCGCGGTGACCAGGCCGTCGCGGCGGAGGCGCTGTATGGTGCGGTTGACCGTAACGTGGGTGACGCCCAGGCGGCGGGCCAGGTCGGTCACCCGCGCCTCCCCGGTGGAGGAAATGAGCTCCGCGATCATCTCCACGTAGTCCTGGGCGGTCTCCTGGGCGTTTTCCTCGCGGGTGCGCTGGATCCTGATCCTGCGCGGATCGGGACGGGTCTTTGCTGGGCTTGCCACGGCGCGATTCATGCCCGGTTTCTGGGAAAAGGGAAGTCTGTTGACAACCTAGGCGACCGAATGTAGCTACGGCTACAGCTTGGAGACAAGGCAAAAAAACCCCGACGACCCGCCCCCCGGGGGGCACAGGTCCCTGGAGGGGCTGCACGGCTCGGTGAGCGTGCCGCCCCACCAGGCGGGTTTCTGGCGCCAGTGGCGGGCCTTCGTCGGGCCGGCGATCCTGATCAGCGTCGGCTACATGGACCCGGGCAACTGGGGCACCGACCTGGCGGGAGGGGCGCAGTTCAAGTACGCCCTGCTCTGGGTCGTCGCCCTGGCCAGCCTGATGGCGGTCGTCCTCCAGGTGATCTCGGCCCGCCTGGGGGTCGCGACCGGCAAGGACCTGGCCCAGTGCTGCCGCGACTACTACCCCGGGTGGATGCGCTGGCCGAACTGGATTTCCATGGAGATCGCCATCGGAATGACGGACCTGGCCGAGGCGCTCGGCAGCGCGGTGGCCCTGAACATGCTGTTCCACATCCCCCTGCAGTGGGCGATCATCATCACCGCCTTCGACGTGATTCTCCTCCTGGCCCTGCAGGGCTTTGGCGCGAGGCTGATCGAGGCGGTGGTCACGGTCTTCGTCGTGACCATCGGCGCCTGCTACGCCATCGAGATCTTCGGGCTGGCCCAGACCCGGCCCGACTTCCTGGAGATGGGCCGCGCCATGGTGCGGCCCGACTTCGCCCAGAAAGGCATGCTCTTCGTGGCCGTCGGAATCATCGGGGCGACCGTCATGCCGCACAACCTGTACCTCCACACGGCCCTGGTGCAGACCCGCAACCTGCAGAAGGACGAGCAGTCCGTGCGCCGCGCCATCCGCTTCAACACGATCGACACGACGGTGGCGCTAACCATCGCCTTCTTCATCAATGCGGCCATCCTGGTGCTCGCGGCGATCGTGTTCTACGGAAAGAGCAGCATAACGGTGCCCGGCTCCGGGGTGGTCATGTTCACGGCGGACAGCGACTGGATCCGCGTGGCCTACCTGACGCTCGCCCCGCTGCTGGGGACCGCGATGGCCAGCACGCTCTTCGCGGTGGCGCTGCTCGCCAGCGGCCAGAGCAGCACGATCACCGGCACGCTGGCCGGTCAGGTCGTGATGGAGGGATTCATGCGCTGGCGGATCAAGCCGTGGGTGCGGCGCCTGATCACCCGGACCCTGGCCGTGGTGCCGGCGATCCTGATCATCAGCGTCCGCGGCAGCAGCAGCGTGACCGACCTGGTCAACCTGAGCCAGGTTGTGCTGTGCCTCGAGCTGCCCTTCGCCATGTTCCCGCTGCTGCACTTCACCAGCACGCGCAAGCGGATGGGGAAGTGGAGGAGCGGCTGGTTCCTCATGGTCACCGGCTGGGGCACGGCGCTGTTGATTACCGCGATGGACATCTATAGCCTGCCGGATGCGCTGAAGCAGGCCTGGGCCGTCATCGTCGGCGGCTGAGAACCGGGCTCCACACACCCCTCCGAAGGCCGGACATGTACAACAAGATCCTGGTTACCCTGGACGCGACGCCCACCGACCGGGCGATCGTCGAGCACGTCAAGGCCCTGGCCAAGGTGCTAAAGAGCCACGTCGTGCTGTTGCACGTCGCCGACGGCTGGGCGGCGCGAACCTACGGGGCCGAGGCTGTCAGTCCCGAGATCGACGAGGACACGGCGTATCTGCGCAACCTGCAGGCCGAGTTTCAGGCCGCCGGCATCCCCGCCGAGGCCGAACTGGCCTTCGGCGAGCCGGGCGATCAGATCGTCAAGTGGGTTCGGGACAAGGGATGCGACCTCGTCGCGATGAGCACGCACGGGCACCACTTCATGGCGGACCTCTTCCTCGGGTCGGCCTCCCGGCGGGTGCGGCACAGCGTCAGGGTGCCGGTGCTCCTGCTCCGGGCGAAATAAAGGCCCCGGCGGTCCTTGCGCGGATGAACGTAAGGGATTGTAAGATGCCGGTCACGGGGCCCATGTAGACGGGGCCGGGACGGCCGCGCAACCGAGATGCCTAAAGGACTCCTCCATGAAGCCGTGCGGGACCGCCGCCTTGTCGCCGACGGGGCGATGGGCACCGAGCTCATGGCCGCCGGCCTTGAGGAGGGCGGGTGCGGCGATGCCTGGAACCTGACCCATCCCGAGCGGGTGCTCGCGATCCAGAGGCGGTACGCCGAGGCGGGCGCGGACTGCCTGATCACGAACACCTTCGGGGCGAACCGACTCATGCTCCTAAGGCGCGGTCACGGGGCGGAGCTGGCGCAGATCAACCTGGCCGGCGCCCGGATCGCGCGCGAGGCGTTCGGCGGCCGGCCCGGCTTCGTGCTCGGCGACATCGGGCCTCTCGGCGCGATCCTCGAGCCCTACGGCGACCTCCCTGCGGCGGAGGCGCAGTCGGCGCTCGAGGAACAGGCCGCCGCGCTCGTCGGCGCCGGTGTCGACGCGATCATCATCGAGACGCAGACGGCGCTCGAGGAGCTGGGCATCGCGATCGACGCGGCCACGAGGGCGGGCGCGCCATGCATCATCGCGTCGCTGGCCTACGACCTGCTGCAGGACCGGATCACCTACCGGACGATGATGGGCATATCGCCCGAGCAGGCGGCCGAGTTTGCCGAGGAGAGGGGCGCGCACATCGTGGGATTGAACTGCGGGACGGGGATGGACATGGCGGGAGCCGCCAGGGTGGCGCGCCTCTACCGGCGGCATTCGACGCTTCCCGTCATGGTGCAGCCGAACGCAGGCCAGCCCTTCCTCGAGAACCTGAAGACGGTCTACAGGCAGCGCCCCTCCGACATGGCCCGGGCGGTCCCTGAGGTCCTGGAGGCCGGCGCCGGGATCGTCGGCTCGTGCTGCGGGACGACTCCCGAGCATACCCGGGCGATCCGGCGCATGGTGGACCAGTTTCAGCCGGGCGCACCGGGTGCGTGACCGGGCTTGGCGGCCTTGCGGAAGGAGATCGCGTGGCCGCGCCCGTTCGGCGCAGACCCAGGCCGGAGCGGATTGTTCACCGAGGGGCGCCCATGGAATGGGCCTCGCCTGGCGACAAACGAAGTGCGTAGCGTACGGCCCATGATCCAATCGCAGTTCTGCGGGTTCTGGGGGACGATGAGTCGCAGGGGCATGTTCCTCGGGCGCCGGAGTTGGGCTCTGGTTGCAGTCGGCTGTGCGGCGTGCCTGGGGGGCTCGGCTGCGAGCGCCCAAGGCCAATCGCCCGCGCCTTCCGCGCAGCCGCAGCCCAAGGGCGCGGCGAGCGACAGGAAGACCCTCGAATCCTGGGGCTTTCGGGAGCCGGAGCCCGTGGACTTCGACGACCACGCCGGCTACGTGCCGCTTTTCGACGGGACCAGCCTGAGGGGCTGGGACGGAGACGTTTCGATATGGAGGGTCGAGGGCGGCGCCATCGTCGGTGAATCCACAAAGGAGAAACCCGTCAGCAACGCCTACCTTGTCTACCGCGGGGCGGAGCCGTACGACTTTGACCTGAAGCTCGAGATCAAGGTCGAGATCGGCGGGGGGAGCGGCGTCCAATACCGAAGCAAGACCGGGTTGCCCTGGAGGCGCGCGAAGGAGGGCTCCCCTCCCTTCAACCTGGATTGGATGATGACCGGGCCCCAGGCGGATTTTTGGTACCCTGTATCCCCGATATGCTCCTCTTTTTCCGGCCAATTCTACTCGGAGAACACTCCGCTTGGCATCCTCGCCTGGCGCGGCCAGGTCGTGAACTCCTCGGCCGGATCGAAACCCAGGCTTGTCGCCAACATCGGCAGCCGCGACGCCCTCGGCGGGTATGTCAGGACCAACGACTGGAACGAATACCTGATTATGGCGCGGGGCGGCACATTCATCCACGTCATCAACGGCCAGCTCATGGCCGTGTACATAGATGACGACCCGGCATCGTCAAACAACCAGACGGGCTTCATCGGCATCGAGATTGAGGGGGCACCGTCACGGGTGTCCGTCAGAAACGTCTGGTTGAGGAGGCTCAAGTAGCCCGAGGCCCGGGAGGCCCCTTGGCCGTTTCTCATGGGGCGATGCTCCGACGGCCTTTGCCGGCGCCTGCGGGCCTTCAATCTGCGCAATGAGTTCCAGCCGAAGCTTGGATGCCGTCCGGACCCTGCTTAAATCCAATCCGCCATGAAAAAGTCTCTTGGGGCCAAGACCCTGGTTTACCCGACCCCGGTGTTTGTCGTGGGGACCTACGACAAGGCCGGCAAACCCAACGCGATGACGGCCGCCTGGGGCGGCATCTGCTGTTCCCAGCCCCCCTGCGTCGCCGTCTCGCTGCGCAAGGCCACCTACACGCATGGGAACATCGTCGAGCGCAGGGCGTTCACGATCAGCATCCCGTCCGAAGCGCATGTCAGCCAGGCGGACTACCTCGGGCTGGTGTCAGGCAGGAGCGTCGACAAGTTCGCGGCGGCCAAGCTGACGCCGGTGAAAAGCGATCTCGTCGACGCGCCCTATGTGAAGGAGTTCCCGCTGGTCCTCGAATGCAGGCTGGTGCAGGCAATCGAACTGGGGTTGCACACGCAATTCGTCGGCGAGATTCTGGACGTGAAGGCGGAGGAATCCGTGCTGGACGGAAGACAACTGATAGACATCAAGAGAATGGAGCCGCTGGTGTTTGCGCCGGACACCCAGTCCTACTACGGCATTGGCCGGTTCGTCGGGAAGGCCTTCTCTGCAGGCAAGGCGATCTGAGGTTCCTCCAGGATCATTTCCGCCCGGGAGTCAGGGGACCCCATGGGGCTGGGTGAGCATGATGGATCTCTCCACGCCGGCGGAGGCGGGCAGTTCGACGGCCTCATTCTTCCCCGTCAAACCGTCAAGGTGGAGCATGACTTTCGCGAGGCCCCGGCCGGTGAGCCGTTTCATCTTCACAAGGGCGCTGCGGCCGTCGCCGGCGACGCGGACTTCGAGCCAGAGCGGGCCAAAGGGTGTGAGCACCCCGTTTAGGCGCGTGACCATGCCGGGGCCGGCCCACTCGCGCGGAAAGCCCTCGAGCAGGTGAAGCTCGCTGCCGCGGTCGAGCTCGATCAGGTGCGTGGTGAGCCGGATGAATTCGGCGCTGGCCCAGTTGTGCGGCATGTCGCCCACCTCGTCCGAACCCTGGCCAGCCGGCTTCTGTTCCTCGCGCCATACGCGCATCGGGCACGCGTGCTGGGCGAAGGCATAGAGCGTTTCGGCCGCCTCGCGGCCGCGGCCCTGCCACAACTGTGCGTGCCCGTAGAACGAGGCGAAATACGTCCAGAGGCCGGCCGTCATCCAACCGGTGTCGAAGACCATGCCCTCGACCTTGGTGGCGCGGAGCATGGCGAGCTGGCCTTCGACGAACGGATCGTCCTTCGGGAAGACCTGGCCGGGGTAGACGGCATGGCAGAACGCCCACTGCCCTTTCTGGGGGACGTACCCCCTGGCATTGGCCATCATGGTCGGCACGTAGGCGTTGCCGTGCCCGTCCCTGAGCGTGTCGCGCGTGCAGGCCCGGCGGAAGGCCGCGAAGAAATCGTCATATTCCTTCTGCGCGGCGGAGGCGTCGGCCTCGTAGCCCAGCCAATGCGCGGCGGCGATGAAGGAATTCATGCCCGCGAGCGTCCAGTGGATGTTGCTGTATTCCGGATCCGCTTCGGCTCCTTGGTTGTCGATGCCGCCGTCGACGAAGCCGCCGTGCAGCAGCTTGTAATTCAGGGCATTCGGATCATCGGGAGCCTCGTCTCGCAAGCGCCGGATGGCGCCCATCGCGCGCTGGAGCGCGGGCCAGTGGAGGCTGAGCCAGTCCTTGTCCTGGGTGAGGAAAGCATGCCGGGTCGCGGCCCAGAGTGCGATGCCGTTTGCCTTCCAGAAGGTGGATGGGGTGGAGCCGGCACCTGCCACGAAGCTGCCGTCCGGATTCTGGAGTCCGAGCAGGTACTCGACGCCGCTGCGCGCATCGCGGGCGCGGCCGAGGATCGCCACCGATTCCAAGAGGAAGGAACCGTCCACCAGCCACAATCCGCGGTATATGGTCGGACCGACCTGGAAGGCGGGGCCGCCGACCTTGAGTTCGCGGGCCTGCCAGATGTTGCGCACGCAGGAATTGAGGATTCCCTGAATGCCGCGGTCGGGCACCTCGATCGTCGTGTAGGGCAGGTCGAGTTCTTCCCACCACTGGACGGCAGTGGTGCGGAGCGCGCGGGCCTGGCCGGCATTCAGCGCGCCTGCCGGCCCGGAGGAATGCCGGTCCACTGTGAACACCGCCTCCCGCGATCCGCCGGGCGGCAGCGTCACCGCCGGCATCTGGGCGGCGTATTCGCCTTCCGTCTCCGTGCGAGCCAGCGCCAGGGGGGCGGATCCCGAGATGCGTGTTCCGCCGCCCACGTCAATGCTGGGGCCGGCTTGATTCATGCTCACGGGATATACGCTTCGTATGCGCAGGACGGGCTGCAGCGTCGCCGCCACCGGGTTTGGATTCCTAAGCGTCATCAGCACCACCGCGCGGCGCGGCGGCTGGAGAATCGCCGGAAAGCTGGCGAGGGCGGAGCCATCCGCCCGGCCGGCGATGATCGCTTCGTCCGCCGGCACGGCGCCGGAGAAGGCCCATAGCGCGTTGATCGCAGCCTGGCGGTCGCGCGCCCCGGCCGGCGCGCTGGCGTAAATGTCGATGACGCCGTCATGGTTCGCATCGTACGCCTCCAGCTTGTAGATCCCGGGTTGGTTCGCGCCAAAGTCCTTCACCGGATCCACGGTTCTCGTCTCGCCGCCCTCGGCGCTCAACACGAGGTGACGCTCGCCCGGCTCCTTGAAGCGCCCTTCGCACAGGCCGAAGACGACCGTGACCTTCGCGCCGGGAGCAACGGCAAGCCGGAAGTGAATGGGCTTCCCGTTGTTGTCTATCGCGCCGTCGGCAAACGCAGGCGAGCATTCGCGCGCCGGCTTGGCCCAGCCATGAAACACATACTGGGGCTCGACCCGGGACAGAAGCGGCGGCGCGACCGCCGCGCCGGGTCCGGGTGTGACGATGAACGTCTCCTCGCCCACTTCAACTCCGCCTGCGTCCCGCCACGTCTGGATGATCGGCGCCCTCGGGGAGACCATCGCCTGCCTGAGCCACTTTGTTCCGCCTGCGACGTCGGGCCTGAGCCAAATGCCGAAACTGCGCTCGCCCGATCTCCCATAGTCGAACAGCAACTGCCCCTCCTTGCCGACCAGCGCCTTGTCGGGATCGTCGGGCAGGCAGACCGAAGTCTGCCACCACGGCGGCGAATAGCGAAAATCGACCGGACCGAGGGCAGGCTCGGCAGGAAGCTGTGCGCGAAGCCCGGACGGTGCTGAAGCCAGTGCGAGGGCACACAAGAGAGCCGTTGTGGTTGGCGCATTGGCCTTCATTGGAGATAGGTCGCTTGAGGAGGTTTCCGCGTCTTCACTGCTTGCCGCGTTTGGCGCGGAAATACGCCTTCGTGTTCTTGTGGACCGATCCCGACCGCAACAGGTCCCTGCGGCTGAACCAGGCCAGGCTCCTGTGCTGGCTATCCAAGCGGAGGCGGGGGTCTTTTTTGACCCGAATCTCGAATGCGAGCACCACATAATGGGTGCTGAGGGCGCGCGACCTGCTGAACACGCTGTTCCTGTAGAAATGCTCGTGGACGCCCGCAAATGCCGCCGTGGCGGGCCTGACTTCGATTCCTGTCTCCTGGCGCGCGATCCGCACCATGGCGTCCGGTATGCGCTCCCCCTTGAAGACGCGGCCCCCGGGGACGAACCACTTGTCCTTAGCGGGCCGGTTCGAGCGATAGCCCAGCAATACCTCGCCCGCCCTGTTGAGGAATATCAAATCGATTGAAACGATGGGCGCCCATCGGACGAGTGTCCTGAAGGCGGCCTTAGGGATCCTTCTTGGCATTGGATGTTTCATTGGGGTCTGGTCGGCGTGTGGCTTCTTCTGGCGGATGGGCTTGGGATGGCTGGCACTGCACGGCGATGGGTGGAGGCCGGGCGGCACTGGATTCAAGAATACTGCCACAGCGCGTGCACGCCGAAAGCTGCGCACAGGGTCACGATCTGCGTTCCGTCCGGGGCGCCCGCGGGCCCGCCCTCTTTGTGGCGGCGCGAATCCCGTGGGCCCGACCCGCGGCCATGGTGGCTCAAGGGGCGCCCGCCGGCTTCAGGAAGCCCCGGTCATTCAGCCAATCGGCCATCCGATCCGGCCAATGCTTCACCGCCGCGAAGCTCGATCGGCCGCCCATGTTGAAGGCGTGCTTTCCCTTGGCGATGAAATGGGCCTCAACCGAAATCTTGGCTTCGCGGAACCTCTCGAGAAGGGCCAATGTGACCGCATCGCAGCCGTACTCGTCATCGTTCGCGCAGATCAGGAAGGCGGGGGGCGTGTCAGCCGGGATGACCCTCGGGATGAGATCCGTCCCGCCGGGATAGACCATCATCAGAAAATTCGGGCGGCCGTTTAGCCGGTCGACCGGGTCCGCCGCCTTCGGATCGCCGTCACCTTTGTCGAACGCGACCATCATCACCACGGCGCCTCCGGCCGAGAACCCGAGAATCCCGACGCGGCTCGGGTCGATGTTGAATTCGCCTGCCCTGCTCCTGACAAGCCGGAGCGCGCGGTGGGCGTCCTGGCGAACATGGTCTGGGGTGTACGGCGATCCCGCCTCGCCGGGAAGCCGGTACTTGAGGGCGAAGGCCGCGACTCCGAGGCTGTTCAGGTATTCGGCGGCCTGCTTCCCTTCCGCGTTGAAGACGAGCTCGCGGAAGCCTCCTCCGGGCGCGACAACGACGGCGCAGCCGTTCGCCTTTTCCCTGGGCGGCAGGAACACGGTGACCGAGGGGTTGTGGATGTTGCGCACCCAGTAGTCCCTTGCCTGTTCCGGCTCGTTCCTGCGGGCCTCAAAACCGGGGGCCCCGTCCTGCCAGAGGTGGATCACCTGGGGCGCGGGCCCGGCGAGAGCCAGGGTGGGGATGACGAGCGTGGCGAGGGCACGGTATTTTGGTATGCGCATGGCGAAGGCGGCGGGGATGCAGGGCGGTCTTGCTCTCGGATCTGCAGGGGTATTCCTGGCGGGGCATGGGTCGGGCGCGCCAGAATCTCCGGAGGCTCCTCCCCATGGGCCGATGGCAGCCTCGCCCGAATGGCGCGGCGGTGGCAATCCTTATCATCGCGTCGTGAATGGATATCCATGAACAGGATACGATGTTCCCTGTGGCTTCGCCCGGGCCGGAGAACCTCGGTCGCCGCCAGTCCCCGGAAGTGCCCCGGTTGGCTGGGGGCCCCGGTTGGTCCCTCCCGGGTTCGCGCCGGGGGTTTGCCGTCTTCCGGCGGCGTCGGGCGCCGCGGCGCGTAGGCCCTGCCTCCGCCATGGATGGACAACCGGCGCCAACCGTATCAACTTGGGTGAACCATCGGGCCGGCCGTTAGGGCGGCCGAAACGATGGGGCCAATCACCCATGCCCACCGCAATCATCCTCCTCAAGAACGACCCCAAGAAGATCACAGGCACGGCCGAGAAGCTCCTGGAAATCCCCGCCGTGACCGACGTGTACTCCATTTCCGGGAGGTACGACCTCCTGGTGATGATCAAGTGCGACTCGATCGAGATGATCGAGAGCGTGGTCACGGATCACCTGCTGAAGACCGACGGCATCGTCGACAGCGAGACGATGTTTGCCTTCAAGAGCTACGACAAGAGGGAGGGTGGGAAGGCGATAGACGTCGACTGAGCCGGCCTCATGGGGGGGCGCCCCGAGGAGCGGATGGGCGGCCGGCGGAGGCCCCGCGGGCGCGGGGTCCGGGAATAAGGGCCGCGCCGGGGAGGGCGGGCCGCGTTCCGGACGGCCATGCTCGCGAAACGTTGCCAAACGGGCTCCGGTTGTCTCGAATCCGGATTGTATCTCACGGCGGGCCTGTTTGCGCGTTCCCCGCGGCTGACGCTCTTCCCGACTCGATGGCCACAACTCCCTCAGACTCGCTCCCGAGCGGCGACGCGCTCGATTCGATCATCCTTCGGGTCCTGATGGACAACCTCCCGGACCATATCTACTTCAAGGACCGGGAAAGCCGCATCGTCCGGAACAACGCGGGCCACGCCAGGGCCCTGGGCGCCCCTTCCCCCGAGGCCTGCGTCGGAAAGACCGACAGCGATTTCTTCACGGAGGAGCACGCATCGCGCGCGCTCGCCGACGAACGGCGGATCATGGAGACGGGCGTCCCGATGATCGCAATGCTGGAGCACATCACGCGGCTCGACGGGAGCGTCTTCTGGGGCTCGGCCACGAAGCTGCCGTGGCGCGACTCCTCCGGCCGGATCATAGGCACGTTTGGAATCACCCGCGACGTGACCAAGCTGAAGCGCGCGGAGGATGAGCTTACCGACGAGCGGAACCTGCTGCGCACGATCATCGACCACCTCCCCAGCCGCGTCTTCGTCAAGGACGCCGGCTGCCGGTATGTCCTCAACAACAGAGCCCACCTGGAGTCGCTGGGCATAGCGAGCCAGCAGGACACCCTGGGGCGCACCACCAGCGACTTCTATCCGGGCGCCCGCGGGCAGCAGGCCCGCGAGGACGATCAGCAGGTCCTCGGCGGGGGCCCCCCGATCCTGAGCACCGAGAGGTCCGATTTCGGGGACCAGGGCAATGTCCACTGGTCGCTCACGACCAAGGTCCCCCTGCGTGACGCCCACGGGAGGATCACGGGGATCGTCGGGATAAGCCACGACATCACCCGGCGCAAACTCGCGGAGGAGGAGCTTAAGCGCCACACGGCGGCGATGGAGGCCGACGTGAGGATGGCCTGCCGGGTCCAGGAGGCCTTCCTTCCCCGCACGTATCCCATCTTCCCCCGCGGCGTGCCGCCCGAGGCGAGCACGCTCCGGTTCGCGCACCGCTATATCCTGGCGACGACCCTCGGCGGCGACTTTGCGCACATCCTTCCGCTCTCCGACTCGCGCTGCGGCGTGCTGATCTGCGACGTCATGGGTCACGGTGTCCGGGCCGGGCTGCTGACCGCCCTCATCCGCGGGGTCGTCGAGGAGCTCGAGGAGCGCGCCTCGGATCCGGCCCACGTGATCGCCGAGATCAACCGGGGCCTGACGCCCATCAGGGAGCAGACCGGCGAGCTCGTGTTCGCCACGGCATGCTATGCCGTGATCGACACCGATTCCGGGACCCTGTCCCACTCCAACGCCGGGCATCCGTGGCCCCTGGTGCGGCGCGGCTCCTCCCGCGCCGTGGAGGCATTGGTGAGCCCGGATCCCGAGCCGGCGGCGGGCCTGGTCGAGAATTTCGGCTACACGAGCTCGACGACCCCGTTCGAGCCCGGCGATTGCCTCCTGCTGTACACCGACGGCCTGTTCGAGGCGAGCAACGCCGAGAGCGTGATGTACGGCGAGGCGAGGCTGAGGGAGTTTGTCGGCAGGGACTTTGATGTGCCCGGCGCGGTCTTGATAGACCGGCTGATCGGCGACATCCGCGTCTTCACCGGGCGGAGCGAGTTCGAGGACGACATCTGCGCCCTCGCGGTCGAATCGACGGGGAGCGCGTGCGCGCTTCGTCCGGCGGCAACCTACGAGATCTAGGCGGCCGGGAGCGGGAGGGGACCCGCGGGTCCTTGGATACTGAGCCGCCCAAAGGAAAGGCGCCGCCATGCCCTGCCGCTTACGGCCTGGCGTGCGATCCGTCGCAGAAGGCCCCGTTCTTCGAATGCTTGCAGCCGCACCAGGCGACCTTCTTCGCCTGGGCGATCTCGGTCTTCACCGGGGCAAATGCCGTGCCCTTGTGTGAGCCGTCGCAAAACGGCTGGCTCTTGGAACCGCCGCAGGCGCACCAGTAATAAGTGCCGGGCGCCATATCCATAACATACGGGAATTTCTGGGGGGATGTGGGGTTGCTCATGATATCTTGCAGGTGCGAGGCATCGGATGATGGCTTCACCCGCGGAGCATACGCCGGGATGGAGGGGCTGCCACCACGAAACACGGCAGTGGGCTTGGGGAGCAGGAATGTCGCATCAAATGAACAGCCAACATCTTGCTGTCCCGGTGGTGTTTCCGGAGCGGGGGCCGATGCTCAATGCGGCCCGGGGCCTTCCATTCACCAAGGATGGACAACCGACCTCCACTGTATCATCCACAACGGACCATCCGGACAGGCTCGCAGTGCGGCTCGAATATCCGGAGCCGGCCGCTTGCGGCGGACGGTTGCAGTGATTCATTCCCTAACGCCCTCCTTTTTATGCCCTCAGACGACTTAAACAGCGAAAGCAAGCTCATCAAACGCGTCCACCGCGAGCTCATCGACGACTACGACGAGGAGCTCGAAATGGAGCGCGACGACTGGGAGAAGCTCTCGCCCGACTCGCCTTTGCGTCCGTTGAAGCACGACTCGGACCTCGAGACGCGCAACCACTATTTCAAGGAGCTCTTCCGGCTGCAGGGGGAGCTGGTGAAGATGCACGACTGGGTCGTTGAATCGGGCCACCGCCTGGTGATCGTCTGCGAGGGGCGCGATGCGGCCGGCAAGGGCGGCGTCATCAAGCGCATCACGCAGCGCCTGAACCCCCGCGTGGCCCGGGTGGCGGCCCTGCCCGCGCCCTCAAACCGTGAAAAGACCCAGTGGTATTTCCAGCGGTATGTCGCGCACCTGCCGGCCGCGGGCGAGATCGTGCTCTTCGACCGCAGCTGGTACAACCGCGCCGGCGTGGAGCGCGTGATGGGCTTCTGCACGGACGCCGAATACGAGGAGTTCTTCCGCTCGGTGCCCGAATTCGAGAAAATGCTCATCCGTTCCGGGATCCAGCTGGTCAAGTACTGGTTCTCCATCCCGGACGAGGAGCAGGAGTTTCGCTTCCGCTGCCGGATCAACGATCCGCTGAAGCAGTGGAAGCTCAGCCCGATGGATCTCGAGTCGCGCAAGCGCTGGGAGCTCTACACCAAGGCCAAGGAGGTCATGTTCGAGCGCACGCACCTGCCCGAGTCGCCGTGGTGGGTTGTCCAGGGCTCGGACAAGAAGAAGGCGCGGCTCAACTGCATCCACCACCTGCTTTCCCTGGTGAAATACACCGCGGTCAAGCACGAGCTGCTCACGCTGCCGCCGCGCGTCCACCACCCGGACTACCGGCGCGAGCCGATACGGCCGGAGATGATCATTCCGCAAATCTACTGAGCGGCCGGCGGGGCGGCTCCGTTTGCCTGCGCGGCGCCTTCCCCGCATCCGGCGCGTGCGTTGGTCGGCGCCGACACCGGCCGGGCCCGTCCCGCCGGCACCGGAGCGTCACTTCTCGGCGTGGCCATTGCGCCTCGCCTTGGCCTCGGCGAGGATGTTCTGGACCTGGTCGGCGGGCACCTCCTCGTAATGGTCGAAGTTCTCCGAATGGCGGCCCCGTCCGCTCGTCAACGACCGGACGATCGTGCTGTAATGGTAGAGTTGCTTGTAGGGCACCGTGGCGCGGATCACCTGGAAATGTCCGTCCGAGTCGACCCCGAGGATGCGCCCGCGGCGCGAGGCGAGGTCGCCCAGCACGGCGCCGACGTAATCCCCGGGCACGGTGATGGAGACGGTGTAGATCGGCTCAAGGAGGCACGGGGAGGCGTTGGTGAAGGACTCCTTGAACGCATGGTAGCCGGCGACCTGGAATGCGATGTCCTTGGAATCCACGGGGTGCATCTTGCCGCCGTAGAAGTCGACCTGCACATCGACGATCCGGTAGCCTGCGAAGACGCCCTCGTTGGCCACCGCGCGCACGCCCTTCTCGACGGAGGGGACGAACACGCGGTCGACGTCGTTGCCGACCAGCGACTCGGCGAAGACGACGCCGCTGTCGCGCGCGCCGGGGGAGATCCGCATCCACACCTCCGCGAACTGGCCGGCGCCTCCGGTCTGCTTCTTGTGGCGGTAGCGCGACTCGGCCCGCCCGCGGATCGTCTCCCGGTAGGGCACGCGGGGCTCCTCCGTCTCCAAGCCGACCCCGAACCTGCGGGCCAGCCGCTCAATGATCACCTGCAGGTGGATCTCTCCCTGGCCGGAGATGATCGTCTGGTGCACCTCGTCGTCCACCCGGTAGCGGAAGGTGGGATCCTCCTGCTGGAGCATCGCCAGGCCGACCGCGAGCTTGTCCTCGTCGCCCTTGGAGCGCAGCCGGAGGGCGACGTGGATGTTCGGATGGGGATATTCCACCTTCGGCAGCTCCACGATGAAGCGCGGGCTGCTCAGGGTGTCGCCCGTGCGGGTGTCGCGCAGCTTGACGACGGCGCCGAGATCGCCCGCGCCGAGACTGGGCACCAGGACCCGCTCGCGGCCATTCAGGACGAAGAGCTGGCCCAGGCGCTCGGTCATCTGCCGGGCCCGGTTGAACAGCTCGTCCCCGCTGCGGACCTTTCCGGAGTAGATCCGGAAAAGGGACAGCTCCCCCACGCCGGGCTCGTTCATCGTCTTGAAGATGTAGACGACGGGATCGGGCTGCGAGAGCGCCACCGTGCGGGGAAGCCCGCTCGCGTCGGTGGCGGGCACCTCGGCCCTGTCCTGCGGCGACGAGCCGTATTTCGCGATGAAGTCCATCAGGCGCGCCACGCCGACATTGCGCTCCGCGGAGACCGCGAAGAGCGGGATGAACACCTGGTTCTGGACCGCCTTGTGGAGCCCGGCCCGCAGGTCGTCCTCGCCGAGGACGCCCTGGGCGAAGAATTTCTCCATCAGGGCGTCGTCGGATTCGGCGACGTATTCCATCAGCTGCCGGTGGAGCTCGTGCACGCGCTCGGCCAGCTCGCCGTCGGCGGTCTCCTCCTTGTACTGGCCGTTTCCGCCGGGCTTGTAGGTGACGACCTCGTTGCGCAGGACGTCCAGGACCCGGCTGAAGCCCGGGCCGGCGTCGAGCGGGATTGTCATGGGGAAGACGGTCCTGCCGAAGTGCTCGCGGGCCCCGGCCAGGACGGCATCGAAATCGGTGTTGGGCTTGTCCAGAGCATTCACCGCCAGGATCTTGGGCAGGCCGTAATGCGTCGCATAGTCCATTACGGCGTCGGTGCCCACCCCCAGGCCGTGGGCGGCGTTGATGACCGCCAGCGCGAAGTCCCCGACGCGCAGGGCGCTGATCCCCTCGCTCAGGAAGTCCGCGTATCCGGGCGTGTCGATGATGTTGAACTTCTTCCCGAGCCACTCGGTGTGCAGGAGCGAGGCGTGGACCGAGATCTGGTGCTGGTGCTCGCTCGCGTGGTAGTCGGAGGCCGTCGTGCCCGCCGCGATGTTGCCCATGCGGCCTAGCCGGCCGCTGCACACAAGCATCGCCTCGCAGAGCATCGTCTTGCCTGCAGAGGCGTGGCCGACGACGGCGAAATTCCGCAACTCGGAGGGGTTGTAATTATCCTTCATAAGGGGGTGGGGGTGCCGGGCGCTTCGGCCCGGCCGGCATTGTGACCGAAAGGAACCTTGGAGGCGATGCCCGACTCGGCTGCCAGCTTCGTCTTCATCTCTGGATTGAGAAAGTCCATGCGCTGCGCGAACCGGGCAAGCTGTTTTTTGCACGCGCCGCCGGCCGTTTGCGGCCGCGGCCGCCACTCCAGCCGGGCGCCGCCGGCGAACCCTCTCCGCTATTGCGCCCGCGTGACCGTCGCGGCCCAGTCGCCGCCCGCGCTCAGGCCGTATGTCTGGGAAAAGTTGCCCATGTTGAGGGCGAAGGCGACGTTGAGCAGGCTGTTGAGGTAGAGCAGCGGGGCGCCCTCCGGCACGTCCCCGAAGGTCCGCACATAGGGCATCGTGCCGCGGTACACCTCCCGGTTCTCGTGCCTGATGACCACCAGGAACTTCTGGCCGTACTCGGGCTTCATTCCGGCGAACAGCCCGTCGGGAATGTTGGTCCAGACGTTGCCAAAGTGGAAGTCGATGAGGGGGATGGCCCCGGTCACCCCGGCGGCGTCGCCGGCCGCATGCTGGTACGGAAGGCTGACGACCCTGGGCTCCAGCAGGGGGCCCACCTGCTCGAAGCTGATCATCCCCGAGGCCAGCCGCGCGCCCGTGTAGACGTAGACGTCGCGGCCGTGGAAGGTGTAGCTCTTTTCCGAGCCGGGCCGGCGGTTGGTAGTCTCGTCGATGCGCCGGACCGCCCCGATGCCCAGGTCCTCCGCCACGAGGGTCCATGTCCCGTTGTCCGGGCCGACGAAATACTGGCCGGTCTTGGTCCTGAGCACGACGGAGGCCCGGGCCGTTCCCACCCCGGGATCGACCACCGAGACGAACACAGTGCCGGCCGGCCAGTACGGGGCGGCCTGCTTGAGCCGGTAGGCGGCCTCCCAGACGTTGTACGGCGTGTTCTCGTGGGTCAGGTCGAAGATGCGCAGCCGCGGGGCGATGCCGAACGCGACGCCCTTCATGGCGGCCACCGCGCCGTCCTTGGTCCCGAAGTCGGTCTGGAGCACGAGGGCGTTGGCGGGGCTGTCGTCGGCGGCCAGCCCGGCGGCGGTGAGGCAGGACAGAAGCGCGAGGAGGCGCGCGGGGAACAGCTTCATGGGCTGGAGGAATGCGGAAACGCTCTCCTGCTCAAGCCAATATCGCCGCCGGCGCACGGGCCCTCCCCGAGAAATGCGTCGCAACGCCAATTCGGCGATGATAGCACGGCCGCCATGACCAGCGACGTTTCCATCCACGACCGCCTCGTGAGCTACCTGACGGAGGCCGGGGTCAGCTTCCGCCAGCTCCACCATGAGCCGACGCCGACGTCCGCGGACGCGGCGCGCGTCCGGGGCGAGCCGATCGGCAGCGGGGCCAAGGCCCTGCTGCTCAAGGCGGACGACCAGTTCCGGGTGTTCGTGCTGCCGGGGGACCGGCGGCTGGACTCTGCCTCCGTGAAGAGGCAGCTCGGCGTGGACCGGCTGCGCTTCGCCTCGAAGGAGGAACTCCTGGCCCAGACGGGCCTGATCCCGGGCGCCATGCCCCCCTTCGGGCGGCCCATCCTGCCGTTTGAGCTGACGGCGGACGTGTCGGTCGGCGAGGCCTACCCCACGGTGGCCTTCAACGCCGGCAGCGTCACCGATTCGATCATCATGTCCGCGGCCGACTGGGATCGCGTGGCGAAGCCTGTACGGCTCCGGATAACCGAGGCCGAAGGCTGAGCAGGCAGTTTGCCCCTTTAGGCAGGCCGCCGTGTCAGATCGGCATTTCCGCGGCCTTTGAACTTGCGAGCGAAAAGTCCAATGCCCTTTGCCCAAGAGGAGCGGCGCAACCCGGGCCCCGCAGGGACCTGCGCGCGGATTCCCCGTTGACTCACGGAATATGGGCTCTCACGTTCTGCGTGCGCGCCGTCCCGGAGATCGAACGGTCGATGTCCGCACCCCTCGAGACACAGCGCCCACACCATCATCCCGGTCCCCTCGGAAAAGTATTGTGGTTCCCTGCTCTGCAGGAGCGCGAGCCGCAGCCGCCCAATCCCGAACACCCCATGAGCGAGATCACGCGAATGCTGCAAGAAGGCGGGCTCGCGGATGCCCGCGCCTCCGAGGAGCTGCTGCCGCTGCTCTACAATGAATTGCGCCGGCATGCGGCGGTCAGGATGGCGGGGGAGGCCCCGGGCCAGACGCTGCAGCCGACGGCCCTTGTGCACGAGGCGTGGCTGCGGATGTCCGGCCAGGACGGCCGGGTGTGGCAGAACCGGGCGCATTTTTTCGGGGCGGCCTCCACGGCGATGCGGCGCATCCTGATCGAGAGGGCGCGACACAAGGCCACGCTCAAGCGCGGAGGAAACCCGCTCAGGCTCGACATCGAGAAGCTGGACCCCTGCGCCGCGTCGCCGGATGAGAAGGCGATCCTGATAGACGAGGCCCTGGGGCGCCTGGAGGAGCACGACCCGGAGAAGGCCCGCGTCGTCGTCATGAAATTCTTCGAGGGGCTCACCAACAGGGAGGTCGCGGAATCCCTGAACGTCACCGAGCGCACCGTCGAGCGCCACTGGGCCTACGCGAAGGTCTGGCTGTATCAGAGCATCCGGGCCCGCGAATGATTCGCCCCCGGGGCAATTGAACTGCCGCCTTCCGGGCAACCCGACTCATGAACCCGACGAGGCATGGCGAGGAGGAGCTTTTCGACGCGGCCCGGAGGCTGGCTGATCCCGGGGAGCGAAAGACGTTCCTCGACGGGGCCTGCGAGAGGGATTCCGGCCTCCGCGAGAGGGTGGACGAACTCCTGGCCGCGGAGGCCGAGGCGGAACAGTTCTTCACCGAGGGCAGCGTGGCCATGAGCCTTCCCAGGTCCGCGGCGCCCGCCTCATGGAGCGCATCCACGGCTTCCGGGGCCGCCTCCCGGGAACTGTCGGAGGAGGAGTCCGTCGGCACCCGGATCGGGCGCTACAAGCTGGTTCAGAAGATCGGGGAGGGCGGCTGCGGCGTTGTCTACATGGCCGAGCAGGAGGAGCCGGTCCGCCGCCGGGTCGCACTCAAGATCATCAAGCTCGGCATGGAGACGAGCAGCGTGATCGCCCGCTTCGAGGCCGAACGCCAGGCGCTGGCGATGATGGACCATCCCAACATCGCCCGCGTGTTCGATGCCGGCGCGACCGACCGCGGATCGCCCTATTTCGTGATGGAGCTGGTCCGGGGGGTGCGGATCACGAAGTACTGCGACAAGAACCGCCTGAGCATCCGGCAGCGGCTGGATCTCTTCGTGCAGGTCTGCCACGCGATCCAGCATGCGCACCAAAAGGGGATCATCCACCGCGACATCAAGCCCTCCAACATCATAATCGCCCTGCACGACGGAGTGCCGATGCCCAAGGTCATCGATTTTGGCATCTCGAAGGCGACCGACACGCGGCTTTCCGACCGGCTTTCATTCACCGCCTATGCCCAGCTGATCGGGACCCCGGACTACATGAGCCCCGAGCAGGCCGAGATGAGCGGCCTGGACATCGACACACGCAGCGACATCTACAGCCTGGGGGTGCTGCTCTACGAGCTGCTCACGGGCAGGACGCCATTCAACACAAAGGAGCTCCTCGGATCCTGCCTCGATGACTTCCGCAGGACGCTGAGGGAGCGGGCTCCGCCCCGGCCGTCCGACCGGCTTGCGATGCTGGAGCCCGCGGATGCGATTGTCGCGGCCGAATGCCGCCAGACGGAGCCGTCAAGGCTGGCCTCGCTGCTCCGCGACGACCTCGACTGGGTCGTGATGAAGGCGCTGGAAAAGGACCACAGGCGCCGGTACGAGACGGCCAACGGCCTGGCGATGGACATCCAGCGGCACCTGAGCTGCGAGCCCGTCTCGGCGCACCCGAAGACCGGGCTCTATCAGTTCAAGAAGCTGGTTCGAAGAAATCGGGTGGTGTTCGCAACCGGGGGCGCCGTGGCCGTTGCGCTGATCTTCGGCCTGGGCACTTCCACCTGGCTCTTCCTCAAGGAGAAGGACGCCCGCCAGCGGGCCGTGATCGCCGAGCAGCAGCAGGCGCACCTGCGCATGGAGGCCGAGTCAAGGGCAAGGATGTCGCAGGCCGCTCTTCTGGTCAGCCAGGGGAAATTTGACGATGCCGATCGACTGCTGGGCGAGATCCCCCTGACCCAGCCGACCGTGGAGGGCGCGGCGGTGCTTCGCTCCGTGGGGGAATGGCATGCCCTCCAGGGGCACTGGAAGCTGGCGGCAGACCGATTTTCCCGGCTCCTCCAGGTCGACCTTCTCGACGGCTGGGACGTGTACACGCTGGACTACCTCAGGCTCGGCCCGGCGTACGTCGAGATGGGCGACACCGTGGGCTACGAGCGCTTCCGCGAGGACGCCGTTGCGCGCTTCGAGGGCGCCTCCTGTCCCGCCGCCGACCGCATCCTGAAGATCTGCCTTCTCTTGCCGGCGGACAAGCGCTTCCTGGGCTCGCTAAAGTCGATCGCGGCGGACACCGCGAAGTCGTTCGCCGAGTCCGATGCGGGCGGCGACGTCTTCAAGGCGGCCTGGGATTCCGTCTCGCTGGCCCTCTGGGAATTCCGGCAGGGCAACTACGCCAAGGCGGCGGAGTGGTCGCAGCGGTGCCTTTCCTGCCCCGAGAAGAATGCCCCCCGGGCCGCCGCCGCCAGGGCGATCCTCGCCATGTCCTATTACAGGCAGGGTCGCACGGCAGAGGCCGGCCCCGAGCTCGTGGCCGGGGAGGGGATCGTCGAGGGCGCGCTGAAGGGCCGCATCGATCTCGGCACGCCTGTCCAGGGCTTTTGGTTCGACCGGGCATTTGCCCAGATCCTGCTGCGCGAGTCGAAGGACCTGATCGACCCGCGCAGCCCCTGACAACGGCCCCCGGGGGCTGATTCCATGGCCGCCGACCCGCGGGTTCCGGCGGAATAGCAGGCCGTGCTTGTCGGGTTTGGCCCCCGGACGGCGCATGAATGGGAGCAGAACACAGCCAGCCGCGAGATTGGGCGCCGTTGCCCAGGCGCGGCAGCCGCCAGAGATTCCCGCCTGGGTCAATCCCCCCCCCGACCGAGCAATGCCCCCAACTTTCACCATGGTCCCGCCCTGGAAAGCGTCCCCGCTTTTGGGAGGCCTCGCGGCTGCCGGCCTCCTCCTTATCGCATCCGCCTGTCCGGCCCCGGGGGCGGACTGGGCGCTTACGGGGTCCCTGGGTGCGCACGATCCCAGCATAATTGAGGAGGGAAGCACATGGTGGGTGTTCAGCACAGGCGCCGGGCTGCCTGTGAAACACTCGGCCGACGGGCTCAACTGGGTCCAGGGGGCGCCGCTCTTCGCCTCGGAGCTTCCCTGGTGGCGGACCTACGCGCCCACGATGGGCCTGCTCGATGTCTGGGCGCCGGACGTCCACAGGTTTGCGGGAAGGTATTGGTGCTATTACTGTGTCTCGGAGTTCGGCACCAACAACTCGGCCATCGGCCTGACGTCCTGCACGAGCATCGCCCTGGGGGACTGGCGCGACGACGGCCTGGTGATCAGCTCGGAAAACGGGGCCAACGCGTACAATGCCCTCGACCCGGACCTGGCGATTGATGCCTCCGGCAATCCCTGGCTGGTGTTCGGCTCCTGGTTCGACGGCATCCATGTCGTGAAACTGGATCCAGCGACCATGAAGCCGGCGGGCACTATCTATTCCATCGCGGAAAGGGCGAACGGCATCGAGGCATCCAATATCCTCTACAACAACGGGTACTACTACCTGTTCGTGTCCATCGACAAATGCTGCCTGGGCGTGGACAGCACCTACAAGATCGCCTATGGCCGGTCCACGAGCATCACGGGCCCGTATGGGGACAAGGGGAATGCCGCGATGCTGGACGCCGGGGGAACAGTCCTCGACTCGGGCGGACCCCGGTGGGTCGGGCCCGGAGGCCAAAGCGTCTATCATGACAATTCCGGGGGGTGGATCATCGCCTTCCATGCCTACGATGCCCTGAACAACGGCGACCCGACGCTGATGATAAGCGACCTGTATTGGGATTCCGGCAACTGGCCCACGTTCACGGGCGCCGGCCCGCCTGCGTCGCCGGTGTTCACGACGCAGCCGATCCCCGCGACGGTGACCGGGGGCACCGTCGCCCTGGATGCCGTGGCGACCAACTCGCCAGCGTACCAATGGATGCTCAACGGCGCGGCGGTTCCCGGTGCGACGGGCCCGATCCTCCTGATAGGCAATGCGGCCGCCGCCGCGGGGACCTACACGTGCGTCGCCACGAACTCCTCGGGATCGGCGACCAGCAGCGCCGCGACGATCGGGCTGACCAGCACGGCCGACATAGGCCGGCTGACCAACATATCCTGCCGGGCGGGGGTCGGGACGGGGGGGAACATCCTGATCGCCGGGTTTGTGGTGGGCGGGGCGGGGACGTCGGGCCAGGAGTCGCTCCTTGTCCGCGCGTCGGGCCCGGCGCTTGTCCCATTCGGCGTCGCCGGCACGCTCCCCGATCCTCAGCTGCAGGTCCTCTCGGGCTCCACCGTGCTGGCGACCGACAGCGGCTGGGCCGGGAACGCCCAGGTCGCGAGCGCCGCGGCCTCCGTGGGCGCATTCGCCTGGACCAGCCCCGCGAGCCACGACTCGGCGCTCCTGGAGACGCTTTCCCCGGGCGCCTACACCGCCCAGATAGCCGGCCAGGTCGGCGACACCGGGGTCGCGCTCGCCGAGCTCTACGACGCAACGGCGGCGGGCACGTACACGCCGGCGACTCCCCGGCTCGTCAACATCTCGACGCGCGCCCAGGTCGGGACCGGGGGCACGATCCTTATCGCCGGCTTTGTGATCGGGGGCTCCACGTCGAGGACGGTCCTCATCCGCGCCTCCGGCCCGGCTCTCGCCCCATTCGGGATCGCCGGGACGCTGCCCGATCCCCAGCTCAAGCTCTTCTCCGGCTCCGCCGTGATCGAGAGCGACAACGGCTGGGCCGGCAACCCGCAGATTTCGGCCACGGCCGCCTCGGTCGGCGCGTTCGCATGGAACAATCCGATGAGCGGCGACTCGGCGATCCTGGTCGCGCTGCCCCCCGGCGCCTACACGGCGCAGGTGTCCGGCGCCAGCGGCGACACGGGCGTCGCGCTCATCGAGGTCTACGAGGTCCCCTGATCTGAGGAGCGATGCAATGACCCGGAACCCCGTCCAATTGGCCCTGCTCCTGTGCTTTCTGGGGGTGTCAACGTCGCCGGCCGAGGGATTGGTATGGGAACGCACGTGCATCAGGATAACCGCGCAGCCGGGCCAGCGGGTCATAAATGTCGATTTCCCGTTTCGGAACGAGGGAGGCAGGACCGTGGCCCTGGTCTCGATCGAGACCAGCTGCCGATGCCTCGCTGCCGATGTTTCCAGGAACACGTACAATCCCGGGGAAAGGGGCGTCGTGGTGGCGGCCTTCTCGGTCGGCAACCAGAAAGGGAGCCAGGAGAAGTCCATAACTGTTGTGACGGATGAGCCGGATGCGAAGCCGGTGAGGCTGCTGCTCTTTGTCGACATTCCCGGTTCCCCTGATGGCGACGGGCCCGCGGGGAAACGGTGACCTTGCCGCGCTGGGGATCGCGGCGGCCCGCCCGCCTCCGATGTCCAGGCTCCCTTTGCGAGGACGTTCTTGAACGCCGCGGCCTGGAGCCCGGTCGCCATCGCGCCAGGCATGCCGGGATCCCCGTCGCCATTCGTCCTCGTCCCTCGGGGAACGGATCCGGTTCATGAAGGTTCCGCGGGGGCTGATCTTCAAGGAGCGCAAGATGATCGATGTTAGGGAGTTAAATAACATCGATGCTTTCCGGGGACGCCGATGTCGGGTTTCGGGGGCGGATGGCGCATATAGGACCGATTCCCATACACCAACACCTGCGACACTTACCCCCCATGACCACGATCGCACACTCCAAGCCCCGCCGCTCCCTCCTCCCGTTTGCCGGAGGAACATCGGCGCTTCTCACATCCGCCTTGCTGTCCCTGCTGCTCGGGACCGCGCCTTCGCGCGCACAGCAGGCGACGACGACCACGACGACGACCACGACCCAACCGGCTGCCGCGGACGCAAAGGCGCCCGAATCCGCCGCCTTGCAGACGCCGGTGGTCCTGGAAGCGGTGACCGTGTCGGGCGTCCGCGCCAGCTTGATCACCGCGCAGGAGATAAAGGAGAACAGCCCTGAGTTCGTCGACTCCATCGTCGCCCAGGACATCGGCAAGCTACCCGACAATTCCGTGGCTGACGCCCTCCAGCGCGTGCCCGGCGTCCAGGTCGCCCGCGCCAACGGCGAGGTGGAACCCGTGGTCATCCGCGGCCTCCCGAACATCGAAACGACCCTGAACGGCCACGAGGTGTTCACGGGCACCGGGCGCGGCGTCGCGTACGAGGACATCCCGGCGGAAATGCTCGCGGGCCTTGATGTCTACAAGTCCGTCGGCGCCGACAAGATTGAGGGCGGCGTCGCCGGGCTGATCGACGTCCGGCTGCACCGTCCGTTCGACTTTAACGGCCCCGAGTTCGCCGTCACCTCCCGCGGATACTACAGCGACCAGGCCAAGAAGGACAGTTACAACCTGAGTTTCCTGGCCAGTGACCGCTGGAAGACCTCCAGTGGCGAGTTCGGCGCGCTTGTCGATGTCTCCTACTCGCGCCAGTTCTACGAGGACCAGATCGCCGACAACTACGTTCATTTCGGGGCGAACGGCGAGCAGTTTGACCTCGCGACCGATCCGTCGGGAACCCGCGGATATTACGCGGACAATTACGGATTGCAGCTCATCCCGGGAACGCGAACCCGCCCGGCGGCGTCCATGGTCCTGCAATGGAAGAACGACGCCGGCCTCAGCTTTTACTGGGACAATCTGTTCACCGGCTACCGCAACACCCACCAGGTCGACTTCTTCATACCGATCCCAAGCTTCGGCGGCTACACCTCCAACGTCACCCTTTGGCCGGCGGGCTATGAAGGTTACACCGTTCCCGAGACGTACGATTCGCTCGGCACCCCGGCGCGATTCGTCGAGAGCCTTGTGGCCCACAACACAAACACCATCGCCAGCGAGCAGTCGTTCAGCGACTCGACCGACACCTACCAGGGGGCATTCGGCGGGGTATGGGACAAGGACCGGATCAGGCTGGACGCAGAGGTGAGCTACAACTTCACGACCGTCAGGACGCGTGGCATGATCTTGGACACGATCATCATCACGCCTACGATGGACGTCGCGTACAACCTGAACGCCCCGACCACGATGATCCTGTCGGGGACCGACTACACGAACCCTTCCAATTTCCACCTCAGCCAGTATTTTGACCAGTGGGACCGCGACCACAGCATCCAGTACGCCCTGAAGAGCGATGTCCTTGTGCGCCTCGACGGGCCGGTGATCAAATCGCTGAAGTTCGGTGTGCGCTATTCCGACCGCGACGTGGACTCCCACTCGGCCAATCCGGGCAGCACGGGTTTGCCGTTTGCCACGCTGACCTCGAGCATTCCGGGGCTCGAGAGCCTCTCCCCGTCCACGCCGTTCGTCGGATCAAGCCAGCTCAACATCACGCAATGGGTTGCCCCAAATCCAAGCTTCCTCCTGAGCAACGCTGACACGATTCGCGCACTTGCCGGCCAGCCCGACGGACTGCGGCCCGTCGACCCGTCGCGGACGTTCCTGGACTCCGAGAAGGACTTTGCCAACTTTGCGATGGCTTCCTACCACGCGGACTTGGGGGGATTGCCCCTGGACGGTGAATTCGGACTCCGGTTCGTCGATTCCCACAACGGCCTCGGAGGCTACCAGCATCAGACGGTCAACGGCTCGACAACCGGGCCCTTCCTGCTGACGACGGCGGAGACAGCCCGGTGGGACACCCTCCCGACCGCGAACGGCCGCCTGAAGCTGACCGACGACCTGCTTCTGCGCGGCTCGTTCACAAAGACCATCACGCGCCCGGACTTCGCGAGCCTGAACCCGGCGGTGAGCCTGACCTCGCCCGGGCCCACGCTTCAGGGATCGGGTTCCGGAGGCAACCCGGACCTGGAGCCGATTCAGTCCACCAACTACGACCTGTCGCTCGAGTATTATCCCGCGAAGTCGAGCCAGGTGTCGGTCGCCGGGTTTTACCGCACGATAGAGGGCTACATCCAGAACTATGCCGACGAGGAGACTATCGGCGGAAACCCGTACAGCATCACCCGCCCGCAAAGCACCCACGGCGGAAAGTTGTCGGGCCTGGAGGCAGGCTACCAGCAGTTCTTCGACTTCCTGCCGGACTCATTCAAGGGACTCGGCATGCAGATCAACTTCACCTACGTCGACGGCACGACGGAAAACCCGATGAACCTCCAGAGGACCCCCCTGGCGCAGGTGTCCAAGAAGAATTACAACATAGTCGGGATCTACGAGAGGGGGCCGGTCTCCATCCGGCTCGCCTACAACTGGCGCGACCGGTACATCGACAGCTTCAACCAGCCGGGCATCCAGCCGACGACGGTCTGGGTGCAGCCGAATGACCGGCTCGATTTCTCGATGGACTACGACGTCACCAAGAACTTCACCCTCACCTTCGACGCCACCAACATACTGGACCACAAGTATCACGACAATTTCGGCAACCTCTCGATGTTCACTCGAGACGTCCGCAACTATGACAGGACCTACGGGGTCGGCTTGAGATACCGCTACTGAGCGGCCTGCCGGGGGCAACCCCCGCATTGCGGGGGTTGTCCGTCGCCGTTTGCGGCAGGCAGGGGGAGGCAACCTGACTCGTCGTTGCGGACACAACCCACGTTGATTTCGCCACTGATTGCCTTCATAACCCGCCCAACGCCCGATTTGTAACCCATGAAAATTCGGCAGTCGCTCTCTTTGCTGCTTTTGCTCATGGCGAGTCCCCTGGCGAATGCCGGCGCCGTGGTGAGCGTTCGCACCGACCAGCCAGGCGCGCGGATCAACCCGGCCATGTGGGGGGTCTTTTTCGAGGACATCAACTTCGGGGCGGACGGCGGGCTCTATGCCGAGCTGCTCAAGAACCGCGGATTCGAGTTTCCCGAGCCCCTGATGGGCTGGATCAAGATAAGCCCATCCCTGGCGAAGGGGGAGCTGTCGGTGCGCACGGATGCGCCGTTTGCCCCGGCGAATCCCCACTACGTCCGCATCATGTCCGAGGGGACGGCGCCCTTTGGCCTTTCCAACGAGGGGTTCCGCGGCATCGGCGTGCGCCAGGGCGAGGCCTACAATTTCTCGGCCGAGATACGCGGCGTTTCCGGAACGCCAAAATTGTCGGTTCGCCTCTACGGCGGCGACGGAGCGGTTCTGGACTCCGCCGACCTTCAGAATTTCACGGACACCTGGCAGAAATACACCGCCACCCTCCATCCCGCCGACACCGACCCCAAGGCGCGATTGGCGGTCTTGCTCATTGGCAAGGGCACGCTGGACGTGGATTTTGTCTCCCTTTTCCCGGAACACACGTGGAAGGACCGTCCGGGCGGCCTGCGCGCGGACATGGTGCAGGCATTGGCTGACATGCACCCGGGATTCATCCGTTTTCCCGGCGGCTGCATCGTGGAGGGAAGCGTGCTTGCCCGCCGCTACCAGTGGAAGAACACCATTGGCCCGCTGGAGGACCGAAAAGTTCTCATCAACCGCTGGAACTACGAGTTCGTCCACCGGCCGACGCCGGACTATTTCCAGTCGTTCGGCCTCGGCTTCTACGAGTATTTCCAGCTGTGCGAGGACATAGGGGCCCAGCCGCTGCCTATCCTGAACTGCGGCATGGCCTGCCAGTTCAATTCCGGCGAGCTTTGCCCGATGGACCAGCTCGACGTCTACATTCAGGACGCCCTCGACCTTGTCGAGTTCGCGAACGGGTCCGCCACGAGCGAGTGGGGGGCCAGGCGGGCGGCGATGGGACACCCGGGGCCGTTCCACATGACCATGCTTGGTGTTGGGAACGAGCAATGGGGGCCCCAGTACATGGAGCGGTACGCCCGATTCTCGGAGGTATTCCGGGTAAAGCACCCGGAGATCACCCTGGTCGCCGCCGCGGGCCCCTCGCCCAGCGACCAGCGCTTCATCTACGCATGGCAGCAAATGCGCTCGCTGAAGGCCGATCTCATCGACGAGCACTGCTATGCCGAGCCGAGATGGTTTCTGGACCATGCGAACCGCTACGACTCCTACGAGCGGAGCGGCCCGAGGGTTTTCATGGGCGAATACGCCGCCCAGAGCGTCGCCACCGTCAGCCCGAAGAACCGAAACAACCTGGAATGCGCACTGGCCGAGGCCGCCTTCATGACCGGTCTCGAGCGCAATGCCGACGTCGTCCGCATGGCGTCCTATGCGCCGCTGTTCGCAAACACCGAGGCCTGGCAGTGGACTCCCGACCTCATCTGGGTGGACAGCTTGCGCGTGGTCCTCACCCCCAGTTATCATGTCCAAAGCCTGTTCGCCCGGAACCGTGGAGACCGGGTCCTGCCAGTCGCTTTGGACTCCATGGCCCCGGAAGAAGCGCGGCGGGTATATGTGTCGTCGGTTCTCGATGAGTCCTCGGGCGCGGTGATCCTGAAACTGGTGAACGCCGGGCCGAGGGAGTCCGCGCTCTCGGTTCAGCTGGACGGGATCCGGCACCTGACGAAGGGAACCATGACGGTCATCCGCGCCGACAGCCTGGGGGAGGTGAACTCCCTGGATTATCCCGACAGGGTGTCGCCAACCCAGTCCGACTTTTCACCCACCGATGCGAAGTTTGAAGTCACGCTTCCGGCAAATTCGTTCACCGTCCTGCGTGTCGGCACCGCAAAATGACCGGCTCGCGCCGCGCGGCGCGCGTTGAGTCGCGCGACTAATGGCGCCGTCGCCCGCCTTCCCCGGCCGATTCACGACGGCCTGCCTGATGCTGGCGCTCGCTGCGAGTTCCGCCACGGCGGCGGATTGGGCTCTCACGGGCGCGCTGCTCGTCCATGACCCCAGCATTGCCGAGGACGGGGGCGCGTGGTGGGTCTTCGGCACGGGTCCCGGCATCAGGGTGAAACATTCGACAGACGGCTCGAAATGGATCCAGGGCGAGCCGCTGATCAAGGCTGAGCCGCAGTGGTGGCGGACCTATGCCCCGGCCATGAGGAAGTTGGACGTCTGGGCGCCCGACGTGCACAGGTTCAACGGCAGGTTCTGGTGCTACTACAGCGTCTCCGAGTTCGCCACGAACCACTCGGCAATCGGCCTGCTGTCCTGCAGCAGCCTTGCGAAGGGCGACTGGCGCGATGACGGGTTCGTGATCAGCTCGGTGAGCGCGGCCCAGGCCCGCGCCGCATCCAACCCCGAGACCAGGCTGGATCCGTCGGGCACACCCTGGTTCAACACGATAGACCCAAGCCTGGCGACCGACGTGTCGGGCGCCCCCTGGCTGGTGTTCGGCTCATGGTTCGACGGCATCCATGTCGTGCGGCTCGATCCCGCCACGATGAAACCTTCCGGCGCGCCATACTCGATCGCATACAAGCCCAACGGCATCGAGGCGCCCAACATCGTCCGCCATCGCGGGTTCTATTACCTCTTCGTGTCCATCGATAAATGCTGCCAGGGGGTGAAGAGCACGTACAAGATCGCCTACGGCAGGTCCACGGGCATCACGGGGCCCTACGTCGACCAGGCAGGCGTCCCGATGCTGAGCAGCGGCGGCTCCATATTGATCGCAGGGGGGCCCAGGTGGAAGGGCCCCGGCGGCCAGACCGTCTATGAAAACTCCAATGGGTGGATCGTTGTCTATCACTCGTATGACGCGGAGAACAAAGGCGCCCCGACGCTAAGGATCGGCGACCTGTATTGGGATGCCGATGAATGGCCCACCATCACGAACGCGGACTCGCGCGCGGCCCACGGGAACTAACCGCGTGGTTCCTGGGATCCGGGCCGCTTGGAGGATTGGCCCGGGCAGGGGCGCGAACCGCCCCGGCTAGGGTGAGACCTTGACGACATTCCCGCCGCAGATGACAAGATCGACCGGGTTGCCTCCGACTTGATAGGCGAGCATGCGCTCGTCGGCATGGTGCAGGAGGACAAGGTCGGCCCGCTTCCCAATCTCGACCGTGCCGCGGTCCGGGAGCCCGAGGACAGCCGCGGCGTTTACCGTGCAGGCGGCGATCGCCTCCTGCGGCGTCAGCCCGCAGCCCCGCACCGCGAGGGCGATGGCGAACGGCATTGAATGCGTCGGCGCCGAGCCCGAGTTGAAGTTGGTCGCCAGCGCCACGGCGCCTCCCTGGTCCACCAGGAAGCCGGCCCGGGCGAAGCGCCCGCCGGTATGGAAGCCCGTGCAGGGCAGGATGACGCCGCATGTCTGGGATCCGGCCAGGGCGACGAGGTCGGCCTTGGTCGAGGCCTCGAGGTGGTCGACGCTGCGCGCATGGAGCCGGATCGCCTCCGGGATCATGCCGAGGGAGCTGAATTGGTCGGCGTGGACGCGGAGCGGATGGTGCCTCGAGGCCCTTTCGAAGAGCCGCACGCAGGCCTCCCTCGACCAGGCGCCCTCCTCAACGCGGGCATCCACGGTTGTGCCTGGGAACTCGCGTGAAACCTCCGGCAGCATCTCCTTAACGACCATCCTGGCGTAGTCGTCCGGGGTTCCCTCATAGGCGTGCCCCAGGAGCGCGGTCGGCACCACTGTCCCCGCCCAGTCCTGGCCCGCGCGGACAATCGCCCTGAGCATCTTGAGCTCCCCTTCGGTCGTGAGCCCGTAGCCGCTCTTGACCTCCACGGTCGTCGTCCCTTCGCACAGCATCCTCGTGAGCCTCTCCCTGAGTCCCGCGGCCAGCTGCTTCTTGGTCGCCTCGCTGACCGCGAGCACCGTGGCATGGAGGCCGCTGCCTTTTTCCAGGATCTCGAGGTACGGGACCCCCTGCAGCATCTCGGCCCATTCATCCAGCCTGTTTCCGGCCCAGCAGGCGTGCGTGTGGCAGTCCACGAAGCCCGGCATGAGCACACGGCCGTTGGCGTCGATGACCTCCGCCCCCTCGGGGGCCTCCACCTTGGGCCCGACGGCGGCGATCGCGCCGTCGGCCACGAGCACGTCGCCGCGGGGGATGACGGACAATTCACGCAACTCCCTGCCCCGGCGCGGGCGTGCCCCGGCCGCCAGGGTCAGGATGCGGGCGTTGCGGACGAGCAGGTTCACGGTCGGTGGGCGGCTCCCGGTGGAAAAATGAGGACCAAGTGTGCCGCGGGAAGGGCGGTGCGTCCACCCTGGCCATGGTCGGGGAAAAGCTCAAACAAAACGCAACGGCGCCCCGCGATGGGCCGGGTGGTCCCGAGGGCGCGGTTGACGGCGGATCGGTCTTGGCGCGAGACTCGACGGGCCGGATACCTGCGCGACGAGCGCAGGCCCGCGGATCGCCAACCCCCCCGTGACCCCGCCCCAGCCCCAACCGTCGCACGGCCCCCTGCGCACAATCGGCCAGCAGCTTCGCCGCCGCTCGTGGGCCGAGCCGTGGAAGATCAAGATGGTCGAGCCGATCAAGCGAACGACGCCCGAGCAGCGCGAGGCCTCCCTGCGCGCCGCCGGCTACAACACGTTCCTCCTGCGCTCGGAGGACGTCTACATCGACCTGCTCACCGATTCGGGCACGAGCGCGATGAGCGACTGGCAGTGGGCCGGGATCATGCTCGGGGACGAGGCCTACGCCGGCTCGAAGAACTACTACCACCTCGAGGACGCCGTCCGCAGGCACTACGGCTACAAGCACCTGATCCCGACCCACCAGGGCCGCGGCGCGGAGCACATCCTCAGCCAGATGATGATCCGGCCGGGCGACACCGTGCCGGGCAACATGTACTTCACCACGACGCGCTATCACCAGGAGCTCGCCGGCGCGCAGTTCGTGGACGTGATCATAGACGAGGCGCACGATCCGGCGAGCCCGCACGCGTTCAAGGGCGACATCGACCTTGCGAAGCTCGAGCGCGTGCTGACGGGAGGGAGGCGCGTGCCCTACCTCTGCCTTGCCGCGACGGTCAACATGGCCGGCGGCCAGCCGATCAGCATGGCGAACGCCCGGGCTGTCCGGGAGCTCTGCGCGCGCCACGGCGTGCCGATCATGATGGACGCGACGCGTGCGGTCGAGAATGCGTGGTTCATCAAGTCCCGGGAGCCCGGCTACTCCGGCAAGACCTGCGCCGAGATCCTGCGCGAGTTCTGCTCCTACACGGACGGCTGCACCATGAGCGGGAAGAAGGACGCGCTTGTGAACATCGGGGGCTGGCTGTCGCTCAACGACGACGCGCTGGCCGACAAGGCGCGCAACCTGGTCGTCGTCTACGAGGGGCTCCACACGTACGGCGGCATGGCGGGCCGCGACATGGAGGCCATGGCGCGCGGAATCGAGGAATCCGTGCAGGATGAGCACATGCGCGCCCGCGTGGGTCAGGTGGAGTACCTCGGCGAGCTCCTGCAGGCGGACGGCGTCCCGATCGTGGTGCCGATAGGCGGGCACGCGGTCTACCTCGATGCGCGCCGCTTCTACCCCGGCATGCCGCAGGACAGCTTCCCGGCCCAGACGCTCGCAGCCGAGCTGTACCTCGACGCGGGAGTCCGCGCGATGGAGCGCGGAATCGTCTCCGCCGGCAGGGACAAGGCCACCGGCCGGCACCATTACCCGAAGCTCGAGCTCGTTAGGCTCACGATCCCGCGCCGCGTCTACACGCAGGCGCACATGGACGTCGTCGCGGAATCGGTGTTGGCCGTCCACCAGAGGACGGACAAGCCGCGCGGCCTGAGCATGGTGTACGAGCCCGAGCACCTTCGTTTCTTCCAGGCGCGCTTCGAGCCGATCCCGGCCGGGCGTCCGGGATAGGCCCCCGGGTCCCGCCCCGGCCCGCGCCTGCCCTGAGATCTTGCGCGGGAGTTTTCGGGGGCCCATACACATTGGATGGTCAGTGACGAACAGGCCCACGGGGTTGGCGACCGGCCGTTCTTCCGGGTGGCCCTGAACCTGCCGCACGCGGGGCGGATCGCGCGGCGGATCGTGCTGCTGCTGCCGGCGCGCGGGGCGCCGGGTGGCGCGGAGGCGGCGGCGGCCCGGAAGGTGGCGGTTGAGCTCCTGGAGTTTCTCGACCCGTGCCTGGACTCTGACGAGAGTCCGCCGGGCGAGGAGGGCGAGCGGCTGCGCGACCACGCGGCAGCGCTGGGGCGCAGGCTGGTCGGGCACATCGAGCGCGGCCGGTTCGGCCACGACCGGCTCGGGCAATGCGTGCGCAACCTGTTCGAGTGCCTGGAACTGGGCCGCGAGGGCGCGGACATTTCGCTCCGCGCCGGGGAGGACCCCCGGTCGCTCCAGCGCCCGATCTGACCGCCCCCGACCAATCGCCGGTTCCCCATGAAAACCCCAAAAGGTAAGCCATCCGTCCTGGCCTGCGCCCTTCTGACAGGCGTCGCAAACGCTGCGGTGCCCCCCGACTACAAGGGCAGGCCCTTCGAGGACTCGGCCTACCAGGCCGGCGCGCAATCGATCCCGGGCGTCGTGCAATGCGCCTGCTACGACCTGGGAGGGAAGGGGGTCGCCTACCACGACACGGATGCGATCAACCACGGAAGTGGGGAGCTGAACCAGCAGGCGCTGCACCAGCGCCCGCACGCCGGCCCCTACATCTGGGGGTTTCGCAAGGACGAGGGCGTCGACATATCCTACGTGAAGGACTTCGCCGACCTGAACCACCCGAACCTCGTGAGCCCGCTGGTCAACCAGCTCTACGTCGGATGGACGGACGACGGCGAGTGGTGCAACTACACGGTCGACGTGAAGGCCCCGGGCACCTACCGGGTGAGCGCGATGTACTCCAACCAGGCGAATCCGATCCAGTTCTCGATCAACCGCCGCCACGCCTCCGACTGCCGCCTTCCGGTGGACACCGGCCACTGGCACAGGTGGAACTACGCCGAGATAGGGAAGATCGAGTTCCCGGAGGCGGGCCCGCAGCTGCTCACCTTCCACTACAACAAGGGGAACAACTTCGCGTACTTCGTCTTTGAGCGGCTGGAGCCGGCCAAGCCCTGATGCAGCGGTGGGTGGCGCCGGGCCGGGGCATTCGGCGCGGCCTGCTGGCAGGCCGCCGTTTCAACTCAGACCGTTGCGACCGCCTCCATTTCCACCAGCAGGTCATGCCGGCAGACATCGGCCATAACACAGATCTTGGGGAACGCCGGGACCTTCAGCAGGCGGCTGACGCGGTTCCATGCCTCCCACGCGTCGCGGTCCTTGCAGAACAGCGTGGCCGAAGTGATGTTTGCCAGGCCCGCCCCCTGTTCCTCGAGGATCGCGGCGATGCACATCATCGTCTCCAGGCTCTGCAGCTCGGCATTGCCGCCGTGGACGCTCTCGCCCTCCGCGTTGATGCTTGCCGTGCCGGAGATGTGCACCGTCCGACGCCCTTCGATCTCGAACGCCATTCCCCGGGAAAACGCGGAACCGTAGTTGAACGAGGCGTCCTGGCGCGGGCTCCGGCAGATGGGAAGCGCGGCCGCGTACGCGGGCCCCTCGGTGTCCAACGCCAGCACGTCCATCAGGCACTCCTCGTCGCCTGAGCGCCCCTGGATGCCCGTGCTCGCCGGGAACGCGGCGCCGCCTTCCTTCCCAAACCCGGCCGGCTGGTAGTGCGCGGTCCGCACGCGGTTGAACTCGCCGTACCACTCGAGCAGGCGGGCCAGGTAGATCCAGGTTCGCCGGACGTTTCGGTAATCCATCCCGTGGGCCCTCAGGCCGAGGCCGGCGTTGGTGAACATCTGGTCCGCCTGGGCGGGGGCGTCGCCGGCCAGCCCGCCTCCGGGTTTGATCCCGCGGACCGATGGCAGGTGCAGCATGCGGAAGCCGCGGCCGGTCCAGAGCCGGCCGGGCCCCGTCGCCGGATTCGCGACCGTCGTTACGCCGGTCCTGTTGTCGCGGGGCACGATGCCCCATATCTGCAGGCCGACAAAGTCGCCGCCCTTAAGGGGCGTGCCCTGGATCCACGTGACCGGCACGTTCAGGTCCAGCTCCTCCCTCCGGTAAGCCGCCTCGCGCCTCTTCAACACGGCGTCCTGGGCACCCGCCAGGCCATAGAATTTCTCCTGGATCGGCTGGATGCCCCGCTCGGCCACCGCTGCGGCCACCTGCGCCAGCAGCTCGTCGGTCCCGCCCTTGTCCGGCCCGACCGTTCCGGTCACGTAATATTCCGTGAAGGAAGCCCGCTCGGTCGCATGCACCTCGACGCGGCAGCCCGGTTGCGCTGCCCCGGGCTGGCGCTCCGGCTCTGGGCTAACGCGGAGGACCGCCTCGCCTTGAACCGCGATCGGCCTGATATCGTCCGAAGGCGTCTCGCATCGTGCTTGCTCGGTGGTTTTCATGGCGCCGACCTGTCTGCTGGGGTTAGGTCTGGCATTATAAATTCATCTTTAGGATCAGGATGTGGTTTATTAGGCGCGGCCTGCCCGCAAGTGAGAAAATGGATTTTGGGACGAATCGCGGATATTCAGTGGTGAACCGCGATCCCTTTCTGGCGAATTTGCTCCATATTCCGACCGGATTTTTCCCTCGTCTCCGATTCCGGACAAGGTCCGACGGCAGCGCGGGGGCCAGGAATCCTCCGGTCGCACTGATCCTGCCGAAACCCTGCCGCCGGAGCCGGCCCGGGCCGGTCGCCCAAGGCCGACGGCTAAGGGGCCGCCCGACTGCGCCGGGAGGTGCCGAAACTGACGATGGCGAGCTGGAAGCGTTCCGCTCTCAAGATCCGCCGCAGACCTCGCAGCGGACCGGGGGCACGTCGCGCTGCGTGCGGTTCACCGTCTCCAGCCGTTCGCGCCGGGCGGCGAGGCAATGGGGACAAGCGGAGACCGACTCCAGCGCCCAGGTATCCGCGAAGACCCGGCCGCGGCCCAGCGCGAGCGCGGCCCGCTGGGCCGCCTCGAGCATCGCGAGGGTCGGCGGAACGAACTCGCCCGACTCGCGGAGCCGCTCCATCGCGCCGTTGCCGGCGCGGGTTGGTATCAGCACGACCGCGCCCGCGCCGCACGCAAACGCGAACTCGGCCGATTTCACCGCCCATTCCAGACCCGACCGCTCGTCGAGGAAAGGCGGATTCACCAGGATGAACGCGCGCATCGCGATCCGCTCGGCCGCCAGGTATTCGGCGGCCCGCGCAAACTGGGCCAGGTCGAACTTCTTGTTCAGCTTTTCCAGCACCCCCTGGTGCGCCGTCTCGAGTCCCAGGGCGACCTCGAGCGAACCGGCCAGCAGGTCGCGCAGCACCCTGGCCCGATCCCCGACGAGGAGCGGATGCGATTCCACCACGACCTGGCGCGCGAAAGCGATCCGCCGGGCGACCGGCGCGTAGTCGGCCGGGGGGATCGCCGCGGGATCGAAGAAGCTGCCGCTGTTGTAAAGCTTCACCTGCACCGGGAGGGCCCCCGAGTCCGACCATGTGCGGACCGCGAACTCGACCTGCCGTGGAATCGCCCCCTGCGGGACGGAATCGCGGGTGGTATCCTTCCACAGGTCGCACATCAGGCAGCGCCAGGGGCACTCGCGGTTGGTCAGCAACACGACGCCGGAATCAACGACCGCGCCGGACGCCAGGCGCTCCCGTTCGAGGAAGACGCCATGGGGCGCGTCCGGATCGGGTGCAACGGGCCGCGCCGGACGTTGCGCGAGAATCCACGCGGTGCGGCCCCGCGCCGGGTACGCGGAGACCATTTCCATCACTGATAGGTCGCGAGATACTGCCGGCGGTAGTCGGATTCCAGCGTGCCGAGCCGGCGGCGAAGGCGCTCGACGGGAATCGCCCCATGCTGGAACCGGCGCTTCGCGAAGATCGGCATGTCGACGCCGAAATGGGCCTTGATGCCGCGCCGGGCGACTTCGCCCTTGAGCGAGTAGAGCCGGTCGACCGACATGCTGCTGAGCGTCGCGAACGGGATGCCCTCGGCGACGGAGATGACGGCCGGCCGCGTGAAGGGGCTGAAGCCCTCGAACCCGCAGTGCCGGGCGGGTGCGTAGGTGCGCGCGTAACTGCGGCTGAGCCCGCCGCTGTAGGTGAGCGAATGCTTGATCCGACCGACCCCCCAGCCCTCCTGGTAGAGCATCAGGTTGTTGACCACGCTGCGGATCGTCAGCTCGGGATTCTCCTCGATCGGATAGTCCTTCAGGTTCTCGTCGCCGCCGTCGCCGTCGACCAGGAACCGCCACTCCGGATAGCGGGCGCGGATGCCGCGGCAAAGGGCAAGCCCCATCGATGCGCACTCGACGTCGAGAGGCTTGTAGTCCTCGAGGACGCGCAGCGTCTCCGCCGCGTCGAGCGACGCCGGATCGGCCTCGATCGTCTCCAGGAAGAGGCCGAGCCCGAGCCGGTCGAGGAAATCGCGCGCCTGGCGCAGGTCGGGGCCGTCGCCGAAGTTAAGGGTGAACGCCTTGAGCCGCGCCGGATTCAGGCCGAGCCTGCGCATCACGTGGTAGACGGTGAGGAAGACGGAGCCGCTATCGACCCCGCCGGAGAAGCACACGCCGACCGGCTCGCGCTCCGGCAGGCCGCCGAGCCATTTCGCCGTTTCGTCCGCCAGGGCGCCGATGTAGCTCCGGCCGATCACGTCGAGGTCGGCCGGGAGAGCGTTGCGCGTGGGCGTAAAGAAGCGCGTGTAGGTGGGGTCGGGGTCGGGGCAGCCGACGAGCTGGAGCTCGACCACGTGGTGCGCAGGCACCATCCGCGTGTAGCTGGGGTGAAACTGCCGGTCCAGCCCCTCGCTCCGCAGATGCAGGTGGATCGTGTCGATCCGGTCGGAGACGATGAGCGCGGGGCCCTCGCGGCGCTTGGCGAGGAAGTAGCGCATCGGCCGGTCGAGCGAACGCGCCATCCGCACGCGCTTGCCCTCCCGCGCCACGAGCGCGAAGGAGCCGTCGATCTCACGGACCGCGTCGGCGGAGCCGTGCAGGATGCGCTCGCGGGCCTCCTCCACGGTCATGTTGCGCAGGCGAAGGGTTGCCGGATCGATCAGGTCGACGAGTCGTTCGATGTATTCGTCCATGGAAGGAGGGGGAAGTCGGGGTTGATCACCGGTGCCACCGGAGTGGATCGCGATCCGGAATGCGGGCGGATGCCGGACCGAACGCGCAACCGTACTGCGCGCTGTTCGCAGGACAAGGCGAAACGATCCGGGAGGCGCGGCGGCGAAAATCATTCCGGCGACTGGCCCCGCGTTTGTGGCGATTCGCCCCTTTTCTATTACGCGCCCGACGAATGACAGTTGTTGAACCGCGTTCCTTTTATTAACGAGAGGAGTATGTCCAAGCGCCTGATCTGGGTATGCGGAGCGTTTCTGGCGGTCGCGATCGCCACGGGCGTCTTTTGGCTTCGCCGGCCCTCGTCATCGTCCGGCGCGTTCACGCGGCTGATGAATCGCGGCAACGGCCTGCTGGAAAAGGGCGATGCGGCCGTCGCGATCGGCGTCTACACCCAGGCTCTCCGGCTCTCGCCGGGGAGCACCGATGTCCGGCTCAACCTGGCCAACGCCTTTCTGCTGGCCGACCGGCCGGACGACGCGGCGCGGATGTGCCGGCAGACGCTCGAGCTCGATTCCAACAGCGCGGCGGCGTACTACCTGCTGGGCTGCGCGCTTCTCCGGGCGAACCGGCCCGAGCCGGCGGCGGAGGCCTTCCAACAGTCGTGGAAGATCGAGCCAGCGGTGCCGGCGCTCGATTTCCAGATGGGCATGGCGCAGGAGGAGCTCGGACAGATCCCCGACGCGATCCGCGATTTCGAGGGCGTGATCCGGGCCGTGCCCGACCATCCGTCGGCGCATTACCAGCTGAGCCGGCTTTACCGGAGGATCGACCGAACCGGCGACGCGGCGCGCGAGCTGGAGGAGCACCGAAGAATCCAGACCCGCTTGTCCAGCCCGGTCATCACCGTGGCCGCGCTGGAAAGCTGCCAGTACACCCGGCCGCTTTCGCCGTTCGTCCTGAGCCAGCCGGATCCGCACGGGAATGCGGTCCGTTTCGTGGAGGAGACCGCCGCGGCGTTTGGCGCGCTGGCGACCGGTTGCCGGGGTCCGCTGGCCGTCATCGATTATGATCACGACGGGCGCCCGAGCATTTTCGCACAGGAGGCGGGCGGCGGTTTTCTCCTGCTCGACGACCGCGGCGGCCATTTCTCGGCGCTCGGCCGGCCGCTGCCCGCGCCCGCCGGGGCCGGGTACCGCGTCGCCCTGACCGGAGACCTGGACAACGACGGCTTCGACGACGTGGTCGTGCTCGGCGAGCAGGATTCGCGCGTGTTCAAGTTCTACGCGCACGGCCGGATCCGCGACGCGACCCGCGCGGCGGGGCTCGAGGGACTCAAGGCGAGCGCCGGCCTTCTGGCCGACCTCGATTTCACCGGGAACCTGGACCTGGTCGTGGTGCAGCCGGGCGGGGCCGGCCTCGGCCTGTACCGCAATCTCGGCAACTTCTATTTCGACGGCAACTGGAACGACTCCGGGCTGCCAAGGGCGTTTGCGGGCGCCGCGCAGGTGATGACGGATGACTGGAGCAACGAGGGCCTGCCGGGGGTGTTCATCGCGCGCGCGGACGCCGCTCCCGTGTTCTATGCGAAAAAGCGCGCGGCGGCGTTCACGGCGAGCAACCTGGCCCAGGGGTGGCCCACCGGGGCGGTGATGGCCACGGGCGACCTCGGCAACGACCTCCACCCGGAGGCGGTGATCGCGACGGCCACCGCGCTCGAGGTCATCGGTCGCGACCAAAGCCGTAGGGTGAGCCTGCCGCTCAACGGCTTTCAAGTCTCGGGGCTGCTGCTGGAGGACTACGACAACGACGGCTGGCTCGACCTCTTCGCCTACGGCAGCAGAGGCGTGCGGGTCTGGCGCAACGCCGGCCACGCCGGATTCACCGACGTGACGAAGGAACTCGGGCTGGACCGCGTCGGCCCGGTTGACGGGATGGTCGCCGCCGACTTCGGCGGCAACGGGGACATCGACCTGGTGACGAGCTCGGACGCCGGGCTGCGCTTCTGGCGGAACGACGGCGGCAATCGGAACCTGCAGCTGAAGCTGCGCCTCGCCGGCAACCGCTCCAACACGAGCTCGTTGGGGGTCCGCGTCGAGGTGCTGGCGGGCGACTGGCGCACCAGCCGCACGGTCCGGCGGATTCCGCTGGAGATCGGGGTCGGGCAGCACCGGCAGCTCGACGCGCTCAAGGTGCACTGGTTCGACCTGTCCACGGCGCAGGTCGACGTGCCGGTCGGGCGGGACGTGCATACGGTGACCGAGCCGACGCTCCCGAGCGGCTCCTGCCCATATCTGTACGCGTGGGACGGGCATGCGTTCGCGTTCGTGACGGACATCCTCGGCGCCGCCCCGCTCGGACTGCCGCAGAACGAGAAACGGTACGTGCCGGCCGACTCGGAGGAGCTGCTGGCGCTCGGCGATGAAACGAGGTTCCCGCCGCGGAACGGCGCCTACGAAATCCGCATCACCGACGAGCTGCGCGAAGTGCTTTACCTGGACGAGGCCCGGCTTATCGCCGTCGACCACCCGGCAGGCACGGTCGTCCACCCGACCAGCAAGATGCGCGCCGCCCCGCCGTTCCCGCCGCACGAGCTGTGGACGCTGCGTCCGCTCGCCGCGCCCCGGCAAGCGGTGCGCAGCGACGGCCTCGACGTGACGGAGGCGCTGGCCCGGGTCGACAACCAGATGGTCTCCCCGGTGCGGCTGCGCCGGCCGCAACTGCGCGGGCTGGCCGAGCCGTTTTCGGTCACGCTCGATTTCGGCCCGCTGCCGGTGACGCGTCCATTGGTGCTGGCGCTGACGGGCTGGCTCCATTTCGGCGGCGGGATGGCCAACATCGCCGCGTCGCTGGATCCGACGCTGCCGTACCCCTTCCCCGTGCTCGAGGCGGAGCTCGCGGACGGAACCTGGCGGAATGTGGACGTCGAGGTCGGAACCCCCGCCGGCAAGACCAAGACCATCCTCGTTGACCTGGAGAACAGGCTGCCCTCCGGGACGCAGCGGCTCCGGCTGTCCACCGCCTTCGAGATCTACTGGGATTGCGCGCTGCTGTGCGAGAAGGCCGGTGCGGCGGACACGCGCGACTACAACCTGCAACCCGAGCGCACCGACCTGCGCTGGCGCGGGTACAGCCGCTTCGCCGACCTGCCGCCGTCGCTTCCCCTCACGCCGGTCTACGCGGAAGTCTCGCCGACGCCGCCGTGGGACCGGACGCCGGCCGGCTGGTTCACCCGGTACGGCGCGGTGGGGGATCTCGTGGCGCGGCGCGACGACCGGCTGGTGCTGCTCGACGGCGGCGATGAACTGGCGCTGTCGTTCGACGCCGCGCGGCTGCCGCCGCCGGCGCCGGGCATGGCGCGCGACTTTTTCCTGCACGTGGTCGGATGGGACAAGGACGCCGACTTCCACGTGGGACAGGGCTGGCAGCTCGAACCGTTGCCGTTCCAGGGGATGGACGACCAGGCCTACGGGCGCGAGCCGAGGCCCGGCCGGATCGACGACTCCTGGATCAAGGCGTGCAACACCCGCTGGGTCGGCCCGGTCTTGGTGAGCCCGGGCGGCAAGGTGCGCCAGACCCCCTGAAGCGTCATGCAAGGCGCGACACGTCTCCCCAGGTTCGGCCGGGTGCGGCCTGGGACTCGCTCCGGCGCGGTGCTGGCCGGGGTGCTGGCGGTGCTTGCCTTCGGCTGCTCCGGGACCCGGGCCGCGGCCGATCCGGGCCCGGCATCCGCCGGCGGCATCGAGGAGCAGCCGCTCGCCCCGCGATCAGGCCCGCGCGGCAAGACCCTCTTCACGGTCATCCCCCCCGAGGAAAGCGGCGTTCGCACCGAGAACACTTACGACGACCCGGAGATATGGGGCCGGCTTTCGCGCGAGTTCGACCTCGGGGCGGTCGGCACCGGGGTGGCCATCGGCGACTACGACAACGACGGCCTTCCGGACATCTTTGTCGTGAGCAAGACCGGGAGCTGCCGGCTCTTTCACAATCTCGGCAACTGGAAGTTCGAGGACGTCACGGAAAAGGCCGGGGTCGGCGACCACGGCGCGGCCGCCCGGATCTGGAAGCAGGGCGCGACGTTCGTCGACGTGAACAATGACGGGCTGCTGGACATCTACGTCTGCCGGTTCAATGCGCCGAACCTGCTCTACATCAACCAGGGAGACGGCACGTTCAAGGAGGAGGCGCACGCGTACGGGCTCGACGTGACGGACGGCAGCGTCATGGCCTACTTCTACGACTACGATCGCGACGGCTGGCTCGATGTCTTCATCCAGACCAATGTGCTCGACGCGGCGGCCCATCCGGAGGGTCAGCGGGACTATCTCTTCCACAACAACCGCAACGGCACGTTCACCAACGTGACGGACCGCGCCGGCGTCGTCCCGGGGCGGGCGCACGGGAACTCGGCGGTCTGGTGGGACTTCGATGGCGACGGCTGGCCGGGCCTGTATGTCGCGAACGACTTCGATGTGCCCGATGCGCTGTACCGCAACAACCGCGACGGCACGTTCACGGATGTCATCGCCCACCTCGTGCCGCACACGCCCTATTCGTCGATGGGCTCGGACCTCTGCGACGTGAACAACGACGGCCGGCTCGGCCTGTTCGTCGCGGACATGGCGGCGGCCGACCACGTCGGTGACCAACGCGCGATGGCGGCATCACGGGCGCGGATGCGCGTTCCCGAGGAAGGCTCGGGGGAAGTCCGCCAGTTTCCCTGCAACGCCCTCTACCTGAACACCGGGGCCGGCCGGTGCCTGGAGGCGGCGCACCTCGCCGGGTTGGACGCGACCGACTGGACCTGGTCGCCTCTCTGGGAGGACCTGGACAACGACGGGCGGCTCGACCTGTTTGTCACGAACGGGATGTATCGGGAGATCCACAACCAGGACCTGATCGCGCGCCGGACCATGGCCGGCAGCGTGCTCGCCGGCGGGCAGATCGTGCGGAACAGCCCGGTGTTCGCCAACAGACACCTCGCGTTCCGCAACCTGGGCGGCCTGCGCTTCGAAAACGTCTCGAGCGCCTGGGGGCTCGACCAGAAGGGGGTGAGCTTCGGGGCTGCCCTCGGCGACCTCGGCGGCGATGGCAACATGGACCTGGTGTACAGCAATTACCAAGGGGGGGTGACGCTGCTGCGCAACAACGGCGACACCGGGCACCGGGTCATCTGCGCGCTGCGCGGCACCCGGTCCAACCGGTTCGGCGTCGGGGCGAAGGTGACGCTCGAAAGCGTGGCGGGCATCCAGGCCCGGTCCCTGACGCTCGGGCGCGGGTTCATGTCGAGCAGCGAGCCGATCGTTCATTTCGGACTGGGAGAGGATGCGTTGATCCGGCGGCTTACGGTGTCGTGGCCGAGCGGCGCGGTGCAGGCGTTTGAGAACCTTCCTGCTGATCGACGGTTCACGATCACCGAACCCTCGGCGCCGCCGGCGGCGCCGGCGCCGGCGCCGCCGGCAATCCGGCCTGAGCCCCAGTTCACCGAAACGAGCCAGGGCGCCCATCTATCCTGGACGGCGGCCGAGGACTCCTACGACGAGTTCCTCGACCAGCGGCTGCTCCCGGCGGGGTTCAACCGCCGCGGACCGGCGGTCGCCGTGGGCGACCTCGACGGCAGCGGACGCGACGGAGTGTGCATCGGAGGGACCACGCGGGAGGCCCGGCGGGTCCTCCTGCCGCAGGGCGCTGAGGCGTGGGCGCCCGCGGCTTCGCCGGCGTTGGCCGCGCCGCCCGCCGTGGATGACGGGCCGCTCTTGCTGTTCGACGCCACCGGCGAAGGCCGGGCGGACCTGCTCGTCACGGCCGGCGGAGCCAGTCAGCCCGCGGGCGCGCCCGAGTACCAGCCGCGCCTGTTCCTGAATGACGGGCACGGACAATTCCGGCCGGCGCCGGATGGCACGCTCCCGCCGCTGTCCATCAGCGCCGGCGCGGTCTGCGCCGCCGACTTCGACCACAGCGGCCGCCTGGGGTTGTTCATCGGGGGGAGGGTCTCGCCCGGACTTTACCCGGCGGCGCCGCAGAGCGCGCTGCTGGCAAGCCGCGGGGGGAAGTTCGTGGACGTCACCGATGCCGTGGCCCCGATGCTGCGCAACGTCGGCATGGTCACCGCTGCACTCTGGAGCGACGTCGACGGCGACGGCTGGCCGGACCTGTTGCTGACGCTCGAATGGGGTCAGGTGAAGTATTTCCACAATGCCGGCGGCAAGAGGTTCGAGGACTGGACGGAGAAGGCGGGCTTCGCCTCGGCGGGCACGGGCTGGTGGCGGTCGATCGCGACGGCGGACTTCAACGGCGATGGACGCCCCGATTACGTGGTGGGAAACGTGGGCCTGAACACGCAATACCGCGCCGATCCGGAACATCCTGCGTTGCTCTTCTGCGGTGACTTTGCCGGCCGCGGCTCCGACGAGATCGTCGAGGCGTATTACGAGAACGGCCAGCTGTATCCGTGGCGCAGCCGCACGGACCTCGGCGCCGCGATTCCTTCCGTGCTCCGGCGCTACCGATGGAACAACGATTACGCCCGCGCGACGCTGCCGGAGATCCTGGGAGCCGACCGGCTGGCCGCGGCGACGCGCCTGGCGGCCACGGAACTGCGCAGCGGCGTGTTCCTTAGCCAGCCGGGCGGCCGGTACCGATTCGAGCCCTTGCCGCTCATCGCGCAGATCGCTCCGGCCGACGGCCTCGTGGCCGGCGATTTCGACGGCGACGGGCACGCCGACATCTACGTCGTGCAGAACTCCTACGCGCCGGCACCCGCGATCGGCCGTTTCGACGGCGGCTTGAGCCAGCTCCTTCGCGGAGATGGCTACGGCCATTTCGCGCCGGCGCCCCCGATCGAGAGCGGGCTGGTGGTGCCCGGCGATGCCAAGGCGCTGGCGGTGCTCGACCTCGGCAACGACGGCTGGCCGGGTTTCCTGGTCTCGCGCAACGGAGAAGCGACGCTCGCATTTCACAACCGGGGCGTAGCGGGCCGGCATTCCCTTCGCGTTGTCCTGCAGGGGCGGCCTGGCAACCCGCAGGCGGTGGGGGCGCGCGTTACGGCGGAGTACGCCGACGGCGCGACCCAAACGGGCGAAGTCTGCGCCGGCTCCGGCTACTACAGCCAGTCGACTGCGGCCCTATTCTTCGGCTCCACGGAACAGAATCCGCTGCGACGCGTGCGTGTTCAATGGCCGTCTGGCGCGACGACGACGAGTCCCGATTGGGGAGGCAGGATTCCAACGACTGTCCGGCTGGTCGCGCCGGAACCTTGAGCGGGGCCCATTCGCCGGCCCCCCGACGGACCAAAGGCGATCCGCGGCTGGCACCTGCGCGTCGCCGGTGCATCCGGCCAAGGCCGAATGACGTTTCACCCCTCAGTTCGGTCAATCCGCCACGCCTTGCTGGAAAACTGGATATCAAGTTGCCAACAAGGAGCATACCCAAGATGTCCTGCACGTCAGACCGAACGACCAAGTGGAATAGGGCGGAGCAAGCGGCAGCAATTGTATCAGGGACGGGGACATCGGTTTTGCTACTGGGTGACCTAGGATCTTCGGGAGTACGCGTGCCCTTCTCTGTTGGCCCGGTGCAGCTGAACCAATTTTTGCTTTTATGAAACCGACGAAACGGGACACCGGATTCAAGGCTCACGGACGCTTCGCGCTGCTGGTGCTGCTCGCGCTGACACTGGCGGCATGCAAGCCGCAGTCCTACGAGCCGGCGAGCGACGCCGCTCGGCCGCCGTCCTTCTCCGTTACTCCTCCGATCCCCGCCGACCCCAATGACCTATTCGAGGACGCCACCGCCAAGGCGAAGATTGATTTCGTCCAGCAGTTTTGCGACGACCGCATCGCCAACATCCTGGAATCCAATGGCTCGGGCGTGGTCGTCTTCGACTACGACAACGACGGGTACATGGACCTCTACTTCGTCAACCCGGGTCCGCTGCCGGGTGTGACCCACGAGCCGCCGGGAACCCGGCGCCAGCCCAATCGGCTCTTCCACAACAATGGGGACGGCACGTTCACCGACGTGACGGAGAAGGCCGGAGTCGGCGGCGCAGGGTTCGGCATTGGGGCCGCGGCGGCCGATTACGACGGCGACGGCTGGACGGACCTTTATGTCGTCAACGCCGGCAAGAACATCCTCTACCACAACAACGGGGACGGCACGTTCACCGACGTGACCGACAAGGCCGGAGTGGGCTACCCGGGGACGGGCATCGGCGCCACCTGGCTGGATGTCAACAACAGCGGCCGGCTGGACCTGTACGTGGGCAACTACCTGAGTTACGACCCGGACTATCATCTCTACTACAACCCGACCAGCTATCCCGGTCCGCTGGCATATAAGCCGGAGCGGGACGTGCTCTATCTCAACAACGGCGACGGGACCTTCACCAACGCCAGTGAGTCGGCGGGCATCTGGGCGCTGCCTCCGCATCGGACGATGTCCGTGCATGCGCTGGACTACAACCGGGACGGCCATGAGGACCTCTATATCTGCAACGACGCGACGCCGAACATGCTGCTCATCAACGACGGCCACGGGCATTTTCACGACGAAGCCATGAAGCTGGGCGTCGCGTTCAACGCCCTGGGCGAGGCGGCAGGCTCGATGACCGCCGCCATCGGCGACTGCGATGGCGATCAGATCCCGGACATCCTGGTCTCGCGCCTGGGATATGGCTCACTGTACATGGGCACGAAGCAGGGCGACTTCGTTGATCGCATGATGGCCTCGGGAATCGGCGTGCTGACGGCGCAGTATGTCGGGTGGGGGTCCAACTTCATCGATTTCGACAACGCCGGGAAACTGGACGTCTTCATCGCCAACGGTGATCCCTTCCGGATGGTGGGCTGGCAAAGCCTACTGCTGGAGAACGATGGTCACGGCAATTTTCGCAATGCGGTGGACAAGGGCGGCGCCTATTTCCGAACGCCGGTCCGGGCGCGCCCGAGCGTCGTGCTGGATTATGACAACGACGGCCGGATGGACCTGCTGGTGGGCCTGATGGGGGACCGGCCGGTCCTGCTTCACAACCGCGACCGCTCAGGCAACCACTGGATCACCCTGGCGCTGCGCGGAACCAAGAGCAACCCTGCGGGCTGGGGATCGTTCATCGAGCTGATGGCGGGAGGGAAGACCTACGTCCAGGAAAGCCGCTGCCCCTCGGCATTCCTGAGCCAAGGGGATCCGCGAGTCCACTTCGGGCTCGGCCAGGCGCCGATCGTGCAGCGGATCCAGATCAAGTGGCCGAGCGGCACGGTCCAGACGCTGACCGACGTCCGGGTCGACCAGATCCTCAAGGTGACCGAGCCACGATCCTGATGAGTTCGCGCACGAGCGTGTTGTCTGGAGCGGCGGCATTCCTGCTGGCTGGCTGCAATCCGGCGGCGCCGGAAGGCTCCCTGGCCCTGACGCAGACGCCCGTGGGTGTCCCTCCTCCACCGGCCGCCACGGTGCTGGATGTCCTTTACCCGCCGGGAAGCCGGGTGGTCTTGCTGGCTCCCCCGTTTCGCACGGACACGGTTCGCGAGCTTTCCGGCGGGCTGGTCGCCGCCGGTGATCCCTGCGTTTCATGGGACGGCCGCTGGGTCTACTTCGCCGGCAAGAGCTCGGACGGAGCCGACTGGCAGATCTACAAGGTCGATGCGGGCGGCGGTCGGGCCCAGCTCGTGACCGAGATGCCTGGCGGGGCGATGGATCCCGCCATTGCGGCCCATGATGAGCTGGTTTTCAGCTCCCCCGTACCAAAAGGGGGCCGGCTCTGGACCACCCCGACGCCGGCCGCGCTCTACGGGCAGATGCCGGGCCAGGCGCCCCGCCGGCTCACATTCGGCCCGGACAGCGCCGTCGGCGCCACCGTCCTGCGCGATGGACGGGTCCTCTTCGTGACCGCCGAGGCCCGTGACGACCGCCACGCTCCGCGGCATCTGTGCCTCTTCACGATCAACAACGACGGCACCGAGGTCACCGCCTATGCCTGCCAGGAGGACGGGGTGGACTATGTCCGGCGCCCGCGCGAGCTGGGCGACGGCCGGGTCGCCTTTATCGCCGCTCGCGTGGAGAAACCGGGACCCACGGGCTGGGCGGAGTGCGTGAGATCGGCCGCTCCGTTCGCAACGCGCAGCAACCTGTTCGCATTCCGGAGCGTCGGCTGCCGCTCCGTGGAGCCGATGCAGGGAAACGACGTGCTGGCCTGTGTCGATACAACCGGCTGGGCCGGGCGTTCGATGGTGGGCAACGCGGCGGTTTATCGCGTCGCGGCCGACGCCGCCGCGATCGGCGCTCCGCTCTTTGACGACCCGCAATGGGACAGCATCGAAGCCACCCCTGTCGCAGCGCGGGCCGAACCCGCCGGACACACGTCCGTTGTGATGCCGGGAGCGCCCCACGGCACGCTGTTGTGCCTCAACGTCAACGACGGCAGCGAGCCGGCGGCCGACCGGAACCCGGCTCCCGCCGCCGAGCTTCGGGTCTTTGCGTTGGTGGGTTCGGGGCAGCAGCGCACCGTGGGAAAGGTGCCGGTGGATTCCGACGGTTCCGTGATCGTGCAGCTTCCCGTGGACGTGCCCCTGGGCCTCGACACCCTCGACGCCCAGGGACGGATACTCCGGCATCAGCCGGCGTTTCTTTGGCTCCGGCCCGGAGAGAACCGCGCATGCGTCGGCTGCCACGAGTCGCGCAACCACGCGCCCCGAAACGTCCGCCCTCTGGCGACGATGCACAAACCGGAGCACCTGGAGTTCACCGAACAAACGGCCGCCCCCCGCGCCGCCGCCCCATGAAGCTGAAACGAATCATCCTGTTCGGGACGCCGCTGGTGCTGGCGGGGGCCGGGGCCGCAACGGGCGGACACTTCGCGGCGCGCACGCACGAGCGCCGGATGTCGGGCTTGCCCCATCTCAATGTCGTCTCCTGCAACCATTGCCACCAAAGCAGCCTGAGCAGGTTGCCCTGGGCGAAGCCCCGCCCGCACCATGACGCGCCAGGCGGGATCGTCGTTTCCCCGGACGGGAAGACGTTGTTCATCGCCTTGGATGACAGGGACGAGGTGGCCGAGGCCGACGTGGCTTCGCTCGCGGTGACCCGCCGGGCGAAGGTCCCGGGCGGGCCGTTCGGCTTGGCGCTGGACGCGACGGGAAAACACCTGTTTGCGGCTTGCCGGCATCAGGACCGGATCGCGGTGCTCGATACGCGCGACCTCAGGGAGGAGGCCAGCATCGCAGTCGGCATTCGCCCGACCGACGTCGCGTATTGCCAGACTCCGGCCGGGGAGCGGTTGATTGTCCCCAACTCCGGCAGCGACGACATCTCCGTGCTTTCGGTCACGCCGCTGCGCGAGTTGACCCGGCCGGCGGCGGGCCGCGAGCCGTATGCCGTAGCGGTGTCCGGCGACGGCGGGCGCGTTTACATCGCCAATCGATTGGCGGTCCACGACCAGATCCTCAGTCAGCCTGCCTCCGAGGTGACGGTCCTCGACCCGGCCAATGGGCACGTCCTCGACCGCGAAGCGCTTCATTCGGCCCACTTGGCGGAAGGCATCGCCGACGTGCCCACGCGGGGGTGGGTGCTGAATTCGATGGTCCGGGTTCGCAATCTGGTCCCGATCACACAAGTGAAGGATGGGTGGGTCATGTCCACCGGCGTGGCGATCTCCCAGAAGGGTGGCGAGGTGACGCAGATCCCGCTGGATGAGGCGAACGCCTATTTTCCCGATCCCTCGGGCGTCGTGGCCAGCCCCGATGGAAGGCGGGCCTACGTGGCGTCCGGGGGCGCCGACGTGGTGACGGTCCTCGACCTCGACCGGTTGGGCGCGTGGCTGACCCAGGCCGGTGAAGCGGAGCGGAGCGACGCCAGCGAGAACATGGCGCTGTCCTACCGTTACGTGGCCGCCCGGATCCCGACCGGCTGCAACCCCCAGCATCTGGCGCTTTCCCCGGACGGCCGCCGGCTGTTCGTGGCCGAACGACTCGAGGACCGGGTGCTCGTTGTGGACACAACCAGCCTCAAGCCGGTTGGCCGGATCGTGTTGGGTGACGGCGGGCTGGACGACCCCGTCCGTCTGGGTGAGCGGGTCTTCACGCGGGCGCGCTACACGTTTCAAGGGCAATTCTCCTGTCGCTCGTGCCACCCGGACGGCCAGATGGACGGGCTCTCCTATGATTTCGACGGAGCCGGGGTTGGCGATAATCTGCTGGCCAACCGAACCCTGTGCGGCGTGGCCGGCACGGAACCGTTCAAGTGGAACGGGAAGAACCCCACGTTGCAGTTCCAGGACGGCCCGCGGTTTGCGCGGGTGCTGATGCGGACCGACCCGATCCCCCAGCCGCAGCTGGACCAGCTGGCGACGTTTATCAAACATCTCCCGCCGACGCGCATGATCCCGTGGAGCCGAGTGGGCCAGCCGCTCACGCCCGCCGAGGAACGCGGGCGCAAGCTCTTCTTCGCGACGCGGCGAACCGACGGCACGCCGATTCCCCGGGCGCTCCAGTGCCAGACGTGCCATCGGCCCCCGCTGTTCACGGATCGGCTGATGACCTCGGTGGGCACGCAAGGTGCCCGCGATTCGTCGGGCGTGTTTGACACGCCGCACCTGATCGGGGTCGGCGCCATGGCCCCCTATCTGCACGATGGCCGGGCGCGGACGCTGGAGGAGATCTGGACCACCTATCAGAAGGACGATCTGCACGGCGTCAGCAGCTACTGGTCCAAGGAGCAACTGAACGACCTGGTCGAGTTCCTCAAAACGATCTAAGCGCCCACCATGAAAACCCAACTCACTCCGTCAATTCGCGTCATCGCCGGTATTGTATCCATCCTTTCGCTACTCCCGTGGGCCTGCGCATCCGCGCGGGCTGCGACAACGCCCGCGGAAACAACCGGCCTTCCGTTTCCCGTTGTGACGCGGTTCGAGAACTTCGGCGAAAAGGATGGCCTCCCGTCGCACAAGGTGCATTGCGTCTTAAAAACCAAGGACGGCAAACTGTGGCTCGGCACTACTAACGGACTGTGTGTGCGCGAACCGGACGGAAAATTCCGGCGTTACGGACCGGAGGATGGGCTGAGCCATCCGGTGGTGCTGAGCATGGCCGAGGACCCCGGCACCGGCGACTTGTGGCTCGCGACCATGCAGGGACTGACCCGCCTCAGCGGGGGAAGGTTCACCGTCTTCACGCAGACCAACAGCGGCCTGCCCAACAACGTCGTCTACGGGGTAGCAGTTATGGACGACACGGTCTGGGCCGCGACGCCCGCCGGCGCAGGCGCATACCATATCAAAACCAAGAGTTGGACCATGTACGACCAGAACAACGCGGACATGGAAGAACCCTGGTGCTACGCCATCGCCCCGGGCGACGGAGTAGTCTACATCGGCGTCTGGGCCGGCGGCATTGTGGAGCACGATCCACGGACCGGCAGCTTCAAGGCCTATCGCGATCCCGACGGTGATTTTCAGTTCCAGCTGACCCCCGACAGCGGGCCCATAGCCGACATCACCTCTTGGGTTGCGTACCAGGACGGCATTCTCTGGCAGTCCACCTACTTCGGGCTTTCCCGGTATGACACGAAGGAGGCGACGTGGCGGACGTGGGTCCAGGACAAGACGCCTTTGGCCTCCAACTTCATAAACACCGTCTTTGCCCGTGGCCGCGTCGCCTGGGTCGCCACCGACCGCGGCGTATCCGTCACCGACGGCAACGACTGGGTCAACTATCTCGTCGATGGGAACGGCCGGGGCGTGGTCCGGACTTATCGGCCTGGACAGGAACCCCAGACCCGCACCATGACGACGGCGTTGGCGGACGGCTTTGTGTTGGGCGTCTGGGCCGACGACCACGAAGCCTGGTTTGCCACCTCCAATGGTTTGAGCCACGGCATCTTCGACGTGCCGACCGCATCAACGGCCGCCACGGCGACCACCTCACCGACCGTCGCGTCAAATCTCTAGGACGGTTCATCCTTTAGGAGGCTCTCATGAAGATCTTCGAATTCTGTCTGATGGTTCTTATCGCCGCCGCGCCCGCTGGCGCCGCTTCTGTCGACGCCGCCAAGGGAGAGATCCCCGTCGCCCCGACTGCGACGCCTCTGGAGGTCCGATCGTCGGAGGCCGCCCCGGCGGCGTCCCGTTTCATCTTCGGCACGCCCGACGAGCAGTATCCGTACTACGCTGGGGTACCCAAGGAACTCTGGCCTTACCGCAATACCGAGCCTTACGTGAAATTCTTTGTCACCCGCATGCCCTTCCGCGGTCCCGGCCGGGATTACCCGCCTCCACCCGACCTGAAATCACTTAAGATCGGCCTGCTCGATTCCCCGAAGTACGGTCCCAATTGGGACCGCAGCGTGCGCCAGCGGGAGGGCATTATCCTGGCGGTTGAAGAGGCAAACCACGCGTGCCAGCCGGGCCAACTCCCCTTTGAACTCATTGAACGGGAAGGCATCGCCCAATGGGGCGGCGCCGCCAACCTAACGGCGGAGTTCGCCGACCAAGGCGTGCTCGGGTTCATGGGCACGGTCGACGGGGGCGAAGCCCACGTCGCGCTGCGCGTCACCCTTAAGACCGAAGTCGTCATGGTCAACACCTCGGATCCGGACCCGACCTTGACCGAAACGAGCATTCCCTGGCTTCTCCGGGTCCTTCCCGATCATCGAGTAGAAGAAGCGAGGCTGGCCGAGCTGATCGTGCACAAGTTCGGCTGCAAGCGCATTGCCATCCTGCGCGCGGGTGACCGCTTTGGACGCCTCGGGGTACACACGTTCATGAATTTCGCCCGCCGTCTGGGCTGCCCTGCGGTGCAGGAACTGCTCTTCAAACCCGGCGGAACCGACATTCCCCACCAGATTGCCGCGATCAAGGACTCCCAACCGGACGCGATCTTCTTCGTCGGCGAGCCGGACGATGTCGGCCGTTTTGCCAAACAATTCCGCCAGGCCGGCATCCAGGCCCGGTTCTTCGGCACCGACCTTCTGATGGAGGATAGCTTCCTGCGGGAAGCCGGCGACGCTGCGGAGGGCACGATGATCACGTGCCTCTTTGATCCCGCCCGCCAGGACCCCCTCTGGGTCAGCTTCGTGGCTCGATTCCGGGAGCGCTGGGGTCACGAGCCTGACGCCTATGCCGCCTACGCTTACGACGGCGCCCAGATCATGATCCACGCCATTCAAAGCGCGGGCCCGAATCGCTGGCGCGTCCGGGACCAGGTGTGCAACCTGGACTATTATCAAGGCGTCACCGGCTGGATGCAGTTTGACGGCACCGGTAGCAATATCGCACCGGTGCGGCTCGTGCGGTTTGATCACGGGCGCCGCGTCTTCGAACCGGAACCGGAATTCTCGCCTTCTGCCGCCCAACGCCTCTAGCCCGACAAAGCCCATGCAAGTCGGATTGCGCTGCCCGCTCGCTTGGCTGCTCCTCGCCCCGTTTGCCGGCGGCGCCGGTGCGCCCCAGGTGACGCTGGGGCTCGTGGCGCCGCCGTCCGAACCGGATGCGACCAGTCTGCTGCGCGGCGTGCAACTGGCTGTCGCCGAGACAAACGAAACCGGCGACGCGCCAGTCGGGCTTGAAGTGCGAAGCGAGGACGGCCAGTGGGGGACTGTCGGCAACGATGCGGTGGCGCTGGTCTCCAACCGCCACGTGGACGCGATCATCACCCCGTCCGACGGCGCCGCCAGCCATCTCATCCTGCAAGTTTCCGGCCGCACCCGGGTGCCGGTGGCAAGCCTCTGCCCGGATTCGTCGGTCACGGAAGCCGGCGTGCCTTGGACCGTGCGCGTGGTGCCGCGCACCGATCAGGAGGCCAAGGCGCTGTTCGCCGCCACGCGGCGACCGGACCGTCCCCCTCTCCATTGGTGGGCGGTCGTTCCGGCGGGACGGCCGGGACGTGCGGTCCGCCGCGATCTTGAAACGGCAGCCCGCTTGACCGTAGCCCTGCTGGACCGGATCGTCGAGGGCGGCGAGCCGAAGACGGACCTCGCCTCCCTGGTTCGCACGATCGTCGTGGCCGCTCCGGACGGCGTGCTCCTTTGGCTGCGGCCTTCGCGGGCCGGAACGGTTGCCGCGGCGCTGCGGGCCGCGGGCTATGGCGGTTGCGTGGCCGGGCCGAGCCCGCTTGATTCTCCGGCATTCGTCGCCGCCGCGGGCGCCGCCGCGACCGGAGTACTGGTGACGGAGTTTCGGGAAGACGCCGGTCTACGCGCGCGAGCGGACCAGTTCGAGAGGCAGTATCGGCAGAGATATGACGCCAAACCGGACTTCAGCGCGGCGGCGGCGCATGATGCCGCGCAGGTGCTGATCGAGGCCCTTCGTCGCGCCGGGGATGGCGGCGGCTATCGCCAGTTTCCCCTTGCCCTCCCCACCGCGGGCGTCACCGGAGTTCTCCATTTCGACAGTTCCGGCAACCGAACGGATGCGCTGCAGGTGCTTACCTGCCAGGAAGGCCGGTTCGTTCCCATTCCCCCCACCGACACATTACCATGAAGGCTCCAAATCGGGTCGCGCTGCCGACCGCAGTGTCTCTTGTCGCCCTGCTGATTGTCCTCGCCCTGGCCACCCTGGGCGCCGGCCCCAGCTCGGCGACCAGCCCCGGCGACGCCCCGGCGCTGCCCCCGCCGTCCAACGGGGCCATCAGCCCGCAGGATCAGGCTGACGCCTTGCACCTCGTCATCGCGGCGGACCGAGAGATCTATTGCCGGATGTACGTGGCGCTGCAGGCCGGAGCCGCTCCATCACCGAACGCCTCCGCCGGCGGAAAGCCGGGTGAAACGCGGCCGTCGCCGTGCGGGATGTTTCGGCGCGCTTCCGAGTTGATTCAGAGCAGAGGGGCGGAGTTCAGCTACGCCCTGCGCTCCCTTCGTCCGATCGACCAGCGAAACGGACCCCAGACCGAACTGGAGCAGCGCGGGCTGGCTTTCGTCGCAAGCCACCCCACCCAGAGCTACTATGGCCAGGAGATGCTGGGAGGCCGGCGATACCTTACCGCCGTCTATCCGGACATCCCGGCGGTCGCCGCCTGCGTTGAATGCCACAATCGGGGATCGGCACCGATCCCGCAACGCTACCAGGTCGGCGAGGTCATGGGTGGCATCGTGGTGCGCGTGCCGCTCGAGTTTTGATCCCACCGGCGCCCTTGCCGGCATCGATCGACGTCGCATGGCCCGGCGGCACGCGGAGCACGCACCCGTTCCAGCCGGGCGCGTCCCGGATCGTCCTGCGGAAGGGCCCCTGAGCCCGGCCGGCGGATTCCGGTTGTAAGGCTGGGGGATTAGGCCACGGTGGCCTCGCTCTCAACCGGGCCGAATATGGCGCATCAATTCTACATGACGTTCAAGGGGACAAAACAGGGGACCTTCAAGGGCCAGGGGACGAAACAGAAGGAAGGCAGGATCCCGGGGGTGGCCTTTGAGTTCGGTGCCGAGGTGGCGTTCGATCCCGCGAGCGGGCAATCCACCGGAAGGCACCAGCATACGCCCATTGTCATCAAGAAGGAGGTGGATGCCGCCTCACCCCAGCTCCTTCAGGCCCTGGCCACGAACGAAGTGCTCAAGTTGGTCCAGCTCGTTTTCTTTGATACCCCTGGGGACGGAAAGGAAGTGGTTTACCACACCATCACGCTGACCAATGCCATGATCTGCAGGTTCAGGGAGTTCCTGCAGCTCGGCGAAAAGGGCGGGCCGGTGGTCGATTCGCGGCTCTTGGACGAGATTTCGCTGACGTATCAGAAGATCGAGATGGAAAACGTCCTGGGAGGGACGCAGGCGTCCGATGATTGGCTGGCAACTTCGTAGCCGTCGGGCCTTCTGGGCGCAGGAACCCGGCGCGGCTCAGGCCCGGGGCGGCGGGAGTGCCTCGGGCCCGACGCCGGTCCGGACGGCGACCAGGGCGCAGACCTTGGGGACGTACATGCGCGTCTGCGCCGGCAGGGCCGACGCCACGTCGGCGAAGTCGCTCGCGCGGTGCGAGGCGAGCTCGCGGCTCACCCGCCCCTCGCCGGCGTTGTAGGCGGCGAGCGCGAGCGGCCAGCTGCCGAACCTGGCGTACAGCGTGCGCAGGTAGCCCGCCGCGGCGCGGGCGGACTTTTCCGGGTCAGTCCGCTCGTCCGGCAGGAACGTGCCCAGGCCGAGGCTGTGCGCCGTGCCGGGCATGAGCTGGAACAATCCTCTGGCCCCGGCCGGGCTCCGCGCCGAGGGGTTGAGGGACGATTCCGCCTCGGCGAGCCAAGCCAGCTCGGGCGGCACCCCCTCGGCGGCAAAGGCCTTGCGCAGCCGCGGCATCAGGTCGGCCGCGCCCGCCGGCACCGGCCGGGCGCGTTCGCGTGCCAGCCAAAGGCTGTAGAGCGGAATCCCGGCCGGTGCACCGCGGGCCAGAGGCGGCTCGGGTGCGGTGGAGCGCGCCAGGGCCACCGCCTGCTTGGCGGCTTCGATCTCGTCGATCCGCAGCTCAAGCCAGTCCGCGTAGTCGCCATAGCCCGGAAGGGTGCGCAGGGCCGCGAGCGCGGAGCGGGCCTCGGGCTCGTAGGCCGCGAGTTCCTCGAGGGAATTGTTCTCCAGCGCATGCTGGAGCCGCGCGGCAAACGCGTCCCACGGCTCCCTCGACGGAAACTCGTACTGCTCCTTTACTTCGGGAGGGGCATACTGATCGAAGAGCTGCTGGCCGAGCTTGTAGAGCTCGTCGGTGTTTGCGGGCGGCGTGGGTGACGGCGGGTCCGCGCCCGCCGTCAGGGCTCCGCCCGCGAGCAGGAGAATCCATCGCAGGCGCATGACCGCCGGAAGCTATCCGGGCCCTTCCCGCCGCGCGAGCTTTGTCAGCGCCGCGGGGGGGCCTCACCCGGTGTGCACCGGAATGAACCCGCGGCAGGGACCCCAGGTCGTTGCCGGAATCCCGCAACATCTTGGCGAATCGCCCACCTGAGCCCGTAAACGCGGGAAGATCCGGGCCATTACATGATTTTACGTATTCTTTTGCTTCCTTTTCACTGAAGGCCGTTGCATCCGAATCCTCCGTGGCCAGATTGCCTGACCGCGATCCAAGTTTACTGGAAACGACAACACCCTAAAACAGGACTCAAAAATGCCCGCCAAAAACAAGAAATCCAACCCCATTGCAGGCAGCGAGCGCTCGCTTCGGTCGGGGTCCCGTCTCATCGGCCCGTGCAATCCGGAGGAGCGCATCGAGATCACGATGCGGGTCCGCTCGCGCGGGATACTGCCCCGGCCGGAAAAGACCGGGGCTCTCCTTCCTCTCAAGCGGCGCTACCTTAGCCGGGAGGAATTCGCCAAGGTCTATGGGGCGGCCCAGGCGGACCTGGCCAAGGTCAGGGCCTTTGCCGCGAAACACGGGCTTAAGGTCGTCTCGGTGAGCGCCTTCGAGCGCAACATCAAGCTCTCCGGCACCGTCAGGGCGCTCAGCGCCGCGTTAGACGTGAAGCTGATGGAGTATGCGCACGAGGATGGGAATTACCGCGGGCGCATCGGCGCTGTCCACCTGCCCGCGGGCCTCGTCAAGGTAGTGACGGGCTTGTTCGGGCTGGACAACCGCCCGCAGGCGCGGCCGCACATATCCAGGGCCATGGAGCACAGCGAGGCTCTTGCCAGGGGCGGGGCCACCTTCACGGCGCCGCAGGTCGCCCAGCTCTATAATTTCCCGGCGGGCCTCGACGGCACCGGGGAATGCATCGGGCTGCTGGAGTTTGGCGGCGGCTACAGCGCGTCCGACCTGGCCACGTATTTCAAAAACCTGGGGATCGCGGAGCCATCCGTCACGAGCGTGCCGGTGGATGGCGTCAGCAACAGCCCCGGGAAGGATCCCAATTCCGACGGCGAGGTTGCGCTGGACATCGAGGTGGCGGGCTCGGTGGCGCCCGGCGCGAAGATCGTCGTCTATTTCGCCCCGTTCACGGAGCGGGGCTGGGTGGACTCCCTGACGGCGGCCATGAACGACAGCGTGAACAAGCCTTCCGTGATCTCGATCAGCTGGGGGTTTGCCGAGGGAGAGCCAGTCCAGGGCTTTGAATGGACCCAGCAGACGGTCCTGGCGGTGAATGAATCTCTTCAGGCCGCAGCGGCAATGGGGGTGACGGTATGCGTCGCCTCCGGCGACAACGGCTCGGACGATGGGATCAATGACGGCCACGCGCACGTCGATTTCCCGGCGTCCAGTCCCTACGCATTGGGGTGCGGCGGCACGAGGCTGACAGCCCAGAACAACAAGGTTGCAAGCGAGGTGGTGTGGAACGACGGGGTAAAGTCCGGGGAAGCGGGAGGAGGAGGCATCAGCGCCATGAATCCCCTGCCGGCCTGGCAGACGGGCATCGTCCCGCCATCGGTCAATCCCGGCCACGCTGTCGGCCGAGGTGTTCCCGATGTCTGCGGGAACGCCGACCCCGTTTCGGGCTACCAGATCTTCTACGCGGGCAGGCTTACCGTCGTAGGAGGCACCAGCGCGGTGGCCCCGCTTTGGGCGGGGCTGCTCGCCAGGATCAACCAGAAGCTCGGCAAGCCGGTCGGGTACATTAACCCGCTGCTTTACAGCAAACTGGGCAAGTCGGTTGCCTTCAAGGACATCGTGAAGGGCAACAACGACACCACCGGTCACATCGGCGGCTACTCGGCTGGCAAGGGCTGGGATTGCTGCACGGGCTGGGGCAGCCCGAACGGAACCTCACTGCTCACGGGCCTAGGGGGTTGAGCCGCGGGGCAAGTCACAAAGGAGATCTTCCTATGGCAAAGAAGACTTCAAAGCATCCCAAGGCTTCCAAGCCCGCCAAACCGGCCAAGCCAGGCAAACCTGCCGGGCCTGCCAAGCCTGCGAGTCCCGCAAAGCCTGCAAGCCCAGCCAAACCCGCCAGTCCCCCCAATCTGATTGGCGGAGGTGGGCGGCTTTTCGCGAACCCGGTCCCCGGCGCGGACGAGCCGTCCTTCCAGGTCAACAACACGAGCAGCGCCTACTACAACTCGCCCTATTACCTGCAGCATCAGACGCAGCTCCAGCCGGTGCCGCCGCCGAGCATGCCGCAGCCAACGATGGATCTGTCCGACGTGGTCGGCGCCGACCTGATCGCCCAGATCCAATCGGCAAAGACGATCGTGTTTCACGCCGTGGGAGACACGGGCGCCGCCAAGGTGTCCGCGACACAGTCCGCCGGCACCGCCATCGCCCACGAGGGAAGCGTTGCGGACGCGATGGCTGCGGACGTGGCAACGGGGGGGGCCGGCGCCCCGGCGTTCTTCTTCCACCTGGGCGACATCGTTTATAACTTCGGCGAGGGCCAATACTACTACGACCAGTTCTTCGAGCCGTTCCGGGCCTACGACCGGCCGATCTTCGCGGTCCCCGGCAACCACGACGGCATGGTGTTCGGCCAGAACCCCGGCACCCCCCAGGTGCCCACGCTTCAGGCGTTCCTGCGCAATTTCTGCGCCGCGGAGCCGGGGCCATCGCCGGACGCGGGGGGCCTCATGCGCAGCGTGATGACCCAGCCGGGGGTCTACTTCACCCTCGACGCCCCATTCGTTTCCATCATCGGCCTTTACAGCAACGTGCTCGACGGGCCGGGCGTCATCTCCTCGCAGGGTGGGGCGTACCCGACGATGACCGACGACCAACTGACATTCCTCCAGGCGGAACTGACCCGGCTCAAGCCCGCGCACGACGCGGGCCAGCAGGCGGTCCTCCTGGCCGTGCATCACCCCCCGGCGTCGGTGGACAGCCTGCACGGCGGGACGGTCGGCCTTGCGAGCGACATCGACAAGACGTGCCAGGCCGCCGGCCTCTGGCCCGACGCCGTGCTGTCGGGGCATGCGCACCTGTACCAGCGGTTCTCCCGCAGCGTTCCGGGTTTGGGCCGGGCGATCCCCTACGTCGTCTCAGGGAGCGGGGGTTTCGCGGCGACGGCGCCGCAGACCGCCGCCCCGGCCGCGGGCACGACCATCGGCGAATACACGCTGGTGACACCCCCGATCGTCGATTTCGGGTATCTCACCCTCACCGTGGACATGACGGGCCAGGCCGGGTCGCTGACGATCAGCTACCGGTCCGTGAACCAGGCCAATGCGCGCGACAGCGTCACGGTCAGCCTCGCCCCGGCGGGCGGCGCGGCCGCCGCAAAGGCGGCCTTGGCCGTGAGGAAGGGCGCCTCCGGCAAGCCGGGAGCGGCCCGCACGCGCCGGCGGCGCTGAGGGCCGCCAACGCGCGCGCCGGGCCTCCCGGTTCCGTCCGTAGGGGGACGGACCAGGGCAGGCGGGCGTGCGCCCGGATCCCCGCGGCCCCGGGAGCCTTTGGCCTCGCAATATCATCCCCCCGGGGTCAGATCGTTTCGCCTTGGAGCCCGGGGCAGCGGGGGGAATCCCCGGCTGGAACCCCGGGCTTGAGATCCCGCCACCATGTCCGACGCAAGAATCCTCCGCACCTTCCCCAACCCCGCGCCGAAGCGCGACTACGTGATCGAGCACACGCACCATGAGTTCACCTCGGTCTGCCCGGTCACGGGGCACCCGGATTTCGGGACGATCGCCGTGCGCTACGTTGCCGGCAGGACGTGCGTCGAGCTCAAGTCGCTGAAGCTCTACTTCCACGCTTTCCGCAACCAGGGGATCTATTTCGAGGCCGTGACGAACAAGATCTGCGACGACCTCGGGTCCCTGCTCAGGCCGCGGAGGCTGACGGTCACCTCGGACTGGAAGGGCCGCGGCGGCATCACATCGGTAGTCACCGCCGAGTGGAAGCCGAGGGGCGGGTCGCGCGCCTGACGCCGGCCGCCGGGCCCGGCTGTCAGAGACTGAGCGACTTCAGGTAGGCGATGCTCTGCGGGATGTTCTGCAGGGGGGTGGGGGACTCGTCCTCGATGAAGTACCACTCGACGCCGATGGACTGGGCCTGCCTGAGCACGGAGGGCCAGTCGACCTGGCCGGAGCCGACCGGCACGTCGTCCGTCCCCGGGGCGTGCCCGGTGTAGATCCCGGTGGAAGCCCCCTTCCGGATATCCTTCACGTGCATCAGCTTCCAGCGGCCCGGGTACTTCGCGAGCAGCGCGGCCGGGTTCTGGCCTCCATGCGTGGCCCAGAATACGTCCATCTCGAAGTGCACGGACTCGGGGTTCGTCGAGCGCACCAGGACGTCGAAGGGGGTGTCCCCGTTGCCGGCTGGGCGGAACTCGTAGCCATGAGGATGGTAGGCGAACGTGATTCCCGCTGCCCTGAAGGCGGCGCCCCAGGCGTTGAAGTCGGCCGCGGCCTTCCTTGCGTCGTCGTCCGTGAACGGGTCGGCGTCCTTGTGCGGGATCCACGCGACGGCAGCGTACTGCACGCCGAGCTCCCTGGCCTGGGCCACGGCGCCGGCGATGTCCTTCGCCAGCTGCTCGTATGCAAACCCGGCGCTGACCAGCCTCAGGCCGCGCGCCGCCAGGTCGGCCTTGTACGCCGCCGCCGTCACGTTCCTGGGCGGCCCGCCGCCCTCGATGACCTTGAAGCCGAGGGCCTTGGCCTGGTCCAGCGCGGCGCGCCACCCCTGCTGCATGCTCTGGACGCGCAAGCTGTACATTTGCAGGCCGAGATGGTCGGCGACCGTGGCGGCCGGGGCCGAGGCCGCAACAAGAAGGGCGAGCAGGAGGGCTTTCATTCGGGGTGGCCGATACGAAAGGCCCGGATCCGCGCCGTTACAACCGTATTGAGCTCAGGGCTTCGCCCACCACTCCTTGATGGAATCCACGGCCCGGTGCACCTCGTGCGGAAGGTTTCTCACCGCATCGTGCACCTGGACGGAGTGGTGGTGCGCGAACCAGGCGAGCAGCGCGATGAATCCCAGGAATGCGACGGCGTTCCAAAGGTGCACCCAGCCGGCATACATGGGCTCGTAGCGGCCGCCGTAATACAGGGCGTGGCGCATGATCTTGAGCGGCATCGCGATCATCTGGAACGCGACAACTAGGATGATCAGCCCGGCCCAGACGGGGATGCCCGCGGGAAGCAGGATCCCGAAGACGGACCCGGTCGCGAGGAGCGAGACCAGGGAGAGCACGCACACGAGCGCGACCAGGACGCTGAGGAGCCTCAGGATGGGTATCGCTATCCACCAGCCGAAGACGGGGTAGGGGTGGTCCGCCCAGTGCTGGCGCCAGTTGTGGGCGCATTGGTGCGCGCTCCGGTGCACCTCCTCCTGGAAGTCCTGCTTCCATCCGCGCATCTCCTGCTTGAACCTCCTCTTCCATTCGCGGCGGGCCTGCCTGTCGCCAAACCTCCTCATCCCCTCGTAGTATCCCGCCCTGGCGCGCCGGATGAATTCCTGCGCCGTGAACGGGGCGCCGTGGGCGGCGGCCTTCTCGGCCGAGGTGCTGGCCTCGGGCAGGATGAACATCAGGACGATGTACAGCACCACGCCCGCGCCGTAGGTGAAGGCCGAGAGCGCGAAGAGGACCCTGAAGATCGTCACGTCGACGTTGAAATAGGCCGCAAGGCCGTTGCAGACGCCGCCGACCATGGCTCCGTCGCTGATCTTGTACAGGCGCCTGGGGGATGCGCCCGGCCCGCCCTGTGCGGCCGTCTTCGGCCCGCCCTGCCCGCCGTTGGTCCTTGGGCCGCGGTCCCCGGCCTGCGGGGCGTCCGCAGGGGCCGAGGCGTCCTCGACGGGGCCCATCTCCTTGATGGCGCCCTCGACCTCCTTCGTCACCACGACGGACTTGTTCGCCCCGAGGACGGCGCGAAACTTGTCCGCCATGGCCTGCTCGATGTCGGCCATGATCTCGTCCTTGTCGGGGTTGGCCCCGAGCCGGCTGGCGGCGGTGTCGAGGTACGCCCGCAGCGCGTCGTAGCCGTCTTCCTCAAGCTGGTACGCATTGCCGTTCAGGTTGATGGTGATTACCTTGTTCATATTGGTGGGCGGTTTTCTAAGGCTATTGTCCCGGCTTCTGTCCCAGGCTCCTCACGGTCCCGATGATCTTCTGCCAGTAGTCGGAGGTCTCGCGGAGCTGCTCCCGGCCCTTGGCGGTCAGCTCGTAGTACTTCCTCGGGGGGCCGGCCTCCGATTCCTTCCACTCGTAGTCCACGAGCTCCTCGCGCCGCATCTTGCTCAGGAGCGGATAGAGCGTCCCCTCCTGGGTGGCGAATTCCGTCCCGCTCAGCTCCTTAAGGATGTCCGCGACGTAGACCTTGTCCGCCGAGACGACCTTGAGGACCAGGAACTCGAGGAGCCCCTTCCTGATCGGGGAGAATTTCTCATTGATGCTCGGCATGATTTGTTGTCAAGCTACCTTGGTAAGTAAAGGTAGTGGTGGTAAAAAAGGTTGCCGTCAAGGGGAAAAATCAATCCGCAGGAGGGGAGCCTCCCGGACCGCACCCGCCGGTTTGTCCCTGGCGGGTTGCGCCGGCGGGACCCTTCGGCCCAAAAGGAGGAACCATGCAACCCATTCAAGTCACCACCACGTTCGGCATCGAAGGCTGCGAGGTCGCGGAGCACAAGGGGATGGTCCGGGGAATCGTCGTCCGCTCCCCCACGATCGCCCAGGGGATCCTGGGCGGCCTGAAGAACATCATCGGGGGCAGCATCGGGGCCTACACGGAAATGTGCGAGCAGGCCCGCGCGCAGGCGTACGACGTGATGATCGCCCATGCGCAGGAGCTGGGGGCGAACGCGATCCTGGGAGCGCGGTACGACGCATCCTCGGTGGAGCCGCGGGGCGGGGCCGTGGAGGTGCTGTGCTATGGAACCGCGGTCGTCCTGCGAAGGAGGCAGTGAGCCCCCTGCCGGGGGGCGCGCCGGGAAGGCCCCGCGAAAGGGGCCACGCGTCACCTTTCCCCGGCCTCGAACTCGACCCACGGCTCGGCGGGACGGCTCTTCAGGATTCCCTCCTGCCAGTCGAACTGGGGGTGGGACCTCAGGAAGGCCGCGGCGTCGAACGACGTGCCGTCCGCGGAGCCCCAGCGCGCGGCGAATGCCATGCGCCGGGCCATCGCGGAGTCGACCACCTTGGCGTCGAAGGTCCCGGAAGGGTCGTAGGGGACGTCCTTGCCGTACATCGGCTCATCCAGCTCGAAGTGCCCGGCCAGGGTGCGGCCGCTCGGGTTCACCTTGTTGAGGCAGGTGTCGTAGCAGTCGGCCTCCATGCTCTTCGCGCGCTCGACGTCTATCCTGCCGGCATTCTCCCTCATGAGCTGCTTCCAGCGCACGCGGCGGGCGACGCCGGAATCGCGGATGTCGACGTCGTCGACGTCGGTCTCCATCCGCAGGATGCGCAGGTCCTCGGGCACGTTCGAGCCCACGAAATAGCCGTCCCTGGTCCGCTCGAAGCCTACGTATTTCAGGCCGAGTTCGAGCCGGGCGATCTCGCCGGTCTTGACGTCCCCGATCAGCCAGGCGTTCGCGTAGCCCCCGTTGTTGCCCTTCCTCATCACCGCGCACCAGCCGTCGATCCCGTCGGCGTCCTGGGTGGCCCGGCGCATGCGGGCGAACTCCGGGATGCCGGCCTGCGAGAACCCGTCGAACCCCCCGATCGTCGTCTCCGAGCCCACGATGCCCGCGTCGGTGATGAAGAAGTCCGTGCCGCTGTGGACCCAGCCCGGCTGGGTCTGCATCAGGATGCGGTGGCCCCTCGCCGGCGCGATATCGATGATCACGTTGAAATTCGCGTCGGCGTAGTCGAACATCGTATTGTGGCCGAGGACGATCCCGCCGCCGGCGGTCATGCGCCCCGTGGCGATGAACGACGAGCACGACTGCTTCTTCGGCTTGGGCCCGTCCGAGTCCTCGGCCAGCCTCTTCTTCTCCTTCGGCCACCAGTACCCGGTCAGCTCCAGGCTCGCGTTGTAGGTGATGAGCTCGTCGCTCGTCGCGGCTACGCCCGCCGCGCTCATCCCCTCGGCGATGCCGCCGATCTCCTCCATGTTCTCGCGGTCGATGGCGGGGTTGATGAACTTCCTCGTCTGCTCGGTGAGCCACGGCCATTCCATGCCGCTCTGGTGGCGCCACATAGCGCCTGTCACGCGCAGGCACTCGGCAATCCGCCCGGCCAGCAGGTAGCCGTGCTGGAAGCCGCGCTCGCGCGGGCCGCCCTCGACGTGGAGGTAGATCCAACCCGCTTTCTCCTTCATGCGGGCGTTGCCCAGCCACAGCTCCTGCTCGGGGGTGAGCCCGGGCGCCGCCGCCGCAGCGCTCGCAAGGACCGCCGCCCCCGCGATCCACCGGATGCCGAGGCCGTTCATGATCCGACCGCCGGCAGGGCTGCGCGGCGCGGCATCAGGCGACCGCCTCCGCGGCGCGGCGCTGCTTCAGCTCCGCGGCGATCGCCGACATTCTCTTCTCGTTCAGGGGATAGAAGATCGTGAGGATCAGGAGCGAGAGGACCCCGATCGCCGCCGGGTAGACGCTCATGAGCTTGACCAGGCCGTTGAGCGACTGCTGCGTCTGCACCGCGTTGGCCACGAACCCCACGCTGCTCATCAGGACAAGCGCGATCCAGCTGCCGAGGGACCACCCCTGCTTGGTCGAGAAGATGGATGCGGAGAAGACGAGGCCGGTTGCGCGGCGGCCGCGCTTCCATTCCGCGTAGTCCGCGGTGTCGGCGTACATCGCCCAGAGCAGCGCGCTCAGCGGGCCTCCCGTGACGGAGCCGAGGATGTTGAGCCCGAAGATCTGGAGGAGCTGGTCGGGCCGGAACAGGTACGTCCCGGCCGTGCAGGCGATCGCCACGATGAAAAGGCAGATGAAGGCGATCTTGCGGCCGGTGATCCGCGCGAAGAAGGGGACAAGCATCACCCCGGCCAGGGCCGCAAACTGGCCGGTCGTGCCGAACCAGGAGACAAGCCCCTCCATGTGCCACACCTGCGTGCCGCCGATCTTGGGCAGGAACGAGGGCAGGGTGATCGTCTGGTCGCTCACGTAGTACTTGAAGTAATACACGGTCACGATGAGCCGCAGCGAGACGAAGAGGATGAAGGTGATCGTCGTGAAGAGCAGGATGATCCACGGCACGTTCGTGAACAGGTCCCCCAGGTCGCGCGCCATCGAGGTCTTCTGGGCCTTTGGCGGGACGACGCGCTCCCTCGTGTTGAGGAACACGATCAGGAAGAACACGATTGACGCCACGCCGATGGCCACGAACGAAAGCTGCCAGCCGCGGGCGGCGTTCTGGCCCCCGAGCATCTTGACCATCGGGAGCATCGTACCCGAGATGATGATGTTCGCGCTGAAGGCGCCCACGAACTTGATCGAGGACAGGGTCGTGCGCTCGTTCGGGTTCGGGGAGATCACGCCCAGCATCGCCGTGTAGGGGATGTTGATCGCCGTGTAGACCAGCATGAGCGCGTTGAACGTGATGTACGCCCAGATGAGCTTCCCCGGCGTGGCGAGGTCGGGCACCGTGAAGGTCAGGACGCCCATCACCGCCATCGGCACGCAGCACCAGAGCAGGTAGGGCCTGAACTTGCCCCACCGGGTCTGCGTCCGGTCGGCGATCATCCCCATCAGCGGGTCGAAGAAGGCGTCCGTGCTCCGGCTCAGAAGGATCAGGGTCCCCGCCGAGGCGGCGGCGATTCCAAAGACGTCGGTGTAGAAATACGCAAGGAACATGGATATCGTCTGCCAGTAGAGGACGGACGCCAGGTCGCCGAAGCCGTACGAGAACTTCTCGCGCATCTTCAGCCGCTCGGGGGCGGGTTCCTGCGTTGCGGGGGCTGGGGTGTCGGGCATGGGCGGGGCTGCAGCGGGGCTGCCGGGGTTTACTGGGCCTGCGGGGTTCTAGAAGGGCGGCCGCCGGTTTGAAATGAGAATCTTCTCCCGGGCTCAGCGCATCGAGAACCAGAGCCCGGCGGTCGTCAGGAGGAGGACCGAAAGCCACAGGCGGTAGTCGCGCAGCCCCGCCCCCACGCCCGGCGCCACCAGGGTCGCCCAGTCGGACACGGTGGTGTTGGACAGCTTCGCGTCGGAGGTGCGCCGGGTCGCGAGGCTCACCGCCACCAGGGCCGCCATCGAGACCGCGAAGGCGAGCATGGCCGCGTGGAGCCACGGCCGTAAGAGCGGCGCCTCCATGAACGGCAGGAAGTGCAGCTGGCCGTTGATCATCAGCAGGGGGCAGACAACGCCCGCGGTGCACAGGCACGCGACCACGCCCTGCGTCGTCGTCCGCCTCCAAAGGACGCCGGCGAAGAAGATGCCCGCGAACGGGAGCATCAGGTACACCTGGATCGTCTGGAGGTACGTGAAGAGGTTGCCGAAGCGCCCGATCATCGGCGCCCAGAGCGAGCCCAGCACGAACACCGAGAGGACGGCCACGCGCCCGACGAGGATCTGCTGGGCCTGGGACGCGGCGGGGCGCCAGCGCAGGAAGAAGTCGCGGGTGAACAGCGTCGAGATCGAGTTGTAGGTCGCGCTGATGTGCCCCATGAGCGCGGCGCCGATGCCGCTGATCGTCAGGCCGAGGAGGCCGGCGGGCATGATGTGCTGCAGGAGGGCCCCGTAGGCCTGGTCGGCCTTGGGCAGGTGCGGGAACATCGCCTTCGCGATCAGGCCGGGAAGGACGAGCAGGAACGGCGTCGTCAGCTTGAGGAAGCCGCAGAGGATCGCGCCCTTGCGGCCCTCGTTGAGATCCCTGGCGGCGAACGCCCGCTGCACCAGCACCTGGTCCATCGACCAGTAGAAGCTCCCGGCGAGGAATACCCCGAAGAACATCCCGGGCCAGGGGTAGTCGGGGTCGGTCGCGGGCCTCACCATCGAGAACATCTCGGGCGCGAGCCTCGCGTGCAGGCCGCCCCATCCCCCGACGTGCCTCAACCCGACGACGGTCAGGATGACCGCGGCGACGAGCAGGACCGCCGTCTGGAGCGCGTCGGTGTAGACGACGATCCGCAGGCCGCCCTTCATCGTGTAGAGCGCCGTCCCGAGGCCGACTACCCAGATCACCGCGAGCGGGTTCCACCCCAGCAGGCTCGCGAAGACCAGCGAGGACGCCCACAGCGAGATGGAGATCTTCGTGAGCACCGACAGGAGGACCATGAAGCCCGAGAAGAACAGCCGGATGCCCGTGCCGTAGCGCTGCTCGAGGAACTCCGGCACCGTGAATATCCTGTTCCTGATGTAGAAGGGCAGGAACAGCGCGATGAGCGGCACGAGGCAGAACACGGCCGACCACTCGTAGCCCCCGACGGCCATGCCGCCGGAATACCCGCTCCCGGCCAGGCCGACGAAGTGCTCGGCGGAGATGTTCGCCGCGAACAGCGAGGCCCCGATGAACGGCCAGCGCAGCGAGCGCCCCGCGAGGAAATAGTCCTCGGACGACTTCGGCCGCCGCGACAGCAGGAGCCCGGCGCAGGCGATGACGAGGACGTAGGCGCCGATCGCCAGCCAGTCGATCCACTGCAGCGTCATCGGTCAGGCGGGGACGCCCGGGTCCCCGGGACCGGCCCCGCGGGCCCCCGGCGGCGGGTTCCCGCGGGGGCGGCGAGTCTTTGGGGCGGGCATGAGGGAAACCGGGGTTGGGACGGGGTCCGCCGGCTTCGCGCCCTCACTTGTAGTAGATGCCGAGCGTGTCGATCAGCTTCGACTGGAGCTGCGCCACGTCGAGCGAGCCGCTGTAGCGGAAAAGGACCTTCCCTGCGGGCCCGATCACCACCGTGTACGGGTATCCGCCCGGCCACTGCGGGTCGAGCGCCTGCGCAAGGGCGTCGCCGCCGGGACCCGTGTAGAGGTAGTTGTTCGTCCTGCGGCCCTCCTTCGCCAGCGCGGCCCTTGAGCCGGGCGGCACCGCGGCGTGCTGCCTCTCGAGGAAGCGCAGCGCCTTGTCCGTGTCCTTCGGGTCGTCCACGCTTATCGTGATCATCTCGAAGTCCCGGCTGTTCAGGCGGCGCGAGATCGACACCAGCCCCGGGAACTCCTCCACGCAGGGCACGCACCAGGTGGCCCAGAGGTTGATCACCCGCAGCCGGTCCGTGGGATTGCGCGCCAGCGCCGCGACCCCCCCGGCGTCGATCGGCTCGAGCGACACGGGCAGGTTCCTCCAATCCTCGTTCCCCTCGGCGACCTCGGTCTTCTTTGTCAGCCACTTGGTCGAGCAGCCCATCGGGCGGGTGACCTCCACCGGCACCGGCCGCCCCGCAAGGAGGGCCCCCACGGCGTTGGCGCCGTCGGTCGATCGCACCGACGAGGGATCGGGCGTCTGCGAGTCGTCGAACCGGCCCTTGTAGCGCAGGCGCCGCTGCTGGTCGAAGATGAAGAGGTGGGGGGTGCAGAGGCACCCGTACGCCATGGCCGTCGACTGGGTTGCGCCGTCGTAAAGATAGGGGAAATTGAAGCCCCGTTCCCGCGCGTAGAGCTTCATGTCCTCATAGCTGTCGCTGTACTTGCTGTAGCCGAGCTCGTCGATCCGCAGGCCCTCGAGGCTGTTCGGGTTTATCGCGACCACCGCCACGCCGCTGCCCTTGAGCCCGGCCACAAAGGGGATGAAGCGCACCTCGGCCGCGTGCGAGGCCGGGCAGTGGTTCGAAAGGAAGACCACGATCAGGTACGGGGAGTCCCTGAAGTCGGGCAGGCCGTAGGTCCTGCCGTCGATCCCGAGGAGGGAGAAGTCGGGGGCGGGGTCGCCGATCTGCAGCGTGTGGAAGCCCGGGGGCGTCCCGTCGTATTCGCCGGCATCCGCGGGCCGGACGGCAGACGGTCCGCCGGCAAGCAGTCCGAGGGCCATGAAACCGAGGAGGGGTATTCTCATGCGCGGCCAACTTGCGCCGCATTGTCCGCCGGATCAAGCCGAACGGCGGCCCGGGGGCGGCGGGGCGCCGGATTGCGCCGGGATTCGAGGCTCTCCGCCTTTCCTTTCACGGAACCTCGTAGACCTCGACGAGCGCGACGCCCGTGTCGCCGCTGGCGCCGGACACCTGGGCCGTGTACGGCCCGGGCGGCAGGGTGACCAGGATCGCCGAGTCGTTGCTCGCGGGGGACTCCCACGGGAACGCGCCCACGGCGGCGGCCGTGGAGGCAACCTGGGGGTCGCCGGCCCAGCCGCTGTTGCTCTCGATCACGGTGGTGCCGGAGAAGAGCTGCAGCTGGGGGTCCGGCAGCGTCCCGGGCACCCCGAAGGGAATGAGCGCCGGGCCCGAGGCGCGGATCAGCACCGTCCGGGAGGTGGTTCCCCCTATGTCAAAGCCGGCGATCAGGATGTTGCCTCCCGTGCCCACCGGGACCCGCGCCGCGATATTGACGATCCGGGGGCTCGTGAGGGTGTACGTGCCGACCGGCGTGGCGTCGTAGAGCTCGGCGAGAGCGACCCCCGTGTCGCCGCCCTGGCCGGCGACCTGGGCCGTGTAGGCGCCCGCGGAGAGCGTCTCAAGGAGCGCCGAGTCGTGGCTCGATGAATTGCCCCAGGCAAAGGCGCCGACCGAGGCCGCGGTGCTCGCTATCAGGGCATTTCCGGCCCAGCCGTCGTTGATTCCGAGGACCGTCGAGCCGGAGTAGATCTGCAGCTGGGGATCGGGCAGCGTGCCTGCGACGGCGAAGGGAACGAGCGCCGGGCCCGAGGCTCGGATAAGAAGCGGCTCCGAGCCCGAGGTGCCCGCCCCGCCGACGACAAAGCCCGCGATCAGGATGTTCGCCCCGGTGCCGACCGTCGCCCGGCAGGAGATGTTGACCAGCCGGCCGACGTCGCCGGTGGAGCTCACGGCGAGCGTCGCCGGGGCGCTCGTGGCCGAGGCGACGGAGTTTGTGGCGACGCACGTGTAGCTTCCTGCATTCGCGGGCGTCGCCCCGCCTATCAAGAGCGTGGGGCCCGTCGCGCCCGCGAGCGCCGAGCCGTTGAGATCCCACTGGTATGCGGGGGCCGGGATGGCCGCCGCCGGCGCGCTGAACACCACGGTGCTGCCGGTCGCGATCGTCTGGGACGACGGCTGGCTGATGAAATAGGGCGACACCCCCGCGTCGGCAAAGGCGTTCATGGCGACCGTGGGCGCACCGTCGCTCCCGAATGCGCCCTTGGTGTATCCCTGCCAGCCGTGGTAGGCCTCGGGCTCCCAGTAGAACACGCCCAGCCCGTTGCCGCCGGGTACCGACTTAACCTTGCCGATGATGTCGGCAAGAAACGACTCGCATGAGGGGGCCGAGTTCGCGTCCATGCCGACTTCCACGACCATCACCGGCTTCCCGTACGTCGCCACCAGGTCGTTCATGGTGCCCAGGCACTCGGTGTCCAGGCCGGCCCAGTTTGCGGTCGTGGGATAGAGGGACATCCCGATGGCGTCGAACTTGGCGCCGTATTGCGTGAGGCCGCCGAAGACAAACCTGAAGAGGCTGTCATCAAAGCCGTTTGAGACGTGCACGATCACCAGCGCGCTGGGGAACACGGACTTGACAGCGTCGTACCCGCTGGTGACCAGGGCGGCGAAGTTGCCCATGTTGGTCGAGGCCATGCCGTCGGGCCACAGCATGCCGTTGTCCGTCTCGTTGCCCACCTGGACCCATTCGGGCGTGACGCCGGCCGCCTTCAGCGCGGCCAGGACGGCCGTCGTGTGGTTGGTCACGTCAATGTCAAGCTGGGCAATGCCGTCGTTCGCCCAGGCGGCGGGTTTGGTCTGGTGGCCGGGATCCGCCCACGTGTCGCTGTAGTGGAAATCGATCAGGACCCGGAGGCCCAGGTTCCTGGCCCTGACGGCCTTGCTGACGACGTCGGCCTGGTTGCACCAGCCCCCGGCCGGGTTCACCCACACCCTGAGCCGGATCGCATTGATGCCGACCCCCTGCAGCACCCGAAGGCAATCCTGCTGCGCTCCGCCGCCATTGTAGAATCTAATGCCGCCGGCCTCCATCTGGGTGATCCAGCTTGGGTCCGAGCCGTTCGCGAAAGGCGCGGCCCCCGCCTCGGTCGCCGGCAGCACGAGAAGGAAGGTCCAGCAAAGCGTCAACGCGCGACCGAGGAGGGCGCCGTGCGCCTGTGGGGATCTCGTCGGTCGTTGCCTGTGCATGGGGTGGAGGGAGTCGCGGCGACCCGGTGCCGCGTCCAATGTAGCCCCGCGCGGCGAAAAAGAAAGCCGCAGCCAGGGAAGGCCCCGCCCCGGGAAGGGTCCCTCCGGGGAATTGGCCGGCCCGTACCCAAGGAACGGGCCGGGCGCCCGCGGCGCTCCCGCTCTTGCCACCGGCGCGGAGCTCGCCAAATCTCGGACAATGAGAACCCCCGCATTCCTGCTGGTCGGCCTCTTGTCCGCCCGGCTGTCCCTGGCGCAGGGCGCCGCCGACCCCAACCTGTGGCTCGAGGACGTGGACGGCGCGCGCGCGCTCGACTGGGTGCGCGGACAGAACGCGATCGCGCAGCGCGAGCTGGAGGCGTCGCCCGACTTCAAGGCGATCCACGAGCGGCTGCTCGCGATCTATGACTCGAAGGAGCGCATCCCCTACGTCGCGAAGCACGGCGACCACTACTACAATTTCTGGCAGGACGCCCAGCACGTCCGCGGGATCTGGCGCCGCGCCACGCCCGCGGAATACCGGAAGGGCGATCCCGCTTGGGAGACGGTGCTCGACCTAGACGCGCTCGCGGCGCAGGAGAAGGAGAACTGGGTGTGGAAGGGCGCCGAGGTCCGCTATCCCGACTACACGAGGGCGATCGTCAACCTCTCGCGGGGCGGGGGCGACGCCGTCGTCGCGCGAGAATTCGACATGGAGGCGAAGGCGTTTGTCAGGGACGGCTTCGCGCTGGCCGAGGCGAAGAGCAGCGTCGCCTGGCGCGACCGCGACAGCATCTATGTCAGCACGGATTTCGGCCCGGACACGCTGACAAGCTCGGGCTACCCCCGCATCGTCAAGCTGTGGCTGCGAGGCACGGAGCTCGACAAGGCGGCCGCCGTCTACGAGTGCCAGAAGGCCGACGTGGGATCGCAGGCGTTCGTGTCGGACGAGCCCGGCTTCCACCGCGAATTCGTCGTGCGCGAGATCACAACCTTCACCTCCGAGAACTTCCTCGTGGACGGCGGCAGGCCGGTCAGGCTCGACGTGCCGGCGGACGCGAGTATCGGCACCTTCCGCGACCAGCTGACCGTGAAGCTGCGAACGGACTGGGCCGTGGGCGCCATGACCTACCCCTCGGGAGCGCTGCTCGCGATCCCCTGGGACAAGTTCCTCGCCGGCGGGCGCGACTTCGCCGTGCTCTTCCACCCGGGACCCCGCGTCGCCCTCGCGGAGTACGGCGGCACGCGCCACCACCTCATCGTCAACGAGCTCGATAACGTCCGCAACCGGCTGTACGTCCAGACGCCGCAGCCGGACGGGACGTGGGAGCGCGTGCCGCTGCCGGCCCCGGAGTTCGGGACGATCTCGGCCGTGCCGGCCGAGCCCGAGTCCGACGACTACTTCCTCAGCGTCACCGACTTCCTGACGCCCTCGAGCTACTATCTCGGGGCGGTCGGCGGCCCCGAGCGCATCCTCCTGAAGCAGCTCCCGTCGTTCTTTTCTGCGGAGGGGCTCGAGGTCTCGCAGCACGAGGCGGTGTCGAAGGACGGCACGCGCGTGCCGTATTTCCAGGTCGCCCGCAGGGGCATCCCGGCCGACGGCTCGGCCCCGACGCTGCTCGAGGGCTACGGCGGCTTCGAGATACCGATGACCCCGCGCTACAGCGGGGGCACCGGCGCATCGTGGCTCGAGCGCGGGGGCGTCTACGTGCTCGCGAACATCCGGGGCGGCGGCGAGTTCGGCCCCGCCTGGCACCAGGCGGCGGTGAAGGGGAACCGCCAGCGGGCCTACGACGACTTCATCGCGATCGCGGAGGACCTGGTCAGCCGCAGGGTCACGGCCCCGAGGCACCTCGGCATCATGGGCGGCAGCAACGGCGGCCTGCTCATGGGCGTCATGCTGACGCAGCGCCCCGACCTGTTCGGCGCCGTCGTCTGCCAGGTGCCGCTCCTCGACATGCGCCGGTACAGCCATCTCCTCGCCGGGGCGAGCTGGATGGGCGAGTACGGCAATCCCGACGTGCCCGAGGAGTGGGCCTACATCAGCCGGTACTCCCCGTACCAGAATGCGCGCGAGGACGCGAAATACCCGCGGGTGCTCATCATGACCTCGACGCGCGACGACCGGGTGCACCCCGGCCACGCGCGCAAGTTCGCCGCGGAGCTGGAGGCGCAGCACCACGACGTTCTCTATTACGAGAACATCGAGGGCGGGCACTCCGCCGGGGCCAACAACAAGGAGCGGGCGTACTTCTTCGCTCTCTCCTACGCGTTCCTGCTGAAGCAGCTGCGGTAGGCGGCCTCGCGGGGGACGGCGGGCGGGGCGGCCCGCAGCCTTACATTATTGTCATTTTCCGGAAAGGCCCGGGAAAGGAGGGCGTGCGACCGTGGGGGACTCCCATGAACAAAGACACCCTTGCCACTCTCCTGAGGCGCTCCGCAATCGGGGCCGCCTGCCTGCTCGCCTCGGGGCTGCATGCCTCCGTGGACGCGGCCCAGCCGGCCCCGCACGGCCTCGCCCTCAAGCGCGACGACCACGCGGTGAACCGGGGGCCCCTCGAGTCCTCGAGCTATGCGGGCGTCGTCAAGCGCGTCGCCCCGAGCATCGTCAAGATCACCATCCAGATCAGCCACCGGCACGCCTCGCTCGGCGGTGGCGATGACGGCTCCCAGTTCCCGGGCCTGAACGACCCGTTCTTCCGCCAGTTCTTCGGCAACCGCATTCCGGTCGTGCCGGAGGGCCCCGAAACCGGGCTCGGCTCGGGTGTGATCGTCAGCGCCGACGGCTACATCGTCACGAACAACCACGTCGTCGACGGCGCCAAGCAGGTCATGGTCACGCTGGCCGACGGCCGCGAGCTGCAGGCGCGGGTCGTGGGGCGCGATCCGCAGACGGACATCGCCGTCGTGAAGGTGTCCGCCAGCGACCTGCCGGCCATCACCTTCGCCTCGAGCGGCAAGGTCGAGGTGGGCGACCGCGTCCTCGCGATCGGAAACCCGTTCGGAATCGGCGAGACCGTGACGACCGGCATCGTGAGCGCGACCGGCCGGCGGGCCGGCCTCGGGCTGGCCTACGAGGACTTCATCCAGACCGACGCGGCGATCAATCCCGGCAATTCCGGCGGCGCGCTCGTCGACGTCGAGGGACGCCTCGTGGGCATCAACACCGCCATCCTCAGCCGCAGCGGCGGCTTCCAGGGCGTGGGGCTCGCGATCCCGGCCGACCTGGTGGGCAGCGTCGTCGACAACCTCGCCGCCCACGGCAAGGTGGTGCGCGGCTATCTCGGCGTCGGGATCCAGGACCTGACCCCGACCCTGGCCGATTCGTTCGGCCTGAAGCAGCAGGGCGGCGCGCTGGTCTCCGACGTGCAGCCCGGGAGCCCGGGGGCCCGGGCCGGCCTGAAGAGCGGCGACGTCGTCACCGCGGTCAACGGGCATCCGGTCGACTCCGCCGGCCGCCTCAGCCTAACCGTGGGGGAGACCCCGCCGGGGACCAAGGTGACGCTCGATGTCCTGCGCGACGGCCGGACCGAGCAGTTCACCGCGACGACCGCGAGCAAGCCCTCGAGCGACGGGACCGGCGGCGACGGCCAGGCCCTGGCCCCGGCGGACGACCAGGGTGTCCTCAACGGGGTCGGCGTATCCGACATCGACGCCAACGCCCGCCGCGAGCTCAACCTCCCCGAGAGGCTCTCCGGCGCCGTGATCACCGGCGTCGACCCGGGCTGCGCATCCGCCCGCTCGGGCCTGCGCGAGGGGGACGTGATCCTCGAGATCAACCACCACCCCGTCGATTCCGCGAAGGCCGCGGTGGACCTGAGCGCGGGCGCCACGGGCAGGAAGACGCTCGTCAAGCTCTGGTCTCACGGGAACACCGTCTTTGTGGTCGTCGACGAGACGGCATCCGGCGCCGCGGACAGCGCGCCCTGAATCCGCCTCCGCTTGACTTGGTCGGTCAGTTTGGGTTCGACACCGGCTCCGTAGACAGGGCCGGTGTCGTTTTTCCGCCGCCAATCCCACCTTTGCAAGGAATCGGGCTTCGTGCACACTAGTCCCATGCGCGTCCTCGTCGTCGAAGATGATGCCAAGATCGCCTCGTTCGTCGTGCGCGGCCTGAGGGAGGCCGGCTACGCCGTGGACCACGCCCCCGACGGGGAAACCGGGCTCGCGCTGGCGGAGTGCACCGGATACGACGCCGCGGTCGTGGACGTGATGCTGCCGGGCCTTGACGGGCTCAGCCTCGTGCGGCGGCTGCGGGCGGCGCGCCGCCAGATCCCGGTGCTCTTCCTCAGCGCGAAGAGCGCGGTCGGGGACAGGGTCCGCGGCCTGGAAAGCGGCGGCGACGACTACCTGACGAAGCCGTTCGCCTTCTCGGAGCTGCTCGCCCGCGTGCAGGCGCTGGTCCGGCGCGCCACGCACGCCCCGGACGCCACCCGCCTCGCGGCCGGCGACGTCTCGCTCGACCTCGTGACCCGCGAGGTCACGAGCGCGGGCAGGCCCGTCGAGCTGCAGCCGCGCGAGTTCTCCCTCCTCGAGTTCCTGCTTCGCCACGCCGGCCATCCCGTGAGCAAGACGAAGATCCTCGAGCAGGTCTGGGATTACAGCTTCGACCCGCAGACCAACGTGGTCGACGTGGTCATGCACAGGCTGCGCGGCAAGATCGACCCCGACCACGCCCGGATCGAGACGCTGCGGGGCGTGGGCTACGTGTTCCGCCCCCATGCTTGAGCGGTTCCGGCAGTCCCTGGCGATCCGGCTCGCGGCGATCTACACGCTGGTCTTCGCCGCCGGTGCGTCGGCGCTGTTCGGCGTCCTCTACTGGGTGCTTGCCCATTCGCTCGAGGCGCGGGAGCGCGCGGCGGTCGAGCAGCGGGCGGAGAACCTGGCCCAGGCCTATGAGCTCGGCGGCGCGGTCGCCGTGCGGGAGCGGCTGGACGCGGACACCTCGCCCGAGGTGCGCTCCCTCTTCGTGCGGCTGCTCGGCGCCGGCGGGGAGACGCTCTTCGCGACGATCCCGTCCGACTGGGTGGACCCGCTGGTGGAGCGGCGCCTCGTCCCGGACGCCTGGGGGGGCTGGAGGACGCAGGAGATCCACTCGGTCCGCGTCCCGCGCGACGCCGCGCGGGACTTTGCCGTAGCCTCCCGCGTCCTGTCGGACGGCCGCCTGATCCAGGTCGCCCACAGCACCGACAGCCGCGCGGTCCTCCTCGCGCCGCTGCGGACCGCCTTCGCCGGCGTCGGGGCGGTCGCGCTGCTCCTCTCGCTGACGGCGGGCACGTTCCTCGCGTGGCGCGCGACCCGGCCGCTGCGCGAGGTCGCCGAGACCGCGCGCCGCATACTCGACGAGGACGACCTCTCGGCCCGCGTCCCGGCCCCGGGCGGAAGCGGCGAGCTCGCCCTCCTCGCCCGGCAGCTGAACACGCTCCTCGACAAGAACGCGAACCACGTCCGGGTGCTCCGGGAGACCCTCGACGACCTCGCGCACGACCTGCGAACGCCGCTGACCCGCCTTCGCGGCACGGCGGAACTCGCCCTGACGGACGGCGGCGACCCGGCCGAGGCACGGTCGGCGCTGGCGGACTGCGTCAACGAGACGGACCGGGTCCTGCACCTGCTCGAGGTGCTGCTCGACGTGTCCGCCGCCGAGGCCGGGGCGCTCACGCTGCGGCGCGAGCGGGTGGACCTGCGGGCCCTGGCGGGCCGCGCCGCGGACCTGTACCGCGAGGTGGCGGAACAGAAGAACATAATGATTGAGCTGGATATCCCCGCGCCGGCGGAGATGAACGGCGACCCGGTCCGGCTGGGCCAGGCCCTGTCCAACCTCGTTGACAATGCGCTCAAGTACACGCCGGAGGGCGGCCGGGTCGCGGTTGCGGCCGCGGCGGGGGAGGGCGCGGTCACCGTGACCGTGAGCGACAACGGGCCCGGCGTGCCCGCCGCCGAGCGCGACGCGGTCTGGCGCCGGCTCTACCGGGGCGACGCCAGCCGGTCGCAGCGCGGCTGGGGCCTGGGGCTCACCCTCGTGCGCGCCGTTGCCGAGGCCCACGGGGGCTCCGCTGAGGTCGGCGAGGCTCCCGGCGGCGGCGCCCGGTTCCAGATGCGTTTTCCCGCCGCCTGAGGCGGGTGCCGGTCCGGGGGCGTTGCCCGGGAGAACGGCCGCTCAGGCCGAGGCCAGCGCCTCCTTGAAGTGCCGGCGGCACATCGCGACGTAGCGGTCGTTGCCGCCGATCTCCACCTGCGCGCCGACCTTGACGGCCTTCCCATCGGCCCCGACGCGCAGGTTCATCGTCGCCTTGCGGCCGCAGTGGCAGATGGTCTTCAGCTCGATCAGGTTGTCGGCGATGGCCAGCAGGCCGGCGCTGCCGGGGAAGAGCCGGCCCTGGAAATCGGTGCGCAGGCCGTAGCACAGGACGGGTATCCGCAGCGTGTCCGCGATGTCGGCGACCTGGTCCACCTGCGCGGGCGTGAGGAACTGCGCCTCGTCGATGAGGACGCAGGCGACGGGCTGCTCGGCGTGGGCGCCGCGCACCCGCTCCAGCAGGTCGTCGCCGGCCTTGAGTGCGATCGCCTCGGATGCGAGCCCGATTCGCGACACGATGCGCCCGTAGCCGGCGCGCGTGTCGATCGCCGGCATGAACAGCAGCGTGCGCATGCCGCGCTCCTTGTAGTTGTAGCTCGACTGGAGGAGCATCGTGCTCTTCCCGGCGTTCATGGCCGAGTAGTAGAAGTAGACCTTCGACATGGCGCACGCACGCTTGGTGCGCGCCGCGGAAAAGGCGAGAACGCGGGTGCCTCCTCCCGGGGATTTGAAGCCGGGTTGAAGGGGGGGATTAGCGCGGGGGATGGCGGCCCGCATCGCCACGAGTTGCACAAAACTCAAACCCGTCCACATTGCCCGCTTCCCCATGAAAACCCCCGCGCTCGCCCTGACAGGCCTTCTCCTCCTATTCCCCGGGACGCCCGGAAGGGCGGCGGACCCGGCTCCGGATGCCGGCGACCCCGCGTCCGGGAAGGTCTTCTTCCAGCAAGGCTGCGCGCTTTGCCACGCCACGGTCCTGGGGCAGGGCAACGCGGCGGCCTCGGGACAGGGCCCGAGCCTCGTCGGCGTCGTGGGCCGGCGCGCGGCCTCCGTCGCGAACTTTGGCTACTCCAGGGCCATGGCCGAATCGGGGATAACGTGGGACCCGGCCACTCTGGGGGCATTTCTGGCGGCCCCGACGGCCCTCGTGCCCGGGACGACCATGCCCGCCGCGGTCCCCAATGCCGCGGACCGGCTCAACGTGATCGCCTATCTTGCGACCCTCGTCGCCCCCAGGGGCGTCCCCGAGGCCGCGAATGCGGCCCCGGCGCCCGCCCGGCCGTTTGCCGCCGACCCGGGCGACTGGCGCAACGACGCCCCGGGCGTCAGGCATGCGATCGTGGTCGCCGCGCTGCCCGCTCCCTTCAGCACCTCCTCGGCCGGAAACGGCCCGCAGGTGGTTGTCCAGCCGGCCGACGCCGCCCTTTCCGTCCCGCCGGGGTTCACGGTGCGGCTCTTTGCGGTGGGCCTGTCGGGGCCAAGGCTGCTTCGCGTGGCGCCGAACCATGACATCTTCATCGCGGAGACGCGCGCCGGCCGGATCCGGGCGATGCGCGCCGCCGACGGGGCGAGCGCCCCCTCGAGGGACGAGATCTTCGCGGACGGCCTCGACAGGCCGTTCGGCGTCGCGTTCTACCCGGCGGGCGGGGACCCGCAGTGGCTGTACGTGGCGAACAACAACTCCGTCGTCCGCTTCCCGTACCGCAACGGCGACCTCACGGCGCGGGGGGCGCCGCAGACGGTCGTGCCGGTCCTCTGCGGGGGGACCGGCGGCCACACCACGCGCGACGTGGCCTTCTCCCTGGACGGGCGGAGCATGTTCATATCCGTGGGCTCCGGGTCGAACGTGGCGGAGGGGCTGTCCCTCAAGGGCATGGCGGAGATCCGCTCCTGGGAGGCCGAGCATGGCCGGGGGGCGATTTGGGGCGCCGAGACCAACCGCGCCGACATCCTCGTCTCCGACCCGGAGGGGCGCCAGCCCCTGCGCACGTACGCGACGGGGGTCCGCAACGGCGTGGGGCTCGCCGTGGACCCGGAGACGGGCGACCTGTGGGTCTCGACGAACGAGAGGGACGCCCTCGGCGACGACCTGGTCCCCGATTACATCACCCACGTGAGGGAGGGGGGCTTCTACGGCTGGCCCTGGTACTACATGGGGAACCACGAGGATCCCCGCCACGCGGGCGAGCGCCCGGACCTCGCGGGCCAGGCCATCGTCCCGGACGTCCCCGTGCAGTCGCATTCGGCCTCCCTGGAGATGGTCTTCTACACGGCCACGGACGGCGTTGCGGCGTTCCCCGCCGAGTACCGCGGCGACATCTTCGCGGCCTTCCACGGCTCCTGGAACAGGAGCTCGCGAACGGGCTACAAGGTCGTTCGCGTGCGCCGCCGGGGCGGCGTCGCGACCGGCGAGTACGATGACTTCCTCACCGGGTTCGTGGTCGACAACCGGAGCGTCTGGGGCAGGCCGGTGGGCGTGGCCGTGGCCCACGACGGGGCGCTGCTCGTTACCGAGGACGGAAACGGCACCCTTTGGCGAGTCGCCTACGCGGGGACGGGGGCCTCCGCGGGCCGGTGAGCGGGAGGCGGGCCCCGATTCGGCGCGTTTTTGGCCTTCCCCAAGGGGGCCGCAACGGGCTGGATGTTGGGACCATGTCCCCGTCATTCGCCCGCCCCATCGCCCTTCGGATCATCCTGGCCGCCTCGGCCCTCTGGGCGGCCGCCCCCGGCCCCCGGGCCGAAGGCGCCCCCGTCTCCAGGAAGACCGTCGAGACCGCCGACGACCTTCCCCGCCACACCTACAAGGTTTCCGAGGCGCCGTCCGTGATCCTGAACGACGATGCGGCCTTCACCGCCCTGGCCGCCGAGGTCAGGCGGGACATCGATGCGGACCTCCTCGGCTACGACATCCGGGACCGGACAACGCTTCAGGGCTACAAGGCCACGCAGCTCGCCCTCTTGATGCTCGGCGGGGGTTATGACGCCAGTGAGCGGCTGATCGGCGAGCTGAGGGTGCTGGAGGAGAAGCCCAGCCTCAAGCTGACCACCGGGATCGTCGCGGAGGCCTGGGTGGGCGCCCGCCGCGCCAAGGTCCGGCAGGAGGACTTTGCCCGGGCCTTCCAGGCGAACCTGTCGGCGGCGGTGCAGCGGCTCCCGTGGGACATCGTCCAGGACGACATCAAGCAGACCAAGGCGGGATTCGAGGTGCGAAGCCCGGCCCTGGTGATCGGGACGGTGCAGCAGGAGATCGACCCGGCGGCGCTGAAGACGGGCGCGATCTCGGAGTCCGTGGCGCGCAGGCTCGTGGCCATGCGCAACCAGCTCGTCAACTACCTGCCGTACCGGGCGCAGATCGTCGCGGCGCTCGACGGCGTCGTTGCCGCCCACCGCATCGTCAAGCCGGACCGCTGGACGGCGCGCCTGGTGACGCTGCCCCCCGACGCAAAGGCCGTCCCGGTGGGGGTGGGCGTCTGGGACAGCGGCGTCGACATGGACATCTTCAGGGACCGCCTCGTGACCGACGCGCAGGGCCGCCACGGGATCGCGTTCGACCTGCACTCCAACCCGGTGCCGGACCTCATATTTCCGCTGGGGGACGCCCAGGCGCACCTCCAGGAGACCATCGCCAGGGTGAAGGGCTTCGAGGACTTGCGGGCCTCGGTGGACAGCCCGGAGGCTGCGGACCTCAAGCGCTACATGTCTGGGCTAAAGGCGGACCAGGTGAGACCCACCCTCGAGAGCCTCAACCTCGTGCACAACTGGGCGCACGGCACCCATGTGGCCGGGATCTCTTTCGCCGGCAACCCGTTCGCCCGGCTCGTCATCGGCCGGATCACCTTCGACTTCCACCTCGTCCCGGAGACGCCGACCCTCGAGCAGGCCCGCAAGGACGCTGCCGCCTACCAGGAGACTGTCGAGTACTTCAAGAGCAACGGCGTCCGGGTCGTGAACATGAGCTGGGGCGGCTCGCTCAAGAGCGTCGAGGAAGCGCTCGAGGCCAACGGCGCCGGAGGCACGGCCGAGGAGCGCAAGAAGCTCGCCCGCCAGATCTTCGACGTCGGCACGGCCGGGCTTCTCGCGGCGCTCAGGCAGGCGCCCGGGATCCTGTTCGTGGTCGCGGCCGGGAACAGCGACAACGACGTCAAGTTCGACGAGTTCGTCCCGTCGTCATTCCAGCTCCCGAACATGATCACGGTGGGGGCCGTGGACCAGGCCGGCGAGGAAACCTCGTTCTCGAGCTTCGGCCCCATGGTGAACGTGCACGCCAACGGCTACGATGTCGAAAGCTACATCCCGGGCGGCCGGCGCCTGAAGTTCAGCGGCACCTCCATGGCATCGCCCCAGGTGACCAACCTGGCGGCCAAGCTCTTCGCGCTCGACCCGGCGCTCACGCCCGAGGACGCCAGGGCCCTGATCCTCTCCGGGTGTGAGCGCAGCGGCCGGGTGAACCTTGTGAACCCGGCGAAGAGCGTGGAGCTGCTCAGGCAAAGGCTCGCCGCCGGCGGGTAGGGGATCCGCGGCGCGCGGCAGGCGCCGCTCTGCGGGCAGCTTTCTCCGGGTGCAACCTCACGCATTGAGGAGATGAAATTGGCCGCTGTTTTCGGCAGCTGGAACGCCGCGCCGCAGCGCGGCGGCCTTCGCGTCTCGGCGATCGGCCTCGGCTGCATGGGGATGAGCGAGTTCTACGGCCCGTCCCGGATGGACGACGGGGAGTCGATCCGGGCCCCCGGGGTCGGGTGCCCGGGCAGCCGACCAGGAGCCCGTGACGCAATAGCATTGCGTGTGGGCGGCCGCGAAAGCGCCAAACCCGCCGTGTACTTGAAAACTCGGAGAATCCGGGCTTCGTTCCCCGTCCCGCCCGTGTTACCCAATGCCTCGTGCACGAGATTACCGTAATCCTGAACCGCGCGGGAAAGGGTGATCCGCAGGCCGCCGAGCAGCTGCTGCCGCTTGTTTATGACGAGCTGCGCAAGCTGGCCAGTGCGAAAATGGCCCGCGAGTCCGACGGGCATACGCTCCAGGCTACGGCGCTCGTGCACGAGGCCTGGCTGCGCCTCGGTGCCGACAGGCAGCCGGCCTGGGAGAACCGCGCGCATTTTTTTGCCGCCGCGGCCGAATCGATGAGGCGGATCCTCATCGACTGCGCCCGCCGGCGGCGCGCCGAGCGGCACGGCGGCAAGCTGCAGCGCGTCGAAGTCGACGATTCCGCCATGGCCATCGCGGCCCCGGGGGGCGCAGACGACGAGCTGCTTGCGGTGCACGAGTCCCTCGACCGCCTGGCGGGCCACGACGCGCGCAAGGCGGAGCTGGTGAAGCTCCGATACTTCGCGGGCCTCACCCTGGAGCAGGCTGCGGAGGTGCTGGGGATAGCGGTGCCGACGGCGAAGCGCGACTGGGCCTATGCGCGCGCTTGGCTCTTCAAGGAGATCGGCCGGAGCCGGGGCGGCTGAGGACGCCTCCGAGGATGCCTGGAATCCTGCGCGCGCCGTTTCGCCAATCTTAAATGATCCCTTTCCGGGGCTGATTTCGCTTTGAGGGTTGAAGTCACTCAATCGTCTCAAACTCCACCCCCCATGAAAAAGCTACCGTCCATCCTCTCGTTCTCGGCCGTCATCGGCCTTGTTCTCCTCCTCGTCTCCGCCGCCCTGGGCGTTTCCGTTCCGTTTGCCAGGATCGCCTCGGGCATCGTCGAATTCTCCGTCGTGGCCGGAATGCTCGGGTTCTTCCTCGCCGACTACGCGGCACCCCGCTCGCTGGACTATGACGCCGTCCGGGTTACGGAACCGAAGCGCGAGGCCGCGCCGGTCGCCGTCAGACAGCGCCGCATTCCCGACCCGGTCGGCCTGCCGTTCGACGAGGCGATCACCGCGAACCTCATGGCGACGCTCGAGATGCGCAACGATCCCGCAACCGTCTCGCTCGTGTAGTCATCCGCCGCTGCAAGGGAACAAGGCCCAGCCGCAATGAGCGAATCCAGCGACCGCGAGGAGCGGATCTTTGCCGACGCGCTGGCGATTCCACTGGGGAATCGCCAGCGCTATCTTGACGAGGCCTGCCAAGGGGACGACGACCTGCGCAGGCGGATAGAGGCTCTCGTCCGGGCGTATGAGTCAGCCGGGGGATTCATGGCCGAGCCGCCGCCCGCCGGTCCGGCGGATCCGGTCCGGGCCGCCTCTTCGCCGCCCGTAGTGACGGAGGCCGCGGGCGACCTGATCGGCCGCTACAAGCTCCTGCAGAGGCTCGGCGAGGGCGGCTGCGGCGTCGTCTGGATGGCCGAGCAGCAGGAGCCCGTGCGCCGCCGCGTCGCGCTCAAGATCATCAAGCTCGGGATGGACACGAAGGAGGTCATCGCGCGCTTCGAGGCCGAGCGCCAGGCCCTGGCGATGATGGACCATCCGAATATCGCGAAGATCATCGACGCGGGCGCGACCGGGACTGGCCGGCCGTTCTTCGTGATGGAGCTGGTGCGCGGCATCAAGATCACCGACTTCTGCGACCGGAACAACCTGTCCACGAGGCAGCGCCTGGAGCTGTTTTCCCAGGCCTGCCGCGCCGTCCAGCACGCGCACCAGAAGGGCATCATCCACCGCGACCTCAAGCCCTCCAACATCCTCGTCACGCTCCACGACGGCGTGGCCGTCCCGAAGGTGATCGACTTCGGCGTCGCAAAGGCCACGGAGGGACGCCTCACCGACCGCACGCTCTTCACGGCCTTCGAGCAGTTCATCGGCACGCCGGCCTACATGAGTCCCGAGCAGGCGGAGATGAGCGGGATCGATATCGACACGCGCAGCGACATTTACTCGCTCGGCGTGCTCCTCTACGAGCTCCTCACCGGCCGGCCGCCCTTTGATCCGAAGTCACTGGTCAAGGCGGGCCTGGATGAGATCCGCCGGATCATACGCGAGGTCGAGCCGCCGAAGCCCTCGACGAACCTGTCAACGCTTGCCGATGCCGACCGCATCCAGGTCGCCCGGCTCCGCGGCACCGACCCTGCGAGGCTCTCGCTGCTGCTGCGCGGGGACCTGGACTGGATCGTGATGCGCTGCCTCGAGAAGAATCGCGCGCGCCGCTACGAGACGCCGACCGCGCTGGCCACCGATATCGCGCATTACCTGAACGATGAGCCCGTGGTCGCCAGTCCGCCGAGCAGACTTTATTCCGCCACCAAGTTTGTTCGACGCAACCACCTTGCCGTCTTGGCCGCCGCCTCGGTGGCTCTGGCCCTAGTGGCCGGCTCGGTCGTCAGCACGTGGCAGGCGGTGCGCGCAATCCGTGCCGAGCGAACGGCCGCCCTGGAACGCGGCAGGGCTGTTAAAGAAAGCGCCCGTGCGGAGGACCTTCTCACCTTCATGCTTGGTGACCTGTACAGGCAGCTTGAGAGAGCGGGCAGGCTCGACGTGCTTGAGGCGGTCTTCGACAAGGAGACGGCCTATTTTTCCTCGCTTAGCCCCGGCGACCTCAACGACACCACGCTGGCGCGCCACGCGAAAGCCCTGACACAGATCGGCCAGATCCGGGTGGCACAGGCCCGCTATGCCGATGCCGCCGCGGTCTTTTCGGAGGCCTACAGCCGCGCGGCCGCACTGGCGGCGCGGCATCCGAAAGACGGGGAGATGCTCTTCGGGCGCGGACAGGCCGAGTACTGGAATGGCTACGTGCACTGGCAGCGCGCCGAACTCTCCGCGGCGGACGGCTGGCTGACCCGCTACCACGACACGTGCGTGGCCCTCGTGGCGCTCGATCCGGCGCGGCCTGAATGGCAGAGCGAACTCGCGTACGGCCAGCACAATCTCGCGGCCCTGAGCGACGCGCGCGGCGAATACTCGACGGCCCGGGCCAATTTCCTGGCGGAGCTGGCGACCCTGGAAAGGATGATCGCGTCCGATCCCGGCAACTTCGAACTGCTCTCCAGGGAGGCGGATGCGCACTCGTGGATAGGGGGCCTCGCAGAGCGCCAGGGGGAGTTCGCTGAGGCGTTGAGGCAATACGCAATGCAGGCAACCCGGCTGGAGCGCCTCGCCCAGGCCGATCCCGGAACCGTGGGCAGGCGGATGCAACAGGCCAATGCCCTCGAGTTTGAAGTTGGCGTTGAGATGGCCACCGGGCAATACGCCGCCGCCGACGGGCCGCTCAAGCAGGCACGAGGCCTGCTTGACGCCCTCGTGAAACACGACGCGGCAAACGCCATCTGGAGGGCGGCTTCCCTCAAGCTTCGGCTGGTGGAGGCGACGCTGGCCCGCCAGCGGGGCGACGTTGCCGACGCCGGCCGGATGATGGATGAAGCCATGCCCCAGCTAGAAGCCCTTTCGGCCGCCGAGGCGACCGATCATGACTTCGCCTTGCTGCTGGAGGCGGCGTGGAGGCTGAAGGCCCAGATCCAGACGTCCGCCGGGCTGCCGGACGCGGCGGCCTCGGCCAGGCAAGCGGCGGGAATCGGCGAAAGGCTTTCCCGGGAGGAGGGGGCCACCGATGTCGACATCGGAGAGTGCGCCACGGCCTATGTCGTCTCCGGGGAAATCGCGGCGAAATCCGGCGATGCAGCCGAAGCTCGACGCGACTGGCTGCGGGCGGCTGAGCTGCTCGCCCCGCGGATGCACGACAGCCGCTACTGGCGCCTGCTCGATCCCGCTGCGCGTGCGGCAGCGTTGATGGGCCGCTCCGGCGAAGCGCGCGCCACGATCGAAAAGCTTGATCTTCTCGGCTACGTCCCGCTCGAGCCATGGCCCTACCAAGACCGGCCTGCCGCCGCCAAGAGTTCAGAACAACAACCAAAATGAGGAGACCCAGCATATGAAAACCAGAGGCAAAACATCGGCGGCCACGACTTCAGGCGGGGCCACGATTGCCCAGCTCCGGGCGGCGGCGATCGCGAAGCAGAGAATACTGGAGAGAAAGCTCCATGAGTTGGTGCAGAATTCCCCGGGGACGGCCAAGGTCACCCTCACCGTCACAAAATTCAATCCGGTCACGGACCCCCACAAGGGCGTACCGAAGACGGAATGCATCATCAGCTTGGAACCCAACGACCGCGTCAAGGGGGACACGCCGGTCAATCCGACCAAGCTACTCGTCACTCCGAACGATCTCAGAAAACGCTGCGCTCCGGCCGATCCAGTGAATTTCGAATTCAAGATCGCCTCGCAAAACAGCAAGGAGACCTATTACCCCGTTGGGGTTTCGTTCAGCCTGAAGAACCCTGGACCTGCCGCGCCATCGGAACAAAAGATCCGCAGCAATTTTGCGACGGGTGCGATGTCCATCATCGGTCTGAGCCTTTTCTTCACCGACAACTATTACCTCGGTGCCGACCCCGAAAACGTGTATGACTTCTGCGTTGTCGTTCAGTGCTTGAGCGACGGCCTGATCGGCGTCATCGACCCGTGCATCTCCCATAACCCACCCCCGCCCTCAAACTAATGGCGGTCCAGTGGATGGCATCGCGCGATTCCGGCTGCCCTGCCTGATAGCCGCCGGATTCATTCCCCAATCGCCCCAAGCAAAAGGGCTTCCTGCATTCGCCATAAATGATCCGGAAGCCCTGCCGCAGGGACGCGTGGCCCTGCAGCATCTTTCGTATCACACAGGACCTTGGCGCCAGGCCGGGCCGCATTATGGACCGGCAGCTCGCCGCGGAGCCCAGGCGCTAAGCTCCGGTTCAGCCTCGTCTGGATGCCGGCCATCGCAGCGGTATGATCTAGGCGGGGGGAGGGAAGGCCCGTTGCCGGAATTCCATTTCCATTGACCGGGAATCTTGGATAATCGGGTCCCCGGGTTTTCGCAGGGCAGGACTGGCAACAATCAAATCTCACCCGACATGCGCCGCCGAAACTTCATCGTAGGGGCCCTGTTCTCCATTGCCTTGATCGCCGGAGTCGCCTGGTACGGCGAACGCACGCACTGGGTGCCCCCTCTTGCGCCCCCGCCGACAAGGGCCCCCGACCCGTTTCCGCTGCCGCCCGTCGAGCCGGATCCAACGGCCAAGGCCGAGACGGACGAGGATAAGCCCAGGCCGAAGGTTGAGGCCGCCGCGCCGGTGCAGCCGGACATAATATCGGCAAAGCCCCCGGCCGACGCGTTCACCCAGCCGATCGAGCCTCCGCGGCCCGTGACCAACATCCGGGAGATGACGACGATTCCGCAGGATCGCACCTATTCTGACCTCAAGGATCAGCCTTTTGAACTCTCCCAATTGGACAACCCGCCCATCGTGAAATACCAGGCGCGCCCCGAGTATCCCTACAGCCTGAGGCAGCAGGAGATCACCGGAGAAGTCCTGGTGGACTTCATCGTCGATTCAAACGGCGACGTCAGAAACGCGGCCGCAGTCCGATCGGACAACCGCGACTTCGACGACCCCGCCTGCAAGGCCGTGAGCAAATGGAAGTTCAAGCCCGGGAGGAAGAACGGCCACGCGGTCTTCACCCACATGCAGGTGCCGATCGTCTTCACCCTCGACAAGGGAAGGTGATGCCCGGATCCCCGCAGGGCTCGATCTTGACCGAAACCCCTTGGAAGAGACGATGGATGATAGGACTGCAGCACCGACCGGTTTGCTTTCCCAGAATCCTCGCACCCTTTCCGTCCGGGCCCCGTCCTTCCATATAGATATATCCGCAATGAGAAACACCTCCCTCTCATCCGTGAGGACAGCCCTCACAATCTCGGGCGCCGTCGCCCTTGCCGCCATGCTAGCCCTGCCCGCGTCCACTTCGGTCCGCGGCGCCACGCCCGCTCCGGAGCCCCGAGCCGTTGTCGTCTTCGACCACCCGGAGAAATTCATGGATATAAGGATCTGGCGCATCGCCGCAGACGAGGAGAAGGACCGGCGCGCAGTCCTGGCCGCGTTCCGCGATTTCATCATCCAGCGTGCGCCAGCCTACCTTCCCGAGGGCTACCACCTCTCCATCACGTTCACCGACATGAGGCTTGCCGGCGAATTTCCCCCCGGGGGGATCGGGGACAAGCGGGTCATAACGCAGCACTGGCCCCCAGTCTTCGTGTTCAGCTGGACCGTCACCGACCGCTCCGGCGCCGTAATCAAGACGGCTTCCGAGAACCTCATGGAGACAGCCTTCATGGAGGTGTACGGCAGCTCGCTCGACAGCGGGCCGTTGCATTTCGAGAGGGCTGTCCTCGACGGCTGGATGCGCGAGAATCTCCGGATGCAGGCGCGCGGGGGCGTTCGCTGACGGCCGGGTTCAGCCAAGGGCGGCGGGGCCTTGCGGCGGGAACGGGTGTGCGCTAGATATGCCCGATCAACAAAACTCCGAAATATGATTCAGCGCGAACTGGGTAGGGGCGGCCTTCGCGTCTCGGCGATCGGCCTCGGCTGCATGGGGATGAGCGAGTTCTACGGCCCGTCCCGTATGGACGACGGGGAGTCGATCCGGGTGATCCACCGCTTCCTCGACGCGGGTGGCGATTTCCTCGACACCGCCGACATGTACGGGACCGGCCGCAACGAGGTCCTTGTCGGCAAGGCGATCGCCGACCGCCGCGGCAAGGTGGTGCTGGCGACGAAATTCGGGAATGTCCGCGGGCCGAACGGCGAGTTCGTCGGCGTCCGGGGCGACGCGCGGTACGTGAGGGAGTGCTGCGAGGCGAGCCTCTCGCGGCTGAAGGTCGACGTGATCGACCTCTACTACCAGCACCGCGTCGACCCCAGGGTGCCCATAGAGGAAACCGTCGGGGCGATGGCCGCCCTCGTGAAGGAGGGGAAGGCGCGCCACCTGGGGCTTTCCGAGGCCGCGCCCGCCACGATCCGGAGGGCGGCGGCCGCGCACCCGATCGCTGCGCTGCAGACCGAGTACTCGCTGTGGAGCCGCGATCCCGAGGACGAGATCCTGCGGACGGTCCGCGAGCTCGGCATCGGCTTCGTTGCGTACAGCCCGCTTGGCAGGGGGTTCCTCACCGGCCAGTTCAGGAGGCTGGAGGACCTGCCGGCGGACGACTATCGGAGGAACTCGCCGCGCTTCCAGGGCGCAAACTTCCAGAAGAACCTCGACCTCGTCGGCAGGATCGAGGCCCTGGCGAAGGCCAAGGGATGCACGCCGGCCCAGCTGGCGCTTGCCTGGGTCATCGCCCAGGGCGACGACATCGTCCCGATCCCGGGCACAAAGCAGATGCGCTACCTCGACGAGAACCTCGGGGCGCTCGGCGTGCGGCTGTCGCCGCGGGATCTGAAGGAGATCGGCGCCGCGCTGCCCGCGGGCTCGGCCTCCGGTGAACGCTATCCCTCGCACAGCATGCGGGCGGTCAACCGGTAGACCCGGCGCCGCAGCGCCGGCGGCTTCCCCGCCCCCGCCTGGAAGGGGGGCTTTTGTGTTGGCTCAGGCGAGCGGATGCGCCACGCTCAGGCCGTGCGCTCCACCCGTTGGCCCCTTGCGTCGTGCGCGTTGACATGCGGCCTGCTGGCCGCGTGCTCCCCGAACAAGGGACCGGCTACAAGCGCCTACCTCCGCGAATTCGAGTCCGCTTCCGGAAGCCTCGCCGGCCAGATCCGGGACCTTCCAAGGATCGCCCCGCCCAGCCGGCCGTTCCTTCCGGTGGGCGCATCGCCGGAGCAGCAGCGCGTCTACGACGGCACGATGCGCATCTACCCGCTCTTCGTTAACCAATACTACGGCGCGGTCATGGAGCGGTGCCAGGCGATCTCCCAGCTCTGCAGCCAGACGCTGGATCATATCGGCTCGATGAACGCGGCCGGCGCCGACCCGGATGCCGTCCAGCTGATGACACTCGGGGTGCAGGCAATCGACCAGCAGCGCGACTTCTTCGCCGAGTTGCGCCGCCTTGCGGACCTCAACCGGACCGCGCTGGTGCGACGCAAGAGCGTCGACAGTCTGGACGAGGTCCTTTCGGGGGTCTTCGACTCGGCGATCGGGGGAAACGCCGGTGCGGCCGCCACGGGGCTCAAAGAGGCTGCCGGAGCATTCTCAAAACGGCAGGCCGAGCCATACGGAATCGGCGAGCAGGTCGCCCGTGTGGCGGAGCGGGCCGCCCAGCTGCAGAGCGGCGCGGCCGCCTACGCTGCGGGGCGTGCCCAGCTGGCCGCAGGCCTCAAATCCAAGTACCCGGACCAGGATTGGGGCGTGCTGCAGCCGGGACCAGGGGCTCCCGTCAAGTGACATTCTCGATCCGGCGACGCCGGGCCGCCATTGCCTCCCTCAGGGAACCGGATCGACCCGGAGAATCGCCTGGCGGCCGTTCGCAAGGCTGACCCGGACCGCCAGCTGGGCGGCCTCGTTCACCGACACCGGATTCAGGGCGAAGTCCGCGACCGTGGAACCCCACAGGGGATCGCCAAGGCAGATGATCCTGTCTGCGACCGGGTCCGGCCCGCTGAAGACGCCGAGCCGCCCGCCCCCTGGCGTCGCATAGAATGCGGCCAGCCCCGCGCGGTTGATCAGCGCGCCGCGGAAGCTCTCGAACAGGCCATTCGGATCGATCAGGGGCGTCACCCCGCGGGCGGTCGCGGAGAAGATGCCGGAGCCCCCCGCCCTGAGGGTGGCGGCGAAGGCCACCGCGCCATCGTCGTCTATGACCGGGAAGAGAGCCAGGTCGCTGAACAGGTCCCCGGTCTCGGCGATCCTCGTGTGCGGGCCGCCCGTTCCCGTGTAGATGCCCTGGCCGCCTCCGCTCCGGTCGGCCCGGAACACCACGGTGCCGCTGCGGTTGATGACGGGGAGCCCGTGAAAGCCGCTGAAGGCGCCGCTGGTGTCGGCGATGGCGACCACTGTCTCCTGCGTCCCCGTGAATACGCCGGAGCCGCCCGACCGTAGATTCGCCCGGAAGGCCACCGTCGCCTCGTCATTCATGGTGGGGCCCAGCGGCCCGATGGCCTGGAAAAGGGCGCCGTCCGCGGCGATGGCGACAGGCGCTCCGCCGCGGGCCAGGAAGACCCCCTGTCCCCCCGCCCTGAGGCCCGCGTAGAAGCTCAGCGCGCCGTCGCGGTTCACATCGGGGTGGCTGTCGACGCCGCCCAGGACGCCGCCCGTGGAGTCTGCGACCGTGAGCACCGGGCCGCCGTCGCCCGTGAAGACGCCGCTGCCCCCGGCCCTCAGCTTGGCCTGGAACGCCACCGTCCCGGCGTCGTTCACGGAGGCGACGTAGGGGGTGAAGTCGCTGAAGCGGTCGCCCGTCTCCGCGATCAGCGTTAGCCTGAACGCCCTGATCTGCGATGGCAGTTTCACGATTGGTCTGCCTCCAAGAACATCGTGGATGGGAATTGCGCAAGCACGGCCGGAAGCCGGGTGCGGCCGCTTCCGGGTTGGGTGTTGCCGTGGACCCGGCGTTGCCGTTCTATCCGGCGGCCCACCGTCCGCGGGCCGACATTCTACCCCATGAGCGAAGCCGCCCCGCGCAGGTCCACCTCCGAGATGATCGTCGCCTACTTCAAGGATTTCGGCGTCCTGCGGGAGACCCGCGCCGAATACTGGGGCATCCAGGTCGTCAACTTCCTCGACAGCACGGCGTATTTCGCGCTCCTGACGATTGCTGCGGTGTTCCTGTCCGACGACCTGGGGCAGAGCGACCGCGCGGCCGGCTACACCATCACGGTGTTCACCTCGGCCATGTCGCTCATGCTGCTGTTCTCCGGGATGACCACGGACTGGCTCGGGATCCGGCGGTCGCTCAACATCACCCTGGGCGGCCAGCTCGTGCTGCGCCTCGCGATGGTCTGGGTCGGCCTCACCCCCTCGCTGCCCCACCGCGGCCTCCTCGCCGGCCTGATCTTCCTCCTCATGGCGCCGTTCATGGCCGGCCTGCAGACCGTCTACCAGGCGGCGACCAACCGCTACACGACCCGCCGGTCCCGCGGCGCCGGCTTCAACCTCTGGTACCTCTTCATGAACGTCGGGGCGGCGGCCGCCGGATTCTCGATCGACATCGTTCGCAAGCTCCTGCACCTCCCCAACGTCCACATCTTCACGATGGGCGTCGTCATGGCGGTGCTCTGCCTCATCGTGGCCAAGCTCTTCGTCCACAGCGAGGAGCAGCTCGTCTCCCCGGACGAGCCGCCGGAGGAGCAGGCCGCGGACAAGAAGGTCGTGCACAAGAACCCCCTGCAGATCTGGCGCGAGATGATCCGCGAGCCGACGCTCTGGCGCCTGGTTGTGCTTATCGGGCTGATCGTCGGCGTGCGCGCCGTCTATGTGTACGTCTACCTGCTCATGCCGAAATACTGGCTCCGCACGATCGGGCCGGACGCCGCCTTCGGGACGCTGAACGCGATCAATCCCATCGGGATCGTGTTCGGCTTGGTCTTGTTCATCCCGTTCGCGAACCGGTTCGGCGTCTTCCGGATGCTCGTCTACGGGGCCATGATCTCGTCCGTCGCCCTCCTGCCGATGGCGCTGCCCTGGACCGTGTACGGGATGAGCATCGGCAGGGCCCATTACCTCATGGCGCTCCTCTGCATGGTGCTCGTGACCATCGGCGAGGTGGTGTGGTCGCCGAAGCTCTACGAATACACCGCCGCCATCGCGCCCAAGGGCCAGGAAGGCACCTACCTCGGCCTGTCGCTCATCCCGTGGTTCCTCGCGAAGACGCTGGTCAGCGCCCTGTCCGGGCACCTGCTCGAGCGCTGGTCGCCCGAGAAGGTCGTGGTCAACGGGGTCACGGTCCCGCTGCAGCAGGCGATGGTCGCCCACCAGCTCGACTACTGGCACCGGCCGGAGGCCATGTGGCTTGTGCTCGGGGCCTACGCGCTCGCGGGCTGCATCGTCGCCGCCTTCCTGGAGAAGTGGCTGACGCAGGGCGTGCGGGAAGTGAAGGCGGCGGCGCCCGCCTGAGCGGGGCTATTTCACGAGCAGCAGGACGACCCCGTGCGCGGGCACGACGGCGCTGACGCCGCCGTCGCCGGGGGCGACGTCGCGGTGCTGCCACAGGTCGCGCACGGACCTCGGCCTGGAGGGCCTGCCGATCTGGTCCCACGTGAACGACGCGGCCGTTTCCGCGGCGTTGCGGTTGAATAGGCCCACCGCCTGCCCCCCGCCTGCGAGCGGCTTGGACCACACCTCCACACCATCCTTTGCGAAGAGGCGCGAGCCCTCCTTCCCGAGCGCGTCCTGGTCGACCGCGATGACTTCGCGGTTGGTGACGATCTCGCGGGTGTCCTCCGACATGCTGCGCAGGTCGTTCCCCGCCATGAGCGGAGCGGCCAGCATGCACCAGAGGCTGAAGTGGGTCCTGTACTCGGCGGCGCTCATCCCGCCATTGCCGACTTCCAGCATGTCCGGGTCGTTCCAGTGGCCCGGGGACGCGTATGGCGCCAGGCGGCCCTGGTTGAAGCCGATCTCGGACATGGACTTCCAGTTGTCCTGGATGTCGCCCGTGGTGCGCCAGAGATTGCCGCCGACCGCTGGGCCCCAGTTCCAAACGTCCCTCATCCCGTATTCGCACAGGCTGAAGACGATGGGGCGTCCGCAGCCCTGGAGGGCCTCCCCCATCTTCTGGTAGACCGGCTGCAGCTCCGAGTCGGAGTAGATGCGCCCCGCGCTGCACCAGTCGTACTTGAGGTAGTCGATGCCCCAGGCCGCGTAGGTCCTCGCATCCTGTTCCTCGTGGCCGTAGCTTCCCTCGTAGCCCCCGCAGGTGAGGGGGCCGGGTGACGAATATATCCCGAGCTTGAGCCCCCTCGCGTGGACATAGTCCGCGAGGGCCTTCATGTCGGGGAATTTCCGGTTGGGGACGATGTTTCCCAGGGCGTCGCGCCCGGCTTCCCACGTGTCGTCAATGTTCACGTAGACGTACCCGGCGGCGGCCATGCCCGAGCTCACCATGGCGTCGGCTGCCTCGCGGACGATCCGGTCGTCGACGGACTCGGCGAAATGGTTCCAGCTGTTCCATCCCATCGGGGGAGTCCTCGCGAGCCCGTTGTCGGAGAGGCTGCGGACCGCGGGCACGGGAAGGGCTGCGGGGGCGCGAATGCTGGCCTCGGGGACGGGGTACGCGAGCGCCTCGTCCTTCCCGTCCCCGTCGTAGCTGACGACCACGCGCAGGTTGGCCCCTTCGGGCCGGACATGGAACGTCCAGCCCCACTCGATCCTGAATACAATGTCCGATCCCTCCAGGTGCGCGCCGCGGACGGGGATCCCGCCCGAGTTGTTGGGGTAGACCGTCCCTGCGATGGTCCCGCCCTCCTGGCGCAGCACGAGAAATGTGTGGAGGGTGACCCCCCAGGGCTTGGCCACGTCGATGCTCCAGGCGCCGTTCAGGTCGGGGGCGCCCGAGGCCCATTGGGCGGCGAATGCCGAGATCGCCGTGAGCAGGGAGAATCTCAGGGCTCGTCCGTATGACCGGACGGGCGGGCGCGGATTGGATGCGGGCGGGGTGGGCGGGTTCATGGATTGGGTGGTGGGGCCTGGGCCGGCGTCAGAAAGCGACCGTCCCGAGCGAGGCTGGATTCCACTGCGTCTCTCCCGCCTCGGCCGCGATTTCATTGAAGGCTGCAACTTCGGCCTCGGTGAATAGAAGGCCGCCGGCGGCCGCGGACCTCTTCGCCCACGCGGCCTCGACCTGGCCGGGCAGCAGGGTCCCCTCGTTGCCGTGGCCCAGGATGTCTGCGACGACGGCCGCGACATTCTCGGCCTGGTTGCGGCCCCTCGCGAACGCGCGGCCGCTGGTGGCCTCGGGATGGATGACCTGGAAGAAGAAGCAGCAGGTGGCCTTGTCGCCCCTGGCCTGGTCCCAGCGGTTCCGGATGGTGGGCGCGGAACCCCCGATGAACGCGGCCATGAGCTCGTTGACGAGCGAGAGCCCGTAGCCCTTGTGCGCCCCGAAGGGCAGCAGGAACCTGGCCTTCGCCGGGTTCGTCGTCGGCACGCCGTTCCCGTCGACGGCGGCGTCGGGAGGCAGCGCCTTTCCCTCTCGCGCCAGCTGCTGGACCCTGCCCATGGCCACCACCGAAGTCGCCCAGTCGATCAGGACCGGATAACCGACGGCGGCCGTGGTCGGGAAGGCCCACGAGTGCGGGTTGGTGCCCAGCGTGGGGAACCTGCCCCCGAAGGGGACGACCTCGGCCAGGGCTGCCGTGCAGTTCGTGTAGGCGATGTAGCCGCGCCTCGCGGCCTCCAGCACGTAGCCTCCGCCCCACAGGTAGTGGAACGCATTGTCGACGGACACGGTGCCCACCCCGTACTGGTCCGCCAGGCGGATGGCCTCCTCCACGGCCCGGTAGGCCGTGGGCTGGCCGAGCTTCCGGTTCGCGTTCCACACCTTGGCCGCGGGGAAGCGGGTCGGCACCTCCTCAATCCGGGCCCCGGGCACGCAGCCCTGGGAGCCCGACCCGAAGAGGTGGTCAAGGTGCAGTGCCTTGATGGCGTTGTGGGTGCGTATCCCGTGGCGCGCGGCGTCGGTGCAGAGGCGCGCGGCGTCGGCGGCCTCGTCCGCCAGGTAGCCGCGATGGCGGTAGGCCGCCCCGACAAGGGCGTTGTGCGCCGTCTCGGGCACGATGAGGAAAGTGTCAGGCATGCGGGAGCTTTCGGGAGGGTTGGGTCCGGGCGTCACGCCGCGCCGCCCACCTCGGGGTTTGCCTGGGCTACCGGGGGCCTTCCGGAGAAGAAGCGGGTGAGGTTCTCGACGGCGCACGACGCCTGCCGCTGCACGCTCTCGTGGGTGCGGGAGCCGATGTGCGGCGTCACGATGACGTTGGCGAGGCCGAGCAGCGGGTGGCCCGCGGGAGGCGGCTCCTGCTCGAGCACATCGGTGGCGTAGGCGAGGAGCCTGTTCTCCCTCAGGGCGGCGACGAGGGCGTCGAGCTCGACCAGCTCGCCCCGGGCGGTGTTGACGATCAGGGCGCCCTTTCTGACCAGGGCAAGGTTCCGGGCGTTGATAAGGTGCCTGGTGGCGGGCGTGAGGTTCGTGTGCAGCGTGATGATGTCGGCGCGCCGGAGCATCCCGTCGAGGTCATCGGCGCGCTCCAGGCCATGCTTGCGGGCGAAGTCCCCGTCCCAGTAGCTGTCGAAGCCGATGACATGCAGCCCGAAGGCCCGCGCCCGGATGACTACCTCCTTGCCGATGCGGCCGACCCCCACGATGGCGAGCGTCTTGCCGCAGAGCTCGTGGCCGGTCATGCGGGTCCATCGGCCGGCGGCGGTGTGGTTCGCCTCGGCGACCAGGTTGCGCATGGCTGCGAGAATCAGGGCGAACGTGTGCTCGGCCACCGTGGTGTGGTTGACGCCAGGCGTGTAGAGCACCGGCACCTTCAGCTCGGTGGCGGCTGCGACGTCGATCCTGTCGAGGCCTATGCCGTACTTCGAGATGACCTTCAGCCTGGGAAGGGACCGGGCGATGACCGCCCGGGTGAGCGCGTCGTCGCCGCACAGGTAGGCGTCGAACCCGCCGGCCAGCTCCAGCATGCGGGCCTCCGGAAGGGGCCCGCGCTCCCGCACGACCTCGAAGCCCGCCGCGGCGAGCATCCCGTGATGGACGCCGGGCGTGTCCTGGAAGGAGGTGGTCGATAGGAGTATCCGCTTCATTTTGGGATGGCTGGGGCGCCTCCTGGCGGGGGCCCCCTCATGTTTCCCCTGCCCGGGACGCGAGGGCGTAGAAGCGGGCGCATGTGGCGCCGAGGATCTGCTCCTGGACGGGCGCCGGGAAACGCCCCACGTAGTCCAGCACGACGTTCATGGTCGAGGCGTAGTCGCCGGAAAGCGTGCAGACCGGCCAGTCGGAGCCGATCATGACCCTCGAAGTCCCGAACGCCCCGACGACGACGTCCAGGTAACGCTGGAGATCCTCGGGCCGCCAGGACTTCCAGGCCGCCTCCGTGACCATGCCGGAGAGCTTGCAGGCGACATTCGGATGGTCCGCCAGCCGCCGCAGGTCCTCCTGCCACGGGGAAAGGAGGCCCTCGCGGATCGGGGGCTTCGCAATATGATCGAGCACGAATTTCTGCAGCGGAAACCGCCTGACAAGGTCGACCGCCACCGGCAGGTGCCTCGGGAAGATCAGCAGGTCGTAGGCAAGCTCGTGCTCGGCCAGGCGTCCGATGCCCCTCAGGAACTCCGGCCGGAGCATGAACCTGTCGTCGGGCTCGTCCTGGAGCACATGGCGCACCCCCACCAGCTTGGGATTTGCCGCCATCTTCTTCAGTTGCCCGCGGACGGTGGGTGAAAGCAGGTCAACCCAGCCCACCACGCCCCGGATGAAGGGATGCTCGCCGGCGAGCTGGAGCAGCCACTCGGTCTCCTCGGCCATCTGGCGCGCCTGGACCGCGATGCATCCGTCGAAGGCGATGGCCTTGAGCAGGGGCAGCAGCTCGTCGGGCAGGTAGTCGCGCTTCAGCGTGCCCATCTGGTCCGTCATCCACGCGTGGTGGGTGGGATCGTACCGCCAGAAGTGCTGATGGGAATCCAGGCGCACGGGACGATTTGCAGGAGGATCGGGCGGGTTCCCCGACTCAGGGATTGAAGCGGGCGCGCTCCATCAGCGTCCAGCCCTTGGATGCGAGGAGCCGGACCTGCAGGGGCCCGCGGGCCTTCAGATCGGCCGCAATCCCCGCTTCTTCCGTTGGCGCGCAGCCCTTGCAGCTGGCGCCGATTCCGGGGAAGAGGGTGGGCGCGTTATTATGGCGCCCGATCGGGGGGCGGGGGATGGCTTGCATCGGCCGACTGTAGCGGAAATGCCGCGGGAGCGAAACAGCCTTTTCGCACCCAGGTGCGCCTGAAAAAGGGAGAGAAGGTGGCGAAGGCGCTGCGATTTGAACCCGGAGGTTCCTGAGATTAGCCCGCGTAAACAGGGGTGCTTACTGCGGCTCGCCTCAATACTTGTCCAGAGTTTGTCCGGACTTAGAGCTGCACGGCCGAATGGTAGGATTATCCCACTTGACATGAAGTGGGATTTTCCTAACATCCGCTGCATGGATAATGTAATCAAGGATTTCCGTTTCACACTGGTGACGGAAATCCAGAAGCCCGATGCCAAGAAGCGACTGTCAATCGGTCAGGCCATGGAGGAGGCTGCTGCTGCATATAACATCTACAGGAATCCGCTGGGGCAAATCGTGCTCGATCCCGTGAAGGCGGTTCCCGTCTACGAAACGTGGCTTTTTGAAAACAAGGGGGCACTGGCCTCCGTCAAGCGGGGGCTAGCCGATTCAGCTGCCGGCAGGACCAAGAACCTGGGCTCGTTCGCAGCTCACGCTGAATAGGATTGAATCTGTGCAAAGGCAGCTGCGATTCACGCATGAGGCCGAGACGCATCTGCTCGCACTCGGTGCAGATTCTTCTATGAAGGGCCTTCACAAGCAGGTCCTGAAGACGTTGGGTTTGCTCGAACTCAACACAAGACATCCGGGCCTGCACTCTCACGAATACCAGTCCCTAACCGGGGCAAATGGAGAGCGGGTTTGGAAAGCCTATGCGCAAAACGAAACGCACGGCGCTTTTCGTGTCTTTTTCCATTACGGGCCCGACGAGGGCTCGGGAAAGAAGCGCATCGCGGTTCTGACGATCGTCGCGATCACTTCACATCCTTGATGGGCCTTCGTTGGCTGGAACGGTCGAGGTGACGGGATGGGAAATCTTCACCCCGCCAATTTCTCCGAGAGAGACAGACGACGCATCGACGAATAACAGCCGTCTCTCATAGGGAATCGTTAGATTCCGTTTAGGCTATTCTGAGCTTCCTGCCAAGAAAGGTTCTGGAAGCTGTAGAGGCATTAAGAGATGCGTGACGAATTCGGGCGACCGGTCATATTTCGACCACTGGCCAAGGTAGGCTAGGCTTAATGGGCGATCGTCGCGACTTTGCCATTGATGTGCTGGATGCCCGGGTCGATGACGCCCAGACTGCGGTCGCTCTGGCGCCGAATGATCATCTTGAATTCAAACAGGGTCCTATAGTCCATGTAGCGGTCCGTGAAATCTAGACTTACTTTGGAGGGGATCTGATTCCCCGGTGGAAAATTGTCGTCAGGGTCGGTTTTCGGGCCGGTGTTCTTTGGATCCAGTCTGAAGGATGACACGAGCGGGACACATTGGTTTGCGGCGCCAATTCCATTGATCGTGAATCGAATATTCAAAGCTTTGCCATCATGCACCAAGATGGTCGTCGGGTTGTTGGGCGGGGACAATGAGACACGGTGGCCGCCGTCGTTCGTCAGCGTCATATAAAACTTCGTCTTCAAATTGCCGGGCTCACCAATCGCGTGAAACTCGGTCACATTGAAGATGATTTCGGGCGTTTCCGGGACGGTGCTGACCACGTGTTGCAGTCGCTTGACTAGGTAGTCCTCGAGCTTCAACGCCTCGGCGCGCACCTTTTCGATTCCGATGTTGGCACAAGTCATGTCTGATGGTTTCGATCTCTTTGATTTCATATGCTGGATCTCCTCATTTTGGTTGTGATTCTGGATTCTTGACGGCGGCGGGCCGATCCGGGTCGGGCCAGGAGTCGAGCGGGACGTAGCCAAGCAAATTGAGCTTCTCGATCATGGCGCGCGCCTCCGCGGATCGGCCCATGTGCACCGCCGCGCGCGCGGCGGGATCAAGCAGGCGCCAGTCGCGGCTTGCGCCGATTCGTGGAGCGAGCAAATCGGTCGCATGCTGCCAGTCGTCGCGGGCCCCGGCTGCATCGCCGGATAGAGCGGCGATCTCGCCGGAAACGACATGGGCAGCGGCGCATTCCCCGATGTCGCCATCGGTGGCCTTGCCATCGCGGTACAGCATCTCGCCGATTCCGATGGCCTTCGCCGCCGATGCCGCCGCCGCCGCCTGGCCTGCGTCGGCCTGGAGCGAGGCCCTCAGTCTCCACGCTCTTGCCAGGAGCCCGGCCAGACCGCGGTCCGAGGGCTCCGTAGCCGAAAGGGCGTCGAGTTGGGGCAGCGCCTCGTCCAGCACGCGTCCGGCATAGGCCGGATCCCCCCTTCGGCGCGCCAGCACCGCTTCCTTGAGACGGGCGTTGAGGAAAGCAGCCCTCCAGCTGATGTTTGAACCGTCGTGCGCCACGAGGGCGTCAAGCAGCCTCCGTGCCTGCCCAAGCAATCCGCCGGCGGACTCGAATTTCCCGATAACCATGTCGATATCAACCTGGTACAGGATGGCGTTGGCCTGGTCATACCGCCGGCTAACCGCGCCCGGATCGGCAACGGCTATCTGCTCGAACTCCGCCGCCTGCCTCGCGTACTGCCTCGTCGCCTCGTCAAACTCGCCCTGCCGCTCAGCGATGCCCCCGAGCCACGAGTGCGCGTCCGCGACCCTCCAACGCAGGTCCGAGTTCCCTGGATCCGACGCGATCATCCGTTCCAGGGCCTCCAGCTCCGCCAGGAAATCGGACCTGGCCTTCGCCAGTTCGCCGCGTGTCTCGCTCAGGGCCGCAAGATTGTGGAGGTTGTAGGCAAGTTCGCTCTGCCATTCGTGCCTCGCCGGATCGAGCACGCCGAGGGCCATGGTCGTGTCGCGGTAGCGTGTGAGCCAGTCGCCGGCCAAGGAGATTTCGCCACGACGCAGGTGCACGACGCCGTTCCAGTATTCGGTCTGGCCGCGCAGGAAGAGCACGTCCCCGTCCTTCGGATGGCGCACCGTCAGGGCGGCTGCGCGGCTGTAGGCCTCCGAGAACGCCGAGGCGGCGTCGGCATAGCGGGACTGGTCGACCCGGATCTGGCCGATCTGCGTAAGGGCCTTCGCTTGGCGCGCCAGCGCGGCTTCGTTGACCTCGGCGGGGCTGAGCGACCCAAAGTAGGCCGTCGCCTTGTCGCCGACCGCCTCGAGCACGTCGAGCCTGCCCACCCTCTGGAGCTGCTCGCGCAGGTCGCCAAGCATGAAGGTCAGCAGGTCCTCGGCGCGGGCGCGTTCCAGACTGGCCAGCCGCTCGGCGCGCGTCGCCCGGACCGCCTGCCATGTGCTGACGAGCGTGCCGAAGACAAGGGCCAGGGCCACGGAGGATGCGGCGATGACGGCAATGCGGTTTCGCCGGGCAAACTTGCCGAGGCGATAGATCCTGCTCGGCGGACTTGCGACCACGGGCTCGTCATTCAGGTAGCGCGCGATGTCGGCGGCCAGGGCGGTCGGCGTGTCGTAACGGCGCGTGCGGTTCTTCTCGAGGCAGCGCATCACGATCCAGTCAAGGTCGCCGCGCAGCAGCAGCGAAAGCCTCGCCGGGTCGGTGCCGCGCAGCCGGGCTATCAGGATGCGGTCGGCGTCAGCGAGGGTCGAGAGGTTCGTGGATGGCTTCGGCGGCTCCACCTCGCGTATGATCCGGCGGATTTCATCCAGGCCGGCCCGGAACAGGGACTTTGGGTCAAAGGGGGGCCGGCCAGTGAGGAGCTCGTAGAGGAGGACGCCGAGCGAGTAGATGTCGCTGCGCGTGTCGATATCGATCCCGCTCATCTCCGCCTGCTCCGGGCTCATGTAGGCTGGGGTGCCGATGAATTGCTCGAACGCCGTGAAGAGCGTGCGGTTGGTGAGGCGCCCCTCCGTGGCCTTCGCGACGCCGAAGTCGATCACCTTCGGGACGGCCACGCCATCGTGGAGGGTCACGAGGACATTGGACGGCTTGAGGTCTCGGTGGATGATCCCCTTCTGGTGCGCATGCTGGACGGCGTGGCAGATCTTGGAGAACAGCCCGAGCCGCTGGGCCGTCGATAGGTTGTTCCTATCGCAGTAGTCGGTTATCTTGACGCCGCGCACCAGCTCCATGACGAAGAACGGCCGGCCAGTCTCGGTCGCGCCGGCGTCCAGGATCTTGGCTATATTCGGGTGGTCCATCATTGCCAGCGCCTGGCGCTCGGCCTCGAAGCGCGCGATGACCTCCTTCGTGTCCATCCCGAGCTTGATGATCTTGAGCGCGACCCGCCGGCGAACGGGCTCCTCCTGCTCGGCCATCCAGACGACGCCGCAGCCGCCCTCGCCGAGTCTCTGCAGGAGCTTGTAGCGGCCGATCCGGCTGCCCGCGGCCTCCGTCATCACGGGAGGCAACGGGGAATCCCCGATGATGTCCTCCGTCTCGGTGGCCGGCGGTGCGTCCATGAATCCCTCGGCCGATTCGTGCGCCCGGACGAGCGCCTCGACCCTCTTGCGCAGGTCGCCGTCCCCCTGGCAGGCCTCGACGATGAAGCGCTGGCGCTCCCCTTCGGGAAGCACCAGCGCCTCGGCAAAGATCCGCTCCTCGCGGCCGCTGGATTCGCTCATCTCGGCGTGGCTGTGATGCCTTGGCTGAGCGGACGGCTACACTAGCGAGACGGTCGCGGGATCGTTGCGCATCTCGAGCGTCGCCATCAGGTTGACCGTTATCGGGTCGCCGTACGGCAGGTCGTCCGGGACGAAACCATCTTGCTCACTTTCGGCGGCCGGCGCGACTTCGTGGTGCGGCTCCTCGGCCCGGAGGGCAAGAGGCACATATCCGCGCTGGGGAGCGTAGTCCACAAGGACGAACGCAAACAGTCCGACGGCGCAGGAATATCCGACGATGCCGAGGATCACGCTCCCGAACGGAAGGGAGACGCCCAGGGCGGCGCAGGCCGCTACGAACACGAGGCCGATTACGGCCGAGAACGACAGGACTAAGGACAGGTTTTTCATGGAGGTGGCTGTTTGGAGGATTGATTGACTTCAACCCTCAAAGCGTAATCCGCCCCGGAAACATATCATTTGATTTTGGCGAGATGGAGCCCTCCGCGTTTCTAGGCATCCCCTGAGGCTCCGCTAGCCGCGCTTGCTGTCGCCGATCTCCTTGAAGAGCCAGGCGCGCGCATACGCCCAGTCCCTATTCGCCGTCGGCACCGACACCCCCAGCACCTCGGCGGCCTGCTCGAGGGTGAGGCCTGCGAAGTACCGGAGCTTCACGAGCTCAGCCTTGCGCGCGTCGTGGCATGCAAGCTTGTCGAGGGACTCGTGCACCGCAAGCAGCTCGTCGTCGTTGCCCACGGGGGCGGCGATTCCGGCGGCGGAATCATTGACATCAACGCGCTCCAGTCCGCCGCCGTGGCGCTCGGCGCGCCGGCGGCGGGCGCAGTCGATCAGGATGCGCCGCATGGACTCGGCCGCGGCGGCGAAGAAGTGCGCGCGGTTCTCCCAAGCCGGCTGCTTGTCGGCACCAAGCCGCAGCCAGGCCTCGTGCACGAGGGCCGTTGCCTGGAGCGTGTGCCCGTCCGACTCGCGGGCCATCTTCGCGCCGGCCAGCTTGCGCAGCTCGTCATAGACGAGCGGCAGCAGCTGCTCGGCCGCCTTCGGGTCGCCTTTTCCAGCGCGGTTCAGTATGACAGTGATCTCGTGCACGGGCCTCTGAGTATCATGTGCGGGACTGTGAACGAAGCCCGGATTCCCCGACATTGCTTATAAAGTGGCTGGCGTGGCCATCCAATGCCACATATATGCAATGCTCTTGCATCATACGTTGCATGGACGGACTGAAATCGGCAGTGGCGTCAAGGCTGCGCCTTGCGGATTCCCCAGCGATTGGCGGTCGCGAGCTTTTGCGTTGGGAACTTCGCGCCGTTTTGCGGGCTCACTAGGTTGGCCCGACCGTTGCTGCCGCACCCGCAAAGGATCGCGGGCTCGGCGTCCGCCTGCGAGAGCGCTGGGTCGACGGGGAGGACGCTGCCTTCAAGCATTCAGCCCCTAGCAGAATGGTGGATGTGCCGGGATTTGAACCCGGTGGCTCTCCTATAAGCATCTTGCTCAGGGACAGCGATTCTCACTCCAGATTGTCTGGTGTTTGTCTGGATGCTTGCTCGGAGCATTTGGCCATTATGAAACTCAGTCCAACCCTCTTCCATGAAAGAGACGAAGGCAGTGAGCGGGTTTGCTGTGCTGAAAGGATAGCTCGGATTCCAACGGCATTCCTTGACTTGGAGCCGATGACTGACATGGATGTCTGTCATACAAGTTACTACCCGCGAATTTACCCGTAAGTTTCCGAGCTTTCGCCGAGCTGCATTGGCCGGAAAGGAAGTCCGCGTTCGGGATCGGGCCGGCAACGACTTCGTTTTCCGCGCGACCGAAACTAGTCCCGTGAGTCTAGCGGAGGCCATGGGCGACCTGATGGGGTCTGTCCGGAGCGGCCGGTCAAAGAAAACCTTAGCTGGGTACGGTCGTGATTGACGTCATTCTCGATACGGGTCCCCTCGTGGGCTCGCTGGATGCTGATGACCAATGGCATGGATGGGCCGCAGGTCAGTTTGCTACGATGAAACAGCCCGCCATTACGTGTGAAGCCGTGATTTCGGAGGCTTGCTTTCTCCTGCGCGGCGTGCCCGATGCGCGGCAAAAGATATTCGCCTTGGTCGAACGCGGGATCCTGCGCGTTTTGCCCATGCTGCCCGATGAATCGCCTGCGGTGAGGGCTTTGCTTATGCGCTACGGGAAACGTATGGACTATGCCGATGCCTGCCTGGTGAGACTGTCGGAGCTTTACCGCGAGCATACGGTCGTAACCACCGATACGGATGACTTTCGAATCTATCGGCGATTTACCCGGCAAGCGCTTCCTTTGATAACGCCCTGACGCGGACCGGCGCTGTTTTGCAAATGCCGCCAGCCCTCACGACAGTTCGATCGCGACGATGTATGAAGTGGGTGATTGGCGATGAGGCGGGTCGCGAGTATGGCGAGTTACTCGCCAATTGCGTCGGGACCAACCCGGAATTGAGCCTGCGTCACTGAAGATGCCGTATCCACACCCCGCGACCGAAGAATCCTACGCTCACAACCGCGGGCTGATGGAATCAACACGTTACCTTCCACCCGACCAGTTGCGCGATTGGTTTGTGTATCTGATTCACGCACGAAATAGCTATATCGGAATTTGGATCTTGGGGAAAAGGGGATTCATGATCCTGCGTGAGAAATTTGACCGTCTTTCCCTCGACGTTGAATATAACTGGGACACAGGACATCCGTTCGAGACGGCTAAGCCGTTCATCGAGCTCGATGGACCTGTCTCTCCCGGCAAAGAACGCGAAGTGCTCGATGCCAAACACATTGAGATTCCATTCGCAGATTACACGGCTCGTACAAACCAGTGGTGTCAGTAGCCGGGATCGACCCACAGGCGGGGTCCTAATTGCTTCATGACTTGTTCGTCACGTGTACAGGTAACGAGCTTCGACAGAACGCTAATTATTCATTATCAGAAATTAAAATGGTGGAGGTGCCGGAATTTGAACCCGGCAACTCGCTGAGACGATAGCCCGTTCTCCATTGGGGTCGTCCGGGATTTGCCCGGTCACTCCGGAGATGCCTTCAGCTTGAATCCCTCCGGAATCCGGCCCGGCGCCGCCTTCGATCGGCAACCGTGGCGCGCCCCGGAATTGCGCCCCGCCCGGCCTACAGGGGCGACGGGTTGGCCGGCGCCCGGTTCCAAGAGGCTCCCTGGTCGATCCATGTCCGTATCAGGTTGATTTCCGAGGCGCTTAGGCTCGGGAATTCGTCCCGGTGCTTCAACGGGGGCATTTCAAGGTCCTCCACCTCGTCTGATGCGAAGATGACGAGCTGGCTGTCGCCTCCCTGTCCAGGCACGACCGCCGGCTCCCCACTCCGGCCGCCCTTCAGGAGCGCTTCCCTGGAAGTGATGCTGAAACGGGCTTTCGGCTTTTCTCCGCTGTGGCATTTGATGCAGGAGCGCTCGAGCACGGGGTCCACATCGCGGGTGAAATCCACGACCCTGCCGCCGCCAGTTCCCATTCCATTTGGCGCCGCGGTCCTGCGCCCGAGGGCCTCCTCTTCCTGCGAAGCCTTGGTCCTCGCATACGACGCGACTAGGGCCTCCACGGGGGAAAGCGGGCGCGATGAGGCCTTGGGCTCCATCGTCTGGAGCAGGGCCATGGTCGCCCAGGCTGTTCCCCCGGAGGAGATCCACTGGTCATTGCCGTGGGGAAACCCGCTGTCGAAGTGCGGCTGGAAGGGCCAGGTTCGGCTGTGCACCCACCACGACCCGTCCTCGTACTGGGTCCGCAGGAGAAATTGAACGCCCCGCTCGTAGGCCGTGTCGGCCGCGGAGATGCGTCCGGCCTCATGGAGCGCGAAAAGCGCCTCACCCGTTGCCCAGGCGTCGCTCTCCAGGCCGGCCAGCTGCGCCCAGCGCCCGTCGGGCCCCCGCCTCCCTATGATCGAGGAGGCAAGCCCCCGGAGCTTGCGCGGCGGCTCGCCGGCCCACCCAAGCCCCATGAGCTGCGAGACCTGGTCGCTGAATGTCGCCGGCTCGGCCTTCCAGAGCCAGCGTCGGGCCCGGGAGAGGCAGGCGCGGGTCTCGACCTCGGAGTTGGGGAGCGGATAGAGCTGGACGGCGCGCACGGCCCAGGCCGTGGCCGCGAACCTGCCGCCCTCGAGAGGGGGGCGCAGGTCGGTCCAGTGCCAGGAGCCGTCCGGGTTCTGCGCGTTCACCAGGTAACGCACGAATGCCTCGGTCATCGCGTCCGGCGCGTAACCCAGCGCATGCAGCCCCATGAGGCCGTACCCGATCTGCACCGGCGCGTCGGGGATGGGGTCCTCGTCCTCCCGCGCGGATTCCTCCAGGGGATGCCACATCTCCATCTGCGCTGCCAGCTGGTGGCCCAGGGCGGCCGCGTCGATGTGCAGGCCCCGCTCCGCGCCCCATGCGAACGCGACAGCCGCGAGATACTGGTGGTGGCGGGATACGCACTTGGCCTCGTCCCGCACGAAGCGGTTGTCGACGAACCCCGTCGAGGCCCTCTGGAGCAGGTCGATCGCCCTCTGGGCGCGGTCCCGGACGGGAACGTCATCCGGCATATGGCGGGCTGAAAAGGCCTTCGCGGAGGGGACCGCCGGCGGCGTTCTGGCCCCGGCCTGCCTGAGAAACGCGACTAGCTGCGAATGGGGCCCCGATTTCATCGCGAACGTGAGCGCGGTGGCTCCCGCCTCGTTTGCCTCGTTCACGTTGGCGCCCCTTTCGACAAGGAGGCGGGCGATCGCAGGGTCGCCCTGCTCGCTGTACCCGGCAAACACCATCGGCGTCGTCTGGTGCCCTCAGGGCGACTTGAAGTGAAGATCGGCCGCTCTCCTGATCAGCGCGGCCGCGAGCGCAGGATGGCCCGAGTAGAGCGCCCAGTTGAGCGCATGGCCGGCGAAGTCGGCGTCGAAGTTGATATCGGCGCCATGCTCCAGGAGCTGCGTCATGGCGGTCTCGTCGCCGAAATACACCGCCATGGCGAGGGGGGACTGGGCGAGCCCCTTGGATTGTTGGGGGCTCGCCCCGCGGTCCAGCAGCAGCGCGAGCGTGCGCGGGTCGGCCCCGTAGACCGCCTTCAGGGCAACATACTCCTGGCCGCCCTTCTTCGCGTGCGTGTCCGCCCCGGCGCCCAGCAGGCGGCCGACGATGAGGTGCGACTCCCGATGCGCGGCCGCGGCCATCAGCGGAGTGAGCTCCAACTTTGAGGCGAGGTTCGGGTTTGCGCCGCGCTCGAGCAGTGCGCGCACGATCTCCTCGTTGCCCGCCCCGTAGAGGAGCGGTGTCGCCCCGGCGTCATTCAGCGCATTGGGCTTCGCGCCCCGGTCAAGGAGGGCTTGCACGGCCGCGGCGTCCCCGCGGTAGGCCGCGACGTGGAGCACCGTGTCTCCGCGGCTGTCGCGGGCCGAGGGGTCTGCGCCGCGACCCAGCAGCGTGCGCAGGCCGGACGGAGTCCCCCGAACGGACGGCGCTGACGATGTCAGGCTCGGCCTTGGGGGCCGCCGGAGCCTCCAGTGCGAACAGCGCGGCCGGAAATCCGAGGACAGCCGCGAGCGTGGTCCTGACCGGCCGCGATTTCAGGAGGTTGGCCGGTCTAAAAGTGGGCATGCGTCGGGTGATCGCGTGCGGCGGATGCCCAGAGAAGAATAAGCGAGCCGCCGGGCGAGACAAATCTGCCAGCATGAGAGGCTTTGCCCCGCCGCGATCCCCTGAATAGGCGTTTGTGCGCCTTGGGCCGCCTCGGGGCGGGAATCCGAAACCCCGCCGGTCGCCCGGCGCCGCATTGGCGCGGGCGTCGGAATGGCGGAGATGCAGGGATTAGGACCCGGGCGCCCGTCACTGCGCCGTCGCGCTCAACGTGTCGAAGCCGGCGCTCCCAATGACCACCCGTGCCCCCGCAGTCAGGTTCTCAACATTTAGCAATCCGGCGCCTTCTATCATGGCGGACCTGGCGGACGCCTTTCCGGATTCGGTGATCGTGATGGTAACCTTCATCGGATCGGGATTCAGGTTCCTCACGTGCATCGTGAATCCGCGGTCCCAGAAGTTCTTTTCGAATGAGGCCGCCAAAGGCATGGCCCGCGCCTTGAGGGCCAGCGGCTGCAGCTTGGTCAGGTCGCCCTGGGCCTTTGCCAGCTGCGACTTCAGGCTCTCCGCCTGGCTCCTGGCCTGATCGAGATCCTTGCGCAGCCCGGACGACTCGTCCTTGGCCGAATTGAGCTTGGCCTGGAATTCAGCGTGCATTTCAGACGACTGGGCCTTGGCCTTGTCCACCTGCGACCGGAGGTCGGCCCGGACCCCCTCGAGCTGCGACTGGAGGTCCGACTGCCGGGCCTGCGCCTTGTCGAGCTGCGACTTCAGGTCCTCCGCGTGGCCCTTGGCCCTGCCAAGCTGCAGCTGAAGGTCGGCCGAGCGCGCGTTGGCCGTGTCCACGTCGGCCTTCACCTTGCTTGTCTCGGAATCAGCCTTGGCGAGTTGCGCCTTGTCCCTGGTCACCACGGAATTGAGCTGGTAGACCGCGCCGGCAAGGAGGACCGCAATTATCGCGAGAACAAACACCGCCGCGCGAACGGCGAAGGGCGTTCCCGCGGGTCTGGGCTCTTCCCACTCGGGGGGCGGTTGTGTGTATCTAGGGGGAATCTGGGTGGGGGGGTCGATTAGCGATAAGAAGGGATTATGGCCGGTTAGACAGCAAAATCCCGAGATTAAGTGTGTGGGTCGTCCGATAAAGAATGACGCAAGACGATTATGTTAAGCCGGTTATTGCAAACCAGGCTTCCTGCATTCCTGCGGTTTTGGAGGCGGTTCACGTGCAGGGCGGGGAAGGGACCAGATATCGGCATGAAGCGCCTTTGTTGAATCCGGGTCCCCGGCCCAACGGTCTGCCAACTGCTTTGACACCCATGCTCGAACCAATGCCCCGGGCATAGTGACTGGTGGCAATTCGCCTGCTCTTGGTCGCAAGGCCGCTGCCAGGGACAGGCTTCGCCCGGAAGGTTGGGCAAATCAGTGGAGGTGCCGGGATTTGAACCCGCCATCTTGGCGATTTCTTCCTAGGTGCTTAAACAACCCTGTCATGAATGTGGCTAGCTTGCAGAGGGAATTGTTGGATCTTATTTGGATTGGAACATGCCCTCCCTTTCAGCCATGAAGAACGAGTTCCGGCCGCCTCAACTCATATTCGCGACGATCGCAGCGGCGAGAGACGAAGACATGAACCGAATCCTGAATCGCTTCCAAGGAGGATGGTGGCGATCGTCCACGGCCACTATCCTGCTTGCATATCTTGCCGGCTGTTCCGTCGGGCCGAGCACGAATACAATGGCTTCGCACCTGCCCACGCCGCATGCGGCCAGCTACTCGACGATGTTTCCACTTACTGAGAGTCCGATCTCAGAAGGCGGTCACTGGATGGGTGGGAAAATGATCGGCTTTGATTGGGGCGATATCTCGACAGCCCCCGAATATGCATTCGGCCACGCGGGCCCCAAAGCCTATGCGGACTCGGTGGCTCTTCTTACCGGCGAATGGCCTTCCAATCAAAGCGTGGAGGTGGTGGTGGAAAAAAGAGCGGTGTTTCGCTATCCGGAAGTGTCGATTCGGCTTCGATCCTCGTTGGCGATGCACAACTGCGATGGATACGAGATCTCCTATTCTCTGAAGGATGGGGATGCCGCCTACCTGATCATTGTAAGATGGAACGGGCCGCTGGCCGATTTCACATACCTTCTGAACGTGCAAGGGAAGCAGTACGCCGTGAAGACGGGCGACGTGGTAAAGGCGACCGTTGTGGGCAACGAGATCAAGACATACAAAAACGGATTGTTGATGGGGGCGACGAAGGACGGTAGCTACACCCGTGGGAATCCAGGCTTCGGGTTCAACGAGGGATCGAATGGCGACTACGGCATCAGCCGGTTCAGTGCAACCGCAACCGATGCTTCAACATTTTGAGCCGTAAGCGGTGCTAGTTTTCCCATCAATTGAAGGCGACTATTGGCAGGATTCGGCCGTCAATGGGCACAGGCGACGCCCGACACTCCTAGCGACGGGAAGCGGGCCTAGGAAATCTGGCGGAGGTGCCGGGATTTGAACACGGGAGCCCCCCTATAGGAACATTGCTCAGGGACAGCGATTCTCACTCCAGATTTTCTGGTGTTTGTCTGGATGTTTGAACGGGCATTTGGCCATTATGAAACTCTGTCTAACATTCTTCGATGAAAGACGACATAGGGAGAAGAGTGCTTCATGTGGTGAAACATTGGCCCGACTTCGAATGGCATGCCTTGACTTTGAGATGATGGCTGACATGGATGTCTGTCATGCAAGTAACCACCCGCGAATTTACCCGTAGGTTCCCGAGCTTTCGCCGAGCTGCATTGGCCGGAAAGGAAGTCCGCGTTCGGGATCGGGCCGGCAACGACTTCGTTTTCCGCGCGACCGAAACTAGTCCCGTGAGTCTAGCGGAGGCCATGGGCGACCTGATGGGGTCTGTCCGGAGCGGCCGGTCAAAGAAAACCTTAGCTGGGTACGGTCGTGATTGACGTCATTCTCGATACGGGTCCCCTCGTGGGCTCGCTGGATGCTGATGACCAATGGCATGGATGGGCCGCAGGTCAGTTTGCTACGATGAAACAGCCCGCCATTACGTGTGAAGCCGTGATTTCGGAGGCTTGCTTTCTCCTGCGCGGCGTGCCCGATGCGCGGCAAAAGATATTCGCCTTGGTCGAACGCGGGATCCTGCGCGTTTTGCCCATGCTGCCCGATGAATCGCCTGCAGTGAGGGCCTTGCTTACGCGCTACGGGAAACGTATGGACTATGCCGATGCCTGCCTGGTGAGGCTGTCGGAGCTTTACCGCGAGCATACGGTCGTAACCACCGATGCGGATGACTTTCGAATCTATCGGCGATTTACCCGGCAAGCGCTTCCTATGATAACACTCTGACGCGGGCCGACGCTGTTTTGCAAATGCCGCTAGCCCTCACGACACTTCCATCGCGACGATGTGTGAAGTGGGTGATTAGCGATGAGGCGGGTCGCGAGTATAGCGAGTCGCTTGGCTATTGCGTCGGGACAAACCCGGAACTGCGTTTGCGCCACTGACGATGCCGTATCCACGCCCCGCGACCGAGGAATCCTACGCTCATTACCGCGGGCTTATGGACTCAACACGTTATCTTTCGCCCGACCAGCTGCGCGATAGATTTGTGTATCTGATCCACGCACGAAATAGCTATATCGGAATCTGGATTGTGGAAAAAAGGGGATTCATGATCCGAATGGCGCTAAGATGAGATGATCGATCGTTCATTTCAGAGATCGAAGCATATCGGCCCTCGCCTTACGGCGAGGCACGGTAATGAACGGATACTGCTTTGGCCGGCGTTTTCTGAGGCGCGGCTCAAAGCGGTTCGGCCGTTCGGGCACCTGATCGGCGGCGATGATACGCAGCAGTTCCTTACGGGCCCGCTTGAAAGCGAAGATGGCGGGAGCGAACAGCGGAGTCCACTGCCGGAGAGTGTCGACGGTGCCCTTGAAGCTGAGCCGATCGAGCGGCACGGAATATGTCCAGGCCGATTCGAGCATCAGGGCGCGCACCAGATTGTAGCCGAAGACCTGCATCTAAACCTCTTTTTCCACCAGTTCGGGCGAGCAGCACCGCAGGACGTCCAGGCCGAGGGTGGTCTTGATGTCGCGGAAGAACAATTCCACGGCCCAGCGTCGACGGTAAAGCTCAATGATCGCCTCGTCGGGATAAGCGACTTCGTTCAACAGCGTGGTCGCGAGCACCACGGTCTGCGAACGAAAGCCGGGAATCGTAATGCGGAAGCGGATCAGGCGCACCGTCAGTTTTTCTGGCAGCTCGTCCCACAGGGTTTTATTCCAGCCGTGCCGTGGCCGCTGCGGCTTTTCCCATTCGACGATCCCGGTTTTCTCCGAGCGGCTGGCATGCAGGCGCGCCACCACGTCGACGTCTTTGCGCTGGAGCAGCGCGATAAAGCCCCAGCCGCAAAAGCCACGATCGATCCAGGCCACTTCCCCGGTCTCGATCCAAGCAATCAATTGCCGGGCGAGCATCGACTCATGCGCGTGGAAGGTGTCCAGGGCGAAGCGTACCAGCCGGCCTGTCGCCAGACAGAACATGCCCACAAGTCGGGCGGTTGGAAAACCGCAGCCGCGCTTCTGATTGGGAGCATAGGACCATCGTTGCCGGTTTTCCGCCGTGTCCGGCATCGCCAGGCAGGTCCCGTCGATCACCTTCACCGATCGGCCGCACCATTTTTCTCCGTGGTGGCGCTCGAACCAAGCGCCGAGTTCCTCGTGCGCCGCCTCCAGCGCGCTGACCGGCAGGCGCGAACGCGCCTGGCAGTAGGCGCTGCTGTTCTCGTCGGGGACAGGCTGATGGCTCGCCGTCGCCCAGGCTTGCACCCGGCGCACCGTCTCGCGGCAGGAACTGCCTCGGCTGAGCACTTGGCCGAGAAAGGCGATGAAGGTCACTCACGGGGTGAACACCCGGCGCCGGCCTCCTTCGGCCGGCTCGAACAGATCCGACGCGATGAATCGACCGACCAGAGACGCCAAGCCGTCGAGCGCATTGGTTTCCTTCGCCAGCCGCTGTGCTTTCGGACGGCTGCCGTTCAACAGATGAGAAAACCCGGGAAGATATAATGTATTGCCAATCATGCCATTACGGCAGCATGTGTCATGCCAATATCTTATTGTTCCTCAATTATTTATGAAAGCACGTATCATAATAACAACGTCACGAAGTCGACGGCCGTCGGCCTATCTTAGCGCCATTCGATTCATGATCCTGCGTGAGAAATTTGGCCGTCTTTTTCTCGACGTTGAATATCACTGGGACACAGGACATCCGTTCGGGACGGCTAAACCATTCATCCAACTCGATGGTCCTGTCTCTCCCGGCAAAGAACGCGAGGTGCTCGATGCCAAACACAATGAGATTCCGTTTGCAGACTATATGGCTCGCACGAACCAGTGGTGTCAGCAGCCGTGATAGTCCCACAGGCAGGGCCCAAATCCGCATGCCTTGTTCGTCACGTGTACGAGCAGCCAGCTTCGGCAGAACGCTAATCATTCATTATCAGAAACTAAAATGGTGGAGGTGCCGGGATTTGAACCCGGGCACTCTACTCTGGCTGGATTGCCGGGAAATCCTATTCCGCGCTCGGAGTTGTCTGGTTTTTGTCTGGAGCACTTTGCGAAGACACCGGCAGGGGAGAAAATCAACAACGTTGACAATAAACGCTTATCGTGAAACATTCGCAGGGTATGGCCGTGCTCCCAAAATGCCCCCATTGCCGGAACACCCTCACGCGGAAGCAGACTGCGCGCATGCTGGCCTCGCTGTCTGCTGGGAAGGCAAAGAATTTTTCTGAGGCGGAGCGTGCCCTTCGCCGGGAGCGCATGAAGACCATCAATGCCCGTCGCGCGGCGGCCGCTTTCGACACGGGAATGCGGCATCGGCACTTGAACCACAGCCGCTTCACCCTTGCGGCAATCGACGATGTGATCGATCGGGGTCAGCGCGAATCTTGGGCGTCCCTTCTTGCCGCCGTCGACGCTTCACCCGAGATCCGGTCCCGCGTCCTACGCGTTTGTGAGGCCCACGTGTCCGACGATTTCGCCCAACGCTATCACTTCTGGAACAACTATGCCTCCTGCCAAGCTACTGCCTGAATGGGACCTCATTCTCACGGCTGCCGCTCACCTCCAAGAGCTCTTGCCTGATGCCGTGCTGGTCGGTGGGACCGCGACGGCGATCCACGCCGATCATCGCGTGTCGACCGATACCGATCACGTTTTGACAGATTTGACCTCCCGATTCGACGACGTCCTCGCCCAGCTAGAATCCGTGGCCGGGTGGAAGACAGCCCGGGTCCGCCGCCCCGTTCAGATCCTCGGCAGCCTGGACGGGATTGAGACGGGTGTGCGGCAACTAATTCGCAACGACCCGCTGGAGACGGAGCAGGTCTCTGCCCAGGGCCACATGATCACGGTGCCCACCAAGGCCGAAATGCTTAGGATAAAGGCGGTGCTCATCCTCAAGCGGAATGCCACGAGGGACTACATCGACTTTGTCGCGATGCATGATCGGCTCGGGATGAAAGGCACATTGGCAGCAATGAGTTCCTTTGACCGGCTTTACCCGCAACCGAATGGCGAATCCCCCACGCAGCAACTGATCGTCCAGCTGTCGAGCCCGATGCCGTTCGATCTTTCGCAGACTGACTTGGGCGAATTTAAGAAGCTATCGAGCCGCTGGCGGGATTGGTCGGTCATTCGGAAGGGCTGTGCCGAATGCGCGCTTCAGCTCGCTCCGACTCTCAAGCTTTCGAGCCGGGGCAAGGACCCATCACTGAGTCCCGGACCAGTCCGCAGTGTGAGCAAGAGCAAGGAACAGGATAGGGACCTCGAACCTTGACCAAATCGTGGAGGTGCCGGGATTTGAACCCGGTGCCTCTCCGGGCTTGGATTTGCCAAGTGCGAGCATTTTACCCTCTGGATTGTCCTAGAATGTCCTAAAGCCGCCTGAGCATACAGAGGATCGCACTAGCGGCTTAGCTCTGCGAGGGCCTGAACAGGAGTAAGAATCCGCGCGCCGTTTAGAATCTCGTTTGGAAAATCGGCAAGATTGCCGGTCACGATGGTTCTGTCGAGAACAGCGAGGGCTGCTTCAACAAAAACCAAGTCGTCAAGATCGGGTCCGACGGAGGCGAGTAGTTCCGGAACAACGGACATCTGGCCTCCCAATGTCTCTAGGAAATGCATGACTTGAGCTGGCTTCAGCTTGAGGCGCGGCCGGCAAAGCACATCGCGGTATTCAGCAAGGATGCGCGCGTCGTAGACGAGCTTCACGCGCCCCTCCAATACGGCCTCCAGGATTCGGGCGCACGGACCGTTTGCACTCAAAAGGCCCGATACGACCACATTTGTGTCAATGACCCAGCACTTCATCGACGTTTCCGGGCGGCCCGCACGGCGGCCACCTCTACATCGATTTCCTTCATCGGAAGAGTATCAGTTCCGTTGGTGACGGCTTCCGCCCTGATGGCCGCGATCGCCCGCGCCAAGTCCACGCGGTCGAGCAGCTCCAAATCGGAAGCGAAGGTGCTCTCGGAAGTTGGGATCATTATCGCTTTCGGTTTGCCGTTGGCGGTCACCAAGACCCGGCCGGCCCGGCTGACTGCGGCGAGCGCGCGGCCTGGACTGGCTGAAAACTCACGCGACGCGATCCATTTTGTCTTCATAGATGAAATGTCGTGCAAATGTCGTGCAAGTCAAGGCGCTCATGAAATCGCGAGGCGCCGCAGTGCCATCGAATTAAGGCCAGCCTGCGCAGAAAGATTTTCGCGCATTACACTAATCATGGTTCGTAACTGATTAACATCAGGCAGCTAAGCAACAAAGATGGTGGAGGTTCCGGGATTTGAACCCGGGTGCTCTCCAGTGAGGATTTCGCGCATTTGTTGCGTTCGTCGCTCGATCTTGCCTGGCCTTTGTCTGGAACGTGATCCGAGCGTTCGGCCGCAGAATAACTTAACCCTAACTCGGGTGATTTGATCAAAATTAGTCAATTTAACAAAATCTTGTAAATTGGGATAAACTAGCTATAAATCATCAACGTGGATCCCGTCAAGAATCCGTACTCACCCGGTGCAGGAACACCGCCGCCGGAATTGGCCGGTCGCGATGATTTACGCGAACTCATCAGAATCGCGCTGGAGCGTGTTCGCTCCGGCCGCCCCACCAAGAGCATATTAATGGTGGGCCTTCGGGGCGTCGGCAAGACGGTTTTGCTGGACAGGCTACGCGAAGACGCTGAGGCGGTCGGTATCCAAACTCTCCGCGTCGAGGCTCCCGAAAGCCGGTCGCTTCCTGCTATTCTGGCCCCGCAATTGAGGCAGGCTCTCCTTCGGCTTTCCCGAAATGAACACGCAAGGGAACTCGCCCATCGCGCGCTGAGAGGGCTGGCGGGCTTCGCCAAGGCTCTTAAGGTAAAATATCAGGACATCGAGGTGGGCTTTGACTTCGAACCAGAGCCTGGATTGGCGGACAACGGCGACCTCGAACACGACCTGCAGGCCTTGTTGGAAGTGACAGGCGCAGCGGCAAAAAAAGGAGGCACGGCCCTTGCAATGTTTGTGGACGAACTCCAGTACGTCGAAGAGGAGGAACTGGCGGCGCTGATCACTGCGTTGCATCGCACCGCTCAACGTAGCCTGCCCGTTGTGCTTGTCGGAGCAGGATTGCCACAACTGCCGGGAAAAATGGGTCGCGCCAAGTCCTATGCTGAACGGCTTTTTGATTTTCCGCAAATCGGACCGCTGTCCGATGCCGCGGCGCGTTTGGCGATAAACAAGCCGGCCGCGGACCAAGGTGTCGAGGTGGCTGAGGATGCTTTGGCCCGAATCATACAAGAAACCCGTGGTTATCCTTATTTTCTTCAGGAATGGGGGAAGCATTCATGGGACGCGGCAAGCGAATCCCCGATCACATTACAAGATGTTGAGCGTGCGACTTCCTCTGCAACTGCCGCGCTGGATGAGAGTTTTTTCCGCGTCCGCTTCGATCGTCTGACCCCTCTGGAGAAGAAATACCTGCGCGCCATGGCCGAACTTGGTCCTGGGCCCCACCGTTCTGGTGACATTGCCGAACGATTAGGTCGCGTTGTTACATCGCTAGGGCCGATCCGAAGCCAGCTGATCGTTAAGGGGATGATCTGGAGTCCGAGTCACGGCGACACAGCATTCACAGTGCCCTTGTTCGACGAGTTCATGAGGCGAATCATGCCCGGCGACGAATGGAAGCAATGATGCGGGAATCGGTCGATCTCAACAGCGACTCCTCTTAATTGAGACAAGCAAGTCCTGTATCTTATGGAGCTATTACCGTTGATGAAAAAATGGTGGAAGTGCCGGGATTTGAACCCGGGATCTCGCCGGGCTAGGCATCCAAAGAACTGACAGTCTTACAAGGTTCAAGGGCGTGCTTCTCGGACTGGCATTCGTGCTATAAGGAGGGGAACAGTTCCTGCCTCCGGGATCATTTGTGACGGCCGTCGACAGCGCCGTCATCACCCTCTTCGTCGTCGACTTGGGCCTGGTAATCCTCGGACGCCTGAGGCGCGAGCGTAACCAGGATGTCACTTCACCTGGCAGGACTCAATTGGACACTGCCGCGCGCACGGCAAACCGGTCGGGACGGCCGCTCTCCCAGCTTCCGGAATTTCAACCCGGAGGAGGGATGGACGCCGCTGGCGTGCCTTCCGGCCGAATGTCTTGAGGCAGGAGCGAGCTTAGGTCGGCCAGGCTTTGCTCGAGGTTGGGCACCTTGTCGACGCCGGCCGTTCTCAGCTTCTGCTCGATGGTCCGCCGCGCGATCCCCGGGAATTCGCGGATCCGCTTGTTGTTTGGAAAACGCTGGGCGAGCGTCCGGACCATCCCCAGGAACAGCCGGCGGTCGCCGAGCACATTGGCCACCGGCGTCGAAACGATCTCGATCGAGAGCATGGAGGCGAGCTGCTCGGCGATCGCCTCCTCGCCCTGGAATTTTCCGTAGAGTAGGATGAGCGTGGCGATCATCGCGTCCGAGACCTCGAACTGCTGGCGCTCCCGCGCCAAGGTCCCGCGGGCGCACAGCGCGTAGGCCAGCATGCCCCGCAGGAAGGGCTCGGCCGGATAGGCTGCGGCGAGGCCGCGGATCTCCTCCAGCCATCCGTTCAGGACCTCCGCCTTCTGGCCCGTGCGCTCGCCTTGTTCGAAAAGGTCGGAAAGCAATTTCGACCACTCCCGCAGGCTCCGGGCGTCCGGCGGAATGGGCTGGAGCGCGCGCCATTCGTCGACCCGCTGCACCGCCTCCTCGAACGCCTTCCGCTTCTGCGCGTCCTGGGCGGCGTTGTAGAGCGAGTACCCGTACTCCCGCCACACCCCGGTCTCGGGCGCCGACGCCTGATGCAGCTTCTTCAGCTCGCCCGATAGGGACTCGCAGTCGGCCGCCTTTCCGGCGGCCCTGCACATGTTGATGCCGTCGACCAGCATCATCGCGAAGCGCTGGCGCACCACCACCTGGTCCGGGAAGTCGTAGTGAAGCTTCCGCAGGAGATCGAGGACCGCCAGGGCCTGCCCGACGTCGTTCGCGTTCCGGGCGTCGATGATTATGTTGTAGTAGGCGCGGCCGAAAAACGGGGCCAGCTGGCGCCTCTGCTCCGGCGTCCCGGGCCACGGCTGGGCCGCTAGGATCGCGGGGCCCGGGTTTTCGTTCCAGAAGGCCTGGTTCGCCGCGCCGATGACCTGGGCCAGCGGGGGAAGGCCGTCGCGCCCGACGGTGCGGTAGGCCGTGCGGATCCCGGCCGTGAGCGGGACCGCCGCGCGCGAGATGAAATCGATCCGCGGGCAGAACTCGACGATGAGGCGGCTTGCCTCCTTCAGCACCCGGGGCCGGTACTTCGTCTTGCCCTTGAACCAGAGCGCGACCGCGCGGTGGCGCGTGTCGTGCCCGTAAGTCGGCACGTCGTCCCCCTCGAGCAGGCCCGACTCGGAGCACTCGAGGCGGACCTCGTCCTGGATGCCCTCCATCACTATCGGCTCGTAGACCTGCCACGTGTCCGCGGAAGCCCGCGGGATAAGCGCCAGCCGAAGGGCCAGCGTAAGCTGATCCGTGCTGAGCGAGGGTAGGATCCGGTCGAGCTCCCGGTAGAGGAAGCCCTCGGCGTCCTCGGCCTCAGCCTGGAGTTCGGCTGCCGTGGCCAGGGCGGGCTTTTCCATCCAGCGCTCGAGCGTGCCTGGGTAGTCGTTGAGGATCGAGAGGATGCTTGCGTCCGGAACGGCGGAGGCGGCGGGCAGCCGCTGGCGCAGATGGGCGAGGAGCCGCGCGCGCTCGGCGGCGTCCTCCAGGTGCAGGGGGGCCAGCTGGAGGATCTCGGCAGCGCCGCTCGACTTTTTCAGGTCCTGGGCGGCGCTCCAGGCCGGGTCGTTCGTCTTCTCCGTCAGCGAGGGATTGCGGATCCCCACGATGAAATGCACATGCGGCCAGTCCTCGCGGTGCTTGAGGTACGTGTCGAGGAAGTCCTGCTCGCGCACCGCGTCGCCGGCCTTTTCCCAGGCGTCGAAGATCATCACGATCCGGCGGCCCGAGATCTTTGCCAGCGCGGAAACGAGGTCCTGGCCCTGGTCATACGGAAGGCTCGGCAGGTCGAGGTCCCCGGACTTGAGCGTCTTGTTCGCCGTGACAAGTTCGTCGATGGCGCTCCTCACGACGTCGCCGACCGCGTCGGGAACGACCCCGGTCAGCTTGGCGACGCCTCCGAAGATCGCGGCCACCGTTCCGGCTGCCTTGGAGACCCAGCCGTCCTTCTGCTGGTTCCACACCTGCAGCGCCTGCTCGCGCAGCGGCGCCTGCCCGAGCCAGCGGGTGTAAAGGTCCTGAACGGTGTAGCGGAAGAGCTCCTCGCCGCCCTTGCACTCATGGTAGCCGACAAGGAACGCAGGACCCTTTGCGTCCGGGCCGGATTCCGAGAGGCGCTGGGCCAACTCCAGGAGCAGCCACGTCTTTCCCATCTTTGGCCGGGCAACGACAAAGGTGACGCCGGGAGCATCGACCCGCTGGAGCAGATAGGCCACATCGGGCTCGCGCCCGAAAAAGGCGTCCCCATGGGCGAAAAAATCGGAATTGGAGGGCATGGTGCGCCGCGGCGCGGTCCGAAATAACGCGGGTCGAGGATGCGGCAAACTAAATAGTCCTTGCCTCGATCCCCTGGCGTCCGGGGCGGAGCCCAAACCGGCGCAACCTCACTCCCCGAGGATCGCGAGGAAATGGCGATGGCGGTGAACAACGCCAGATACGCGACAGCCTGGCCGAGCGACTGCGCATGCCATCCTGAGGGAGTTGCCGCCTGGTCGGCCCCGAAAAGAGCCGCCGGTCCAGTTGCGAGGAATAAGGATACGATTCTGTGCAGGGGTCTTGTCATTGGGGTATCCTGTTCAGGGTGGAGACTTCGGATCGCGCTCGGCAATGGCAACGAGGCCGGCCGGCCGAGCGAAGACTCGGTCAAGAGATGCGCCCCGTCGGCATCCCGGCAGGGGCGCCCCCTTTGTCGATGAGAAATGGTGGAGGTGCCGGGATTTGAACCCGGGTGCCCACCTAGGAAGAGTATTCACAACAACGAGCATCTTAGCCTCGGAGTTGTCTGGAAATTGTCTGGTCGGTTGATCGCTCAATCATAGACGTTCTTTCTGTGCCCGACAGACACAACGAGAACGAGTAGGACGTCGTCCTTAATCTGGCATAGGATTCGATAATCCCTGACCCGGTAGCGCCACAATCCCACAAGCTGAGCACGCAGCGGCTTACCGAATCTCCGGGGATCCTCCTTTGTGGCGATCCTCTTCTCCAGGTATGCTACGATTTCCTTTTGCGCCTGGCGATCGAGCTTCTGAAGCTCGTGCAACGCCCGCTCATCAAAACTATACGCCCAAGGCACGCTTTACCTCCGCGGCAGAATAGATGCGTGCGGGGTTTGCGAGGCGCTCCAGGGCAAGATGCGTGTCCTCCAGCTCCTCAAGATGCTCTAAAATCGCCTCCCGTGCGTAGTACGTCTTTGTCCGGCCCGTCCTTCTGGCCAACTTGGTCAGCCGATCTTCGACCTTCTTATCCAAACGTATCGCGAGCATGCCCGAAGCCAAAACCCGCTATACGTGTATAGCAAGTCTCAAACCCCTTTTTTAACCGCGAAGTCATCCATCCATAATAAATTGCTGTAGAATAACTAACAAAAAATGGTGGAGGTGCCGGGATTTGAACCCGGGTGCCCCAGGCCTTCGCGCGCCGCGTCTACCTGCGTAACGTCACATTGGTCTCGCCCGGGTTACGCGATGACGCGCGCTTAAGCCCGGACCAACCCCCGGATGAAGATACGGCGCGCAAACCGCGGGTCGCTCCGCGCGCTATGCCTGCTGTCGTCGCGGTGCTCGGCTAGCAGGTGTCGCCGGAACCGCGTGGCTGCATTAGTTAGGCAGCCAGGGGCATTTCTTCGTATGTGCCTCTTATTGTTTCGAAGGGGGATTAACGAGAGGCCTTCGGCTCTCGACAGGCAGCGGCGCACTCCAACCAAGGGTAGAATCCAGAACACCCCCGAAAGGGAAAACGTGCGCGATCAAGGAACGGAGGGGAGAATGTTGGGAACCCCGGGGGGCTTTGCAAGTCTCCCAAGGGACCTGCCTACGCGCCCAACCGCATGATTCAGGCGGGGAAAGGAGCGGTCGCCCGAGATCAACACCGATTAGAACCCGCGTTAAGGTCCGGTAAAAATGGGGTTGCAATTTCGGGGAACCGCGCCTTTCTCTGCGACAGGCACATTGCGGCGCAGGTCGCGTTGGCTTAACACAACAACACAAACTACAACGAGTTATGAATGACATCCGTTTTCGGAAGTTAGTGGCCGTGCTGTCGCTTTTTGCGGCGTCCGGCGCGTTAGCTACCGTGGGCTACGCCCAAGCCACGACGTCTACGACGACCACCACGGTGGAATCGGAGCAGAAACCCGAGGTCCTCGAGAAATACATAGTCACCGGTTCAAACATCCCGCAGGCGGCCGATGCACTGGCAATACCCGTCGCCACGGTCGACCTCCAGACCATCGACATGTCCGGCATCAGTTCGGACACGCTGGACCTCCTGCGCAAGGTGGCCCCGAACATCAGCGGCATCGGCCAGGAGAACGCCCAGATCAACACGGCCAGCAACTTCGGCGGTGCCTCGGTGAACATCAAGGGCCTCCCAACGCTGGTCCTCATCAACGGCCGTCGCGTCGCAACCGACCCGGCGGAGAGCACCGGAGGCTTCCAGTTCGTCGACCTGAACGTGATCCCGGTCGCGGCCGTCGAGCGCTTCGAGGTGCTGCAGGACGGCGCGTCCGCGATCTACGGATCGGACGCCATCGGTGGTGTGATCAACATCATCCTCAAGACAAACTACAACGGCTGGGAGACGGGTGCCCACTACGGCATCTCAACGGGGTTGGGCCACTACGAGGAGCGCTCCGGCTACCTGGTCGGCGGCGTGAGCAACGACAAGACCTCCCTCACGGTCTCGCTGGATTACGCCCAGCACAACTCCCTGTTCCTGTCCGACCGTTCGTACACGAACCCGATCTACGGAACGTATACGGCCCCGGGCGGCTCGATCGAGATCTACGACAACTTTTCGGGCTCGGATAACTTCTACCATCTCGCGCCCGGCGTCAGCGCACCCCCGGGCGGCGGCGGGTCCACGATTTCCCAGTTGACCAGCAGCGGCGTGTACGTACCGAAAACCGCTACCCAGCAGTTCCAGTCGTTCAACCTGGCGGCCGGCGAGACCCTGATCGGCTCCCTCAAGCGCTACAGCGCCATGGTCAACATGGAGCACAAGATCTTCGGCAACGCCCTCCAGGGCTTTGCCAATGTGCTCTTCTCCAACACGCACACGTACTCGCAGCTGAACGCGCAGCCGCTGGTCCCGTACCTCCTCGACCCGTGGGTGTCGGTGAACGTCTACGGCCTGCCCGGCTATCCGCCGCCGGCCGGCATCAATTACGCCCCGACGACAAACCCCGGCAATCCGTTCTCGACGACCTACATGGACCAGGGTGCGGCAGGCGCGCTCATACCGGAGTCGGGCCCCGGCAACGGTGACGGCAGCGGCTTGGAGGTTCTCGTCCGCGACCGCTACACCCAATACCCGAGGCAGTACATCAGCGACGGCGAGTTCTTCCGCGGCGTCGGCGGCCTCAAGGGTGACTTCAGCGATGACATACACTGGGAGGCTGCCGCGGACATCAACCGCTACCAGCTGAACTACACGAACCCGGGCCTCTGGGACACGGCAGCGCTGAATGCGGCCTGGGCCAGCGGTGCGCTGAACCCGTTCGCCGCGAGTCCGCCCAACAGCGCCTTCACCGGCATCGTCGGCACGGCCTTCGTCAACATGCTGAGCACGCTGAACGCATTTGACGTCAAGCTCGACGGAACGCCGTACGAGCTGCCCGGCGGCAAGTTGGGCTTCGCCATCGGCTTCAACTACGTCCGCGAGTCGCTCTCGGCGGTCCCGGATGTCAACAGCCTTCCGAACTCCTCGGGAACGACCCAGGGCTGGGCCAACGCGACGACGTTCCAGCAGTTCGAGGCCGTCCGCTCCAACACCTCCGAATTCGCCGAGTTGAGCGTCCCGGTCACCGGCCCCAAGCAGAACATCCCCGGCGCGCACTCGATCAACGTGGACGCAGCCGTGCGCTACGACGACTACAGCGGCAATGTCGGCTCGACCACGGACCCCGAGGTCAACATCAGCTGGGCCCCGGTTGACGACCAGTTCAAGTTCCGCGCCTCGGCCGGCAAGTCGTTCATCGCCCCGGCGCTCTACAGCCTCTATGGCCCCGTGAGCTCGGGCTCGACGGACTCGATCACGTACACGACCGCCTCCGGCGGGACCAAGTCCGCGCAGTTCAACCAGACGGGCGGCGCGAATCCGCTCCTGAAGCCCACGACCGCAAAGTCCTGGTCGGCGGGCTTCGTCTACACGCCGAAGGTGGTGAGCGGCCTCACGGTCACGGTCGACTACTCGCGGATCAACCAGAAGGAGATCCCCGGCACCGTGCCGGCCGACACGATCATCCAGGACGTTGAGCTGAAAGGCACCGCCTCGCCGTACATCGGCGATGTCCACTACAACACCCCGACGGGCCCGACGCCGTCGGGCCCCGGCGGCATCAGCGGCAAGTCGCCGCAGCAGATCTACGTCATCGCGAACCTGATCAACCTGGGCGGCCAGAAGATCAACAGCACCGACATCAACATCGACTACGTGAAGAAGGTGGCCGGCGTCGGAACGTTCGACCTGACCTCGGTCTGGACCTGGTACAACAACTACCAGCTGGAGCTCATCCCGACGCAGGCGTTCTACGAGTACTCGGGGACGGCCTCCAAGAACGAGGGCACGATCCCGAAGTGGAGGACCTACACCACGCTCGACTGGAAGTACTCGGGCTTGGAAGCGTTCGTGGGCGTCACGTGGATCGACAGCGTCAACGACTGGGCCGTGGGTGGCGCCGGTGCGACGGTCACCGGGACCATCCCGTCCTTCAACTCGATCGACCTCGGCGCTTCCTACGACTTCGCGCACCTGCACCTGCACAAGACGCTCGATGGCCTGAAGGTCAAGGTGGGCGTGAACAACGTTCAGGACAAGCAGCCCCCGATCGCGATTGACGTGTTCCCGAACACGAACGCTGACGTCGGCACGTACAACGGCGCCATCGGCCGCATGTACTACGTCGAGGCCTCGTATTCGTTCTAAGACGGTACCAGAACCTGGACAAAGAGACGGCCCGGCCAAAAGCCGGGCCGTTTCTATGCCCGGAAGTCGAGCGTGACGGCGCCGGCGTTGCGGCCCCAATCGAGGTCCGGGAAGCCCGTGCGCGGGGCAGGCGTTCCAATGGTCCTGCGGCTCGCCGCTCTCCAGCGCCGCGGGGTCAGGGTCGTGACGCCGTCCGACAGCTCCACACGGGCGACCGCAACCTGGCCCAGTCCCCGAACGGCGATCCGCAGGGGTGAATCGGGCCCCGACATGGGCACCCGGAACTCCCTCCGTATCGCGGCCCTCGGGCGGCCCGCCGCGGCCCGGAACTCGATCGTCGTGCGGGCATGCAGGGTTTTCCACGCGCCATCCGGGCCCCTCCTCTCGACCGCGACCCGCTGCAGGGCGGGCCGCTCCAGGATGACGTCGAACCGGAGCTCCCAGGCCCCCGCGACGGGCGATTCCGTGGCGAGACACTGGGGATCCGCGATGCAGCGCCTGACCCAGCGCAGGAGGGCCAGCGCCCGCGTGCCATCTGCAATCGCGGTGCGCTCGTTGGGCCCGATGGCCCTCCGGTCCCGGGTGAGCTGCCAAAGGTCGCGGGCGGCCCTGCGGCCCTCCTCGGCGGCCGCCTCGAACCCCTCGACGCGGTCGCGCAAGGCCGCGATGCCGCGCGCCAGCCGGGGGTCGGCGGCACCCGAGCGGGCGAGTCGCCGGCGCAGCGCGAGGACGGCCGACGCGGCCTCGCGCACGAAGACGTCGCGCTCGGCCACGTAGCGCCTGAACCGCACGCTGGCCCTGAACGGCGCGGGGAGCGCGGCGCCGTGCCGCGCAAGCCGTGAAACAAGGCCGAGCTCAGCCTTGTAGCGCGCCGCTCCAAGCCTTGTGTCGCAGGAGTCCCAGCGGTCGTTCACCTCCCACCGAGCATACCCCGCGAAGGCCGCCTGATCGCATGCGAGCGCCTGCCTCGCCAAGCGGTCCGCGTCCCGCGGCCCGAAGACCCTGCCGAACCCGCTGGCCAGCATCGCGGTCGCATCATCGGCGCCGGGGTCCAGCCACAGGCTGGCGGCCGCTGCGTCGACGACCGTCGTCATCTCGATCGCAAGGCGGCTGGGTTCCCACGAGGTGATAAGCATGCCGCCCGCCCCGGTCGCCTTGCAGCGGCGCCACCAGTCGCGGATGTTGGCGATCCGCTCCCCGAAGACGGGGAGGGGCTCGTGCCGGAAGGAGCCGTTCATCGGGCAGCCCCAGTACTCGATGCCGCGCGCGGCGAGCGCCGGCGCGAGGTCATACTCCGCGAAGTTGCGGAGCTCGATCCTGGGAAGTCCCCCGAAGGGATAGTAATACCAGTCGTAGGCGATGATCCCCGGGGGAAGGTGGGCTACGGCCCCGGGAAGGAGGGCCAGCATGTCGGCCCAGAGCCCGAGCCTGAGCCCGTGGGAGACGGCCACGCCGTTCAGCCGCTGCACGTAGCGGCCGAAGTGGGCCGCCATGCCGACCTGCGCGATCTCGGCGACGCTCAGCGGATGCCGCCCGAGGTGGAACGACTCGTCGAGCCCCACGTGCACCTTGCCCGCGGTGCAGAAAGGGGCGACGTCGCCGATGAGCGCGTCAGCCAACTCGAGGATCCTGGGATGAAGGGGGCAGACCTGGCCGCGCTCGAGCGGCGAGCCGTCGGGCGCCCTGAGCTCGTTCAGGTCGCGAAGCTCCGGCACCTTGATGAGGTACTGGGTGTGGCCGAGCAGGTTTATGATCGGGACGACGCCGATCCCGACCCGGCTGGCCTCGCCGACGAGCCGCGCGAACTGCCTGCGGCCGTAGGCGTCCTTGCGGGCGACTTTGGGAAGGCTCGGGAATTCGACGGCGTCCTCCAGGTGGAGGTAGAGCTCGCGGTAGCCCCAGTCGGCGTAGCGGGGGAGCTGCGCCAGGAGCCAGTCGAGCCGCTCCACCTGCCGGGCAAGGTCCCACTGGAACGCCTTGATCATTTGAGGTGCGTGCGCAGCCACGCGAGCCCGCCGGCCTCGTCGGTGAACACGCCGTCGAGCTGGGCCTCAAAGGCCGCGTCCAGGACCGGCTTGAACTCCGGCCCGGGGCGCCGGCCCATCGCGATCAGGTGGCGGCCGAGGATGATCGGCCTCGGCGCCGACGCCTCGAGCGCGAGCAGCGATGCGCGGGCGCGCAGGCGCTCGACCAAGGCCAGGATCTCGGCGGACGCGAGCGGAGGCCGGCCGAGCGCGTCGGCCGTCATGACGGCCGCCAGGTCGTCGATCGTCGCCGGCGAAAGCCTGCGCGCCAGCCTTCGGACCTGCGCGTCCGTGAAATCGCCGGCGGGGCCGTGGTGGTGGGCGAGGTGGTGGACGACGAGCGCCCGCACGGGGGGAATGAGGTCGAGGGGGGCCCCGATCCGGCCAAGGAAGGAGTCGGCAAGGGGGCCGCCCGCCGACTCGTGCCCGGGGCTCACCCAGCGCATGGCACCGCGCTTCTCCGCCCGCACGGTCGTCGGGGGTTTCCCGAAGTCGTGGGCGAGGACGGCGAGCGAGAGCATGCGCCGCCGGCCCGCCGGCGACGCGGCCCACGCCCCGTGAGACACGAGCGCGTCGAGGCAGAGCGCCGTGTGGTCCATGACGTCCCCCTCGGGATGCCAGTCGGGCTCCTGCGGCGTGCCGCGCAGGGAGGCCACCTCCGGGAAGTGGCGGATCCAGCCGGTCGCCTCGAGGACCGAAAGCCCCCTCGAGGGCCGGACCGACTCGGCGGCCCACCTGTCCCATTCGCCCCAGACACGCTCCAGGGGGAGCTCGGCGAATGCCGGGGCCATCGCGCGGCAGAGCGCGGCCGTCTCGGGCGCGAGGCTGAAGTCGAGGCACGCGGCCAGCCGGAACCCGCGCAGGACCCTGAGCGGATCCTCCGAGAACGCGGGGCTCGTGTGGCGCAGGACGCGGGCGCGAAGGTCGGCCGCCCCGTCGAACGGGTCGATCACGGCCCCGGTGAAGGGGTCGATCGCGATCGCGTTCACGGTGAAGTCGCGCCGCGCCGCGGCATCGGCGTCGCTGAGGGCCGGGTCGGGCTCGACGGCAAACCCGCGGTGGCCGGCCCCGGTCTTCGATTCCCGCCGAGGCAGGCTGAAATCGTACTCGGAGCCGCTCCCGTCGCGCACCTTGATCACCCCGAAGCTGCGCCCGACGATGTCAGTGGGCCCGAAGGGGGAGAGCGCGCTCCTTAACCCCTCGAAGCCGACCCCCGCGACCTCGATGTCGAAATCCTTGGGCGCGTGCCCGAGGAGCCAGTCGCGGACGCCGCCGCCGACGAGCCTCGGGCGGCCGACGCGGCGCACGGCCTCGAGCATCGCGCGCAGGTCTTCGGGAAGGGGAGGGGCACCGTCCATTTCCGGCCTCCGGAGGCCGCCCTCAGGCGGCGAATGCCGCAGCGGCGGCGAGGACCCATCCCGCAATGAGCGCGGCCCCGCCCAGCGGCGTCACGGGCCCGAGCCAGCGGGGGCCCCCCAGCGCGAGCACATAGAGCGATCCCGAGAAGAGCGCGGTGCCCGCGATCCACAGCCGGGCCGCCCAGGCCGCACACCGGCCCTCCGGTCCGCCGGAGGACCTGAGCCAGCCCGCGAGTCCAAGCAGGGCGGCGGCATGCACAAGCTGGTAGCGGACAGCCGTTTCCCAGGTCTCGCGCGTGCCCGCGGCCTCCAGGGCCCCGCGCAGTGCGTGCGCGCCGAACGCGCCCACGGCGACGCCGGTGGCCCCCAGGATCCCCGCCCAGACGAGCGCGGTGCGGTGGTTCATGCTGCCGATCGTTGCAAATTCCTGTCCGGAACCAAGGCTCAAAACGAAGGTTGACACCCCAGTTTGGTATCCTTGGTCTAAACCTCTTTTCCCATGAAGACGATTCTCGCGAAGAAGGAGACGGTGCAGCCCAAGTGGTATCTCATTGATGCCGAAGGGCAGGTGCTGGGCCGTCTCGCCGTGAAATTGGCCAACATCATCCGCGGCCGCAACAAGCCCATCTACACCGCCCATGTCGACACGGGCGACTACGTGGTCGTCATCAACGCGGAAAAGGTCGTCCTGACGGGCAGGAAGGACGAGAAGAACGAGTACATGGCGTTTTCCGGCTTCGTCGGGGGCGAGCGCTACCGGAGCCTCAGGCTCATGCGCGAGAGGCGCCCCGAATACATCATCATGCACGCGGTCAAGGGGATGCTCCCCAAGAACCGCCTCGCTGCGAAGATGCTGACGAAGCTGCGGGTGTTCGCCGGGACGAAGCACCCGCACGAGGCCAACAATCCCGTGAAGATCCCCGCCTGAACCCGACCATGAGCACCCCCCCCCCAGCCAACGTCTTTACCGGGACCGGCCGGCGCAAGACCTCGACCGCCCGCGTGCGGATCACCGACGGCAGCGGCAAGCTGGTCGTCAACGGCCGCGAGTTTGACGAGTATTTCTCGCACGACAACTTTTCCAAGCAGGCGTACGCCCCGCTCCTGACGGTCGACCTTCGCGAGAAGATCGACGTGACCGTCAACGTCTCGGGCGGCGGGGTCTCGGGGCAGGCAGGCGCGGTCGCGCACGGGATCGCGCGCGCCCTCCAGAAGATGAAGGCCGAGCTCAGGCCCGCCCTGAAGAAGGCCGGCCACATCCGCCGCGACCCGCGCGAGAAGGAACGCAAGAAGGCCGGCCAGCCCGGCGCCCGCAAGCGCTTCCAGTTCTCGAAGCGCTGACCCGGCCGCAGTCCCTATCCCAAGGCCGCCGCCGGATTCCGGCAGGCGGCCTTTTCATTTCCTGCTGGATTTTGGGCGGATCCGAACGGATTGTTCGCTTTCCATGAAAGTCGGCGTCGTTGGAGCATCCGGTTACATAGGCGAAACGCTCGTGAAGCTTCTCCTTGGGCATCCCAAGGTCGAGCTTGCGGCCGTGACGTCGCGATCGCATTCCGGAAAGCCGCTTGCCCAGGTGATCCCGTCCGTCCGGGGGATCGACCGGGGGATTGTTTTCACCGCCTCCGATGCCGCCGCGCTCGCGGCGGGGGACATCCCGCTCTTCTTCCTCGCCCTTCCCCACGGCGCCGCGGCCGAGTTCGCGCGGGCGCTCCTCGGGTCGGGCAAGCGCGTCATCGACCTGAGCGCGGACTTCCGGCTGTCGGACGTGGCGACCCACGAGAAATACTACGGCAGGCACGCGGCCCCGGACCTTCTGGCGCACGCGCGCTACGTTCTGCCCGAGCTTACGGCGCCCGAATGGAAGACCGGAGCGAGGCTCGTCGCGTCCCCGGGATGCTACCCGACGGGCGCCCTGATCCCGCTCGTCCCGCCCCTGCGGGACGGGGTCGTCGCCCGCGAGCACATCGTCGTCAACAGCTTTAGCGGCGTGAGCGGCGCCGGAAGGAAGCTCGAGGAGACCTACCTCTATGCCGAGCGGGCCGAGAGCGCGAAGGCCTACGGGCTGGTGAAGCACCGGCACCTCCCCGAGATCGAGGAGCAGCTCTCGCTCCACGCGGGCACGAGGGTCGTCGTCCAGTTCAACCCGCACCTGGCGCCGATGCGCTGCGGGATCGCGACGACGATCACGGTGCCCGCCGCGCCAGGGGCCACGATTGAGTCGCTCTACGCCTCCTGGACGAAGGCCTACGCCCGGGCGCCCTTCGTCCAGATCCTCCCGAGCGGGGAGACCCCGGACACGGCGCACGTCGTCGGGACGAACCGGATCGACATCTCTGCGGTCCACGATCCCCGCACCGGGAACTTCGTGATCACCTCCGCCGAGGACAACCTGATCAAGGGCGCCGCGGGGCAGGCCATGCAGACGATGAACCTGTGGTTCGGGTTCGAGGAGACGGACGGGCTCCGCTGACCGGGACCCCGGCTCGGGCCTTAGCTCCTGTAGTCGGCGTTCTCGCTCACGTATTCGTGGGTCAGGTCGGCGCCGAGCACGACGGCGGACGCCCGGCCGCGCCGCCCGAGGTCGATCTCGATCTCGACGCAGCGCTCGTGGGCGGGAAAGTCGACGGGAGGGCGGTAGACCCCGCCCTTGGGCGGCGCGCTCGCATAGAGCTCCGCCCCGCGCATGTGGCGGGAGAGCGCGGCCTCCTTCTCCGGGTCCAGCCTGAACTCCCCGCCCGAGAAGATCTCGACGCCCCCGAGCGCCATGCGAAGCCCGGACAGGTCGGTCCCCGGGGCCCGCGACCCCACGTGCTTCCCCACGGCCTGGACCAGCCGGCCCACGTTGGGGTCGTTTCCGGCGACCGCGCACTTCAGCAGGGGTGCGTTGACCACGGTCTTCCCGAGTGCGCGGGCCGACGAGGCATCGGGGGCGTTCACGACCGACACGCGGATCACGTGCCGCACGCCCTCGCCGTTGCGGACCACGTCCTCCGCGAGGTCCGCGCACACGGTGTGGAGCGCGCGCTCGAAGTCGGCCGCATCCGGGCACGGCACCCCTCCCGAGGAGACGAGGGCCACGGTGTCCGACGTGCTCGTGTCGCTGTCGACGCTGATCGAGTTGAAGGTCGGTCCGACCGCGGCGGAGAGCATCCGCCGAAGCTCGCGCCTGGGGACGGAGAGGTCCGTCAGGAGGTACACGAGCATGGTGGCCATGTTGGGCTCGATCATGCCGGCACCCTTCGCGATCCCGACGATCGAGCCGGCGCCCACGGCGGCCCGGCGGACCTTGGGGTAGAGGTCGGTCGTCACGATCCCCTCGGCCGCCGGAAGCACCGACCCCCCGGCGAGGGAGCGCACGGCGGACGGGAGCGCGCCCAGGATCCCATTCACGGGCAGGCTCCAGCCGATGACGCCCGTCGAGCCCGGAAGGATCTCGCCTTGCGAAAACCCGAGCAGCCGCGCCGTCTCCTCGCAGATCCGCTCCGCCGCGGCGACCCCGCCGGGCGCGCACACGTTCGAGATCTTGTTGTTGATGAGGATCGCCCCGAGCGAAGGGCCGTCGAGCCTGGCTCGGCCGACGAGCACGGGGGCCCCGGGGAACGCGTTGCGCGTGAAGACGGCGGCGAAGTCCGCCGTGGGCCTGTCGAGCGCGATCAGCGTGAGCGTCATCCTCGCGGGCTTGCGGACCTCGGCCGGCGTGAAGTCGAATTGCGCCGAGCCGACGCGGAAACCCGCGGGCAGCGCCGACTGCGCCGCGAGCCACGCGCGGTGCGAGGCGCGGTCCGCGAAGGTCAAGTGTGTGCTGGGCATGGATGGACAACTGTGGGCGCAAGGCCTCGGAGTGAAGCCGATATTTTTTTAGCGCGCCTCAAAATGTTGTGGAATGGCCGAGTCGGGTGTTGTAAGTGTCGGGTGCATGCCCTCGACACGCACATGCGCGAAACGCCGCCAAACCCTGCGCGACCCCCAGCCGCGCGGGCGCACTGCCCATTGTTGAGATGAACGTCGAAGAGGTCACCGCGAAGGCGAAGGTCCTTCTCGAGGCTCTGCCCTACATCCAGGACTTCAGGGGGGCCACGATCGTCGTCAAGTACGGCGGCAGCTTCATGGACGATCCCGATCCGGAGGTGCGGGCCCGCGTGGCCTACGACATCGCGTTCCTCGCCGGGGTGGGGATCAACGTCGTCGTGGTGCACGGCGGCGGCAGGGCGATCACGAAGGCGATGGAGGAGTCCGGCCTCAAGGCGAGCTTTGTCAAGGGGCTGCGCGTCACGGACGAGGCGACGATAGCGATCGTCAAGAAGACGCTCGACGAGGTCGTGAACCGGGACGTGTGCCAGGCGCTCGAGGCGGCCAAGGCCCGGCCGAAGGGGCTTCCCGGCGACAGCGTCCTCGTCTGCCAGAAGCTCGAGACGGACGAGGAGGGCAACGCGCTCGACCTGGGATTCGTGGGTGAGGTCACCGAGGTCAAGGTGAAGCTCATCAAGAAGGAGATCGCGGACGGGTTCATCCCGGTCATCTCGCCGGTCGCCGAGGGCTACGACGGGAAGCCCTACAACGTGAACGCCGACCTGGTCGCGGGGCGGGTCGCGAGCGAGCTGCGCGCGCGCAGGCTCTTCTTCATGAGCGACGTCGCGGGGCTTCTCGCCTCGCCGCCCGATCCCGCCTCGCTCATCTCCACGCTCAAGACCGGCCAGGTGGAGGAGCTCAAGAAGAAGGGCGTGATCGACATGGGCATGCGGCCGAAGGTCGCGAGCGCCGTCCGCGCGCTCCAGGAGGGCGTCCAGCGCGTCCACTTCATCGACGGGAGGCTCGCGCACAGCCTGCTGCTCGAGATCTTCACGGACGAGGGGATCGGAACAGAGATCGTCAATGGCTGAGGCCCCCTCCATGATACGCGCCGGCGCGGCGGAGCTGTACGACGCGCACGTGCTCAAGAACTACCCGCGCGCGCCCGTGACAATCGTGCGGGGAAGCGGCTCGACGGTCTGGGACGACCAGGGCAGGGCCTACCTCGACTTCTCGTCCGGGATCGCGGTGAGCTCGCTGGGCCATTGCCACCCGAAGTGGGTCGCGGCCATCCGGCGCCAGGCGGGCGAGTTGGTCCACACGAGCAATCTGTTCCGCAACCCCAACCAGGGGGAGCTCGCGCGCAGGCTCGTGGGATACGCCGGCCCGGGCCGCGTCTTCTTCTGCAACAGCGGGGCGGAGGCGGACGAGGCGCTGATCAAGCTCTCCCGCCTGCACGGCGTGCGCAAGGCGGGCGCCGAGGGCAGGTGCTTCAAGGTGGTCTGCGCGAAGCAGGCGTTCCACGGCCGGATGTTCGGCGGCATGAGCGCGACGCCGCGGGAGAGGGTCCAGAAGGGGTTCCGCCCGCTTGTCCCCGGGTTCGTGTTCGCCGACCTGAACGACCTGGAGGGCTTCGCAAGGCTCGTGGACGCGGACACCGCGGCGATCCTTGTCGAGACGATACAGGGGGACGGGGGGATCAACCCCTGCACCGCCGAATTCCTGGTCGGGCTCCGCAGGCTGTGCGACGAGCACAACCTGCTCCTCCTGCTTGACGAGGTGCAGTGCGGCGCCGGAAGGACCGGCCGCTTCTTCGCATTCGAGCACGCCGGCGTCCGCCCGGACGCCATCGCCATGGCCAAGGGGCTTGGCGGGGGGTTTCCGATCGGCGCCATGTGGGTGGGGGAGCGCGCGGCCGACCTCTTCCAGCCGGGCTCGCACGGGTCGACCTTCGGGGGCACGCCGCTTGCCTGCGCGGCCGCGCTCGCGGTCCTCGACGTCATCGAGGCAGAGGGCCTGCTGGCCCACGTCGCCAGCGAGAGCGCGCCGTGGATCCGGGAGCTGCGCCAGATGGCGGCCGAGCACCCGAAGCACGTCCTCGAGGTCCGGGGGCTGGGGTTCCTCGTCGGGGTCCAGATGGCCTCGGACTCGGCGCCCTACGCAGCGGCGCTCCTCGAGCGCGGCCTCCTGACGGCCGTGGCCGGGGTCAATGTGATCCGCCTCCTCCCGCCCCTCAACGCCTCCGCCGCGGAGCTCTCCCGCTCGGTCGCCATCTTCTGGGACGTCCTTACGTCGCGCTGACGGGCCGGCGGCGGGCCACTTTCCTCTCGTCGGGCGCCCGCGGATCCCCTATGGGTTTCCGCTTCCCCCCATGAAGCACTTCCTGAAGGAGACCGATCTTGGGCCCGGCGAACTGGGCAAGGTCTTCTCGCTGGCCCGCGAACTGAAGCGCGGCAGGGGGAGGCATTCGGCGCCCGTGCTCGCGGGCCAGACCTGGGCGCTCATTTTCGCGAAGTCGAGCACGAGGACCCGGGTTTCATTCGAGGTCGGGATCCACGAGCTCGGCGGACATGCGCTTTACCTGAACAGGAACGACATCCAGCTCGGGCGCGGGGAGTCGATTGAGGACACGGCGCGGGTCCTCTCCCGCCTTGTCCACGGCATCGTCATCCGCACCTTCGAGCAGTCCGAGGTGGAGCGGCTCGCGGCGGCGGCGGCCGTCCCGGTGGTGAACGGCCTGACGGACTTCCTGCACCCCTGCCAGATCTACGCCGACGCGTTCACCGCCGCGGAGCGCTGGGCTGGGCCGGGCGGCGACCTCGTCGCCTCGCTCAGGGGCCGCAAGATAGCCTTCCTCGGCGACACGTGCTTCAACATGGCGAATTCGTGGATCCTCGGGGCGAGCCTCTTCGGCATGAGGATTTCGCTCGCCGGCCCGAAGGGCTTCGAGCCCGGGGCGCAGATCCGGGCGCAGCTGAACGCCGAGGGCCGCGCCGCCGATTTCAAGTTCACGACCGATCCCCATGAGGCCGTCTCGGGCGCCGACATTGTCTACACCGACGTCTGGACCAGCATGGGCAAGGAGGAGGAAAGCGAAGGCCGGGCCGCGCGGATGCGCCCGTACGCCGTCACGGCGGGACTCTTTGCGGCGGCCAAGCCCGACGCGCTGTTCATGCACTGCCTCCCGGCCCATCCGGGCCACGAGGTCGAGCAGGCCGTCCTCGACAACCCGCGCTCGGTGGTCTTCGACGAGGCGGAGAACCGGCTGCACGTGCAGAAGGCAATCCTCGCGGTGCTCTCGGAGGCGCGGGGCGGATGAGACGGTAGGCTCGCGGCCTGGCTGAAACGGCCGGGCCGAGGCCGGCGCCAGAAGCGGCGCGCATCGCCGCGATGAGGTTGGGCCGACAATCACCAAATTGCTGCGGCGGCAAACCCATTTACCGCTTAGAAAAACGTGGTTTTGGCGCTTCCGGAAAGAACGGGGAATACTTCAACTACCTGCCCGAAAACCGGCATGGGCCGGCACTCTCCCGACACCGAATTATTTTTCACCAATGTAACGGAACCCCGGAGACTTCCAGCTGACCATGTCCACGCCCGGATCCAGAAACCAAAGTCGTCGATAGAACCCCGCCTGAAAAACTTCCCGAGCGGGCGAAGAGTAAGACAACCCCAAGAACCCATCCGCACATGCCAACGTTAACAACCCAATATGTATATTTCGGCGCTTCCGGATCCCACACGCGCCAGCCGAGAGCAACGACCTCATATGGTGGCTTTACTCCCATCCCGGGCTTGAATCCTGCCGGGACCGCCACACTGGCCACTGGAACCCCCTTCCAGGCAGGCCTCCAGGAACCAACCCTGACGGTGGGCGCACTTTCCCTGGCCTTCGCCTTCACGAACGTCAGCGGGTGCACCGAGGGCCCGCAGGTTTCGTTCGTCGCCGGCACTCCTCCGCCTGTCGGGACGGTGGGAACGAGCCCCATAAACGTCCTGGTTGTGTATGTTCCTCAGGGTGGCGGCAACGGCGGCGATACCGGCGCCGTCATCGATGCCTTCAACGAGACGACCGGGAGCCTGGTGAACAACGACTTCGTCACGGTCAGCCCCGATTCGGGCGGCACGCTCACCAGCGAGGCCAACGTGGACGGCTGGGTCGACACGACGGACAGCGGCTACACGATCACCGCGGACCACCCGAATATCGGGCCCTATCTCGCATTGCCCACGAACGCGGTCTTTGACCAATGGGTGGTTCTGGCCGACCCGAGCCCGCCCTCAAGCCTTGTGAGCGGGGATGACCTTACGCCTGGCAAGGGCGTTACCGTTTATGCCCTGGCATTTTATAAGAAGCCAATCTTCAAGAAGTTGTGGAGCAAGGACCACAAGGAGATCAAGGAGGAGATCGGAGAGGTCTACAAACCGACCCTCGTTGATGTTCCCTTCAAGGCCTGGACCTCGGAGGGGCCGTGGAAGGGGCCAAAGGAAAGCGTCGAGGTGTCGGGATATGGCAACATAGGAGACCCGGCCGAATTGATCGCGGCGGAACTGCAGAGCCTCAATCAAAGGCTCAGCAGTCTGGAAGCCTCGCTGAAGGGCGCGTCGAAGGGTGCGGCCTTCATCAAGGCGGAGGACAGGCCCGCAGTGGGCAAGGCGGCGGCCAAGAAGCCGAACAAGTCCAGGTAGGTCCGCCTGTCTTGATCCTTGTCATAAGCAATGTGGCCAATGAAGCGGCGAACGAACTCGTCGGGATGTTTCCCCCCGGTGCCGCTTCATTGGTTACGGCCTCGAATCTGAACCGCTCGTTCACGGCGGGCATCTCGGTCGGTGGTTTTTCACCCTCCGAGATCTCGGTCGGCGGGACGAGGTCCTGCGCCGGCGAGATAGGCGGGGTCGTCACCACCATCCCGCATTTCCTCCCGCAGGAGTTCTATTACATCGAACCCGCGGACCGGGAATACGTCTGCGCCGAGGTGAGCGCGTTCTTCATCTACTTCCTTTCGGAGCTCAGGTGCCGGAAGCTGAACCCTCCGTCGGCGAGGGCGCTGTCTGGCCTGGGAATGCATCGGATCGAGTGGGCCGGGACCGCTGCCGGGTGCGGGGTCCCCGTCCGGCCCTTCTGCGTGAAGAACGGAATTCCGGTGGCGGAGGATGCGCGGGGACTCCGGTATCTCAGGTCCACGATCATAGACGGCGCCATCGTGGGGGACCGCGCGCCGGATGCCGTCGGCGGGTACATGCGCTCGCTCTCGCGGGCCTTCGCCATGCCGTACCTGTCATGCGTCTTCGTCTCGTCCGGGGGGGACGACTATTCCCTCGCGGAGCTGATGTCCGTTCCCGACGTCACGATCCCCGAGAACCGCGAGGCGATCGTGAGGGTCCTGCGACAGCCGCCCTGAGATGATCCTGCTGTGGGGCCTGATGGAGGATGAGCCGATGGGAATGGCGCATGCCGCGCTCACGAAGGCCGGCGCAGACTTCTTCTTCCTCGACCACCGGAAGGTGTTCACCTCCGAGATCGAATACGCCTACGACGCCGGGACGGGCGGCCGGTGCACGGTGACGCAGGGTGCGGAGACGGTCGACCTGGGCGGCGTCAGGGCCGCCTACCTGAGGGGATACAATTTCCTCGACTTCGAGGAGATGCGGGACAGGCCGCGCGATGATCCCCTCGCGGTGAAGGCCATGGGCTTCCAGCTTCAGCTCATGGCCTTTCTGGACGCCTCGGGCTGCCTCGTCATCAACCGGTCCGCCCCCTCGGCCACCAACTTCTCAAAGCCGCTCCAATTGACGGTGATCCGGCGGGCGGGCCTCGGAATCCCGGAGACGTTCATCTCGAACGACGCCGGGGCCGCCAGGCGGTTCCTTTCCGGGAACCCGGATTCCGTCTACAAGTCGATCAGCAGCGTCCGCAGCATCGTGCGCCGGGTTTCAGATGCGCACTACGGGCACATGGGCGACGTGGGCTGGTGCCCGACGCTGTTCCAGCGAGTCATTCCCGGAATCAACTACCGGGCCCATGTCCTGGGCGACGAGGTCTTCGCCGTCCGCCTTGAGTCGGACCAGCTGGATTATCGCTACGGCGACACCACCATCGCTGCGGCCGAGCTGCCGGCCGACGTCGCGCAGAAGTGCCGGAGGCTCAATTCCATGCTGGGCCTTCAGTTCTCGGGCATCGACCTCATGCGGACGCCGGATGGCGCGTGGTACTGCTTCGAGGTGAACCCGTCGCCGGGCTACTCGTACTTCGAGCAGGGAGGCGGGCAGCCGATCAGCGCGGCCCTCGCCAGGTTCATGATGGACGCCGATCGTAGGCAGTAGGGCCCGGGGCTGGTTTTGGGCGCGGCCCCGGATGGGGGCGCGGATCATTTCGCCACGGGGCGCTTTTTGTGCCTACATGCCGGTTCCAAACGCAGAATCCATGAAAATCGTACTCGCCTACTCGGGCGGTCTCGACACGTCCGTCATCCTCAAGTGGCTCCGCGAATCCTACGACGCGGAGATCATCACCTTCGCGGCCGACATAGGTCAGGAGGAGGAGCTGAAGGGGCTCTCCCGGAAGTCGCGCGGGACGGGCGCGTCGAGGCACTACACGCTCGACCTGGTCGAGGAGTTCGCCCGCGACTTCATCTACCCGATGTTGCGCGCCAACGCGGTCTACGAGGGCCAGTACCGCCTCGGCACGTCCATCGCCCGGCCGCTGATCGCGAAGGCCCAGGTCGAGGTCGCCAAGAGGGAGAAGGCTGAAGCGGTGGCGCACGGCGCCACCGGGAAGGGCAACGACCAGTGCCGCTTCGAGCTCACCTACATGGCGCTCGCGCCGCGGCTCCGGATCATCTCCCCCTGGAAGATCGACGCGTTCCGCGAGAAGTTCCCGGGTCGCGCCGAGATGATCGCGTACTGCCGCAAGCACAGGATCCCCGTCGAGGCCTCCCTGCGCAAGCCGTACTCGATGGACCGGAACCTCCTCCACATCTCATACGAGGCCGGCATCCTCGAGGACCCGTGGTTCGACCCGACCGCGAGGGCCAACAAGGGGATGTTCAAGCTTTCCGTCTCCCCGGAGGACGCGCCCGACAGGCCCGAGCGCGTCGAGCTCGAATTCGAGAGGGGCGACTGCGTCGCGGTGAACGGCAGGCGGCTCACGCCCGCCGGCGTCCTCAGGGCGCTCAACAGGCTCGGCGGCAGGCACGGCATCGGCCGCGTCGACGCCGTCGAGAATCGCTTCGTCGGGATGAAGTCGCGCGGCGTGTACGAGACGCCCGGCGGCACGATCCTCATGCACGGGCACCGGCAGATCGAGTCGCTCACGATGGACCGGGAGGTCATGCACCTGCGCGACTCGCTGATGCCCAAGTACGCCGAGCTCGTGTACTACGGCTTCTGGTTCGCCCCCGAGCGCGAGGCCCTGCAGGCCCTGGTCGACGAGAGCCAGAGGTTCGTGTCGGGCACGGTCCGGCTCAAGCTGTACAAGGGCAACGTCATCACCTGCGGGCGCAAGTCGAGGTACTCGCTCTACGACATGAAGGTGGCGTCGATGGAGGGGGTTAAGAGCTGGTACAACCAGGGAGACGCGACCGGGTTCATCCGGCTCAACGGACTGCGGCTGCGCGCGCGGACCCTCGCGCAGCGCGGGCCCAAGGTCTGACGGGGGATTGCGCGGGCGCGGGGAACGGGACCCGCGGCGCGCCTCAGCCCGCCGGCTTCGGGAACTGGGCCAGGAACGCCTCCGGGCCGCCCTCCTTGTATCCCTCCTGCACGAAGACGACCTTCTCGCTTGGATCGATCACTACGATGGTCGGGAAGCCTTCGACCTTGAACTTCTTCTGGAGGGCGGCGTTCTGGTCCACGACCTCTTTCGCGAGCTCGCGCTGCCTGGGAAAGTCGAGCTTCACCAGGACCAGCTTCTGGCTGGCAAAATCCCCGAACTTGTTCGTCGAGAAGACCTCCGCCTCGATCCGCTTGCACCAGGGGCACCAGTCCGAGCCTGTGAAGTCTAGGAGCAGGAGCTTGTGCTCCTTCTTGGCCTTGGCGAGGGCGGCCGGATAGTCCTCGGTCCAGTCGGCCGCGCGTGCCGCCGCCGCGACGAGGAGGCCGGCGACGCAGACCGCGATGATGCGATGAATGATTCTCATGGTTGTATTGGTTGGAGCGCCTGGGGGCGGGTATATTCCCCTCGCGCCCTAGATCAGAACAGCGCGTTCGCGACGATGCCGACCGCCGTGATCGGCCCCGAGTCGTTCAGCCCGTCGAGCGTGCGGTCGACCTTCTTGATCGTAACCTGCGCGCTGTCGTACAGGCCGTCGTCGTTGATCAGCTTGCCGAGCGTGCCCTCGCCCTTCGCGAGCTTGTCGGAGACGCTGCGCAGGTCTGCGATGGAGGCCTTGATGTCTGCGGCGGCCTTCGGATCGTAGACAAGCGTGCCGAGCGCCCCCTGGCCGGACTTCACCTGGTCCATGACCGACTGCGCATTCGCGACAAACTCCTTCGCCTGGGTGGCGGTCGCCTTTATCTCGTCGACGGTCGCCAGGAGCTCGTCGTGCAGCTTGGGATCGTTGACAAGCTTACCCAGGGTGCCGTCGCCGCGGTTTATCTTGTCGGTGATTTCCTGGAGGTTGGTCATCGTCGCGTTCAGCCTCGCCGTGTTGTCGGCCAAGATCTTTTCGAGCTTCTGGATTATTCCGCCGCCGGTCTTCGGGTCGCCGTTTATCGCCGCGCTGAACGTGCCCAGCGATTCCTGGAGCTGCTTGCCGAGCCCGCCGATGTCCGACATGAGCGTGTTCAGGTCGGGCGTCGTTAGCGTCTTTATCTCGGCGCCGTCGGCGAGCGCGGGCGCACCGGGCGTTCCCATGTCGATCGCGACATAGTTCCCGCCGATCAGCCCGGACATCGCAATGGTCGCGGTTGCATCCCCCGCGATCGGCACCTTGGGGTCGATCTCGAGGACGGCCTCGGCGTGGCGGCCGGCCAGCCGCGTCTTCTGCACCGAACCGACCCTAACGCCGGCCAGCCGGACCTCGTCGCCGGTTTTCAGCTGCCTCAGGTCGTCGAATCCGGCGATGAGCGTGTGGCTGCGCGGCTCGAAGATCTTGCCGTCGCTGAGCGTCTCGAACGTCACCCATACGAGGGCGATCCCGAGGAGGAAAAATAGCCCGACGCGGGCGGTCTGTTGTGTTGAGTTCATGGGTTTTCCGGTGTTTCGAGCTGCTTAAATCGGGGATGCTCAATGTCGATCTTGGGGTTCAGAAAGTCGACGATCCGCGGTTCCTGGGATTTCCTGAGTTCGCCCGGGGTCCCGAGCGAGATCAGCTTCCCCGCCATTAGGATTCCCACGCGGTTGGAGATCGTGAGGGCCAGGTCGCGGTCGTGTGTGACGACGATGCTTGTCACGCTGTACTCGTTCTTGAGGGTCGCGATGATCTCGCTTATCGTCGCGCCCATCACGGGGTCGAGTTCGCTCGTGGGCTCGTCGTAGAGGAGGAGCTGCGGTTCCATGACGAGCGCGCGCGCGATGGAGACGCGTTTCTTCATCCCGCCGGACAGCTCGGACGGGAATTGATTGGCGGATTTTTCCACGGAAAGGATCTTGAGCGCATGCATGACCCTTTCGCTTATGGCCATCTCATTGCCGGAGCGGTGCTCGCGCGGGTAGAGCGCGAGGTTGTCGTACACGCTGAGCGAATTGAATAGGGCTCCCTCCTGGAAGACGAGCGCCAGGCGCACGCGGTCCCGGGTCTCCTCCAGCGTGGGGTCCAGGCCGTCGACAGCCACCGTTCCCGAGGTCGGGGCCTCCAGGCCGGCGATGTGGCGAAGGAGCACGCTCTTGCCCGAGCCGCTCGGCCCCATGATGACGAATATCTCGCCCGGCTTGACGTCAAAGCTGATGTTCCTCAGGACGGCGAGGTCGCCGAATTTCTTCGACAGGCCATCGACCCTGACGCTCACCGCATCGGCCTCGACGCCGGTGAAGGGATTTCGGGTCTTGCTGCAGTTGGCTTCCGTAGTTTCGGCGCTCATGGGGCGGTTACATCAGAAGCTTCGTCACGAAATAATCGAGGATAAGGATGAGGATCAGGGAGGTGACGACCGCCCGGGTGACGGCTGCGCCGATTTCGCGCGGGCCCCCGCGCGTGTTGAGCCCGATGTTGCAGCACACGAGGACGACCACGAACCCGAACACCTCCGCCTTCGCCATTCCGTTCATGACGTCCTTGAACTTCGTGTAGTGCCGCAGCGCCGCGAAATACGACTCTGAGCTGATCCCGACGGAGCTCACGTACCTTGCGACGACCGACCCGCCGAACCAGCCGACGATGTTGGCGAAGACGATCAGGACCGGCATCATCACGAGCACCGCGGCCAGCCGCGGCAGGACAAGGATCTTTGCCGGCGGGATGTTCATCGTCGTGAGGGCGTCGACCTCATGATACACCTTCATCGACGCGAGCTCGGCCGTGATCGCCGAGCCCACCCGTCCGGCAAGCAGGACCGAGGTCATCATGGGGCCGAGTTCGCGCGCCATCGAAAGCCCGACCAGGCTGCCTATGAACTCCTTGGCGCCGAATCCCTCCATCGAATAGCCAGCCTCGAGCGCGAGCACGGTTCCGATGAAGAAGCTCAGGATCGTGACGATCGGAAGCGTCGTGTAGCCGATCAAGTAGCACTGCTCGACAAAGCGCGCCCACTGGCGCGGGAGCGAGCCCGCGTATGAGCCGGCCCGAAGCAGGAGCATCACCATGCTCCCGGCACCTTCAAGGACGGCGTTGATTTGTTTCATTTCAGCGGCTTGCCTGCTTATCCTTGTTCAATTTCGCCCCAAAATCGAATCCTAAGACGCTCCATCTCGGGCCCGAGGGCAGCCTGCGCATACCTAGAATCGGCCCAAGGTGGAATTCGACGAGGGCTTCGCTGGCATTGCGCCGCCAGCTGACGGCGTCCCAGAGCAGCGAGTTCCGCGTTTCGCCCGTGGGGCGGCGGTCGTAGCGGTAGATCGAGAACAGCGGCGCCCAGGTCGCCCTCATGTCGGGGTTGTCGGGGAAGAAGACCTCGATCGGACTGGGGACCTGGACCTGCCGGCTGCCGGCCCCGTTGTCCCAGATGCTGACCAGCGGCCAGACGTGGCGCTTGTAGGCGGGCGCCAGCGACGGCCGCGGCACGCTGGTCTGGTCGAGGGACCAGTAGGCGAAGTAGAAGAACTGCGTCTTTGACTGGCTGATGTCCCCGTCGACCCAGGTCGTCCGGTGCCAGAAGGGCCAGCCTATCCAGGTCGAATCGGAGCCCTTAAAGCTGGAATGGGTGAAGAAGGGGCCCCAGCGTTCCACGTTCTTGTCGGTGCCCTTCCCCTGGACGAGGAAGGGCCAGAGGTAGCGTCGCTCGCTGTAGCGGCTGGGCGACGTGCGCTCGGTGTATCCGAAGAAAGGCCAGAAGTAGTTCTCGCTGGCCACCTCCGAACTCGCATAGCGCGTGTAGAACGGCAGGAAACCCACCTCCGTGCCGGGGACGCTATCGACGGGTGAGGCGGGAAGGGGAACGAGCGTGTTGTCCCAGATGAGCGGCCAGAGGCAATAGAAGTGCCGCGCCTTGCCCGGCCCCTTCGTGACGCCGAGGAGCGGCCAGAGCGAGAATCCGCTTTCCGCTCCCCGGATCACCTTGACCACCGGCCAGGGGGTGTACGTCGCGCGCGTGCCCCTCCTCAGGCTTTCGGCGTAGAGGGGAAACAGCACCCACGAAAGCCGATCGTAGCCCAGCCGGTACCTCATTGTCCCGTAAACCGGGAAAAGCGCGTGGTACGTGTCGGATGTTTCCCCCGTCTCGTGCGAGAAATAGAAGGGCCAGATGTCAAGATGCCGGTCGGTCGGGCCGCCGGCCCTCGTGACGCTGTCCAGGATCCCCTCATGGTTGACGATATGGAAAATCGACCATGTGTAGGCATCGGGGTAGCGCCTGTAGAAGAAAAGAGGGTAGAGGATGTCGGTTTTCGCGCTGCCGCCGCCCTCCTGCTCGACGTAGAGCGGGCGCAAGCCGTATGAATGCCCGGCATCAGGCCCCGGGGCCGGTCCCGAGAAAAGCAGGGGGCCGAGGGACGACCAGGACTCTGTGTGCCCGGACGGATCCTCGCGTAGCACGAATGCCGGCCAGGCATTCACGTCGTCCGCATCCGCACGGAATACAGCAGCTGCTGCTGCAAGGCCGAGGAAAGTGGTGAGCCTGGCGAGTGTCATGGTCGCGCGGACTTCAATTCAGAAAAATCCAAGCCAGTCTACGCAATTGTGTAAGATCGGCAACCATTTCCAGTTGAGTAGATTTAAGTTGGACGCCTCGGACTGGTTCCTGTTCCGTGAACTTGGCCCTTTTGCCGGTGCCGAATTCCGCCGGGATTCCCCCCGAATCCGGCCTGTTCGCCGCGGGTCAGACGGCGACGCTTGCGCCGATAGGCGGCGCGCCAAAGTCGTCGGCTTTCAGGCCCGCCAGCTCGCGGGCGGCCTCCAGGGCGCGGACCGGCTCGCCGTAGCCCTCGTCGGTCAGGTGGAAGGTGCCCCAGTGTATCGCGATGCTCCTTCGCGCGCCGACGTCCCTGTGCGCCCGGACGGCCTCGGACGGGTTCATGTGCGCCGCGCGCATGAACCAGCGCGGCTCGTAGGCGCCGATCGGGAGCAGCGCGAGGTCCGGGGCGCCGCAGCGCCTCCCTATCTCGACGAAGAGCCTTTCGCGGTAGCCCGAGTCCCCCGCGAAATAGACGAGGCGTCCGCCCGCCCTGAGCATGAAGCCGCCCCAGAGACTTCGGTTCGCGCCGAAGGGCCGCCTGCGGCTCCAGTGCAGCGCCGGGACGAGCGTGGCCTCTAGGCCGGGGGCGCATTCGTGGGTCTGCCACCAGTCAAGCTCAACGATGCGGCGCAGGCCCGAGCCGGCGAGGAGCGGGCGGTGCCCCAGCGGCGCGATGACCAGGGGGTCGTCGCGCCGCGCCAGCCTCCGCAGGGTCGGGAGGTCGCAGTGGTCGAAATGGTCGTGGGACAGGAGCACCGCATCCACCCTGGGAATGGCGGCGAAATCGACGCCGGGCGGCGCGACGCGGCGCGGCCCGGCCCAGGATACGGGGGCTGCCCGATCGGAGAAGATGGGGTCGGTCAGGATCGTCGCGGACGCGCTCCGCAGGACGACGGTCGACTGCCCCACCCAGGTCGCTGCGACCCCCGCGCAGGCGGGTGCGGGCGGGAGGGGCCGGGGGGCGACCTCGACCCGCTCCGGCCACGGTTCGGCCCGGCTCGTCAGCTTCCACCTGATGAGGTCCAGCACGCCGCGGTCGGATTCCTCGCCCGGATTGAAGAAGGTTTTCCCGTTGAAGTGATCGGAGGGCGGCAATGTCATGTGGGTGCTTTTGTGATCGAAACCCCGACGATGTCGACAGGATGTCCGCCGCAGGCCCGCGGCGCTGAAAGGGGGCCGTGCGCATAAGCGGCGGGCTTGCCCGGGGGATCGAGCTCTCGGTGCCGAAGGGCAGCGCCGTGCGTCCCGCGACCGACGGGATGCGCCAGGCCGTGTTCTCGAGCCTGGGAGGCCGGGTCGTCGGCGCGCGGTTCGCGGACCTGTTCGCGGGAAGCGGGGCCTACGGCCTCGAGGCCTTCAGCCGGGGCGCGTCGGGCGGGACGTTCGTCGAGCGCAGCCCCAGGGCCTCGGCCTGCCTCAGGAGAAATATCGCCGCCGTCTGCCGCAGCCTCCGGAAGGGGGGGGAGGAGCTGGTTGCTGTGGAGGCCGACGCGCTTTCGCTGCCCACGGGGACCGGCTCCGCCCCCGACCTCATCTTCGTGGACCCCCCCTACGAGATGATCGGGGAGGTCGCGCCAGCGCTCTTCGGGAAGCTGGCGGCGGCGCTCGCGCCGGACTGGAAGGGGCTCGTCGTCTTTGAGATCCCCGGGGAGGAAACGCTCGAGCCACGGGGCTGGGCGTGCGTCAGGCGCCTCGGGCGCGGCGCGCGGCAGCCGAGCGCGGCGTTTTTCGCTCGCGCGGCGTGAGTCAGGCACCCGCCTTGATTATGGCGACCGCGGCCACCACGGCCGTCTCGGTCCTGAGTACCCGCGGGCCCAGATGCGCGAGCTCGAACCCGGCTTCCCGGAGGATGGCGCGCTCGTCGGCCGACCACCCGCGCTCCGGGCCGAATGCCAACGCCACGGGAGGCGCCCCCGGCACCGGCCGCAGGCGCCGGGCGGCCTCGTAGTTGTCCAGCCCGATCCGGGGGCAGCCCGCGGGGAGCGCCGCGATCGAGGCCGCCAGGCCCGCGTCGTGGCGGACGTCCGGCAGCCGGGTGTCGAACGCCTGGGCCGCGCCGTCCAGCAGGTGCCGGCGCCATTCGGGGGTGCTCCAGAGCGTGCTGGCCGCGTAGCCTGACTCGCCCTTCTCGGACCGGAAGAACCGGAGCGAGGCGACGCCGAGGGACGCCGCCTCGTTGAGGATCTTGCGGGCGGTCTGGGGCCGCGGGAGCGCGATAAGGAGGTGGATAGGATCGGGTGGCGGCGGCTCCGCGGCGGGCTCGAACCTTATTACGAGGGCTTCGGGGCCGATGGCCGCGACCGTTCCCTTGCCCCGCGGGCCGTTCACGATTCCGGCGTCGAACAGGTCGCCCTTCCGCCTCTTCAGGACCCGCAGCAGGTGGATCGCGCGGGGGTCCGTGAGCGCGAGGGGGGACCCGACCTCGCCGGCTTCAAAGAGGATGAGGTTCAATGTCTGCCGGGCCCCGCCTCCGCGCCGCCGGTCACGAGAGGATGGCTTCGATCGACCTCAGCTCGTCCGCGCTGATTGCGAGGTTCCTTAGTGCGCCGACGTTCTCGTCGATCTGGGAGGTCCTGCTTGCGCCTATGAGCGCCGAGGTGATCGCGGGCTGGCGCAGCACCCATGCGAGCGCAAGCTGGGCGAGCGACTGGCCGCGGGCCTTTGCCACGGCGTCCAGCCTGCGAAGCCGCGCCCGCTTGTCCTCCGTGATCTGCTCCGGCCTGAGGAAGCGGGGGTCGTGCCCGGCGCGGGAGTCGGCGGGAATCCCGGCCAGGTACCGGCTGGTGAGCAGGCCCTGGGCGAGCGGGCAGAATGCGATGCCCCCGATCCCCTCCCGGGCGAGCGTGTCGAGGAGCCCCCGCTCGGGCGCCCGTTCCAGCATGTTGTACTTCGGCTGGTGGATGAGGCACGGGGCCCCCATCTCCCGCAGGAGCCTGGATGCGCGGTCGGTCTGCGCGGGATCGTAGTTCGAAAGCCCCGTGTAGAGCGCCTTGCCGGACCGGACCGCGTGCGCGAGCGCCCCCATGGTCTCCTCGGGGGGCGTCTCCGGGTCGGGCCTGTGGCTGTAGAAGATGTCGACGTAGTCGAGCCCGAGCCGCCCCAGGCTCTGGTCCAGGCTCGCAAGGAGGTATTTGCGCGAGCCCCACTCCCCGTAGGGCCCCTCCCACATGTCGTAGCCCGCCTTGGTCGAAACGATCAGCTCGTCGCGGTGCGCCGCCAGGTCCTCGCGGACAATCCTGCCGAATGTCGTCTCGGCCGACCCGGGGGGCGGCCCGTAGTTGTTCGCGATGTCGAAATGGGTGATGCCCTGGTCGAAGGCCCTGAGGACCAGCGCCCGGCTGTTCTCATAGCTGTCCACGCCGCCAAAGTTGTGCCAGAGCCCGAGCGAGAGCATCGGGAGCTTGAGGCCGCTCCGGCCGCAGCGCCGGTAGAGTGCGGGGTTCGAGTAGCGCGTGGGCGACGGGACGTGGCTCATGGGTGGATCGGACAGAGATGGTTCCGCTGCCCGGGGCCCGCAAACCCAATCTGGAGGAGCCGGGCCTCAACCGGGCGCACCCTGATGGCGTTCAAAGGGCGGGCACCGGGGGTGGCGGGCATTGGCGGCAGGGCAGGTTTGCCCGGGATTGCCGCCCGCGGCATCGCGAAGGCCCCCGAAGGAGGCTTGACGGTCTCTTCCGCCGTCGAAAACATCGCCGTCCGCCGAAGAGCGGTCGTAGTTTAGGGGTAAAACCCCTGCCTTCCAAGCAGGTGTCCCGAGTTCGATTCTCGGCGACCGCACCATTCAGATCAACAAGTTGGATGATCGGGATAGGATTCCTGCCTAATTCCTGTCGAATCCGGATCGTCTTTGGCACGGGATGCCCTATACCTTGCACATCAAGGCACGGCATCCGAAAGACGGCCTGAAAGCGCTGCACTTGCAATCGGAGGCTGGTCGAAGGGGGTCGGCAACAAGAGGCGGTTAGCCCCGCGGCAAAGAGCCGCAACCAGAAGATTGCGGCTCTCGCCGGTGGGAGGATGTGATGTCCAGCAAGCGCGGGATGATCTGGAACGCTGCCAGGCGCAATTGGCGGGGTTACTTATTGCTGGCGACAGCCCCTGATGGCGACGAATTGGCCTTCACAACCACACGGGCTATGGCTGCGGCATTCTCCGCATGAAGGTATGGCAGCGTGAAGTTGATCGTTTGACGCACTGACGTGCTGACCGCGACGCCGTCCTTCGTCGCAGGCGTGAACTTCCATTGCCTGATTGCAGCGAGGGTGGGCCGCTCGAATGCCTTTTCTGTGGAGCTGACGACGACGCCATCGACAACCTCACCCTTTGCGTTGACGGTGTATGATACCGTGACTTTGCCTTCGATTTCGTCATGCCGTAGGTCGAATGCATAGTTTGGTGCGGGCTGGGAAACCGGAGTGGGGCTTTGGTCGGCGGCGGACATTGAGACTGAAGCGGTCAGGCTGAGTGCCGCGGCTCGGGCCGGTATCTGCAAGCCGTGCTCCGGCGGCAACGCTACCAGCGCCACAGCCTTTCCCGGGTCATGGACGCCCGCCACAAGCTGACAACCGAACTGGCCAAGAACCACGGCCTGATCGCGTTCGAGGCCCTGGCACTCAAGCCCATGACCCGCTCAGCCCGGGGCACGGTCGAAGTCCCGGGAAGGAATGTCCGCCAAAAGGCCGGGCTCAACCGCCTCCTCCTGGAGCAGGGCATTGGGGAGACCCGGTGCCAGCTCCGGTATAAGGCGCTCTGGAATGGCGGCAGGACCGTCGAAGTCGAGCCGGCCTTTAGCTCCCAGCGCTGCTCCTGCTGCGACCACGTCTCGCCGGATAACCGGCCGAGCCGCGAGCGGTTTGCCTGCATCGCCTGCGGCCATGCGGAGCACGCGGACATCAATGCCGCCCGCAATCACCTGCGGGCCGGACTCGAGATCATTCAGCGCGGCGGGACCGCCGTGCCTATTCGCGGAGGCCCGCCCAAGCGCGGCCGTCGAAGCGAGTACCTGCCCGGACGGCGCACGGGATCCCTCGTGCTCCCGGACCTGGGAATCCCGGCCAAAATCGCGCAAGCGATTTAGACCGGGAGGATGTCAAATCCGCTGTAGGCTACTTCGTATCGCGGCGAAGATGTTTCAAGAAGTCCTGTTCGAACAGATGGTAGATTAGACTGCGTTCCTCGGCGAAAACGCATTCGATAACCTTACCAGGCAAGTACCGGTATAAGACGCGATAACCGCCGACGCGTAGCCGGTGGTAGCCGGTGAGTTTCTCTCGAAGTGGCAGGCAATCGCCTCGTTCTGCTTCGAGACCACGCAGAGCGAGCCTGATTCTTCTCCGGGATTCCGGCGCCAGAGTATCGATAAAGCGCTTCACCTGCTCCCGCACCTGGACCTTGTATTTCATTCGCCAAGTTCGTCGAGAGGGTAGACGAGGCCCCGTCCGGCTTCAGCGTCGGCAATTGCCTTCTGCGCTGCTGGATTGCCAAGGATTTCGGTGGTTTCAATCAAGGCTGCGAGGTCTTCCGCTCCCATTACATAGGCCACAGTTTTTTGATGCCGGGTGATGGTAGCCATGCCGCCACTCTCGGCCGCGCGCACAAGGCTCGGGAATTGGCTCTGCGCCTCTTTTATGCTGTACGTACTTTTCATGGATTTAAGCCTTACATTACGATGGTCATTGTCAAGGAGCTAGGGGAAAATTCCCGTCCGATTCCTGCCAACATTGATGCCGCTTTGTGCAACAATATGCCACTTCCTGCCACTTGAGCTAAGGTGGGACATCGATCGCAGTGGCGGATTTTGGTGCCCACCAAAGCGCTTGTGAAAACCGGGGGCGCCGAATCCGATTCTCGGCGGCGACCCGCTGGCGGCCCGACCGTATGTGGACCGGGCAGTCGCCGCACTGCCTCGCGACGGGCTGACGCGCTACGCCGAGCTCGCCTCGTACTGGCTTGGCTATCAGTTCGAGGGCACGGAACGGAGCGCCATGGCGTGGCTCAGGGACGATCCGCATGCCAGCTTCCCGAAGTGGATCCTCGCCCAGATGTATCTCGGGCTGCGCGATCCCGCTGATAGTGAAAAATGGGCGAATGAGGCGGCGCCGGACGACGGCATCACCGGGCTGCGGGCGCGGATCACGGTCTTCGAGGTGAACTACTATCTGAAGGCTGACCTGAAGGCCGCACGGGCGGCTCTGGAACGGATCCCGGCGGGCGCCCGATCAACAAGCCAGCGTGCGTTGTTCGCGCTTTGGCTTGTGGCAATGGCGGAGGGGAATTTCGACCAAGCCTTGCAGGAGCTGGAAAGGGCGCCCGAGGCTGTGTTTTCGGACCGCATCTATCACGGGCCAAAGGCGCTGCTTGCCGGCCTGACCCACCAGGCGGCTGGGCGGTCCGAGGTGGCACTTTCGCAGTTCAGCGAGGCCGAGAAGCTGCTGAAGGCGGCGTTGGAAGATGATGCCGAGAACGAGGAGCTGCACGCCGTTCTGGCTTACCCGCTAGCCTGCTCCGGTCGCTCGGCCGAGGCCCGGGGAGAGCTTGCGTGGTTGGAACCGTTGATGCGCGGTCGGGCGCCGAGCATCTACGGAGACCCGATTGTCCTCTTGATGGCGCACACTCATGGCATACTTGGCTACGGCGAAGAGATGGTGGTGTGGCTCAGGAAGGTGCTGGATGTTCCGGCCGTGCCGGCGTTCGTACCCGCGCCGCTAAGGATTTATCCAGGGTTCAAGAAGTTGATCGGGTTGCCCCAGATGCAGGCGTTGTTGGCCGAATTCAGCCGATTGGATCAATACGGGTCCGGGAAGGCCGCGGCCCCGATGCCGAAGTCTTTTGGCCCTCGTTGAGCTTTGGGCGGCCGCCAGGCTGCCGCTAGCCTCTCGGCTGGCACGGCCCCTGCTTGGGTGGTTGAATCATGACCACCACCGAGGATGCAATCGACCAGGAGCTCGAGCGGACGCATGCGCGCCTCCTTCTAGACTTGGTAAGCGGCGGAAGCCGGCAGGGCGTCTACATCCTAACCCCACCGCCCGCGGACGACCCGGAGTGACACGCGAGTCGGAGGCTTGAGGCAGCTGCGCGTGTGGGACGGGCGACCTCCGGTTTAAAAGGTTCCTGTCAGCTCTGGTGCCGCTTGGTACGCGTTCCCGCCAGGTTCTGCAACCTCGGCGCAAAGGGGGCACCTTGCTCAACATGGGGATCGAGCGGGCCCGCCGCGACGGGAACCTGCGCGAACTGGGGACACTCCTGTGCACATTTGCGCGATTGCACTGGACCGCCCCCGTGAAGGACGGCGCGACGCGCGAGGCCCGGTTCGCCGCGGCCCGCTGCGCGCTCGAGGAGGCCCTCCATCTCGAACACTCCAGGGATTGGGACTTTGTCCAGGCCGCCCACGAGGAATTGTGCGCCCTGCTTCGGGAGGAGGGCGGCTGGAAGGAGGCCTTGGAGCACCTTGAGGAGGCGCATCGGATCGCGCTCAGGCTTGGCGCAGCCTCCGCGGACGAACGCCTCGCACTCCAGCGGAGCGAGAGCGAAACCGCGGACCAGCGGGCGCGGGCGGATGCCGAGGCAGCCCGATCCGCAGCGGGCAAACCCCGCCTCCAAGCACTGCTGGACCGGATTGAAGCCGGCCCGCGGTTCTCGCCAAAAGCGCCGCAGAAACCGGCGACCAACCCTGCGCCAGGGGGCCCCCGGTGCCGAGGAGTCCGGCGCCCGCACCGAATCTCCCGGGATGCGGTGGCTACGCAGCCGGCGTTTTCAGCCCCTGGTGACGAGCCCAAATCCCATCCCAATAAGGATTTGCTTGACGGTTTATTGACACGGAGGGGGCGCAAATGGGGTTGCGGGTTAGCTTTCGGTGTGTTCTAACCCTGCCATGGCAATCTTCTCCTCCGCCTCCACTGCGGCTGCGGCGCTCCGTCAGGATGGAGCGAAGAAGGGCGCTGCCGGCGTGCGCGCCGCGCAGGCGCTTGCCAAGCAGAAGAGCCTCGAGAAAAAGGCGAAGCGCTACAAGCTGCCCCTGGGCGAGCTGACCATGTTCACCCAGCAGCTCTCGTCGCTGCTCATCGCCGGCCTTCCCCTCGTGCAATGCCTGGAGGCGCTGCAGGACCAGACCGAGGACGCCGTGTTCCGGATCGTCATCCGAGACGTCCGGCTCGACATCTCCCAGGGCAACTCCTTCTCCTCGGCGGTCAAGAAGTTCCCCAGGGCGTTCAACTCGCTCTTCACCTCGATGGTCGAGGCCGGTGAGGCGAGCGGCGGGCTCGCCGAGATCCTGGGAAAGGTCGCGGGCTACTTCGAGGCGACGGTCAAGCTGACGAAGAAGGTGAAGTCGGCCATGGCCTACCCGATAGGCGTCATCTCCCTCGCCGTCGTGCTCGTGAACGTGCTCCTGATCTTCGTCATCCCGGTGTTCGCGGCCATGTTCGCGGACTTCGGCGCCAAGCTGCCCATGCCGACGCAGCTCCTGATCGACGTCAGCCATTTCATGGGCCATTACTTCCTCGTCATCGCCGCCGCCTGCGTCGGCATCTGGTATGGGATGAGGAAGCTCCTCGCCACGCCGCGGGGCAGGCGCGTGAAGGACCAGTTCCTCGTCAGGGCGCCGATATTCGGCAACCTGGTCCACAAGATAGCGCTGTCGCGGTTCAGCCGGACGTACGCGACCCTCATCCGTTCCGGCGTGCCCATCCTGAGGACGCTCGAGATCGTGTCCACGGCGAGCAACAAGGTGCAGATCGAGGACGCCTGCCAGGAGATCGCCAAGCACGTCAGCCAGGGCGGCCAGGTCTCGGAGATCCTGGCGTCGAACGAGTTCTTCCCGCCGATGATGAAGCACATGGTCAAGGCGGGCGAGGCTACCGGCAACGTCGACGGGATGATGAACAAGATCGCGGACTTCTACGATGTCGAGTGCGACGCGACCGTGAGCGCCCTCACCTCGCTGATCGAGCCGCTGCTCATCGTCATCCTCGGCATCATCGTCGGCAGCATCGTCATGGCGATGTTCCTTCCGATCTTCCAGCTGGGCGCTGTGGCTGGCGGCATGGGCTGATGCCCCCCGGGCCGCTCGCGAACCGGGGCGAGCCTGCCGGCGGGCGGTTTAGCCTCTCGCCCGGCGGGGGGTGTTATTGACTCGCCCGGGCCCAGGCGGGACGCTCCACCTTCCCAAATCTCAAACATGCCATCCGTCCTCATCGTCGACGACCTGATCTCGATCCACGAGATGCTGGAGGCGGTCATTCAGCCCACGGGCTTCTCGACGGCGTTTGCCACGGACGGCGAGAAGGCGCTGGCGCGCTACAAGGGCGAGAAGTTCGACATGGTCCTCGCGGACATCGACATGAAGCCGATGGACGGGATCACGCTCCTGAAGCAGCTCAAGGCGTACGACCCCAGCTCCGTCACGATCATCATGACGGCGTATGCGAGCACCGACAGCGCGGTCCAGGCGCTCAAGTTCGGGGCCTTCGACTACCTCCAGAAGCCGTTCCGGGTGGATGAGCTGATCGGGACCCTGAGGCGCGGGCTCGAGTTCCGCGAGATCCAGGCGCAGCGCGTCCTCATCAGCACCGGCGCGGGTCTGCGTCCCGACGACATCGACGGCCGGCTGATCGGGAAGAGCCCCCAGGTCAAGAAGCTGATCCAGAAGGTGAAGAAGCTGGCCGCGGTGCGCACCCCAGTCCTCCTGGTGGGCGAGAACGGGACCGGCAAGACCCTCGTCGCGGAGATCCTCCACGCGGTGACGGGCGCGGGCCAGGCACAGTTTGTCCGGATCGACTGCTCGCTCAGCTCGGAGCAGAACTTCCACGAAGGGCTCCTCGGCCAGAACGGCGAGGGCGGGCCCTGGATCCGCGACGCCAAGGGCGGGACGCTCTACCTGCAGCACGTGCAGTGCCTCGCGCCGCCCGTGCAGAAGGAGCTGGTGAGCGTCCTGAGGAACACCGCGCACGGCTTCCGGCTCCTCTGCACGACGACCGAGGACCTGGAGAAGATGGTCGACGAGGGCCGCTTCAACGAGGAGCTCTTCTACCGGGTCGCGTCGCTTCCGCTGCAGATGCCGGCGCTGCGCGACCGCAAGGAGGACATTCTCCTCCTGGTGAAGCACATCGCGGCGCTCGCGACCAACCCGCTCGTCGACCCGAACCTGATCGAGTTCACGGGCGACGCGATGGCGGTCCTGACCGCCTACCACTGGCCGGGCAACCTGGCCGAGCTTTCCCAGCTCGTCTCCAAGCTCGCCTCGACCACCGAGACGCGGGTCATCACCTCCCAGCAGCTTCCCCTGCGGCTGCGCGACCTGAAGCACTGGCCGAAGCTGGCCGATTTCCTCGAGGGCCAGGAGAAGCAGTACCTCGACCGGGTGCTCCACGCGTGCCGCGGCGACAAGGCGACCGCGGCCGAGGTGCTCGGAATCGACGTCGGGAACCTCGAATAGCCCAATTTCCCTTGCGGCGGATTTGCGCGGCCGCAACGGTCGGAGGAGTCCACGCGCTCCGCCAATGCCCAAACGCACCGACCTCGAGTCCATCCTGATCATCGGCGCCGGCCCCATCGTGATCGGCCAGGCATGCGAGTTCGATTATTCGGGCACCCAGGCCTGCAAGGCTCTCAAGGAGGAGGGCTTCCGCGTGGTCCTCGTCAACTCCAACCCGGCGACGATCATGACGGACCCGGAATTCGCGGACGTCACCTACATAGAGCCGCTCAACGCCGACATCCTGGAAAAGATCATCGAGGCGGAGAGGCCCTCGGCGCTGCTGCCGACGCTGGGCGGGCAGACCGCCCTCAACCTGTCGATGGAGCTCCACAAGCTGGGCGTCCTCGCGAAATACGGGGTCGAGATGATCGGGGCCAAGCCCGAGGCGATCGCGAAGGGCGAGGACCGCGAGCTCTTCAAGCAGGCGATGGTGAGGATCGGCCTGGACGTCGCCAGGTCGAGGACGGTCCAGACGCTCGAGCAGGCGCGGGCGGCGGCCGAGGAGGTCGGGGCCTTCCCGCTGATCATCCGGCCGAGCTTCACCCTGGGCGGGCAGGGCGGCGGCATCGCCTACAACCGCGAGGAGTTCGAGCAGATCGTTGCGGCGGGGCTCGACATCTCCCCCGTCCACGAGGTGCTCGTCGAGGAGTGCCTCATCGGGTGGAAGGAGTTCGAGATGGAGGTCATGCGCGACCACAAGGACCAGTGCGTCGTGATCTGCTCGATCGAGAACTTCGACCCCATGGGCGTCCACACCGGCGACTCGATCACGGTCGCGCCCGCGATGACCCTGACGGACAAGGAGTACCAGTCGATGCGCGACGCCTCGTTCGCGGTCATTCGCGAGATCGGCGTCGAGACAGGCGGGTCGAACATCCAGTTCTCGGTCGATCCCCGGACGGGCAGGATGGTCGTGATCGAGATGAACCCGCGCGTGTCCCGCTCCTCCGCCCTCGCGTCCAAGGCGACGGGCTTCCCGATCGCGAAGATCGCCGCCAAGCTCGCCGTGGGGTATTCGCTCGACGAGCTGCGCAACGACATCACCCGCCTGACGCCCGCGAGCTTCGAGCCGACGATCGACTACGTGGTCACGAAGATCCCGCGCTTCACGTTCGAGAAGTTCCCGGACGCGGACCCTGCCCTCACCTCGTCGATGAAGTCGGTCGGTGAGGTGATGGCGATCGGGCGCACGTTCAAGGAGTCGTTCCAGAAGGCGATCCGCTCGCTCGAGATCGGCGCCAGGGGATTCGGCGGCGGCGGGAAGCTCGGGGGCGACGAGAGGCCCGATGACGCCACGATCAAGACCAAGCTCGGCACGCCGAACGCGGAGCGCATCTTCTACCTGAGGTACGCGCTCAGGGCGGGCTACGCCGTGGAGAGTATCTTCGAGCTTACAAAGATCGACCCGTGGTTCCTCCACCACCTTCGCGAGCTCAAGGAGATGGAGGATGTCCTCGGGAAACAGGCGCTCGGGGCGATCGACACCGGGCTCCTGCGGCGGGCGAAGCAGTTCGGGTTCTCCGACGCCCAGCTCGCGCACCTCCTGAAGAGCGACCTCGCCTCCGTGCGGGCCGAGCGCGTGAAGCGCGGGATCAAGACGACGTTCAGGCTCGTCGACACCTGCGCCGCGGAGTTCGAGGCGTTCACGCCGTACTACTATTCGAGTTACGGGGACGAGAGCGAGGTCATGCCCTCGGCGAAGCGCAAGATCATGATCCTCGGCGGCGGGCCGAACCGGATCGGCCAGGGGATCGAGTTCGACTACTGCTGCGTCCACGCGAGCTTCGCGCTGCGCGAGATGGGGTTCGAGACGGTCATGGTGAACTCGAACCCCGAGACGGTCTCGACCGACTACGACACGAGCGACCGGCTCTACTTCGAGCCGCTCACGCTGGAGGACGTCCTGGAGGTCTACTGGCAGGAGGGGTGCGAGGGCGCGATCGTGCAGTTCGGCGGGCAGACCCCGCTCAACCTTGCGTCCGCGCTCAAGGCGAACGGCGTGAACATCATCGGCACGTCGCCCGAGTCGATCGAGATCGCGGAGGACCGGAGGCTCTTCAGCGCCGTGCTCGACAAGCTGGGGCTGCGCCAGCCCGCGAACCGCACGGCGCTCGGCGAGGGCGAGGCGGCGGCGTGCGCGCGGGCGATAGGCTATCCCGTGCTGCTGCGGCCCTCCTTCGTCCTCGGCGGGCGCGGGATGTTCATCCTCTACAGCGAGGAGGAGCTGAAGGCCGTCGTCAGGCAGGTCTTCGAGGTGATGCCGGGCAAGCCGGTCCTGATCGACAAGTTCCTCGAGGACGCGATCGAGCTCGACGTCGACTGCCTATGCGACGGCGAGACCAGCGTCATCGCCGGGATGCTCGAGCACATCGAGTTCGCCGGCGTCCATTCGGGCGACGCGGCGATGGTGATGCCGCCGCACACGCTCGGCAAGAAGATGCTCGGCCAGGTCCGCGCCGCGACGCACGCCCTGGCGAAGGAGCTGCGCGTGCTTGGCCTGATGAACGTCCAGTTCGCGATCAAGGACGGCCAGATGTACGTGCTCGAGGTCAACCCCCGCGCCTCGCGCACGGTGCCGTTCGTCGCCAAGGCGATCGGCGTGCCGATCGCCAAGCTCGCCGCGAAGGTGATGGCCGGGATGAGGCTTTCGGAGCTCGGCTTCACCCGGGAGGTCACCCCGATGCACTGGTGCGTGAAGGAGGCGGTCTTCCCCTTCGTCCGCTTCCCCGGGGCGACGATCACGCTGGGGCCGGAGATGCGCTCGACGGGCGAGGTCATGGGGCTCGACGCCGACCTCGGGATCGCGTTCGCCAAGGCGCAGGCCGCCGCGAAGCCGGGGCTTCCCACGGGGGGCAACGTCTTCCTGAGCGTCAAGGATGCCGACAAGCCGCGCGCCGCGGAGATCGCGCGCGCGCTGTCCGAGATGGGGTTCACGATCCACTCGACGAGCGGGACCGCGAACATGCTGGCGGCCGGCGGGATCCCCGTGAAGCGCGTCCCGAAGATCAGCGAGGGCCGCCCGAACGCGGTCGACATGATCAAGAACGGCCAGATCCAGATGGTGATCAACACGCCCAGCGGGATGATACCAAGGCGCGACGAGAACCGGATCCGGGCCGCGGTCTACAGCCACAACGTGTGCATCATGACCACGATCGGGGCGGCGCGCGCGGCCGTGGACGGAATCCGCGCGCTCCGGACCAAACCCGTCGGCGTCCGCCCCCTCCAGAAATACCGGGGCAACGTCAGCCTGGCCTGAGGGGCCCGTTTCCGGGTTTACAGGGGCGCCGGGTTTCGCTTTTGTCAGCGTTTCACACAGGAAGAACCCACCGCCTATGCCCACGTTTCCCGCTCCTTCAGACCCCAAGGCCGCCGAGCCCCAGGTATCCTTCGAGGAAAACCTAAGGCAGGCCTGGCTGCGCTACGGCAACCTGATCTATGCCCTGTGCGCGCTCGTCGCGGTCGGGATCCTGAGCAAGGGGGGGTGGGATTATCTCGTTGCCCAGAAGGAACTTGGAATCCGGCATGACTTTGCCGAGTGCAAGACTCCCGAGGCGTTCAGGGCGTTTGCCACCAAACACCCGGGTCACCCCCTGGCGGCGGCGGCGGACCTGAGGGTTGCCGACGAGGCCTACGCCGCCGGGCGCTACGCGGATGCGACGGCCGCCTACGACAAGGCGGTCGCCGAACTGCCAGCCGGCGCCTTCCAGGCCCGCGCCAAGATCGGGCTTGCGATGGCGCAGGCGCAGTCGGGCCGGGCGACCGATGCGGAGACGGGCCTGCGCCAGCTCCTGGGCGACTCAAACCAGCTGAAGGCGGTCCGCTGCGAGGCCGGCTACCACCTGGCGGGGCTCGCCGTCGCGGCGGGGCGAGCGGGCGAAGTCCAGAGCCTTGCCGAGCAGCTGATGCAGATAGACCCCACCAGCCCCTTCGCCGAGCGAACGTTCGCGATGCGCGCCGAGATGCCGGAGCCCGCCGCAGCCCCCGCGAAGTCGGCGATCACGGTTCCCCTCAAGAACTGAGCGGGCCGGGACCCCCGGGGGCGCCGCCCCTAAGGCGTGCGCTGGCCCATGGCCGTGCCGAAGACAAACGTCTGGCTGACGGGCATCGCGGGCTCGTAGACGGAGTCCCCCGGCTGGGCCGCCTGGACGACGACCGCGCCCCCCTGCGAAGTCAGCATCTCGCCGTTCACGACCGCGGCGCCGGACACGACCTCGAAGCGCACGGGCAGCCCCGACGAGGCGCTCGCGCTGAGCGCGACTTGCTGGCCCGCGGCGAGGGCGGCCGATGCCGACTGGAAGGTGATGGACTGGCGGCGCTTGCCCACGGCCACGCGGGCCGGCGCGCTTGCCGCGCTGCCCGTGGCGTTGGACGCCACCACGTCGTAGGCGCCGGCGTCGGTTAGGGCCGCCGAGGCGATCATGAGCGTGCGGCCCGTGGCGCCCGTGATCGGCACGCCGTTCCTGCGCCACTGGAACCCGGGAGGGGGCTCGCCCGAGGCCTCGACGGCGAGAACCACGGCTTCGCCGATCGCCACGTCCGTTCCGGCTGGCCCGGAGAGGATCGCCGGCGCGAAGGGCCTCGCGAGCACCGTGAAGGCACGCTCGGCGCCGCGCGCGGGCAGGAACGCGGCGTCGCCCCCCTGGGACGCCCGGACGATGACGAGCCCGGGCGCGCCCGTGAGCTTGAGCTTCCTCCCCTCGAGGGCTGCCGGGCCCGCCACGACCTCGAACGAGAGCGGGAGGCCGGAGGTCGCCCTGGCCGCGATGTCGAACGGCGCGTCGTCGACCGTGCGCGCGGCAATCTCGTCGAAGATGATCTCCTGCTTGCGCCGCCCGTCCTGCGCGGCGGCGTCGGCCGCAAATGCGGCCAGGGCGGCGAGGGCGGCCAGGGCCGCGATCCGGGCGCGGAGGCGGGGGTTGGAGCGCATCGGTCAGGTGTTCACGTGCACGACCTTCGCGGGGGGGAACCCGTTGAAGTAGGTCGAGGACGCATGGCTGTAGGCGCCGATGTTCACGCTGTAGACCAGGTCGTCGCGCTCGAGCTCGGGCAGGTTCTCGGCCATCGAGATGACGTCGAGGGCGTCGCACGTCGGGCCGTACACCGCGCTGATCCTCTCGGGGCCCTTCCTGAAGGCCCTGACCGGGTACTTGCAGTGGTCGAAGATCACGCCGGAATACGTGTGGTACACGCCGTCGTTGATGTAGTAGCTGGGCTTGCCGTCGCGCACGGCCTTGCCGATCACCTTGGACACGCAGGCGCAGGCCGTGGCCACGAGGAACCGGCCGGGCTCCGCCAGGATCTGGATCTCCTTGGGGAAGAGGCGCCCGAGCTCGCGGCCTATGGTCCTGGCCAGCTCGCGGAAGGGCTTCACCGTGTCGTCGTAGGGGGCGGGGAACCCGCCGCCGATGTCCAGGAGGTTCATCTTGCGGTACCCGCGGTCGCTGGCCTCCCTGAAGAGGTTCGCGCACAGCGCCAGCGCCTGGACGTAGTTCTCGAAGTTGGTTGTCTGGCTGCCCACGTGGAAGCTGAGGCCCTCGCAGGTGAGGCCCAGCCTCTCCGCCAGCAGGATCAGGTCCACCGCCTCGCCGGGGGCGGCGCCGAATTTCGAGGAGAGCTCGACCATCGCCCCGGTGTTCGGGACCTTGAGGCGGAGCACCACGCCGGCCTGGGGGGCGTGCGCCCTGATCTTGTGCAGCTCCTCGGCGTTGTCGAAGGTGACCAGAGGCTTGTACTGGTTGAGCTCCTCCAGGGTCTCCTCGGGCTTGTTGGGGTTCGCGTAGATGATCTTGTCCCAGATCCAGTCCTGCCGCTCCCTCGGAGGCGTGGCCCTGACATTGTCGTAGACGATGTTGAACTCGGGCATCGAGGCCACGTCGAAGCTCGCGCCCTCCCGGTAGAGGGTGCGCACGATCTCGGGCAGCGGGTTGGCCTTCACCGCGTAGTACGCCTGGACGCGCGGGAGGTACTTCCTGAATTCGCGGTAGTTCCTGCGCAGCGCGTCGTGGTCGACGACGAACAGGGGCGTCCCGTGCTCGCGGCCGAGCCTCTTCAGTTGCGCCTTTGTGATCATGGGTGCGGCTCAGATTCGGCCGAAAAGCCGGACAAAGGCAAGAGGCCCTGCAATCGGGGCCCGCGGATCAGTCGCCGTCCTTGATGAGGAAGTTCTTGAACTGCCACGGGTCCTTCAGGTCGAAGTCCGGCTTGTTGAAGCCGCTGAACGCGTTCCTGTAGTCGCGCAGCGGCGTCCAGTCCGAGCGGGTCGAGATCCAGTTGCCGAGGTAGGGCTTCGAGACGGCGAGGATGTACTCGTGCGGGAGTTCGTCCGGCACCCTGACCCCCTCCTCGGGGTTCGCGATCATCCACATCGCCGCGGCCACGACCGATATAGCCACCTGCATGGTCGTCGCGTTCTGGTGGGGGACCAGGCGGCGCGACTCGCCGATGGTCAGGTCGCTTCCCACCCACCAGGACTTGTAGGCGTGGCCCATGATGAGGGCGCCGAGGATGTCCGCGCCCCTGGTGATCTCGTCGTTCATGATGCGCAGCCTCGGCTGCAGCTCGTAGCTGCGGCCGCGCAGCTCGTTGAGCGAAACGATCGCCTCGTCGCAGGGGCAGTAGGCGTAGTGGACCGTGGGCCGGTAGGCGGCCTTTTTGCCGTCCCAGACCGTGAGCGAGTCCGATATCGTGAACGCCTCGCCGTGCCGGACCACCATGCCCTGGATGGTGTAGTCGGGGACCCACGAGCGCACCCAGGTGTTGATGCCCATGCGCGCGATGCAGATCTGGTTCCTCGGGCCGCTCTTGTGCCGGTGGGCGTGGGCGGGCAGCGCCTTCTCGTGGGTGCCCCAGCCCAGCTCGGCCGTGGTCGTCCCCTCCTCGCGGAACCCCTCGATGCTCCACGTGTTCACGAACTCGTCGATCTGCTTCGGCACGTCGGTGATCTGGGTGTCGCGCTCGCTGCAGTGGATGACCTTGACGCCCAGCTCCCTGGCGAGGTGGTTGAACCTGCGCGCGGCGACGAGCCCCGCCAGCGCCTCGGCCTTCCTGCCCTTGGCCTTGCCCTCGCCGATCATCGCGTTCGCGATGTCGATCAGGCCCTGCCTCGTGAAGTGCGAGATCAGGCCGGGGTTGGCGCCGTGCTCGACGACCGCGGTCGCGCCCTTGCGGTCCCACTTGGAGTGCATGCGGCGCACGTTCATGTGGCGCCAGTAGAGGGTGCGCTCCGTGGGGTGCTTCCTGCCGCCCGCATACGGGTCCCAGACCTCCACGGATGTATTTACGTAAAGGATACCGTGGTCGTGGCACCACTGAAGGATCACGCAGGCGTCGATGTTCCACGCCAGGTCGATCAGGAGGTCGCCGGCCGAGAGGTGCTTGCCCAGGAGCGAGGCGAGGTTCTCCTGCGTCACGCGCTCCCGTAGGTAGCGGACACCCTTCGCGGTCCATTCCCGCAGCTTCTCCTCCTTGCTCTCGAAATCGATCACGGTGACGTTGCCCGGGGGCACGTCGATCAGCTTGAAGAGGATGGGGAGCGTGCATTCGGCGACGGCGCCGTAGCCGACAAACAGGATCTTCTTGCGGAATTCGGTCATGGGTGTCGTGTGAGGCTTGGGCTGGGGGTGGAAAGCGGGCGGCGGGGACGGGCCTTAGTAAAGGCGGCGTTGCGCGGCGGATGCAAGAAAGAGCGGGATCCGCGCGGCCGGCGAGGCCGAGGTTTGCCAAGTCGTTGCAGTCAAGGCGGCCGCCGGGAGGCTCGGGGCCGGCGGGGCCGCGGCGCCCGGCGGGCCCGCAGAAGTGGTCGGGGCGACAGGATTCGAACCTGCGACCTCCTGGTCCCAAACCAGGCGCTCTACCAGGCTAAGCTACACCCCGAAAGGGTGAGGGCACGGCGGTTTTCAAGGGGTGTCAAGACGCGATGTCCCCAAGTGTGCAATGTGCTTGCGTACCATGGATATTCCGTGTCTCCTCACTTCCCTTAACTCTATATATATGGACACTATTTCTCGCGAAAATAACAGCATGCTCCCGATGGGCGGCGTCATCGTCGGTGCCGTTGCCCTTATCATCGGCGGCTACGCTGCCATCAGCCTTTCGAAGGTTAACCGCACCCTTGCCGCACAGGCGGACAAGGTCGCGAGGATCGACGACATCGCGACTCAGGTCGCCTCGGCCTCGCAGGCGAGCGACAAGGCGGCGAGAGACATCCAGTCCCTCCAGACCTCGACGCAGAGCGCCGTGACGCAGATCGCCAACGAGCTCGCGGCCATCCATGAGCAGACCAAGCACATGGAGGAGGCCCACACAGCCAGGGCGACCGCCAAGGGGCCCAAGGGGGAGCCCGCCATGGCCGGGCCAGGCGAGTACATCGTAAAGGCCGGCGACACCGGGGTTAAGATCGCTCACGGGAACGGCTGTTCGCTGGCCGACCTGGAGTCGGTCAACCCGGGCGTTTCCTGGTCCCACCTCAAGGTCGGCGAAAAGCTGAAGCTGCCCGAGAAGAAGTGACCCCCGGGGAGCCGTCCCGGTGGCTGCGCGGTGGCGAGCGGGTGCTCGCATCGACGCGGGTTCTCGAGCTCAGGAGCGTACGCTACCGGCATCCGGAAGGAGGCCCGGAGAGGGACTTTGTCGTCGCGCACGCACCGGACTGGGTGAACGTCGTGGCCGTCACGCCCGGGGGCCTGCTGGTCCTCGTGCGGCAGTTCCGGTTCGGCTCGGGCGGGCTCTCGCTCGAGATTCCCGGGGGCGTGATCGAGGCCGGCGAGGATCCCGTCGCCGCGGGCCTGCGCGAGCTGGCGGAGGAGACCGGGTACCGCGGCGGCTCCGCGCGGCTCCTCGGGAGCGTGCATCCCAATCCGGCGATCATGGACAACCGCTGCCACTTCGTGCTCGTCGAGGGCGCGGCGCCCGCCGGGCCCGTGAAATGGGACGACGACGAGGAGATCGAGGTGCTGACGGCCCCCGTCGCGGACGTGCTCGCGTGGGCGCGCTCCGGCGCGATCACCCACAGCCTCACGGTCGCGGCGCTCATGTTCTTCGAGGGAGCCCGGCGCGTTTGACTTGGCGCAGGCGCGAGGCAACCTTTGCTCCATCCCCTCCCGTGACCCCAATCCGAGCCCTGGCATGAACGCCTCCCTCTTCGCCAACAGCCTCTCGGCCCTCGGCGCCTCCGCGGCCGACGGGCTGCTGCCGGCGCGGCTCGAGGAGGAGATCCGCAGGATCTACTCGCGGAGCCCGATCTACGGGCGCCGCTTCCCGCTCCACAACGAGGCGTTGCAGTGGTCCTGCTACCGCGACATCCCTGCGCTGTCCAAGCGGGAGATCGTGGAGAGAGGGCACCAGTCGTTCTTCTCCGACTACCGCGAGGTGGAGCGGGGGCTGGCGGACCGCCGCTTCGAGTACGAGAACACGTCCGGCACGACCGCGGCCCCGATGACGGTCATCATGGAGGACGGCTGGTGGGCGGCGCAGACCCGCCGGGCCTACCGCGCCTCCCCGATCCTTCGCGAGTTCGCCGACCGGCCCTACCGCAAGTGCGTGCTGGCCCCGGTGGGCTGCTCAAGCAACCTCTGCCCGTACGAGGACCATCCGTTTCCGCACCGCTACTTCGACGGGACCGTGTACCTGAACCTCTCGAGCGACCCGTTCGTCTTCTCCGAGGCCGAATGGGACCGGATCCTGGTCGAGATCCAGGCGACGCGGCCGGAGATCCTCGAGGGTGAGCCCGTGTACCTCTCGCTGCTGGCGCGCGCGGCCCTGAGGCGCGGCGTCGGGGTGCCCAGCGTCCGCGCGGTCATCCTCACCTACGGCAAGGCGAGCCTGCAGCACGGCCGCCGCATCGCGGAGGCGTTTCCCGCCCCGCAGGTCGACCTGTACGGCTCCACGGAGGCGGGCTACCTCTTTGTCGGCGAGGCGTTCCGGGACGACTCGAGGGCCATCGACGAGAACGCGTTCATCGAGCTCGCGCCGTGGCGGCCCGGCCTGCCCGGCGTCCACCAGATCTACGTGACGACCCGCGGCCGGGAGGCGATGCCGCTCCTTAGGTACCACACGGGCGACATCGTGTGGGCCATGCCGGCCGGATTCAGGATGCTCGGCCGGGAGCGCGACCTTTATTTCAGGCCCGACGGGACTCTCGTCTCGGCCTCCGACGTGGACGCCGCCCTGCCGGCGGACTTCGCATGCTGGCATTACGTGCTCGTCCAGACGGCCGAGAGCCGCTGGGACTTCCACTACGTCGCGGACAGGCCCGCCCACCACGGGAGCATCGACCGCGCCCTTTCGGGCTTCCTGGGCGCCGGGGCGCGCGTGAACGCGTTCCGCCGCAAGGCGATCGCCCCCGCGGCGAGCGGGAAGTTCGCGATCCTGAAGCCGCTGGCCCAGGGGTGAGGGCTTCTCCGGCGGGTAAGCGCGGCTGCTTCTTGAACTTTTCGAATGCCGGGTCTTTACTCGGGGGGCGGGTCAGGCAGGATTTGAGCCCGGCGAAACCGCGATGGACCTTGTACGCAACCTCTTAGGTAGCACGATCGGCAAGAAGCTGCTCATGGCGGCGACCGGCCTGGTCCTGATCGCCTTCGTCACGGGCCACCTCGTGGGCAACCTCCAGGTCTTCGAGAATCCCGACAGGATCAACGGGTACGCGCATTTCCTGCAGTCGCTCGGGCCCGCGCTCTGGGCGGTCCGGGTTTTCCTCCTCGCCTGCGCCGCCATCCACATCTGGGCGGGGACGGTCCTCGCCCTCGAGGACCGGAAGGCCCGCGGCGACGAGCCCTACGCGGTCCATAAATGGATCGATGCGGCCGTCTCCTCGCGCTACATGCGCTGGACGGGGTTCGTGGTGCTGGCGTTCATCCTCTACCACATCGCGCAGTTCACGGTCGGCGCCGCGCAGCCGGCGACGTTCAAGGAGAACATCGGCCACTACACGATGACGAGCGACTACCGCGTGATGGGGCTCACGGTGGTGAGGGCCGGCACCGAGGTCCTCGACGTCCGCAGCATGGTGATCCTCGGGTTCAGGAGGCGGGTCGTCGCGCTGTTCTACATGGTCGCGGTGGGGCTCCTGTCCCTGCATCTCCTCCACGGGGCCGACAGCCTGTTCCAGACGCTCGGCGTGCGCAGCCACCGCTGGGAGCGCGGGCTCAAGGCGGTCGTCGCGGTGTTCTGCGCTGCGTATTTCCTCGGCAACCTGGCGATCCCCTGCGCCGCCCTCCTGGGATACCTGCACTAGGCCCCCACGCGCCATGTCCCAGCTCGAATCCAGGATCCCGCCCGGAGCGCTCGCCGAAAAGTGGAGCCGCCACAAATCGGGCATCCGGCTCGTCAACCCGGCCAACAAGCGCAAGTACGAGGTCATCGTCGTCGGCGCGGGGCTGGCGGGGGCCTCGGCCTCGGCGTCGCTCTCCGAGCTCGGATACGCGGTCAGCTGCTTCGTGTTCCACGACAGCCCCAGGCGCGCGCACTCGATCGCCGCCCAGGGCGGGATCAACGCGGCCAAGAACTACCAGAACGACGGGGACAGCGTGTACCGTCTCTTCTACGACACGGCCAAGGGCGGCGACTTCCGCTCCCGCGAGGCCAACGTGTACCGCCTCGCCGAGGTGTCCGCCCAGATCATCGACCAGTGCGTGGCGCAGGGCGTGCCCTTCGCGCGGGAATACGGCGGGCTCCTCGCCAACCGGTCGTTCGGCGGCGCGCAGGTGTCGCGCACCTTCTACGCGAGGGGGCAGACGGGCCAGCAGCTGCTCCTCGGCGCGTACTCGGCGCTCTCGCGGGCGGCCGTCTCGGGCGGGGTCAGGCTCCACACCCACGCCGAGATGCTCGACCTGGTGGTCGTGGGCGGCCACGCCAAGGGCATCGTCGTCCGCAACCTGCTGACGGGCGAGGTCACCCGGCACGCGGCCGACGCCGTCGTCCTGGCGACGGGGGGCTACGGCAACGTCTTCAACCTTTCGACCTACGCGCGGGGATCGAACGCGACCGCGATCTGGCGGGCCTACAAGCGCGGCGCGTGCTTCGCCAACCCCTGCTTCACCCAGATCCACCCGACGTGCATCCCGGTGACGGGCGACTACCAGTCGAAGCTCACGCTCATGTCGGAGTCGCTGCGCAACGATGGGCGCATATGGGTTCCGAGGAACAGGGACGACCGGCTGAAGCCCCCGGCCTCGATCCCCGAGGTGGAGCGCGACTACTACCTCGAGCGGATCTACCCGAGCTTCGGCAACCTCTGCCCCCGGGACGTGGCCTCTCGCGCGGCGAAGCGCGTCTGCGACGAGGGGCGCGGGGTGGGCGAGAGCGGGCTCGGCGTCTACCTGGATTTCTCGGACGCGATCGGCCGCCTGGGTGAGGCCGGGGTGCGCGAGCGCTACGGCAACCTCTTCGACATCTACCACGAGATCACCAACGAGGACGCCTACAAGGTGCCGATGCGGATCTTCCCCGCGGCCCACTACGCGATGGGCGGGCTCTGGGTGGACTACAACCTCATGTCCAACGTCCCCGGGCTCTTCGTCCTCGGGGAGGCGAACTTCTCCGACCACGGGGCGAACCGGCTCGGCGCGTCGGCCCTCATGCAGGGGCTCGCCGACGGGTATTTCATCCTGCCGTACACGATCGGCGACTACCTCGCGACGCTGAAGCCTGGGTCGAGGCCGCCCGCGGACGGGCCGGAGTTCATGCAGGCCGCGGATGGCGTGGCCACGGTCACGAAGAGGCTGCTCTCGGTGAGGGGAAGGCAGCCCGTGAGCCATTTCCACAAGCGGCTCGGGCACATCCTCTGGCAGCACTGCGGGATGGCGCGCAACAGGGAGGGGCTCGGGAAGGCCCTCCAGGAGATCCCCGCGCTGCGCGAGGAGTTCTGGGCGAACGGCCTCGTTCCAGGCACCGGGGACTCGCTCAACCAGTCCCTCGAGCGGGCCGTCCGCGTGGCCGACTTCCTCGAGCTCGGCGAGCTCATGTGCCGCGACGCGCTGGCGCGCGAGGAGAGTTGCGGGTGCCATTTCCGGGAGGAGCACCAGTATCCGGACGGCGAATGCAAGCGCGATGACGAGAACTTCGCCCACGTGGCCGCCTGGGAATACGCGGGGGAGGGCACGGCCCCCGTCCGCAACGCGGAGCCGCTCGCCTACGAGACGGTCAAGATGAGCGTCCGCAACTACAAGTGATGACCTCGAAGACCTTCAACGTCATCCTTCGCGTCTGGCGCCAGGCGGGCCCCGGGCGGGAGGGGCGTTTCGTCGAGTACCCGGCCCGCGGCGTGAACCCCGACATGTCGTTCCTCGAGATGCTAGACGTCGTGAACGACGAGATCGCGGCCAGGGGCGAGGAGCCGATCGCCTTCTCGCACGACTGCCGCGAGGGGATCTGCGGGACGTGCTCGCTCGTGATCAACGGCAAGCCGCACGGGCCCAACCACGGGGTGGCCTCGTGCCAGACGTACATGCGCAGCTTCAAGGACGGCGACCGGATCGTGGTCGAGCCGTTCCGCGCGCGGCCGTTCCCCGTCATCAAGGACCTGGTCACCGACCGGAGCGCGTTCGACGCGATCCAGCAGGCGGGCGGGTTCATCACGGCGCGGACGGGCTCGGCGCCCGAGGCCAACTCGGTCCCCGTCCCGAAGGAGGTCGCCGAGCTCGCCATGGACGCCGCCCAGTGCATCGGGTGCGGCGCATGCGTCGCCGCGTGCAAGAACGCGAGCGCGATGCTCTTCGTCGCGGCCAAGGTCTCGCACCTGGGGCTGCTCCCCCAGGGCCAGCCCGAGCGCGACCGCCGCGTGCTCGCGATGGTGGCCACGATGGACGGGCTCGGGTTCGGGGGCTGCACGAACCAGTACGAGTGCAGCGCGGCGTGCCCCAAGCTGATCTCCCACGACTTCATCGCCCGGATGAACCGCGACTACGCGAAGGCCCTGTTCCACTCGGCGTTCAGGCCCGCGGCCGCGGGCGGGGCCGGGGCCTGACGCGTTTCCTGCAACTTTCGGGGAGGGGCCGTGTTCTCTTGGCAACCCAAGAGAAAGAATGAACATGAAGACCAACTCCCTGCCCATCATCGGATACCTGGCCGCGATCGCGGCCTTTGCCCTCCTGCCCGTAAGCGCCGTCGTCGCGGCCATCGCCTTCTCGGTCACCGGCATGATCTCCGTCTTCGCGGCGGACTACGGCAGGAACCTCGAACCGGTGCGCGTCACGGCCCAGGTCGTCGCGCTCGAAGATGCGCGCCTTCCATCGGCCGAGCTTCGCACGGCGGCATGACCGGGATGCCGGCACCCGGCATCCGCGGCGCCCGGAGCCGGGCAGATGGCCGACCCATCCGGGTCGGCCATCTCCTTGTATTGGCCCGCCCCGGGCCCATGGAATATTGGATCCGTGGATACGGATTGGCGCGCCGCCGCGCGCGGCGGATTCCCTGTAACCTTTGGCGGCGTGCCGTGTTCTATAGGCAGCAAGACAACACAAATGAACATGAAGACACGCATTCTCCCCATCTTCGCATACCTGGCCGTCCTGGCGGCCTTTGCACTCCTGCCCGTGAGCGCCGTCGCCGCAAGCGTCGCCCTCTCGGTGACCGGGATGGCCTCGATCCTCGCGGCGGACTACGGCGGGGGCGCGGGGCCCCTCAGGGCTCCGGCGCCGGTCGTTCCCTTCCAGCCGTCGCGCCTGGCGCCGGCCGAGTGTCGCGCCGCGGCGTGATCCGATTGCCGGGACCCGGCCTGCGCGCCTTCCCGGCCGCCGAGGCCCGTCGCGGGAACGGTTGGGTGGGCGCCCTGCTCCGCCTGTCCGCCAAGAAGCCCGCTCATCAAAATCTGGGGCAACTCCCGCAGAAGGAGGGGTACTGTGGGGTCATAGTAACCGACAAATCCAAATGAACATGAAGAACAGCACCCTTCCCATCCTCGCATTCCTGGCCGTGACCGGGGCCCTGGCCCTCCTGGCCGCGAGCGCCGTCGCCGCGACCATCGCCTTCTCGGTCGCGGGCATCATCTCGGTCGCCGTCGCGGACTACGGCAGGAACCTGGAGCCGCTGCGGGCGAAATCCAGGGTCATCCCGTTCGACGGGGCCGGCCGCCCCGAGGACACCCTGCGCGACGCCGCCTGATCAGAACATCGAGAGCGCGTGCGCGCTCTCGAGAACGACCCAGGCTCCGGCGCAGGCGAGGGCGGCTACGAGCGCATACCTCAGGAGCTTGCGGCCCCTGAGGACCGCGTCCTGGAAATCGGTGTTGAGCGTCTTCCGGTTGCTCTCCGCGATGAAGCTCACGAAGCGGGGGTCCCGGAACTTCCCGCGGGGGTCGGTGGCCAGTCCGAAGCGGATGGCGGGGCGGTGGAAGAGGCGACTCAGCGGAGTTGGCATCGAGCTAACGCAGCCACTATCCGCGCCTTGGGGCGGTTTTTTCAAGGTGAATCTCGCCAGACTCGACCTTTGACGGCTTTTTATCAGAGTCGCGCTCGCCATCCATGCACCACTTTCGCTACGCGGGCCAGAACCTCCACTGTGAATCCGTGGATCTCGCGGAGGTCGCCCGGCTCTACGGGACGCCGACCTACGTGTACAGCGCCGCGACGATCGCCGACAACTACGCGCGGCTCGTCGGCAGCATGCCGGGGCTCGACGTCCGGGTCTGCTACTCGCTCAAGGCTAACTCCAACTTGGCGGTGGTGAGGCACTTGTCCAACCTGGGCTCCGCCTTCGACTTCGTGAGCGCGGGCGAGATGCGCCGCGTGCTCGCGGCGGGCGCCAGCGTGAAGGAGAGCGTGTTCGCGGGCGTCGGCAAGACGGACGCGGAGATCCGGCTGGCCCTGGAGGCGGGCATCTTCTCGTTCCACGTCGAGAGCGAGCCAGAGCTCGGGCGCTTGAACCACGTCGCGGGCAAGCTGGGCGTGAGGGCGCCGATCGCGCTCCGGGTCAACCCCGACGTCGACGCGAACACCCATGCGAAGATCACGACCGGGACGAGCGCCAGCAAGTTCGGCATCCCGATACGGCAGGCCGCCGCGGCGTACGAGGCGGCGTCGAAGTACCCCAACATCGCGATCAAGGGGATCCAGACCCACATCGGCTCGCAGATCACCGAGGTCGCCCCGTTCGTCGAGGCGCTCGAGAAGCTCGCCCCGCTGGCCGCCGACCTGAAGGAGCGCCGGGGGATTTCCTACATCTCCATCGGCGGCGGGATCGGGGTCGTCTACCGCGACGCACTGGCGAGCGGGCCGTTCTCGTGGTGGGAGACGCAGCCGGAGGGCAAGCGGCCGCTGACCTCCGGGGCCTACGGGGCGGCGCTCGCGCCGATGCTCAAGGCGCTCGGGCTCAGGGTGCTCCTCGAGCCGGGCCGCTCCATGGTGGCCAACGCCGGCGTCCTCCTGTCCCGCGTCGAGTACCTGAAGCGCGGCCAGGGCAGGAATTTCCTCATCGTGGACGCCGCGATGAACGACCTCATCAGGCCGGCCATGTACGATGCGTTCCACGAGATCGTCCCCCTGCGCCGCGACACGACGCGCCGGGCGCTCGTGGCCGACATCGTCGGCCCGATCTGCGAGTCCGCCGACTGCTTCGCCAAGGACCGGCAGATCCAGGAGCTCGGAGAGGGCGAGTACCTGGCGTTCATGAGCGCCGGGGCCTACGGCCACGTGATGGCGAGCCGCTACAACACGCGCCCCATCCCCGCCGAGGTGCTCGTCATGGGCAGCGCGTTCGAGCAGGTCACCGCGCGCGAGACGTTCGAGCAGATGGTCGCCAACGAGAAGATTCCCGCGTTTTTGAAGTAGCAAGGCCCTCCCGGGTCCGGTTAATACTCCCCCATGAAGTTCTGCGTAGTCGGAGCCGGGGCATGGGGCACGGCGTTCGCGCTGCACCTCGCAAGGGGCGGGCGCGCCGTCGCGCTCGTCCCCAGGCGGCCGGAGCAGGCCGCGGCGATAGGCTCCGCCCGCGAGAACCGCGAGTACCTCCCGGGCGTCCCCGTGCCGGCCTCCGTGGAGGTCTGCGCGGGGCTCGCCGAGGGCCTCGCGGGCGCCAATGTCATCCTCCTCGCCTGCCCGGTGCAGACGCTGCGCGAGACGGCGGATCATATCCGGGCCGCCCTCCCCGCCGGCGCCGCGCCCCGCCTCGTCGTCAGCCTGGCCAAGGGGCTCGAGCTCGGAAGCCACCTGCGCCCGTCGCAGGCGGTGGCCGAGGCCCTGCCGGGCGTGATGGTCGGCGCCCTGTCGGGGCCGACCAACGCGGCGGAGGTCGCGCGCGGCCAGCCCGCCGCGATGGTGCTCGCGGCGAAGGCGGACGAGTCCGTCGTCCCCGAGGTGCAGGCAGCCATCAGCGGGCCGACCCTGCGCGTCTACACGACCGACGACCTCGCCGGCGTCGAGTACGGCGGCAGCCTCAAGAACATCTATGCGATCGCGGCGGGCTGCTGCGACGGCCTGGGGCTCGGCGACAACGCGAAGGCGGCGCTCATCACCCGCGCGGTCGCCGAGATGGTGCGCGTCGGCGTCTCGCTCGGCGCCCGCCGGGAGACCTTCTACGGGCTGAGCGGGTTCGGCGACCTGGTGGCCACCTGCCACGGCGCGTGGAGCCGCAACCGGGAATTCGGCCAGAGGTTGGGGGAGGGGCGCCGGATCGCGGAGCTGCTCGAGGGCCGCAGGACGGTCGTCGAGGGCTACGAGACCACCCGCTCGTTCGCCGGGCTGTGCGCCGAGAGGCAGATCGACGCCCCGATCCTGGTCGAGGTGAACGCTATCCTCTTCCAGGGGCGCCGCCCGGCCGACGCGATATCGTCCCTCATGATGCGCGAGCTCAAGCGCGAGTCGATCCCCGTGCTCGCGCGGGCCTGACGCGCCCGGCGGGTTCCCGGGCGGCGCGGGAGGGCCCCGCCATCCCCAACCCCTCCTATTGTCGACCAGGCACCGCTCGGCCGCCGGCCTCTGGTTCCCGGCCTGCGTCGCCGCGATGTCGTTCGCGGTGGGGCTTTGCCGTCCTGCCGGAGACGAAGGACCCGCGACCTGCGGGCCTAGGCCGTCCGGCCCGGGCGCCTGGAGGAGGCGAGGGCGAGCATGCTCCCGAGATAGGCGATGATCACGAGCATCGAGAGCCGGTGGTTGCCGACGGCCATGCCCAGGTACTCGCAGAACCCCCCGAGCATCGCCCCGATCAGGTTTGCGCCGAAGGCCGCCGAGGGGAACTGCGCGTCGCGGAACGTCAGCGAGAAGATGATCCCCGCGAAGAAGACGGGCAGCGGGACGACGAGCAGCGTCCAGAGCAGGCGGCCCGCGAAGTCATATTCGAGGACGTGCTCCCGCGGCACGACGAGGAGCAGGGCGAGGACCGCGAACAGCGGGGCGTACATCCAGAACGAGAAGCCCCTGAGGCGCTCCGCTGCCAGGTTCGCGCAGATCACCATGAAAAGGACGCCCGCCACGACGACCATCGTGACGAACCACGTGGCGCCGAAGAACAGCGTGGAGTCGCTGATGCCCTTTGTCTCGAGCAGCAGGAAACCCGTGCCCAGGAGCCCGAAGTGGACGTCTGAGCGCCCGAACGACCCGCGCCTCAGGCAGGCGACCGCCGCGATGGAGAAGCCAAGCAGGCTGGCGATGGCGATCAGGTAGTCGGTCGGGATCGTCCTCTTCATCAGGTAGAGGAACGGCCAGTCGTCGGTCGGCACGTCGACCTGCGGCCCCCTTCCATAGGTAGATTGGTGCATCTGGCCCGCGTCGGCGGGAAGCGCACGTCCATCCTTCGTGACGCAGAGAATCAGCCTCTGCCCGGTGCCGTCGAGGAACATCGCCGGCTCCCGGCCGGTGGCTTCGGCCACCAGCCGGTACAGCTTCGGGCCAAGCCATTGCCGTCCGAGAAAAAACGACAGGCTCATCATCCCGTGGTCATTGAGAAGCTGATACGCCGTCCGGATGCCCTCGACCGTGTAGACGTACCCGTCGAGCCGGACGTTGTTCATGCTGCTGAAAAGGGCCTGCGAGTCGAGAAAGCCGAAGACCACGAGGTCGTACCCGGGCTTCGCCGTCGCAAGATATGAGCGGGCGTCGTCGATATGGATCGACACCCTGGGATCCGAATATGGGGCGCCCGCGTTGAACCGCCGGGAGATCCTGACGATGGACGGGTCGATTTCCACGGCCTCCACATGCTTCGCCCCGGCCGCCAGGGCCACCTCCACGTCGCATCCCCCGCCCGCCCCCACCACCAGGATCCGGTCGCGCCCCGTGCAGAGGGCGTAGGGAAGATGGTACTGCAGCCAGAACGCGGTTATTGTCTCGGCCGACCTCGTTCCGGGGGTGTATGCGGCCGGGTCGAGCGCCGCGTCCAGATGATACCCAAACTGGTTGACATTGACGCTGTAGATCGGGGGGTCCCGCATCGTCAGCAGGTCGGGCGGCGGCGCGGACACGGTCGCGTTCGGCGAGTCATACCGGCTGACCGTGATGTAGTAATAGGGCGACCAGATGGCGTTCGGGTCGCTGTTCCAGACGATTGCGGCGAGGACGGCGGCAAACACCGGGACCTCGAGGAGCCACCTGCGCCGCGCCGACAGCATCAGGTAGATGAACATGACCCCCGCCATTCCCAGCGCGGGCGAGAACAGCCTGAGGGAGAACAGGCCGAAGCACAGCGTGCCGGACAGGCTTCCGGCGAGGTCCCAGGCATAGGCCGTCAGCCGTGGCAGCGAATTGAACAGCACACCCATCCTCTGGCCCAGCGGGACGAACAGGAGGGCATTGATCGCGAAAACCCAGACAAGGACGATGCCGTTGAGCGTCGATGGGGCCAGCTGGTAGAAACGCGCCTCGTTCGCAGTGCTGCCCAATACGGAATTGCGGCAGAGCAGCAGCGTCCCGATCTGGCATGCCAGGAATACCGGAAACCAGCCGAAGAGGTTCCATTTTCTTCCGCTGGCCATCGCCCCGGCCCCGAGGCCGAGGAAGGAGCTGAGCAGCATGAGGTTGGCGTAATACGCGACCAGGTGCACGACGGAGGGCACCCAGCGGATCACCATCATCTCCAGGAAGAGGGCCGTGAAGGACAGGGCGAACATCTCCCGTTTCATGCGGCTCTTGTCCTTGGAATCCTGGATCATCGCGCAATGATTACCGCGCGGAGGCCAGCGGGTGGAACAAAAAAAGCATGCGGGCCTAGACGGGCCGGCCGAGGCGCCTGGTGGTTGCCAGGACGAGCAGGCTCCCCAGGTAGGAGATGATGACGAGCATCGAGAGCCGGTGGTTGCCGACGGCCATGCCCAGGTACTCGCAGAACCCCCCGAGCATCGCCCCGATCAGGTTGGCGCCGAAGGCCGCCGAGGGGAACTGCGCGTCGCGGAACGTCGTCGAGAAGATGATCCCTGCGAAGAAGACGGGCAGCGGGACGACGAGCAGCGTCCACAGCAGGCGGCCCGCGAAGTCAAATTCGAGGACGTGCTCCCGCGGCACGACGAGGAGCAGGACGAGGATCGCGAAGAGCGGGGCGTACATCCAGAACGAGAAGCCCCTGAGTCGCTCCGCCGCAAGGTTCGCGCCTATCACCATGAAGAGGACGCCCGCCACGACGATCATCGTGACGAACCACGTGGCGCCGAAGAACAGCGTGGAATCGCTGATGCCCTTTGTCTCGAGCAGCAGAAAGCCCATGCCGAGGAGCCCGAAATGGATGTCCGAGCGCCCGAACGAGCGCCGCCTCAGGCTGGCGACCGCCGCGATGGAGAAGGCCAGCAGGCTTCCTATGGCGACCAGGTAGTCGGACGGGATGGTCTTCCGGATCAGGTACAGGAAGGGCCAGTCGTCCGTCGGCAGGTCGATGTTCGGCAGCTTGACGTAGCCCTGGTGGTAGAAATGGCCCACGTTCTCCGGCATCGCGAGATGGGCGTCCCTGGAAACGCACAGGATCAGTGTCTTCTGCCGGGCATCAAGGTAGGTGGTCGGCTCCCGGCCCGTGGCCTCGGCCACCAGCTCGTGGAGCTTCGGCCCGAGCCAGGGCCTTCCCAGGAAGAATGAGAGCGTGAGCATCCCGTGGTCGTTCAGGAGCCGGAACGCCGAGCGCATGCTCTCGACCGTGTAGACGTACCCGTCCAGGCGGACGTTGTTCATCGTGCTGAAGAGCGCCTGCGAATCGAGGAAGCCGAAGACCACGAGATCGTACCCGGGCCTCGCCTTCGCGAGATACGAGCGGGCGTCGTCGACGTGGACCGACACCCTCGGGTCGGAATAGGGCGCGCCCGCGTTGAACCGCCGGGAAATGTCGATGATGGCCGGGTCGATCTCCACGGCGTCGACATGCCTCGCCCCGGCCGCCAGGGCCGCCTCCACGTCGAGGCCCCCGCCGGCGCCGACGACCAGGATCCGGTCGCGCCCGCCGCAGACGGAATAGGGAAGGCCGTACTGCAGCTCGAGCCAGCTGATGTAGTCGGCCGCCTGCGTCCCCGGGGTGTAGAGCCGCGAGTCGAGCGCCGCGTCATAGTGGTACCCAAACTGGTTCACCTTCACCAAGTACACGGGGGGATCGCGCCTCGTCAGCAGGTCCGGCGGCGGCGCGGACTCGGACGCGTCGGGCGTCTCAAGCCGGTTGACCGTGATGTAGTAATAGGGGGACCAGATGGCCCTCCCGTCGCTGTTCCAGACGATCGCGGTCAGGACGGCGGCGAACACCGGGACGGCGGTGAGCCACAGGCGCCGCCGTGCGATCACCAGGTAGATGAGCATGACGCCCGCCATGCCCAGCACCGGCGAGAACAGCTTCAAGGAGAACAGGCCGAAGCACAGCGTGCCGGACAGGCTCCCGGCGAGGTCCCATGCGTAGGCCGTCAGGCGCGGCAGCGAGTTGAACAGGACGCCCATCCGCTGGCCCAGCGGGACGAACAGGAGGGCGTTCATCCCGAAGATCCGGACCAGGACAAACGCGTGGAGCATCGACGGGGGCAGCTGGAAGAAATGGGCCTCGCTGGCGGACGTCCCCAGCACCGTGTTCCGGTCCAGGAGGAGCATGCCGATGTCGCACGCGAGAAACGCGGGGAACCACCCGAAGAGATTCCACTTCCTGCCGCCGGCCATCGCCCCGGCACCGAGGCCGAGGAACGAGCTGAGCAGCATGAGGTTGGCATAGTACGCGACCAGGTGCACCACGGAGGGCACCCAGCGGATCACCATCATCTCCAGGAAAAGGGCCGTGAAGGACAGGGCGAACATCTCCCACTTCATGCGGCCATGTTCCTGGGCGGGTTCGCTCATCGCCCAAGGATTACGGCGCACGGGGGTGAGGAGAAGCAATAAAACTTGGAGCCGGGGAGGCCGCCGCCCGCCCGCAGCCAGGGTTGCCCCAAGTGCATAGCGGGAAGCCACATGGGCATTTTGGGGAGATTCGGGCCCGGCGCCGGAGCTGGCGGCAACCCGGGGATTGCGGACCGGGCCCGGTGCATCCAGATTCTGCGGAGATGAATATCTCCGTCGGCTGCACGCTGCGCTACCAGGTCGTGGCGCCGAGCGCCGCGTTCACCTTCAACGTCCTGGCGAACACCGACACCCAGCAGCAGCTGATTTCCGAGGCGATCCTCTGCGCGCCCGAGGTCCCGACCGAGATCGCCACGACTTCGAAGGGGGAGCGCGTGCTGCGCGCGGAGGCCCGCAGCGGGCCGTTCGAGCTCGTGTATTCGGCGGTCGTCGACGTCAACCGGCCGGAGATGCCGGCGGCGGTCCCGGCGGACCTGCCCGGCAGGCTGCCCCTGACCATCCTCACGTACACCCTGCCCAGCCGCTACTGCGAAAGCGACCGCTTCGGGCCCGGCGCCTGGGAGCTTTTCGGGAAGGTGGAGGACCGGGCGGAGCAGGTGCGCTCGATCTGCGGCTGGGTGGACGCGAACATCGAGTACGTCCCGGGCTCGACGGACACTAGGACGTCGGCGTGGGACGTCTGGCAGGCGCGAAGGGGCGTCTGCCGCGACTACACGCACCTGGCGATCGCCCTCTGCCGGGCCCTTTCCATCCCCGCCCGCTACGTCGGCGGCTATGCGGTCGGGCTCGTGCCCATGGACTTTCACGCCTGCTTCGAGGCCTATCTCGGGGGGAAGTGGAGGCTGTTCGACCCGACGGACGGGATACCCCCGGGGATGATCGTCGCGGCGACGCGCGGGCGCGACGCCGCGTCCGCCGGGCTGACGACGATCTTCGGGCGCGTCGTGACGGAGCCCGTCCGGGTGGAATGCTCGCTGGCGGCGCCGGTTGCGCCTCAGTCGACCGGGATCCGCATCGAGTAGAAGCTGCGGTACACGAACACCAGGGCGACCAGGAAGATCACGGCGCCGATACCGAGCCTGAGCGATGGGTTCATGTTCACGGCGATCTCGACGGCGAGGAGGCCGAAGAGCGTCGTGAACTTGATGACCGGGTTCAGCGAGACGGACGACGTGTCCTTGAATGGGTCGCCGACCGTGTCGCCCACGACTGTCGCGGCGTGGAGCGGGGTGTTCTTCATCTTCAGGTCGACCTCGACGATCTTCTTCGCGTTGTCCCACGCGCCGCCCGCGTTGGCCATGAATATGGCCTGGAACAGGCCGAAGAACGCGATGCCGACCAGGTACCCGATGAAGAAGTACGAGTTGAAGAACGCGAGCGACAGCGCGAAGCAGAACACGACGACGAAGATGTTGACCATCCCCTTCTGGGCGTATTGCGTGCAGATGCGGACGACCTCCTTCGAGGCCGACACGGACGCCGTGGTCGCGTCGAGCTTCATGTTCTCCTTGATGTAGACGACCGCCCGGTAGGCGCCGGTCACGACCGCCTGCGTGCTCGCGCCCGTGAACCAGTAGATTACGGCGCCCCCCATGAGGAGCCCCATCATCGCCTCGGGGTGGACGAGCGAGAGCCGCTCGATCGTGTCGGGATGCAGCCTCTTGAGGAGCATGATGATGCCGAAGACCATGGTGGTGGCCCCCACGACCGCCGTCCCGATGAGTACGGGCTTGGCGGTCGCCTTGAAGGTGTTCCCGGCGCCGTCGCCCTTCTCGAGCTGGTGCTTTGCCTGGGCGAAGTCGGGCCGGAACCCGAAGTCCCTCTCGATCTCCGCCGTGATGTCCTTCTTCCCCTCGATCTGCGAGAGCTCGTACACGGACTGGGCGTTGTCGGTCACCGGCCCGAAGCTGTCCACCGCGATCGTCACGGGCCCCATGCCCAGGAACCCGAATGCGACCAGGCCGAACGCGAAGATCGGCGCGGCGAACTGGAACTCCGCCGGCATGATCGCCTGGAGCGCCGCGTTGCCCGCGAAGTGGTACGCCCCGAACATGAGGAGGATGATCACGAGACCCATCCAGAACGCGCAGAAGTTGCCGGCCACGAAGCCGGAGAGGATGTTGAGCGAGGCGCCGCCCTGCTTCGACGAAGTCACGATCTCCTTCACGTGCCGGCTCTCCGTGGACGTGAATATCTTCGTGAACTCGGGGATGAGCGCGCCGGCGACCGTGCCGAACGAGATGATGGTCGCGAGCACCCACCAGAGGCCGGGCGGGCAGAGCGGGTGCGCCGCGAGGAGCACGTAGCTCGCGCCGTACGAGACGGCGATCGAGACGATCGACGTGATCCAGACGAGGTTCGTGAGCGGCTGCTCGAGGTTGAAGTCCCTCTTGCTCCCGTACATGGCGCGGCTCACCGACCCGCTGATGAAGTAGCTGGCGAGCGAGGTGAGGACCATGAGTATGCGCATGCCGAAGATCCAGACGATGAGCGTCCCGCCCAGCGCCGGGGTCGACGCCAGCGCGATCGCCATGAACGCGATCAGGGCCACGCCGGTCACGCCGTACGTCTCGAACCCGTCCGCCGTCGGCCCCACGGAGTCACCCGCGTTGTCGCCCGTGCAGTCCGCGATGACGCCCGGGTTGCGCGGGTCGTCCTCGGGCATGTTGAATATGATCTTCATCAGGTCCGCCCCGATGTCCGCGATCTTGGTGAAGATCCCGCCGCAGATGCGCAGCGCCGACGCCCCGAGCGACTCGCCGATCGCGAATCCGATGAAGCACGGGCCCGCGAGCCCCGACGGGATGAACGCGAGGATGCAGATCATGAAGAAGAGCTCGATCGCGACCAGGAGCAGGCCGACGCTCATCCCCGACCGGAGCGGGATGAAGAGGGTGGCGAGCGGCATCCCCTTGAGGGCCGAGAACGCCGTGCGGGAATTGGCTACCGTGTTGATCCTGATGCCGAACCAGGCCACCCCGTAGCTCCCCAGGATGCCGAGGATCGACGCAAGCAGGATGACGACGACATGCCCGGCCGACTGCCCGGACAGCCCGTAGAAGTAGTACGTGATGCAGGCCGCGATCAGGACCCAGAGGACGACGAGGAACTTGCCCTGCTGGCCCAGGTAGGTCTTGCAGGTCTCCCAGATGATGTTCGAGACGTCCGACATCGACGAGTGGACGGGCAGCTTGCGCGTCTGGACGTACTGGACCCATCCGAACGCCATCCCGATCAGGCATACGACGAGCCCGGCCATGAGGACCGCCGACCCGCTCAGGGCTCCGCCCATGAACGACACTGCGTTCAGGTCCGGGATGTTGATGTCCGATTCGCCGGCTCGCGCGGACGGAATGAGGGACGCGGCGAGTGCGGCACACGCGCCCATTTGCCATGCATTGGGTATCTTCATCTTATGGGAAGGGTTTTGAGAAACGGTCGGCCCCAACGTTGCGGGGCCCCCGAAACTTGCGCCAGTCCTTTTTTGGCCTCCGCCGGCCTCAATCCGCCCAATGGATCGCGTTCAGGAGCTCCGCGAGGTGGAAACCCGCCTGTGCGAGGCGCTTCTCGGCCAAGGGGATGCAGTTCTCGTCATAATGGGGGGGAATAGTGATCTTTATACTCTTGATCCCTCCCTTGGGGTCGGGCGTCTCCGCGCCGAAGGCGATCCCCTCATAGGCGGTCCTCGCCGCCGCCAGGCTCTCCGTCGCCCATGCCTCGGCCCAGCGGTGGTAGTCGCCGGAGCTCTTCCAGGCCGCTCCTTCGGCAACCACCTTCGATTCAAGCACCTTGGCAAGCTCCGCCGGCTGGTCGGTGTCGGCGATCCTCGCGACGAGCGCCATGTCCCAGTAGGCATGGAGCTCGTCGAGGCGCCCGGGCCCGTAGAAGAGCGCGTTCCCGCCCTTGTCGTTGGGGAGGTCCTTCGCGGCACCGGGGTCCGTCACGAGCTTCACCGACCCGTCCGCGCCGACCTCATAGAACCCGTTGCCGATGTGCAGCGGCTGGTGCTCGTCGCCCACGAAGTGGACGACCATGCGCAGCGCCTGGAGCTTCGAGATCCTCCTGTCCCCGCCGCCCTCGAGGACGCGCACGGCCTCGCCGGCCATGTGGACCACGTCGTTGGGGTTGGAGTAGGCCCCGTCGGGCTCGTAGGCATTCGTGCCCAGCGGGAGGTCGACGTAGTGCCACTGGCCGTTCTGCGGGAATTCGGCGTTGAACCTGAGCGCCTCGGGATCGGCGCCGAGCGGGCCCGTGTGGAACAGCGCGGAGCGCAGGTCGTCCATGTAGACGGCGATCGAGGCCAGGTCGTCGCTGCCGAGTATCTTCACGACGTGGCTGCGCGCGTCGGCGGTCAGGTTCTGCTCGGCGACGAGCGCCAGGGCCCGGTGGCCCTCCGCGCCCCAGGGGTACGCGGGCGCGGCGCATGCCAGGGCAAGGGCGAGGGCGGTGCAGGTTCTGCGGGATTTTGGGGTCATGCTTGCCCCCAACCTCGCCCATTCCCGCCGGGATTGGAAAGCCTATTCTGGGCACGGGCCGCCCCGCGGGGCATCCCGCGACAAAGGCTCGCGTTCCAGGCCCGGTTTCCCAGAGATTCCCGGTGCCGGTTGCCCGGGTGGCGGAACGGTAGACACTTCGAACTTAAAATCCTCACAAACGCTATAGATCAATTAACTACAGAGGTACAAAGGCGAACATAGGTGACACAAAAAGACCATAAAGGGCGCTGTAAGTGTCAATGCCGTGTCAATGAAAGGCGCTTCCAATTGCGAGCGTTCGGCGTATGTCGCCCATGGCGCGCGCGCGCGTAATGGTTCGCAAATGCCGCCAATGCGGGCCTGAACGGCTCTGAGACAACCACGATTTTTCGACCATTTTTAATGGTGCTGGGTTATTGTTATGTGACTGTTTTCAACAGCCCCTATCGCACGCGCGTAGCGCTCACAAAATTCGTTCCCCACGAGATCTCATCCAAGCCATTTCCTTCCATTTTCTTACGTTTATTGCGCTTTTTCGTCGGCTTTCAGCTTGTTCTCCCATTGCTACCGCACTGCTTTCCCCGGTCTTTAAGAATACCCTAATCGACATTTGCTCGAGATGCTTACTGAGGCGTGACCAACGGGAAGCGTTGCAAAAGCATTGCTCTCAATGGGAGGAAAGCGCGGTTTAACAGCCTCTCAGCGTTACTGATCTCAGTGGGCGCAAGTATGGCCGACACGCTCCCGTTATCGCGTGCGTAAGCTTGTGCCCCGCCACCTTGGTACCCCTATGTCAAGATCTCGCGTTCTCGCTGAACCCCTCCACCCAAGGCGGGCCATCCTAGGGCCAGACCCAATCATCGATTCGACCCGCTAATTCTCAAGGGAGAGCCTCGCACGCGTAGCGGCTGAAACCCGAGCACCCTCCGCACCCCCCAAGACTTCACCTTTCACGGCAGCCTTTCCCTCGGAAGCCCATTAAAATCCGTGAATAACCGATCTTAGACCTGTGCCGCCAGAGGGCCCGAGGATCTGAGTGTAAAGCCGTTCGTGCCGTTCGGCCAGCGCCGAAAGTGTGAATTGCCGCTCGACAAACAACCGTCCTTGGCGGCCCATTTCCCGCCTCAGCACCGGGTCGAGCAACAGCTGCTGAAGCCGCTTTGCCAGACCGGTGATATCGCCGCGTCGGAGGACGAACCCGGAAACGCCGTCGGTTAACGCCGCCGCAGTTCCGCCGCTGTCATATACGACTGCGGGAAGCGCCATGGCTTGAGCCTCCAAGACAACCCGGGGCAGGCCCTCGAAATGATACGTGGGAAACGCCAGAATGGCGCAACTGGCGTAGCATTCGCGCATCTCAGATTGGCTCAGCAATCCGCGAAAAGCGATCTCCTTCTCCAGTTTGTGCTTCGCTATCGTTGTCCGCAAGTGGGCCGCAAACGCCACATCATCGAGTCTTCCGCAAAAAATGATTTGGAATGAGATGCCGCGATCTCGAAGATACGCGGCGGCTTTGACGAGGTCTTCGTGGCCCTTGGAGGGAACGATCCTCGCAGGGAGGAGGAGGGCGGGTGGCGTGGATGATGACTCGCCCGGCAGGATGGATCGAGGGGTAAATTCGGCGAGACTCAATCCGGTCAGCAGATTCGAAAACCGATTGCGTAAATACGCCGGAACGCGAAGATCAGAGACTCCGCTGACTCCGGAAGCGCGAACGACCTGGCAGCGGATTGAAAAATGCGCATAACGCTCATTCGCGTAGTGAAGCTGGAGGACTACGGGTATGCCCCTGCGTTTGGCGTGCCGGATGATCTCGTCGGCATCCCGTCCTCCAATGGAATGAAGCATGATAATGTCCGGTTTGAACCGATCTAGCAGTTCTCGCACTTTGGAGCCGGCCGTCGGGATGTCAGTCGATCGTGGCGGCGGGCGCCGGATATGGGCCCCCAAGCGGAAGACCCAGTTGGGAACGACCCAGCTGCCGCCGACAAAACCGTAGACTCGTGAGCTCGCAGAAACCGTGGAGATGGCAGGCGAACCATTGGCGGCAGGAACGGGCGGGCGATAGATCGGCACTTCGATCAGTCGGCCTCGCCCGACCGGCCGCTCGGCTTCCTTCTCCTCTGCCGGTGTTCGGCACATGCGTACGTAAACGGTTGTAAGGCGGCTCCGCTCGCTCAAGCACCGGATTATCGACTCCACGTCATACTCTAGGCCAGCGCCACCCTCGTAGGCGTGGGCGAACCGGAGGATCGTAATTCCGTCAAGACAGCCTGAGGTTTCGTCGGACATGTCTGCGCTACCACATGGTAAATCAATAGTTTGCAGCGCGAACTAAGGCTACACAAGAGAGTTTTCCCGCCGACAGGCTGGGTGTATGGTAACAGAGTGCGTTGCCTTTTTATATCACTCATTTCGGAGAGCGTGCAATGCCCAATCATGTCGGCCAGAAGGTCGGGCGGCGCATCCGGCTGGGAAAAGTCGCGCTAGGGACGGCCGATCAGCTCGCGCCGCGCGTATCCGGTCAGGCCACAAAGCGCGGTGCCGACATATTCGATCCGCCCCGTCAAGCCGACGATCATCACGGCGGAATGACTCTGCTCCATCGCCTCGATGAGGTTGCCCAGGGCGGCGCGTTGCTCGCGGCGCCTACCTTCTCTCGCGGTAAAGCTGGCTCCTTCGGCATCCCCCGGTTGTGCGCTTCTACGACTGGGAGAAGTTATCGCCTCACCGTTATGCTTCGTCCGCTCCGGGTGATATAGGTATAGGTTCCGTGATAACCCCGCCCGCGATTGGCCTGCGTTGCCGGATTCGGCTCGCGAAGGACTCGGATCTCACGCCTCCGGCTCTCTCGCGTCGCCCTGATAATTCCCTGTTTTGAGGCCTAGCGGCGCAACTGTGAAGCCTTGTGTGCAGGCCAGGATTGAGCCCTGTCGCTCGCTGGCACTTTTACGCCGATGAGCGATCAAAAAATCTTAGAACTTTTTCGAGGTGGGAGGGAATCGCTCTAACGCAGCCTTGATTTTCCACCCTCCCCCTGGGTCTTGGAAAAGCATTAAAGCATGCTTTGTTCGCTATTCTCAACAGGCTGCGCCTTCGACATGGAAGTACTTGTGCCTTCCGGCGGGAGGGGTCTTTTCCTTTTCAGCAATGAAGTGCTCCAGCTTACTCTGTTCTTTGGCGGCATTGAGATTCATAGCTCGTTGTACAACAGGTTTACGTGCCAAAATCTCACGTCGTCATCAATTCTCTGTTTTTCGTCCGGGGTTACCTGCGAAAAGGTAATCCTTCTGTTCTTTGTTCTCGGATCTGACCATTTTCTGTACCAGGTATTGATAATACCATTGCCCGGATTATCCGTATCTTGGTATTTAAGCTGGGACAATATGAAGAATGGTTCTAGCTGGTCGATTGTGGGCGGACCATTACCGCACACAGCCGATCTACCGATGCAACGGCATCGGCAGTTAGATCAAGCAGTTGTCGGCCTGCCTCTTGTTTGTCCATCACCTCATTGACAGAGTGCCTCCCGGTCATAGCCGCATTGAGGAGCTTCCTTACCATCACCCTGCCCAATTCGAGGGGATCCACTTTGAATCTGTGATCTTCTGCTTTATCTGGAACAGGGGAGGTACTGCTTACGTTCCCCTCGTTTGGGCCGTCATACATTTGCCACCTCTGCGTGGAAAGCCACAATATTGCCATAATCGGCGGGTGGCATGATCTGCCACCATTTGGCCGCAGCGTCCGGGGTGACAAGTTCCCGGTAATGTTGGTAGAGCATCGCAGCACCAGCGTGCCCAAGCTCGGCTGCGGTCTGCGCTGCGTTCCTAAACTGTGCGAGGCGGTAGGTGGCAAACGAATGCCGTAGAACATTCGAAGGCCATTCGATTCCCGACGCCTTCACCGTTGCGAGGCGGCCAAACCGGATGCTGTCGGCGGCTGCAACGGGTCCGGACGCGCGAGCATGGGGCGCGAGCCACGCGGCCAGGGCATCGCAAATCGGCACAAACCGGCGCTGCGCAGTCTTGGCGTTCTTGGCAGTCACTTCGATCAGCCGCCCTGCGAGGTCGACCTTGGACCAGTCGAGACGTTCGATCTCAGCCGACCTAAGCCCTGCGAAGCCACCGATTGCCAAGAACGGCACAAACCACGCGGGGCCCGTCTCCAGTACCGTCCGCATTTGCTCGGGCGTAAAAATCCCCGGGGTGCCGCAAACCACCTTGGCCTTGGCGGTGCTTTGAACGGGGTTTGAGGTGGAGTAACCGCGTATCTTGGCGAAGCTAAAGAATACGCTGAGAATCCGGCGAAAATTATTCCGGGTCAGCGGGGCAACATCGAGCCCCCGCAGCCAATCGTCTATTTGAGCGGGCAGGATCTCCGCCACCTTGAGTGCGCCGAATTTCTCCTCAAACGTGGCGAGTCGGTAACTTAGGTCCTCAAGGTAGCGCTGCGATGCTCCGTCCTTCTTCTTGGCTGCGATAAACTCGGCGACTAACTCGGCCACTGTGCAACTGCGCGCCATGGCCGCCAGGAAGGCTAGAAAGTGCTCTGTAGCGTCCGAAATGGTCTTGCCGTAGGGCTGGAGCTTTTCAGCGCACGCCAGGGCATCTAGGCGCAATTGATCGGGCATGGTGACGGCTGCCTCCCCTTCGCGCTTCATTCGCATCAATGTCAGCCTGAGCCATGACGCCGCCTCCTTGCGGGTCCCGAAGAATTTGCGCGTTCGTTTGCCGTTGACCCGTAGCCCCTCGATTACGAAGGGTGTCCTTGAAGAGTGCCGATACCTTGCTACCCTAGGTTTAGTCGTTCTCGTGCGCCTATGGTCGCAAGGAGGGCTGTAAGTGTCAATATAATGTCAATTGTCGTTATTTGGAATAAGGTAAGTTACATAACTTATTGAATGCCTGGGTGGCGGAATGGTAGACGCTTCGGACTTAAAATCCGATTTCCGCAAGGAAGTGCCGGTTCGAGTCCGGCCCCGGGCACCATTGCGTTGTGAAAGGTTGCATGGCCTCCCTGCGCCATGCGTCCTTCCCCGCGCTGTCCGTTGATGGGGGCTCGCGCCCGGACGATGCCCGGGTCTGGAGACTGCATTGGGCAGCCAGTGAAGCTTGAGACGACGTCGGCTCGTCGGCGGGGCCCGCACCTGCGCCACGTACCGGCGAGTTCAATCCTATACGGTCAACGCCCCATTTCTTTCTGGTGGCCCTTCCGATAGCATCGCCTCTCCCTTTTCCCTCACGCGAAAGCCTGCTTGTCCCGCACCACCATTTCGTGTCGATGACCCTCTCCGGAACACAGTTCAAGCACCACAGGCAAACCGCTGCATTACCCGGGAAACGCGGTCGTTTCGGCTACGCGCAGCCGATGGCGGTGCCGGACACTTTCGGCCCGCGGGAACTGAACGTCTGCTGCGGCGCACGGCGGGGAGACCGACATGAAGCTTCCCGGCGGACCTGAGGCCGGGGCTGGATCCGACAGTGCCGAGGCGGCTACCCCCGTCCCGTGCGCCAATTCGGCCGCCAGCGATCCGCCGCCCAATCAAGCGGGTGCGCAGGAACCGATCAAGATGGCGTCGGCGCAGCTCGCCATAATCGTGCTCGGCACGATGGCCTTCCTGTATGTTGCCCGTCCCGTCGTCCTGCCCGTTGTCCTGGCGTGGATGGCGGCGATGACCCTGCAACCGTTGGTGCGCTGCTTGTCCTTCCTCCGCCTTCCGGCGCCCCTTTCAGCCGCCGTTGTCTTTTGCCTCCTGGTGGCCGCCATCGGGGCTGGGTTCTTTCAATTGGAGCGGCCGGCGGCGAGGTGGATGAATGAAGCCCCGCAGCACATGACCGAGCTACGACAACGCGTTCAGAGGATCTTCCCGAAGGCCTGGCACTTCAGCCAGGCGACGGCGGCGGTGGGTGACCTTGGCGCGACGGAGGCGGAAAAGAAGGAGGAGCAAAGAAAAACACCCATGGTGGAAGTCAAAGACCAACGCGGCACCAGCTCCATTCTCAACTGGACGGGCACTTTCCTGGCGGGCCTGGGCGAGGTGCTGGTGTTGATCTACCTGTTGCTCGCCTCCGGCGACCTGTTCCTGCAGAAACTCGTCCGCCTGATTCCGACCTTGAGGGGGAAGATACGCGCGGTCGAGATAAGCCATGAGATCCAGCAGAACATATCCAACTATCTGTTCTCGATCTCGCTGATCAACCTCTGCCTGGGCGCACTCGTGAGTGGAGGCCTCTACTTCCTCGGAATTCCGAATGCCGCGATGTGGGGAATCCTCGTGGCGCTTCTGAATTATGTTCCCTACTTCGGCGCAGTCGGCGGAGTCGTCATTCTGGTTGCGGTCGGCCTCCTCACTTTCGATTCGCCTTGGCGGGGACTCCTGCCGCCCCTGTGGTATCTGGTGCTCCATCTTCTGGAGGCGAATTTCGTCACCCCGACCCTGCTGGGCCGGCGCTTCACGCTCAACCCGGTGGCCATTTTTGTCTCGTTGATATTCTGGGTCTGGCTGTGGGGTGTGCCGGGAGCATTGTTGTCGGTTCCAATCCTCGTATCGGTCAAGGTCGTTTGTGACCGAATTCCTGCGGTATCGTACCTAGGAGAATTGATCGGGCGTTGAACTGCGCGCCACGCCCCCGAGATGAGCCGTCCGTCGCCCCGGCAGGTGGTTGGCGGGGTGATATTCAACAAGTCGCTCCTCGCTGGCGGCTCCTCTCGTCGGGGGGAAAGCCAGCCGACGACCAGGTAGATTGGAACGGGGCTGAGGAGGAAGTTGATCCCGCTCAGGGGGCGTTGTACACCGTGATCCCGCTCCAGCGAATCGACAGGAGGAAGGGCGAGCGAGCGGCGTGAAGGGAAATGGGAAAGGCCGACGACCATGTCCGAATCGGCCTTCGAACCGCATCACCCGTGACCTGGAGTGACTCGTTCGGCTCTGTCGAGAAGCAGTTCAGGTTGAGGCAGTTGTCCCAATCTGCACGGTCGATAAGGGGAAGGCATACGGACTGCGGCTCCTCAGCATTGGCCATCGAGGTCTCGATGTGTACGTCCGGATTACTTACAAGGCAGGAAGATACTTATAATTAGGTGTTTAAGAAATAATTTAATCGACCTCCCGCATTGCTGACGGGCGCAATGTCGATATTGCTTACAACTCTCCAAATCCCGGCGAAGAGTCACACATTAAATAATAATCCATTAATATCTATGTTTGAATCAGTTATGAGCCAAATGATTTCAGAAAAAACTGGTTGGTATCGATCGTGCTACTCAGTCGCGACTTCGACATCCCCTGTCAGCAACAAGACTAGTTTGAAAACCATGAAAAGCATCCTCGTAAACATAGCTCGTGTAATTGCGCTATGCGCCGTCGTGGCAGTAGTTTCGGCTACAGCCCGCGCACAGCTGAATCCGCTCTACCAATTCAACGGAAATGGGAATTGGTCCCTGTCCGCGGTTGGCGGCGGCAGTACTCCGGTAGGCAACCTGTTAGCGCAGGTTCCAACGGGTTCGACGGTCGTGCAGGCGTACCTCTTTTCCTCCCAGTACTATACGCCCTTCACGCCGGACGTCACTCTCGGGGCAACGACCTATTCCGGCTCTTCCTGGACCGCGCTCGGACTGAATACCTCCTCGGACCTGCCCTTGGAGGCCTGGGTCGCGAACGTGACTCCACAGATGAAGGCGTTAATCGGAGGTGGAAGCGTTTCGCAGTTTTCGATCCCCGTTTTCGAGAATGTCGGCAATGCCACCACCGACGGCGAGGTTCTCGCGATCGTTTACAGCAACCCATCGTCACCCTCGGTGACGATCGGGTTCCTGGCCGGCGCTGCGTCATCGACCGGAGCGACCACGACCGTTAACTACTCTGTGCCTCTTTCCGGCGTGGGATCCCCGGGGTTCTCCGAGCTCATGTCGGTAGGCGACGGCTTCAGTTACCAGACGCCCGGTAACCTTGCACAGCAGTCGACCATTACTGTTGATGGCCGGACCCTCACACAGTCGGCCGGCGGCATGGACGACGGCCAGGCGGCGAATGGCGCGTTAATCACAGTTGGCGGCATCGGCAACGGATCTGGGGGCCCAGCCGATAATCCGACGGGATTCAATCCCGATCCGACCCTTGGCGGCGTAGGTGATATCACCGGCGACCCGCTCGGAGATCGCACCGACCAGGAGTACTACAACCTGGGCATGGGCAACGATGTCAATTCGGCGCCGTTCGTCAGCAATGGCGACACCTCCACGACCGTAGTCACCAAGAATAGTTCGCTGGACGACAACATCTTCTTCCTGGGCATCAATGTCACCGCCCAGGCGGGCATCAACAAGCCGCCTCCAACCACTCCGGATCCGGCTTCAACCGCCGCCCTGTTGGGCTTGGGGCTCACGGGCCTTCTGTACCTCCGTCGGAAGCTCGGGATCGTCTGAACGTTCGGGGATTCTTTTCCAACTGGCGCCGCGCCTTAAAAGCGCGGCGCTTTTGTTTGGACAGGCGGCTGGACGTGGTTCCGGACCGACAGGCCCGCTTGAAGGGAGGACAAAGAGCCGGCGGGAAGTGCCCGCGACATGGGCCCCAGGGGAATCCTCGGATCGCTTGAGTGTAAACCTGCGTATCGAAATGTCGGGCTGCCTTACAAAAGGCAGTGGATTAGGCCGTCAGCCTCAATTGTTCGAAGCCTATCTCAGGCAGTGTTATTTTTCTAGTACCAATTACTTATAAACACCTGCAAACCGCGGCGCGCGGTGCCAAGAGCCTTGGCATATCCCATGCAGCAGATCCAGGGCCCTTTCAAATCGCCAATGATCCCGCATCCGCGCAATTGCCACAGCTTCCGTCGTTTGGTGCTTCGGCCCTAGCGCATCGCCATCGCAACCCCAAAATCGCCCGCCGGACCTGCCTCGCTGAAATGGCCCGGGTATGAGCGAAAGTTCCTTATGCCAGCGCACACCTGCAGAATTCAATGATACCGGTCCAGCAACGCGAGGAGGTCTTATTGCAGGCCTTGGAGAATTCAGAGCTTCAGTACCGGCGGCTTTTCGAGACGGCCCAGGACGGCATATTGATCGTTGATGCCAGGACCGGGCTGATCACGGACGCGAACCCGTTCCTGCTGGATATGCTAGGCTATGCCCGCGAGCAACTGCTGGGCCGGCGGCTTTGGAAGATCGGGTTTTTCAAGGACCGCGCATTGTTTGAGTTGGCTTTTGCCACCCTGCTGCAGGAAGGCTATGTCCGTTATGAGAACCTGCCGCTTGAAACCAGGGATGGGCAGCGGCGCGAGGTGGAGTTTGTCAGCAACTTGTTCGAGGCAGATCACCGGAAGGTGATCCAGTGCAACATCCGCGACATCACCGACCGCAGGCGCCTGGAGGCGAAGTTGCAGCAGGTCCAGAAGATGGAGGCGGTGTGCCAGCTGGCGAGCGGGGTGGCGCACGACTACAACAACATCCTTACCTCGATGCTGCTGCGCCTCACCATCCTGCTGGACGATCCGGATCTGCCGGAAAAAGCGAAAGGCATGCTCGGACAGTTAGAGAGCGAAGCCAAGCGCGCCGCGGGTTTGACTCGCCAACTGCTGATGTTCAGCCGCCAGCAAGCCGTATGCCTGCGACCCTTGGATCTGTTTGAGGTGCTGTCCAACCTGCTCGACATGCTGCGGCGGTTGTTAAGCAAGGATGTCCGATTGGAGTTCACCGGCGGCAGCGAGCCTCTTTGGGTAGAGGCGGACACCGTCATGATAGAGCAGCTGATAACAAACCTGTGCTTGAACGCGCAGGACTCGATGGCGCCGGAGGGCGGACGGCTGACGATTGACGCCAGACTGGTCACACTGGACTCCAACGCGGCCCGGGTGAATCCCGAGGCGTCGCCGGGGTCGTTCGTGTGTCTTTCGGTGACCGACACCGGCTGCGGCATGAATTCTGCGGCTTTAGAGCGCGTCTTTGAGCCATTCTTCACCACCAAGGCCATGGGAAAAGGCACGGGCCTGGGGCTGTCGACCGTCTATGGGATAACGAAACAACACAAGGGCTGGATGGAAGCGGCCAGCCAGATGGGCCAGGGCAGCACTTTCCGCGTTTATCTTCCCGCCTTAACCAAATCTGCGCAGGCCGGGCCTGAATCTCCCGTTTTTGGGGTACAGAACGGCAACGAAACGATTCTGGTTGTCGACGACGAACAGGCCGTTCGAAAAATGGTCGCGCTGGGCCTGCAGCTGTATGGGTATCATGTCCTCGAGGCGGGCAATGCTTCGGAGGCGATCCAAGTATGGGATGACCACGAGGAAGCGATCGACCTATTGTTCACCGACATGAGGATGCCCGGAAGCATGACGGGGATCGAGCTGTTCGAACAGTTGAAACAAAGGAATGACACCCTGATAGGGGTCATTTCCAGCGGTTACAGCGGGGAAATCGTGAAGCCTCACGAGCAAATGCCAGAAGATCTAACTTTTTTGCCCAAGCCATATGATGTGAGGACGCTGGTCAGGACAGTGCGCGACTGTCTGGATATCAAACGAGCCCGCTTCGCGAGGACGACTTGTTAGGCGGCCACGGGTCCCCCCATCTGGTAGTGGTCTCCCCTTTCCCGACGGAGTTGCGAATGTCCTCGATGGCCGCAGCTTCCAGATGCTCTGGGAAATGCGCTCCGCCATCTGGGACAAGGTCACGCCCGTTCGCCCGCCGGCGGTCGAAGCATTGTCCATATGGCCATTGCCCCTAACGCTTGTTCCTGCGCAAGCGCACTAGCGACCGTGGCGCATGCGCATAACGAGCAAACGAGTTTTGATGAGAACCGATATCATAATACTTGCGATTTGTTTATGGAGAAACGTCTTGGCCTTTGTGGTAATGTTCGTCCACAGATTACCGCATTAAATTAAGTTCGTCATCAGCGGCCTTCGGAGACTGCGGAACAACATAAAATTTCCATTCCTCGAGCCCGGCCGGCGACGGGTATTCCCGCAATAGAGGCAAATAAGAAAGAAACATACTGTTCGCAGATTGTGGTGGGTTGCGAATGAGGGCGCGGCTTGCCTCCAGATCCTTAGCGCCAATGCCACTATTCGCCTGCTGGCTGCTAAGAAAATACTTTAGAGACTCCCAAACGGCACCAAGACGAGGAGATTGAGGTGTCCCTGCATTGCTGTGATCGCCGCCCGCAACGATGGGTTCCACGAAATTCCGCGAAGAGTTAAGAAACTTCATATAGTTGGCATCCAGAAGGACTCGACGCGCCGCGACATATCGAATTTTCGACGGCAGATGGGCCCAATAAACATCCGGAGCCAGCGGTGCGCCGGCCAAGGCGCGATCAAAGACACCGTATTCAAAATGATAATCAACACCGTCGGAGAGGCCAGTCAGCAGTGGGTTCCAAGGCAGATAAACCTGGCGCGGATGTTGGCGAAGAAAATTCATCATCGGAGCGTTCGGATCCGATTGTTTCGAATCGTATATAAGGAACAACAGCCTTGGAGCATTGCAGACGATCAGAATGCCAACAAGAATAGTCAAAATGGCGTGTTGGCCGGCGGACCGCGCGCGGTTTGCCGCCGCCGCCAATGCAAGCGCGCAAATGGCGAAGACCAAAAAGTATAGCGAGTCCGTGAGGTTGTTCACGTCGCCTCCGACCTTTCTGTAGGCAAGCAAACTAATAGGAAGTTGTGCCGCGAAGACCCAAATGGGCACATATAGGCGCGAGGTGGGGCTGCCGGGCGCAGCGCGGCGCGTCCACCAAAGAATCCAAGCTCCGACCGCCAACCAAGGATACCAAGTCGGTGCGATCTCTAGAAACGCTTGGATTATTGCCTGTAACTTTTGCGCGACGCCTCCTGCCCAGCCGGATCCAAACAATTCGATAGAGTGCTTTAGGATCAAGGGATGGTGGCTGGGGATATAAATGCAATTGAATAGAAAGCTGCTCCAGCTTCGAGTAAAAGAGAGAATGGTGCCAAAAACCGCGGCGACAAGGGCAGCGCCAGCGGCGAAACGCGCAGCCACCCGGCGGCCGCAAGGGAGTACGCAAAAGAAGAGCGCGAACCAGACTCCAATGAAATTCTGTTTCGCGAGCACGGCGCCCGCAGCTAAGCCGCCCGCAGCTGTCGCCCATGCGAGTCGGTTGCCTTCGGTGGTAAAGAGCACCAGACATAACGCCAAACCAGCCAACGCGAAACCGGGTGCGTCGGCATGCGCCCAGTAAGCCGTGGAGCATAATGCTGTATTGAAATCGGTCAAAAGCGCGGCGGCGGCCACGACTAGCGCCGCGTGCATAGGTGTCACTTCCCAGCATCGAATCGCGAGGTACCCCAGCGCAACCAAGGGTATAAAATAATAAATACACGCGAGCAGGCTACCTAACTCCATTATGCGAGATGGGTTGCGCAGTAAAGCACAGGGCAGATAGGCCAGGGTCGCCAACGGAGGGTAAATGTTTCCTGTGACGACGCCACTGTCACGGGACGGATATAAGGAGTTGCCATGCAATAGGACAAAGACCGGTGAGATTCGGGCGCCATTCCACTCGTTCATTGGCGCGTGACACACTTTGAAAATGGCCCACAAACCAATTAAAACTGCGCTCCCAGCCAACACGCACTGCGCGGTCAGCCGCTGGGTGCTAGAATTGGATGAATCAAGGCGCAAAATTCTTGAACCGGAGGAGTATTGCGAGACCAGTAAACGCTGCGCCGAGCATGGCGACAGTCGAACCGCCGTCGGGGACGGATGGAGCCTCCTGAATTGACCAATCAAAATCAGCAGTCACTGAATCAGGATCGTGCCTCAAGGGGACAGGTGCTGGGGAAATTGGGGCCCTAGTACCAGGAGAATTTCTGCGGAACGTGCACCACGTCGTCGGGAGCCAGGTAAAACAGGTCGGTTCGTCTTCCATCGAACACCTGTTTGAGGTTTATGGTAATGTAGTCGTAGCCAATGGATCCGGTCTTGTGCCGGATCACCATGACTTTTTCGCTGTCGGCCCTGCTGTAATCGAATCCCCCGGCCTCCATGACGGCCTCCAGGATCGTGATCGGGTGGTCTGTGACAATCTTGCCGGGACGGAGCACCATGCCGTCCACGAAGACGAAGAAGGACGAGGAAACGACGGTGACGACCACTTCCTTTGACTGAAGCTGGTCGGCGAGCCGCTTGACCAGCTGATCCTGCAACGCGATCGGAGTCAGCCCTACGACGGCGATTTCACCGACGATCGGCAGCGTTATCTTGCCGTCTCTTCTTATCGGCTGGGGAGCGACGTCCAGATTGGGCGCCCCGGGGAAGGAAACCTTGACCACATCGCCCTCCCGCAGCGTGAGCTCCGCATGCTGCTCGTCCGAACCCGACTGCACCGCTGTGGGGGCTTCGCAGCCCGTGACAGCGGCCATCGCCGCGAACGCAAGCGCGCCCAATGCCGCCCTTGGCATGCCGAAAACGAATCGATGGACAATGAGCGGCACCGACTTGAGGGCCTTGGAGGCAGGAGAAGTTTTCATGGTTTTGGCTGGGCTAAATACTGTCATTCCAGCTTTTGAACGCCAAGCTTTTCCATCAGCTCGTAAAACGTGGGGCGGCTGATCCCAAGATCGGCCGCCGCAGCCGTGATTTTCCCAGAGTGCTTCCGCAGCGCGTCCTGAATCATTTCCTTTTCAAGCGACTCCCGCGCCTCCTTGAGCGTGGCCGCCTTGGCGACTGTCGGGGCCCCCTCCAGCTCGAGGTCCTGGGCCGTGACCCGCTTGCCCCCGCTCATGATCACGGCGCGTTTCACCCTGTTCTGCAATTCGCGGACATTCCCAGGCCAGGAATACTTGCGAATGGCGTGCATGGCATCTGCGCCGAAGACGAGATTGGTCTTTCCATTTTCAGCTGAATACTGCTGCAGCAGCGAGCGGGCAAGGAGTGCCGCGTCGTCCCCCCGGTCCCTCAGCGCGGGCAGCAGGATCTGGATCACCGCCAGCCGATAGTACAGGTCCTCGCGAAAGGTACTGTCGCCCATCCGTTTCTTCAGGTCGGCATTGGTGGCGGCGATCACGCGGGTGTCCACCTGGATTTCCTGCCGGCCGCCCACGCGCTCGATGCAATGCTCCTGTAGGAACCGCAGGATCTTGACCTGCAGCATGGGGGAGATCTCCCCGATTTCGTCCAGGAAAAGGGTGCCGCCCTCCGCGTTTTCAATCCTTCCCTTGCGCTGGACATGGGCGCCTGTGAAGGAACCCTTCTCATGTCCGAAGAGCTCGCTCTCCATGAGGGTCTCGGGAATCGCCCCGCAATTGATCGCGACAAAAGGCTCGTTCCTTCGGGCGCTCAGGTGATGGATGGCCCGCGCCGTCACCTCCTTGCCGGTGCCGCTCTCGCCAAGAATGAGCACCGGGGCGTCGGTCGTGGCCACCTTGCGGATGGAATTGAAGACGGCCTGCATGGGCGTGCTGGTGCCGAGCAGCCCCTCGAACGAATCGCCCTCAAGCCGCTGCTGCATCTCGCGGAATTCACGCTCGAGCCGGGCGACGTGAAAACACCGCTTCAGCAGCACCTTCAGCTCGTCCATCTCCAGCGGCTTGCCGAGGAAATCGTAGGCTCCGGCCCCAATGGCCTGCAGGGCGATGTCCTTTTCCCCCTGTCCAGTGATGACAATGATCTTGGCCAGGTTGTCCATCGCCATCAGCTCGGAAAGTGCGGCGAGCCCCTCGGCCGGCGTGCCCGGGCTGGGGGGCAGTCCCAGATCGAGAAGCACCACGGCGGGGCGGGCGGAGCGGAACAATTCGGCGGCGGACGCGCGGTCCCCCGCGGACAAGATCTCGTAGTCCGCGGCCAGCGCCCACTTCATTTGGGTGCGGATTTCGTCGTCGTCGTCGACGATGAGCAGCTTGGGGTTCATCAGTTTTTCTTTTGCGCCGGCAGGTGGACCAGGATCGTCGTGCCCTTGCCCGGCTCGCTCTCGACCGCGATACGGCCGCCGTGGGCCTCAACGATCATCTTGCTTTGGAACATCCCGATTCCGAGGCCGTTCTTTTTCGTCGTCTGAAAGGGGCGGAAGAGCGAGCGCTCAATGAAGCTCGCGCTCATGCCGCAGCCCTCGTCGCGGACTGAAAGGACGACCCAGCCATTCTCCTGGCGGGTGGCCAGCTCGACCCGCCCCCTGCCGGACAAGGATTCCTTTGCGTTGAGCAGGAGGTTGGTTACGACCTTGGCGATCTGCTCCCTGTCCAGCGCCAGTTTCGGCAGGGGAGAAAAGTCCTTTGCGATCACAAAGTCGGGTTCCGACTCAAGGCCGGCCACGGCATCGCCGATCATCTCGTTCAGATCCGTCTCGACCGGCCGGGTAACCAGTTCGCTGCGCAGGAGGCTCAATCGCCCGATGACATGGTTGATATGGGCCACCGACGTTGAAACCCCCCGCAAGGCGTCCTCCCGAAAGGCGGGGTCCTCGAAATGCACGGGAAGGTTCTTGAGCATGAGGCTGAGCGTGGACGCGGCGTTTTTCAGGTCGTGAACAAAGAACGCCGCCATGGTCTGGAAGGCCTCCAGCTCCTTGGCCTGAAGGAGCTTCTGGGCTAGCTGCACGTTCACCAGGCTGGCGGTGGCGTGGTCGCCGACACACCTGAGCATGTCGAAATCCTGTGTCGAGAAGGCCGCGCCGTCCACGCGGTCCCCAATGATCATGAGCGCGGCGACCTTTCCGCGTTCGATCATCGGCAGGCAGACGCGGTTCTTCCCCTTGGGAAATTCGCATGGATGCATCCGCTTGAGAGCTCCAGCCCAGCCCTCCCCCGAGGACTCAACGTCCGCTGGCTCTGGATTCTCCTCGAAATGCGTGGTGATCTCGGCCACATCCGCCTTTCCCGGGGCCAGCTCGCGGCCCTTGGCTTCCGGCAACGATGTCGACGCGGCTAGAGACATGGAATCGTCGTCGACGATCCAGATTGCCACGGAGAGAGCCTGAAACAGGTCCGCGACCATCTTCACAAGGGAGCGGCACAGCTCGGTCTGGTCGACCTGGGAAGCCGTGCCCTCGGTGAATTTTCTCCACACGGTCCGATAGTCATAAAGCGGCCGATCAAAGTGGCGGCTCACGAAGCGCCCGAGGCGCATGCGCAGGCGGTCGGACTGCAGAAGCACCACGAACAGCACGAGCGAGATCAGGGCGAGGGATGCTTCGAGCACGAACACGTTTCCGCTGCCGACATAAACGACCGCCTTGGCAAACAGTCCGACAATCAAGAGATAGATGCCTGCGAGCAAAACGGTGACCGAGCCCTGCAGGACCGAATGGGAGGGATAGACATCCAGATCCATCGGGCCGGCGCGGAAGAATGACCTCAGGATGAGCAGGGAAACCACCAAGAGCGTCCCAGCGTTCAGATCCTCCAGGGACAGGTTGATCGCACGGAACAGGAGCTCCTGGCAGGCCGTGTAGATTCGGACAAGGAATAGGAGGCCGACTCCCATCAGCATGAACTTGACCCGCCAGCGCATCGTCCCGACGGAAGCCCGGAAGGTGCGCTCGAGGTTCATGAGGACCAGGACCGATCCAGTGAGCATGAGCAGAGCCAGCACGAGGCCCGGCCATCCCAGCATAGCCGCGCTGAATAGCTGCGTGCCATCCCGCCTCAGGGAAACGATCAGCTGGCTGCGAAAGATCGTGACAATCCCAACCGGAAAAAGAAGCGCCCCGGCCAGGGCCAGTTGCCATTTGGAGACGAATTCGCGCGCATTTCCCCGGGCGTAGCTGAGACTGAACAGGAGCCAGCAGAATGGCAGGATGGCGGTGGCGAAAAGGCTCCATTTCTGCCAGGCGATCAGTTCGGCGTCCGGCACGTGGGGCCGGACTGCCATCCAGGCGAACACGCCTTCGGCTGACAACCCGATCATGCCCGCGGCAAAGGCGAAGTCCGCTACACCGTGTCGCCTGCGCAGGAGGGATCCGGCTGCAAGCGCACCTGCGCACACCGCGCTGGCCAGGGGTATTTCGGAGGCAAGATTCATGATGGCGCGAGATTCGTGCCGCCGATCCTACGCGCGTCCATGCGGAAATGACAAAGAAAAGCTGCACCGGCTTTCGCCGGTGCAGCTTTTGCTAAAGAGGAAACAGATTGGAAGCCGACTTACCCTTTCGCGAGCCTGCGGCGCTGGGCAACCATGCCAGCCGCTACTCCCGCGAGGCCAAGGCCGATCAGGAGAGCCGTCCCACCGCTGTCGGGAAGGGCTGCTGTATCCGCGCCGAAATTGAAGATCGCGGACTTGTGTGTGGTAGTCGTGTCATCGATGCTCCAGCTTCCTAATGTCGTTTGGTATCCCGTTATGCTGGCCCAGCCGTTGCCTTCAAGCAAGAGACCCCCTTTGGACTGAGCTACGACCATGATGCTTGTTGCATCGAAGCTATAGGTGACAGAACCAACCGTGAACGTCCACAGGGGCGTAACGGCGGCCGCTGAAAATGAGAAGGGCGTGAAAGTGACCGGCCCTGCAAACAATGGGAGTGAGGCATAGGAGCCCGTCGATCCTGGGAAAACGTATACATCATAGATCGAGGAGAATGCCGTCGCGTTCAAGAGATCGCCGGAGTTGGTCGTTGCTAATCCATCGAAGTTTAATCCGCCCGTGATGATTGGATTGGCCTTTGCGACATTGCCGCAAAGGGCGATCGCGAGAATCAGCGCTGGGCTGAGCTTTGTGAGTGTTGCGAGCTTCATGGTTGTTTCCTCTATTATTTCCAGTTGGGTGAAATTGCTTTCGCCCTACACTAAGCACTGCTCGTGCCAATGGGTAAAATCGCGGCGCAAGTCATGCGTTACGCATTGTCATTCGGTTATTTATGGAGGCCAAAGTATTATCGCCAACCGAAGACGAATGGGCAAGAAATGTAATGAAATCCGTCATTTGTCTTCAGTTCGGCGTCAAAGGTCATTTTAAATACTTGATAACAAACGTATAATGTAAGTTTTGCGTCTTTGTAAGCGTCCGCGACGTCGATTGAGGCGAGGTCATTTCCCGTCTGCCAAAGTTTGCCGCGCCTCGGCTGCTAGATCCGCTCTAAGATCCAGTCCCAGAGCGCGTTCAAGCGTGGACTTCCACGACTTGTCCTTGAGGCGGTACCGCGCCATTCCCAGGTAAAATGCGGACTCGCCATCGCCGGAAAGCCGATCCGCTGCCTCCTCGAGCAGATTTGCGGCTCTTCGAAAATCACCATGCCGGTAAACTACTATCCCGCATGCTCTTGCAACCTGCGCATCGTTGGGGAAGGCCTCGCGGGCCTTCGTAGCCAATTCAAAGGCCTTCCGATCGTTGCCCGGGTTCTCGGCATAAAGGAGCATCAGGTGTCTCTCCGCTGGCGAAAAATCGGGGTAGCGATCCAACACTTTTTCATATTCCTGTGTGGCCGCAGCTAGATTGCCTTTCTGCTCAAATGCGGCGCCGTTGGCCATAAGTGCCATCCCATTATCGGGTTCCATCTTCAAAACCTGCGCGATCCGGTCTGCTTGAGAAAGGGCGCGCGCAGGGTCGTCCGCAAGTGGGAGCAATTCGAGGAAACGGGTGGCCTCTTCGGCCCGGCCAAACCGGGCATTCGAGCTCAGGGCATTGCGCATGGCAACCTCGGCGTCTGGGATGCCTCCGAGACTGTAGAAGGCCTGTGCCAGGTCGAACAGCACATCCGGATCATTTGGCAGCCGGGCAGCAGCCACCTTGAGCAGGCTTAGCGACCACGGATAGTCGTGCGTCTTGTAGGCCAGCCGCCCTAGGATATAGGCGGCGTATGGGTCTTCTGGCGCCAGATTATGCGCGGTCTTGGCCAGATCTAACGCCTTGGCCGTATCGCCTCCTGAGGAATACAGGCGCGCCAGCAGGGTGAGGGCAGCCAAATTCTTTGGGTCAGCGCGGATCGCCGCTTCGCAGGCTCCGATTGCCTTGTCCGGGGCGCCTTCACGCTCGTAAACGGCCGTGAGCCGCGTCAGGACGACCGGGTCGTCCGGCCGGTCAGCCGCAGCCCTCTCAAGTGCCGAACGTTCGCCGGGGCCGGCGGTCCGGACGTCGATCGCAAGCACGGATAGGCGTTGCTTTGCCTGATCGCTTCCGGGGAAGTCCTGGTTGGGTTGCAGAGCGCGCTCAAGCGAAACCCGTGCGGATGCTTCATCTCCCAACATGTAATGGGTCATGCCCAGGTGGAATTGCATTTCGGGATCCGTCTGGAGGGCATTGACGCTTTCTGTCAAAAGGCTGAGTGCCCACCGATACTGGTGTCTCTTGTAGAGAATCCATCCCAGCGTGTCCGCCACATGAGGCTCATTTGGGAGCACTTTCCTGGCCTTCTGCGCCATTTCGAGGGCCTTGTCCAGGTCGCCAATCTTCTCCGAGTATACATAGGCAAGATTGTTCAAGGCCGGGCCATTGTTAGGATCTGCGGCCAAGAGCTTCTCGTAGGCCGCCTTCGACGAGGTGTAGTCCTTTTCGCGGTCCTCGATTGTCCCCATGAGCATGAGCGCCCGTGTATCTTTCGGGTTTCTTGCGACAACTTCCTGAAGATCCGCCAGCGCCTTCGAGTCCTGCTTGGTGGTGACATAGAGCTCCGCGAGGAGAAAATAGACGAACGGAGAGTCCACCTTTAACTGGATCGCCTTTTTCAATGCGGCTTCAGCCTGGACCATGTCCCTTTGCGCCAGGTAGATCCTGCCGAGGAGGAAATAGAGCTCCGCTGACTCTGGCTTTTTCGCGATTTGCGGTTCGACGCGCTGCCGGGCCGTCGCATATTGCTTCTCGCCCAAATCCAGGTTGATCAACTGCTCCAGGGCCTGGAAATAATCTGGTGCCAGGGCGAGCGCTTTCTCGAATTCACTGCGCGCCTCGTCCCGCCTGTTCTGCCGGAGCAGCACCATCCCCGAAAGCAGGCGGGGCTGGGGGCTCTGTGGAAGGCCCTCGGCAATCTGCCTATACACGGCAAGGGCGTTATCCAGATCGTTCTGGCCGACATAGGCCTGGGCGAGCAAGAGGCGCGACTGGGACAGGTCCGGATGCTTTTGGATGATTCGGGTCAGTAGCCCGATGGCCGCACCCGTGTCGCCCTTGCGAATGTCGATTTCTGCGAGGGCGAGGACCGCCTCGGCAAAGTCCGGGGCGCCCGTCACAGCAAGGTTTAGGTTACTAGCCGCTTTTTCGGTTTCCCCTTCGGCGAGATATGCCTGCGCCAACTCATACTCGATCTGCGGGTAATTGGGGTATATTCTCCGGGCTTTCTCGAGCTCGGCGACCGCCATTTCAGGTTTGCCTTTCTCAAGCCAGAGCCTGCCGTTCAAAAGCAGGGCGTCGGGGTAGGCAGGGTCCCGGGCCAGAACCTTTGCGACCGATGCCGCGCTCTCGTCGTATCTCTTTTCCCGCTCGTCCAGTTCGGCCAGCAACATGCATGCTGGCAGGAAATCGGGGGTCTTCTGGACGATATCCGCCAGAATTTGCCGGCCGGCGTCCCGATTCCCCGTCTTGATCTTGAACTGGGCGTATTGGAGCCGCTTCGCCGAGCGGGCGCCTGAGAAATCGGACGCCCTGGTAAACGCCTGCTCGGCCTCCGTAATGTCGTTCTTTTCCCAATACAACGCGCCGAGCGCAGTATAGGCCGCGCTGTTTTTCGGGTCAGCCGCCAGCGCGCGTTTGATCAAGGCTTCCGCCTCCGGGAAGCGCCGCTGGCGGAAATCGAGAGTGCCCAGGGCCACGAGGACCGAGGCGCCGTTTGCGATCTGCGCCGGAAGGCGGCCGAGGCGCTGCCTCGCGTCCTCTATTTCCTTCGGGCGCACAGCGGTCTCGGCCAAAAGGAGGGGCGCATCCGGGTACGAGGGATCATGGTCAAGGATGTAGTCGGCTTCATCCTTGGCCTGCTGGAATCTTCCGAAGGCGAGCAGGTAAAGGCCGAGCTCGAGGCGCACCTCCAGGTTTTCGGGTTCAAACTGGCGGCCAGCCAGGAGGAACGGGAGCGACTTGCCCACGCGGCCCTGGTCAAAATAGATGACGCCGAGGCGCCCGAGCGCCTGCGGGTCCCTCTTGTCGATTCGCAGGACGTTGAGATATTCAATCTCCGCTGCGTCGTATTGGCCGGCCACGAAGTAGTGGTTGGCCCGTTCCATGGCCCTCGCCTTTCTTGCTTGCGGTGAGCAGCTTGTGCAAACCAGCGCGAGGACTCCAGTTGCGACCAGAATTAACGGGAAACGGATTCGTTGTGACATGTTATAACCTGCTTGAATTGGCCTTTGCGCTTGTTCTCCGGCGCTCCGACCGCGCAAGAAGAAACAGTATGAGGAATAAAGGTGCTAGGGAAACGAGGAAAAACATCCAGCCTCCGGTGCGGTGGATGTACGAATCGATCATCCGCGGGCCGATGTGGACGCAAAGCTCGCCGACGGTAAAGATCCGGAAGGCGTTCCGAATGATTCCGAGGGGAACCACCGCAAGGCAAAGTATGGTGCGCGTCCAGGGCGACCTTAGAAAAATGGATCCGGCCAAGAGGCTGGTTATGAACAGGGCAAGGCTCGAATGGAGGCCGCTGCATTCGGGAGCAACCTCGATCGTTATTCCTGGCAGCTGAAAGTCCAAGATGCCAATGGCGTAGACCGGCGTGCCGGAAACCTCGAAAAACGCATATGCTAGGGCCGCCGATGTGTGCTGAAGCATAGACTCGAGCGCATTGGAGACGCTCAACGGGAGCGGCGCCATGAGCAAGAGGAAGCAGAGGGGGAATACGACGGCTCGCAGCAACTGCCTGCCGAGAAACCAGGCGCACAATCCGGCGAACATGGAGAGAAATGAAAGCGTGGCCAGGATGAGGGAGTTCAGCTGGGACCAACCTGCCCCAAACAAACCTGGGAGCCAATTCGCTCCTAGAAGAAAAAGCCCGGCTGCCATTAGGAGCACGGTCCACGTGCGGTCTGGCCCGGAAGGTGCGGGCAGAGACTTCCATTTCACCCAAAGCAGGAAAATGCTGATAAACGGGACCAGGATGACATAGGAATAGAGTTCGCTTGCGGATCCAAAACGCGCCAAGCCGACCAGGGGTCGGCCAAAGCAAAGGATGAGCGCGGCACATGACAGCCCAAAGCCCCCGGGCCAATGCCGGGATCTGTATTTCGGATCGTTGTTCAAGCGATGCCCAGTCTAGTGAAATTTCTTATGCTACAGATGCCTATCTTTAGAATCACTAGCAGGAAATACGTATCCCGACTCACCGAAGTCCACCTTCGGTTCGCCCCAGCATCTTATTTATGGCCAGCGCCTTGAGCGCCAGAACTCGGGGCGAATTCAGCGTCCAGTCCGCACCGGGTGGCGGTTCCGGCCAGGCTTCGGCCCCCGGTTCTCATTCCAAGTTTCAATCAATACCTGTACCCTAGCTCAAGACCGACCTGATGGCTCGAGAATCCGAACCCGGACGCGGTTGTGGAGTTGCGATTCCAATCATATAGGACGGCAAGGGTTCCTCTCTTGAGAAACGACCACGTCAGTCGCAGAGTGTATGACAGCCTCCTGTCATTTCGGCCGGCATTGGCGGCGGTCGTATCCAAAAGGTAGTCGACATTGTTTTGGCTGACGCTCGCAGTCAGAAGATAATGTTCGAGCAAGCGTTGGCTAAGGTTGGCAGTCCAATTGGTGGACCTGGAGGATTCACTGGCAAGAAGGGATTGATTCAGTTCGCGCCCGGCAGTGAAGCCCAGCCCAGTCCCTTCAAATGGGTTGTATTGAACGGCCAGGCTGTAGATCGGCGTGTCGAGAATGCGTCGTGGGCGCACCAAGAATTCCCGGCGATCGAGGCCGCCGGAAAGCTTGATGGACAGTTTGCTGGAAGGCGACCAGGTGGCCTGCGCTGACGGCTGGAAATAGAAGCTATCGGATCCCCCGGTCACATCAATGAATCCGAGACCAGCGCCAACCGCCGTGTCGATTTGCGGCGTGGTCTGGTAGTGCAGCCAATCGAGCGCCGACCATTGCTTGGAATTCGGAAAGCCAACCGCGTTCTGCAGATTCTGGCTCAGGGTTGTCTCGGTATAGAACTCTTGGCTGAATCGATGTGATAGGTCGAGCCCTGTAGAGATGTCCTGCACGGTCGTCTGGCGTCCAGTTTCAACGAGAGGTTGCGAGGAATAAACGTAGCCCTGAGTAAAATTCAGCAATGAGTCGGCGAATGGGACCGTCCCCGCCAACCTCACGGCTTCGCCGATTGTGTCGTGGAACCTGGGATTGGAATAGAAGTCCCACGTGGGCGTGTAATCGACGGTCCATCGGTTGCCCATATCGAGGAGAAACCCCGGGGAAAAGCTGTTGACTGCAGTGGTCGATTGGTGGCCAGCGCTAGCCTGAATGCCGTCGCCGTATAGAAAGCGGTAAAGAAAGTGCGGCTTCAGCACGAAGTCCCCCCATTGATAAGGAGAATCGGGCGCTGTTGAAAATGCGAGTGATGGATCGGGGACCATGCGGACCCCGAATTGTTGCTGCTCGGGGACGGGATTGGGGGGGAGAGGCGTGAATACGTTATCCTGCGCTTTGGCGCTTGTAGTGCCGACAAGGAATCCGACCAACAGCCATCCTGGCGGAAACGCATTGATGTAATTCTTCGACATGCTCATTTTTTTGGAATGGATTCGGTTGGCGCTGAATCGGGTGGGGATTGAAACCCTCGTCCGGAGTTTAATAAAGCCTCAAAAGCGTAGGCTACCGTCTCCTTGACGTACTCGCCCGCCCGTTCGCTCGAATGCCACCAGATCCCCGGCTCGTAATCGCGTGGAATCCACGCGATTACCCCGACCTCCGTACCGGGGCGAAAGACCTTCGCAAACACCAAGCGGCTTCGCCTGGCATGCACTCCCATCGTGAACACATTTAGGGCCTTCGGATGAATGTTCCGAGCCCACATGGCCCTCGATACCGCCTCAGCTGCCTCATAAGTTCGCTGTCCCTCGGTGGCCCGAGGTGCGGCGACGATGACCCGGTCGCGTGGAATCCCGGAATTCAACAAGATCTTTGCAGCCTCTGCGGCGAAGTTGTACCGGCGTTCACTCCACCGCTCCTCGCTAAGGCCGCTGGTTGCAACAATATACTGGTAGCCGCCATGTTCAAACTCGAGATGCGCTTCCCGGATGCCCTCCACGCCAATCCAACCTTCCACTACCAGCGCCTCCGCGGGCAGTCGGCGGGTGCATGAGAGAAACGATTCCCCCTTAAACCACCAGAGGAGGAAGGCGGAAACCGCCGCAGCGAGGAGGATGACCCACCCCAAAAGGGTTGGAAAAACGACAACGCGCCTCTGGACAAGACGGAGTTTCATCAAGTCTGCATATCCAAATTCGTCCGTGACGGCATGCCGGATTCGGATGCTGTGCAGGAGATTGATTGACCCGACCCTTTCCCGCCGGAGGCTAGGAGACGGGGCCGATCAAGAGAACTCGATACGGAGGATTGTGGAGTTGCGTGGGTCAGAACTCGTCCTCCCGTGCGGCCTGGCAAAGGCAAGGCAGTGCAATCGGAAATACCGATGCGCGAGCCGATGCAGCGCGCGTCAATGGCAGGAAAAACAGGCGTTGTGGACGAAGCCAATAGAAGGCAGTTTGGCTACGCGCCGTTCATTATTCGATCAAGCGCAAATGTGCGCCAGGCATCGGCATTTGAATCAGAATGTGGGGGTCGGCGCGGTGAAAATGATGGAGGCATTCACGGTCGACATCTCGGATGGACGGCGGCCGGGGAAAGGCCTTTACGGCGCCGTTGTCGCGGCTGTCAGCGCGCCCTTGCCATAGAACGTGAACGATCCGCCGGTTCCAGAATTCGTCACGAAGGATGAATAGGGGGACCGCAGATAAAGAACCGGTGGACTGCCAGTGGGAAGCGACCCGTCGCTTCCCAGATACCCTGGGTGTCCACCCGGAGCCTCGAACAGCCCCCGAACGGCAGGATTGGTGTAATCTACGTATTGCGTTTCCGAGAACCAGAATTCACTGACATCGAAGGCCGCAGCGAACTCGCCCGGGCCGGGCACGCGCGGGTCGGAACCGAAGGCGACCTGAACCGGAGACGTCGCCACGTACTTGCAGGGGCGATAGCCAAGCTGCGCTTGAAGGTTGTTGTCGCTCACGTCATTCACGTACAGGCACGAGGTCTTCGGGGACTTGAGGTTCCAGCTTGCTTGGACATGCAGCCATCCATCCGCTTGCGTGTGGGCAGACGTCCTCGAAATAAAACCTGGCGAGCCGTCCGTCCCGTATACCGCAATTTCAACGTAGATCTTTCCTACATCGCCGCCTGTGCCGTCCCGCAGCCAGACGTGGACCTGATTTACCCCTATCTCAAAAACGTCAAACACATTGCTAGAAAACGGGTGTGGAACGTTTGGCAGCAGAATCCAGAAATTCATCGATCCGACATAAGTCGTGTTGTTTGTATTCTTGAAATCACCTCCCAATTCAAGAGACGTGAGCGAGGGAATCGCGCCGCCGGTGAAGTGCGTGGCGTAGTAAGTGTACGAAGCCGTGGGCGTCGGTGTAGGCGTCGGCGTGGGCGTTGGACTTGGCGTGGGACTCGGCGTGGGCGTTGAGCTTGGCGTGGGGCTCGGCGTGGGCGTCGGCATAATGACCACCGTTGGCGTAGGCGTGGGGCTCGGCGTCGGGGTCACGGTCGGAGTCGGCGTCGGCGTGGGAGAGGAGGTCGGTGAGGGCGTGGGAGTCTCTGTCGGCGTCGGAGTCGGCGTTGAGAGCGGGTAAATGACACCGCCCTCGATGCTTCGGGAGTAGTTCATGGTCCCTAGGTAGATGCCGTTCGCGCCAAACGGGCTGGAACTACCGATGATCCCTGCAAGAACATTCGAGAACTGGCTTATCAGTGAGGCCTGATTGGATGAAAAAGGCCCCGTGTAATACGCATGCTCGTACGACCAAAGGCTGTACCTGCCTAGGATCACCTGCGTAGATCCGGAGGAACTGATCCCGGCGTAGCTCAGGAGGGCGTTGGCGTTGGCCGAAAGCACCCGAGCCAGATTGGCTGTGTCGAGATAACCGACCAGGATGAACGGATTACCTCTGTCATCGATGGCGCCCGGAGCCTGGGGGGCCGCAAGCGGCGCAGCGACACCGGAGGCGTCGGGAAAACCCGCGTCGCCCACGTTGATTACGCCTGCGACCTGGCCGCTCGATAATATGGGTTGGTACTGGTTTTCCGTGCCCTGGCCGAATCCAAAATCGGCGTCTGCCTCGATTTCGTCGCGGATCCCGGCGACATTGCTGCATCCCACCAGGATTACGTCGGTAGCGCCGTCGGCCGCATTGCCGGTGAAGAACGAAAGCGGAAGCTCTCCAAGCGCAAGCAACAGGCGGGCCTGGAGTGGGGAGATGTTGGTGAAGGCGGCGTAGCTGGCCTCAGATGTTGCATTTCCTTTCGCCCAGAAGAAGGGGATGACCCCAACGCCGGGAGGCCCGCCCGGGTATCCACCAATTAGCGGCAGACCCTGCATCAGGGTCGGATAATCATTTTCGCCACCTGAAGCAAAGGGCGTGGAAGCCTGAAACGTGTCAGCGAGCGACACGTTGGGTCCGCTGGCGGGAGAATCATAGATTTGGCTGCCGATGGAGATTGCGGTATATCCGGTGATCGAGCTTCCATTCACAGTGGCGTAGACCGGGGTGCCTGATGAGGAAATGTTCGCCGTGCTGAGCCATTTCATGCTCCAGGTCCCGGCGGTGATCGCTTGGAGTCCGGTGTAGGAACTCGACCAATTGACCTGGATGACGAGCAGCTGGCCATTGTAGGTCCCTGTAACAACCGCTTCCGTCGCGCTCGACATGTCGGTCCCATCTGCGTTGCCACCGATACAGGCGATTTGTGGATTTGTAAGCGCATTAACGATAGCGGCATACGTTGCCGGGCGAAACTCCGTGGATCCAGTGATCTTGATATTCTGAGCGAACACGCTTGAGGCAAATCCAGCCATCATAAAAAGGGCGACGATCGGCCTATGAAGTTCAGTTCTCCCTCCTGACATGGTTGTGATAATTCGGGACTGATTTCGTTAACTTTGCTCCTCAACAAGGAGGCCGGGTTTTTCGCAAGACAGCTGCATTGCCGAAACAAACCACAATCTGCAATGACTTGAGAAAGCAAGAACAGAACTGCACGATATTAGGCAGGCTACTGAAATGCTCGATTCGAGTGCCGATCCCCCGGCGACAATTAGATCTCGCCCCGTATTGCCTCACTGGGAAATGTTACTGGATGCCTCACGGATGATGTTACCGAGGGAGCCGTTCAAGGGGAGGGAGCGAAGCTTCCTCCCCTCCGGAACAAAGAGACAAAAAGATCGGGGTGGAGAGGGGCGCGGGGGGGAGGCGGGGCGTCAGCCCCGCCTCCCCCCCGCCTCATGGCTTAAGTTGCTGGCGAGAGGAACATGCCGTTCCCGTTTATCCAGGTCCATGGTATCCCATGTGGGACGCTTCTCCGGCGACCTGTGAAGTCTAGTGCGTGCCGTAGATAATAAGTCGGCGTACCGCCTGTGTTTGCCACGTCTTCAGTCGGCGTTGCAACGAACGGAGCTGGTTCGGCCGATAGCACTGAGGGTATTTGGTCTGAAGATACTCAAACAATTCGAGACCCGTTTGGTCCGGATAGGTTTCAAGTAGCTGACACAGTTCCGGCCGGGCCGATTCAAACGGATCAGGCCGCGTGCGATAGCAGCGCGGAGGCCGAGGTTTCCGGTAATTAGTAGGTCAGACTTCTCCGGCGCGCCAAGCCGTTGATAGGCTCGCTAGGAAGCTCGTGAGGTCTTCGTTTCGCAGTGCCAACAAAAATGGCGGGCCATTTTCGGGTATTTCGACCAGGTGGCGCTGCGAACTGCGATGTGCGGCCGGCGCCCGATGCCAAAGTTGGAGTAGGCGTCGAACTGCTCATGGACGCCAAGCAGTGAGACGTCGATTCGTTCATAATCCTCCTCGTGCCTGACAATGTGCCACAAGGTCGACCGGCACGGTACAATCCGAACCGATTCAGGTTCCCAGTGTCCATAAGAAGTTCGTAAAGATGCGCGCAAAGACTGATGCGGGGAGCGAGTTCCCGTACGTGTGCCCGGACCCGAACGCGTGCCGTGGCGGCTGAAACGGTGGCTGCTCAGGACGCAGCTGGAGATGCGCCTGGGAACAAGCCACCGCCGTACGGCTCCGAGGGACCGGTCTCGCAGCTAAAGGGGCCGTGAAAACTGCGCGGAAAGGTTATTTCGCAGCATCATCAAACTTCCGCAGGAAATGCCGCCAGTCGCGTGTGATTCAATTCTCGGCCCAGGATCAATGTGGACCAGTGACTCGTTTTACTCTCGTTAAAAAGCCGCGGTGCCTCGTGTAAATCGAGCGTGAAACAGTCGCTATAGTAATATGATAGTAAAACCAATTATTGTTAGGGGATTGACAATAACTGCGTAGTAGAAAGGGCGCCTTTGCTGGTATTTTGTCGGGATGGACAATCCACGCTCGTATCGCGGATCTAAGTTAATAGCGCCAATATGCTATAGGCATTGGTGACTGCGATCGGAGCAGGTTATCGCTGACCACATCTAATAAATGAACACAACCGTCGCCGCTGGTAGCCCACCCGCTTTCAGGTCGCAAATGACCTGCATATTTGCGCTTGTCTTTCTGATCGGCGCATTCGAATCGCGGGCCGAGATGATCCCGCCTGATCGACTGCCCCCTGGCGGAATGTTTCAGGCGGGGGTTCCCGGCGGCATTCCGCAAGATTACGCGAAGTTCTGCGACGTGACCATCAAGATTCCCGGCTCTGCGTTGCTGGCAGCTGCTGACGGCGTGACCGACGATTCAGCGGCGATCAATGCTGCTCTGAGTCTTTGCCCCGCCAAGCAATATGTCTTCATGCCCGCGGGTACCTATCGGATAGCCAATACGATCAAGTTCCCGTATCGCGGCGTCATTCTTCGTGGGGCCGGGTCGCAGACAGACCCAGCGCACACAAACATCAAGTGCGATACAGTGGGAACCGCCGTGAACATGAGCGGTGGCACCCGGCTTGGAGCTTGGCTCGCGAACCTGCGAAGTGGCTACACCGTGGGATCGACTTCGCTGACGTTTTCAAGCCCCAGCGATATAGCCAAGGTGGCAGTCGGGGACATGTTGGTGGTGGCCGAGGATTATGATCCCAGCATTGGAGTTTCGGTGGGCGGGGGCTTGGAATCTGTAAGCCTGCCGAGTTCAAGCTATAGTTGGCACGCATCGCCCACCGTTCCCGGCGCATATTACCTCAAGTCGGCTAGCGGCGGAACCCCAAGTCTCGTCCAGGCCAAGATCCGAGAGCTGTTTTATTCAACAGGAGCAGGTACGGAGTCAATTCTACAGCTTGTTTCCAATTTTGCGCTTTCCGCGGGCCAATGGACTTTTGGTGACAACGACTCCCTTGGGTTCGATACAATTTATGTGATGCTGCCTGGTGACGTCAGCCCCGCCACATTGCCGCAACCTTGCGATGGCGTTCCCAACGGAGGAGTGTGGTACAATCAGGGGATTGGTTGGGGAGGGACCTATCTGTCAGGAGGAGGGATTTATGCTCACCATGGACAGGGCTTCAAGGTGGTTTCAATCAACGAGGCTACCGTGAAATTCGATAGGCCGTTCTACTGGACATTCTCCGGCAACATGACCGCAGCATTGCTCTATATTCCGAACGGAACCGGGCAGGGACTTGAGAATCTGTCGATCCAGATCATGCAGGCCCTTCCCATGGCAAATGCCGTATCGGTAAACAACACGATGGATTCATGGGTGAAGAACGTGGAAGTGAAGAACAGCGCGCTGAATTTCATTGTGGCGAGCAATACGATCGATTGCGAATTTCGGCAGAACTACGTCCACGAACCATTCAACGCAAAGGGTGGAAGCGGTTACGGAATCAGGTTGATGGGATGGAATTTTAACAACTTGGTTGAGGACAACATCGCCTATTTTTGCCGGCATTCCTACGTGGTAGACGGGATCAATACGGGCCATGTCATCGCATATAATTTCAGCCTCGACCCCAATGACAACGCAAACGGAACCTTAGTCTCATCGCTCGTCAATCCCGTTCCGAACGACGGCTATCTCTACCAGGACTTCCTGACTCACGGATCCAATCCTAGGTTCTGCCTCTTTGAAGGCAATGTTGGCGGACGGGGTTACTGCGATTACGTGCACGGCAGCGCAAGTAACCTGGTGTATTTCCGAAATCATTTCCGCCTGCAGGAAGGCCACATGCTTAAATATAAGGATTTCGAGGGGTCAGAGACGATAGATTTTGACCGATGGAATTACAACATGACCGTCGTCGGAAATATCCTTGGCTATCCTGCCATGGTGGCCGATCAGTTGGCAGCAGGCGGGTCGATGACTTATGAAGGTCACTTCCGCGCAATATACCGCCTAGGATACAATGATGACGACAGCGCTGGGGTCGTAAGCGACAATCGAACCAAGGCGACCATCCTGCGCCACGGAAATTTCGACTATTTCAATAACGCCATTATCTGGGATCCAACAATCCCGGATCGCACCCTGCCGGACAGCCTTTATTTGACCGAGACGCCAAGCTGGTTTGGAAACATGGCTTGGCCTCCTGTTAATCCGACAAATCCACCTTTGTCCGAGGGCACGGTCACTTCTCCCGGCACGTCACTTTATCCCATCATACCGGCGATGTACCGGTTTTTGAACGGGTCGCCGCCACCAGCCGTAACGAATCTGATAGACCAGACCTTCACGGCAACAGTCCCTGCGGGAGGCACGGCCTCTTTCTCGATCGTTCCGACTGGCTTCACGGCATTCCAATGGCAGGTTAGCTCAAACGGAGGTGCAACATGGACCGCTCTCTCGAATTCGAGCACATACTCGGGCGTAACAACCTCAACCCTGACGATAACAGACGCATCGGCCAGTCTCTCGGGAAAATTATATAGCTGCGTTGCCACAGGATCTTCCGGCAAGATTACCAGCAAGAATGGCAAGCTGATTGTTGAAACTGCCGCTGTCGCGATCGTCGTCGAACCGCAAGACCAGGGCGTGATCTATGGTGCAAGCGCGACATTCACGGTTTACGCAACCGGCATGCCAGCCCCGTTTTGTCGATGGTACTTGAACGGCAGTGCCCTCACGGACGGTGGCAGGGTATCCGGCTCGGCGTCGGATACACTTCAGATATCTAATGCGCAAATGACTGACTCGGGCGGCAGATATTCCGTTGTCCTTAGCAATGGAGTCGGATCGCCGGTCACCAGTGGCGCCGGAATTTTAACAGTGGACAAAGCCGCACAAACGATCACATTTAGCGCGATTGCTGCGAAGCTCACGACGAGCCCGCCGTTTTCGCTTGTCGCAACGGCAAGTTCGGGGCTGCCGGTCAGCTTTACCAGTTCAGACCTGAGCGTGGCAACTGTGAGCGGAAGTACCATGACAATCGTCGGCGCGGGCACGACCGAGATAACTGCCACGCAGGCTGGCAATGCGGACTATTTGGCGGACTCGGTGGTGCAGAGCCTGACCGTAACTGTGCCCACGTCGGGATCCGTTAATTACGCGACGCATTTCACGGGTGGCGCATTTCCGTCCACTACGTCGCTCGGATTGGGGAAGGATTTTAAAGGTACCAACGATACGACATACGTTGGGTCGATGAATTTCTGGATTCGCTTACCTAATGTTGCGGGACCATGTGCCAAAAACGAGTTTGCTATCTTTGAAATCGGCAGAAATTTGGCGCATATCTGGTTGTGCGATGGGACTGGCAGCGACGTCGGCAAGATCTACGTGGAAATAGCCGTGTGCGGAACCGATTCTTCGCCCGGGTTTGTTTCGAGAACGTCTGCCCACACACAGGCGGACGGCTGGCTGCATGTACAGGCAAGTTGGAACCTCAAGACCCCGCAGACCTCATGCCTGTACGTGAACGACGTAAGCGACAACCACCTCCGATTCCCCCTGGGGCATTATCCTTGCGCATACATGGCGGCAAGCCCGGCTCAGGTCAGTATTGGTTCAAGTACGAACGTGCCAGGACCGGGAAATTACGGGGCGACTTTTGACCTCAGTGAATTCTGGTTCTCAGAGACGCAGTACGTTGATTTTTCGAATGCCAGCGTTCGAGCGAAGTTTGAAGCGTCTGGTGGCCATCCGGGCAATCTTGGCAGCACCGGCTCGCTTCCAACCGGGAGTTCGCCGATTCTCTACCTGCGGTCTCCCTATTCGTGTTTCGTGACGAACGCGGGAACCGGAGGCTCTTTCACGTTTTCCGGAAAGGGTGCGCTAACCGCTGCGGCCACGAAGCCATGAGGGTTTTAGCGGCGGCGAATTCGACCGACTGGTTCCAATACTTCTGACTTAAACGATTACGCCGGTGAAGCGCGATGCAGAAGTTTGTGTACAGCGCGGACGGCGAAGCGGATCACCAATGAGTTGCGGCTTGCGGAGGCCTTGAGGGTTGGCGTTCTAGAGCGAGCCTGTCCGCCCAAGGACCTGAAGGCGCTTCGCACCATCGCACATGACCATTATTTGCAAGCTCCGGTTTTGGAATCGATTGAACGAAGCAACGAATTCCAAAAGGGACTCGTTTCTAAACGCAATCTTGACTTTGGCGTCCAGAAAATAGGCATCATCGGCCTCGCATTCAAATACAGCACCGATGACCTACGCGACAGCCCAATCATCGACGTTCTCGAGCGGCTTCTAGGCAAGGAATTCACTGTCCACGTCTACGATCCGCATGTTCACATTGCCAGCCTGACTGGGGCTAACCGAGAGTACTTCCTCCATAGGATTCCGTTCATCGCCCGGTATCTCACGGGCGGCCTGTCGGCCGTTTTCTCTCATGCTGAACTTATCGTGGCGGTCAATCGCGAGCCCAAGCTGGATGAGTTATTTCGCTCGCTGAAGAGTCCCCTAATTGTCTATGATCTAACAGTGTAGTCTAGGCTGATCATATCCGAACATTCGATCTTTATCGGCGCCACCTAGATCCCCACATTTGCCCAACGGCCCTTCCGAGTTGCGAAATAAATCATGCCCCATGCACCCTCCATCTTTGTCACGGCTGGCCGATCTTTCGGCAAGGTGCTCCGAACCGTCAAGGCCGCGCTCCATCTGACCGACTATCCCCGATGGGAGAGGAATGCCAAGGAGCTTCGGACTTGGGATGCGCGGACCAAGGTTCTAGGCCATCATATACTTCCTGGCAGTCGAGTGCTGGACCTTGGCGCCGGTGCCCAGACCCTCCGCAGACATTTGACCGGAGGCGGCCTTTACGTGCCTTGCGTCCTAGTTGCCACTTCTCCCGACACCATAGTCGTCGATTTCAACCGTGGCCTTTATCCAACGTCCGAGAGGAAGTCCGTTTTTGCAGTATGCAGCGGCTTGATCGAATACATCAATGAACCCTCGGTCTTTCTCAAGCGTTTCCAAAGCTACGCCAGTAATATACTCATTAGCTACAATCCCTCCGCCGGTGGGAATAGGGAGCTCGTGATCCGCTTTGGCCGCGAATGGATCAGTCATTTCTCGCCCGAGCAGTCGGAACAATTTTTTGGGGAAAATAATCTTCGCTTTGGGAAAGGTGATCAATGGGACTGACACCGGATATATTGTTTGCGCGCATCCTAACCTCGGGGCGAAATTTAGTGCCTCGAGGACGTTCAATTTAATCGCACACGACCCAACATGGCGGAGATACGCGTCGCGTTTGCTGATCTAGCTGATTTACCAGGTTGGAAGAAGGACTTATCCGCGCAGTCCCCAAGCCGATTCACTGTCCAAGTCAGCGAAGAAAGCCCTGATTACACGATCCTCAAGTGGCTTCGCCGGCTGCACAAAGTGACCATTGATGGACAGAATCCTGATTATGTAGTCTTTTCGGTGTTTGGCGACAACGTCCTTAGGTTTCCCAATGCGGTGCGCATTTTTTTTACCGGCGAAAACATCCAACCAGATTTCAATATATGTGATTATGCCTTCGGTTCATCTTGGATGACTTTTGGCGACCGGTACTGCCGGTGTCCCTTTTTTATGTTGATGAATCAATTCGATGAAATCCGGCAAAGGAGACGAACGAACCCTTTAGAAGTGAACGTTGGTGAAAAGGACCGCTTCTGCAATTTCATATACTCCAATGCCGATGCCGACCCTTTTCGGGATGAGATTTTTGCAGCACTAAATCAGTATCAAAAGGTCGATTCTGTGGGCTCCCATCTCAATAACTGCGAATCCAGATTGGGGCCCGCTTATCACGGCGATTGGGGATCAGAAAAGGTGCGCTTTCAAAAGCGCTACAGGTTCACCGTCGCATTTGAGAATTCATCAACTCCAGGCTATACGACCGAGAAGATTGTTCATGCCCTGGCCGCAGATACGATCCCTATTTATTGGGGAAATTCTGAAATCGGACGCGACTTTAACACTCGGCGCTTCGTTAATTGTCACGAGTTCCCGAATGCCGACGCGGTGGTGGAGCGAGTGCGTCAGATCGATCAGAATGCCGGCCTTTTCAGCAAGATCCTGGCGGAACCGTTCTTCCCGGATAACAACATTCCTAGGTCGTTGCAGGACGAAACTGTGCTGGCCCAATTTGAGCATATCTTTTCCCAGTCCAAATCGGATGCATTTCGCCGTAGTCGGTTTGCCTCGGGCAGGAAATATGAACAGCGGAGAATAAGGCAGGCGCGCGCGTTTGCACTGCTTGAGGGGCGAGGCATTGTTAGCAAATTCCTCCGTCTTTATAGCAGGATTTTTCAGCGATCCTGAGTCGGTCATGCTCCGTCTTCCTAGAAAACGCTGTGTCTGACGTGTCAACTGACCGATCCGCATATCGTGGCCTCTTAGAGTCGGCGGCGCTGCTGGGAAATGCAGGCGTCGTGACCATGGCAGTCGGACTCGCGCGGGTGAAGTTTCTTGGCCTGCTTCTCGGACCTTTCGGCGTTGGTTTGTTCGGGACGTTTGAGGCGATCATCACGACTGCGGCGTATATTTTCCGAATCGGTGTAAGCGGCAGTGGTTTTGGTGTCGTTGCATTGGAAAAGGCAAGCGGCGATCGGTTACGAATTGCGCGTGCCATAGATGCCCTTCGGCGGCTTTCTTGGTCGCTGGGCCTTGTCGAAACGTTCGCAGTGGGAGCTCTTGCATGGTCAGTCAGCAGACTGATCTTTACCGACTCTCGGCAGCGCCTCGCCATCCCCATCTTGTCCCGGGTCATGTTGCTCACGAGCATGTACTATGTGAGCAACCTGCCAGACACTAACTGAACGTCTACGCCGTTATACTTAGTCGCTATACATTTATTCGTTATCCGAACAATAAGAAGGAATAATGCAACCGCCTCCATCCGAAAACGCTGTCACCCGCCTGCTGCGGCTCAAGACGCTCCTGAAAGGCGATCCTGTGCTATTCGCCGCGATAATCTGCTCTGCGTTGTGCCTACTGGGTGCTACTGGAATTCTCCTTTCTCATCGCTGGATCTTCCCGCATATCTTCGTGCCGTTCGCCTCATGGGTGCGAGTCCTGACGGGAGGAAGAGAGTTCAACGTCGTGGGCATTCAGCACTTCAATAAGGCTGCCGTCGCCGCCGAGCAACTAACCATAGTAGTTATCACTTTCATTCTATTACCGTATTGGGTCTTAATGTGCGGGCTTCGGCGACACATGCCTCTACAGTCCTCTGCGGCTATAATGGATGCCAACCCAATGCGCGGTCAAATCTGGTTGTTCCTCATCCTATGTCTCGCTCTCCTCGTACGCCTACGTTGGATGGGAAGGGGCCTAGGGAACGACGAGATATACACGGCCATGCACTTTATCGACGGAAAGAGCCTTTGGGAAACCGTGTCGACATACAGAATGTTCAATAACCACATAGCCTACTCGCTCGCGGCCCGCTTTTCACAGGAGCTATTTGGCCGACACGAGTGGGCCCTAAGATTGCCGTCGCTACTCCTGGGGTTAGGTACAGTGGCTTATTTATTCTACGCAGCTCAGCGGTATTTGCCAGTATTCTGGTCGGCAATGACGGCAATGTGCTTAGCGATGTCCCCCACAAGTGTGCTTTATGATTGTTCTGCCAGAGGGTATGCAGGTATGATGTTTTTTGTCCTAGTATCTAGCCACCAATTTCTCAGGATTATGCGTAAGCCTTCTCGACGACTGTTGCTTGGCTACATACTCGCGAACAGCGCGGCGATATATTTTCACCTCTATGCAAGTCTGGTCGTAATTGTTCAGTTTCTTTTGTTTCTCGGCGTTGCGCTGCGGCAGACGTCTGTTGGTAGTAGGAGAAAGTCGATGGGTTGGCAGGAAGCTCGTCCGCTTTTGTTTGCCTTTCCTATCATTGTTGGGGTAGCAGTGTTGTGTTATTCGCCGGTGTTGGTGCCGTTGGTCGAGAACGTTCATTCGAGCGTGAAGGGGGACTTTAATATAAGCTTTCCGTTAGCGGTGTTTACTATGCTTTCGGGTGGCGCACCAAGATTGATTGCGATAATGATCGTTGGACTCTTGCTTTTCGGAGTGCGCTCATTAGGCAGGTTCGATTCATTGGCAGCGGCCTATATTGGACTACTATTCTTGCTGCCGCTTGTGACGCTGTGGCTGTTGCGGCCGGTCTTTTTATATCCCAGGTTCTTTATTTTTCTTTTGCCGTATTTTCTGTTGCTTCTAAACGTGGGCCTTTACGAGTTGTGGCGGGTAAGTTATACCCCCCGGTTTATGCTTCGGGGTGGCAGCTACATCGCTATTGCAGTAATCGTCGCGTCACTACTTGTCGTTTGGGTGCCAGGATGCTGGTACATTAGTAGTGATGGGTTTCGGGAAGCCGCAGAGGTTCTTGAGGCGGGGTCGGCGAGGAATGTGCTGTTTTGCGGACTGGGAGTAGATTGCACGAACTTCCAATACTATTCGAGACAATGTCTTTACATTCCATTATCCGTAACGGAATGGGAAAATAAAGTGCGTCGATTTCCGGAGGTGCGATGTGCATACTATCCGGTGGTGGGGTTTCAGCCTGCTTCTCATACAGCAATCGCGCAGTTTCTGGAGGCGAACTCCGAGATGCACAAAATTGAAAACATCGTCGTTTTTGTGTGGCGAAAATCCCCTACCGTCCCATAGATTTTGCAGGAGTGTGGCCGCTGCGGGACGGTCCGGTCATGCGATGTTGACTTGGTTTGGCGGACGATATGAACTTCCCGGGACACCCATTTTGACATTACAGATTCGGAGGGCAGGTCAGTGGAGTTGGTAAATCCTCGCTGAGGACGTGAGCGAGGATGGATTGAAGGTCATGAAGTCGGGAGGGAATCACGTCGGCCACTTCTATTTGCAAGGTGATCTCGATCATGGAGCTCATGGAAGGCGAGATGGAATTCATCTGCGGATGGCAGTTTAGGCAGATTCTCGATGCTTCAACCGATCGGCTCAAAGAACTCTTGGCGACGGGAACCCGTTGGCCAAGGACGGAAGCGTCGTTTTGCTTGGATTGGGGGAGAAACGGTACTCCATGTAGCTCGTGAATCTGCCGGTTGCCATGAAGGAGGAATCGAAGAGGTGCCTCGGTTCGTAACTATCTTTGTAACCCAAGCGAAACAGACGGCCAGAACTCCTGCATTCTCGGCGTTCTGACTTCGACGTCTAGCAGTCGCCGTACAGCGTTCAGCGTGCGGCTCTGACGAAAGTGATCCAAGGCATGGTCGTTTAATCAAGTCTGGAGCCCTACGGAGCTGGCCTTGGAGATTGGCGTCAAAGGCGTATTACTGGGTCGGGGACGAGTGCGGAGCGTTTAGAAACCGTTCCATCGCCGGGATGATCGGCAACAATGACACCTCTTCGGAGGTCGGAGCGTTGGTCGGGTCGATTGCAGGCCAACGCAGATTGCCGAACCACGCCGGCTTGCCAATCAGGTAGTAGCTGTCGGGTAGGTGGTGGTCGGGGATCGCCGGGTCCCAGACCACGGCATTGTTCACGTAATCGAAGTTTCCGTGACGAAGGAGGGTCGCCTTCGGCGTTGTATCGCTGACGACCCTCGCGTTGTCGTCGGCGTTGTAACCCAGGCGGTAAATCGCACGATAGGAACCCTCATACTCCATCGGGCGGCCGTCTTTCGCCTTCTGGTCGGCTTGCATCGCGGGATAGCCGAGGATATTTCCGACTACTGTCATGTAATCGTTCCACCGGTCAAAATCGACCGTTTCAGAGCCTTTGTAGAAGACATACATGAGAATGTGGCCTTCGTGTAACCGGAAATGATTGCGAAAGAAGACCAAGTTGTTCGCGCTGCCATGCACGAAATCGCAATAAGCTCTCGCGCCAACGTTGCCCTCGTAGAGGCAGAAACGTGGATTCGATCCGTGGGTGAGGAAATCCTGATAGAGGTAGCCGTCGTTGCCGACGGCTGGTAACCTGCCGTTTGTATTGTCGTTTGGATCGAGACTAAAATTGTATCCGAAGATGTGGCCGGTGTTAATTCCGTCCACCACGTAGGAATGACGGCAACTGTATGCGATATTGTCCTCGACCAAGTTATTGAAGTTCCATCCCAGCATCCGGATCCCATAGCCGCTGCCCCCTTGCGAATCCCACGGCTCGTGCACGTAGTTGTGGCGGAATTCGCAATCTATAGTATCAGTAGCGACGATAAAGTTCTTCGACGCGTTCTTGACTTCCACGTTCTTGACCCAGGAATCCGTCGTATTCTGGACAACGACAGCGTCGTTTGACGGCTTAGCCTGCATGACCTGGATGCAAAGGTCCTCGAGGCCCATCCCCGTTCCTCCCGGAGTATACCGATTCGCAGTGATCCCTTTCCCGATGAACGACCAATAAAACGGCCGGTCAAGCGTCACGGTTGCGCCGTTCTTTGACACCACCTTAAAACCCTGGCCGTGATGGGCGTAGGGGCCCTTATCCGAGAGATAGGTGCCGCCCCAGGCGATGCCGGCGTTGTACCACACCCCTCCTTCAGGCACGCCATCGGTTCCGACGGGCGGCAGCGAGGCCGGATTGAGGTCTCCTGGAAGCCTGACATATAGTGTATTAAAGGCCAGTGAGTCTTGGTTCCCGTAGGTCCATTCGCTCGGCGCGAGCAACGAATTGTGCGCTCGGGCAAGGATGGCCTCGACGCCCGGATTCGGTGAGTAGAAGACCTGCCTGACCTTGGCTTCTGCAATATGGGGGTCTCCACCGCCCGCCGCGCTGACATAGTAGGCGCCTTGGGACGAACGTGAAGCGGTCCATTGAAAACGAGCCGCTGGCAGTCGCCCGGCCAAGGACTCGAGCCTTCCTCCCATCGTAATCCCGAGTCGGGGATCGCAATCCTCGGCGACAACCAGGATGTCCCCTGCGGACAGAGAGGAAGTCTCCAAGCGGCTTGAGAACGTCAGGACCTTTGAGCCAACGGAAAAACCTTCCCTAACGTTCCTTAGCCGGCCGCCGAACTGGAACTTGCCGTTAATGGAGACGGCCGTTCCCGTCCCATAACAGAGGAGGTTGGTGTGCGCCGCGTCGTTTTGTGATCCCGCGCCGCGAAGAACCACCGCGCGGGGAGGGAAATGGATCGTGTGGGAAATCCGGTAGGTGCCCGCGGGCACAAAGACGAAATGGCCCGCCGGGCAAAGGGCGAGCGCCGCGTTGATCGCGTCGGAATCATCGTTCACCCCGTCACCACGAGCCCGTATTACCGATCCGGGAATACGGTCGGTGACATCGCAGAATTCCGTGTAGTTCGCAGGAATGCCGCCGGAAATACCGGCGTGGAACATGCCTCCTGGAGGCAAGCGATCCTCCGGAATGACCGAGGCATGCATGCTTGGAGGAACTGCGACGATCATCGAGAAAAGGCCGGTCGTCCAGAGAAGGACTGCCATTCGGAAGCATTCCGATTGGCCAACTGACCGTGAATCTCGAATGCTCAAGGACGGAGCCTCATTCCGACATCGACGGGCCCGTGACGGCAAGGAAGGACTCATCTGGGCTGGCCGGCGGAAACGGGCGCCTCCCCCGACCTTAGCCACTGCTCGAAGACCACCATGCTGAATAGGATCTTGTGATTGTCTTGCCGCCTCGAGACGTGCTCGCCGAGGAGGCGGTGAACCACATCGGGGCGCAGGAACTCATACATTAGGGATTGGTCGTCGAGCAGGTAGCCCTTTATCTTTCCCCGAAGCGCCTCGTGGAACCAGTCGTCGACGACATTGACGGCAAACCCCCGCTTCTTTCGCTGGACTATCTCCCTAGGCAGGAACTGCCGGCAAACCTGGCGATGCAGCCACTTCCTCGAGCCATTCCTGACTTTAAAGCGGGCGCCCAGGCGCTGAACATATTCGACGACCTCGCGGTCGAGATAGGGAACGCGTGCTTCAAGGCTGTGAGCCATCGAAAGTTTATCCCCATACATGAGAAGTTCGTCCGGCAGCGACGAACGCAGTTCCAGGAGATGGAAACCATTCAGCTCGTCCTGCTTCTCAATGATTGGCGCAAGTTCCGCCCAGCACTCCAGCAGCTTGCTGTCAGCATCAGGCGGAAGCAGGTCGGGACGGAAGAGGCTATCGATTATCTCGGGCGGCTGGATCGAAAAGATCTGCTGATAACGCCTGAGCCGGTCCTTCGTGCCCAATGAGTACATCGCCCTTTTCAGGGCCTCCTGTCGCGGCAGCGCGTTCACCATTGTGGCCAAGGGGGAGCGTAGCCATCGGGGCAGGCGCCTCCAATGGGATCCATAACGGACGCCGAGATGGCGAGTGTAGCCCCCGAAGAGTTCGTCCGGACCCTGCCCGATCAGGGCCACCTTTACATCCTGCCGCGCGCGCTGGCAGACGAAATACATCGGCACGATGGAGGACGACGCGACGGGTTCTTCCAGTACATCCACTATCCTGGGAAGCGCGGTTTCGAAGGCCTGCCGATCAAGCCGCACCGCAGCGTTGCGCGCCGAGTAGTGGCGGGCGGTCTCGGCAGCGTCGTCGAGCTCGTCATCCTTAAACTTGCTGCCATAGCCGACAGTGAAGGTGGGCCACGACGATCCACAGAGGTTCATCATGCCGAGAAGAAGGCCCGAATCCATCCCTCCGCTGAGCAGCAGGCCAACCGGGACATCGCTTATTAAATGACGTTTCACCGCACCCTTGTAGAGTTCGAGCAGAGTTTCTCTTGCCTCGTCGGAACTGGGCGTTCGCGAGAACGGCTCTGGAACGAACTGGTACCAGCGGGCGGTCTTAACGTCCCCGTTTATTATGGTCAGTTTCTCACCGGCAGCCAGCTTCATGACGCCGGAAAAGAGGGTGAGCGGGGAAGGCGTGTAGCGATAGCGCAGGAACATGCTTAGGGCCAATGGATTAACATGCCGACGTTCACCCAGCCCCGCTAGGACCGGCCTGATTTCCGACCCGAAGAACAAGGAACCATCCCGGAGGGCGTAATACACCGGCTTAATTCCCATTGCATCGCGGGCTACGAGGAGCCGTCTCTGGGGTTCATCCCAGATGGCCAGCCCGAACATGCCGTTCAGCCGGTTCAGCACCCCGTCGCCCCATTGATTGTAGCCCTGGACAATGACCTCGGTGTCGCACTGCGTCCTGAATTCGCGGCCGTGGGCCTCCAATTCCCTCCTCAGCTCGCGGAAGTTGTAGATCTCACCGTTGAAAACAACCCAGGTCCTCCGCTCGGGATCGGACATTGGCTGGTGCCCGGCGGGGCTCAGATCGATAATGGACAGGCGCCGAAAACCGAGCCCGAGCGAGCCCGCGAAATGGGTTCCCTCGTCGTCCGGGCCGCGGTGCACCATCGTCTGGGTCATCCGGGCGACGACATCGGGCTCAACGGGCTGGTCATCCCGGTAGTTGAATATCCCGCAGATTCCGCACATGGCGACGGTTACTTCGCGGTGAAAACCTCAAATCCTGCGCCGTTGGCCAAGATGAGGCTCAGGCTGCGGAAAACCTCCGATTGCCCCCACCGATGCATAGGAACGTTGTCATAGCCCAGGAAGAGTTTTCGGCTGCGGAACGACCCGTCGCGCTTCGTCCAATGCTCCAGAAGGTCCACGGCAACGCGCTCGATCGTCTGCTCGAGGCGAGGGAATCTCTCGCGCAGCAGCATGCCCAAATTCAAACATTCAGCGTAGTCGTAAAGCTCACGCTTGTACACCGTCATGCGCGGTGCCCTGGAAAACGGCTTTGGGAGTCCGTGGTCATCGAAAAGGTTAAGCAGGTAGTATTCCACACCCTTCTGCAGCGCGCGCCGACAGCCCTCGTGCTTGGCCATCTTATCGATCTTCGCGAGTCCCTTCATCACGAAACACGTATGGAAGTGATCCACAAACCCCCGGGCGCCGTCAACGGAATAGGGCCAGGAGCCGTCTGGCTTCTGGCTTTGGAGGACAAAATTCAGGTTTTGCGCAGCCGCCCGCGAATACCGGTCGTCACCGAACTCGAGGGCCGCGCTCGTAAGAAGAAAGGATCTGTAAGCGCTCGCATTGACGACGCCTGGGCCCCCGAAAGGCGTGTAGGTGCAGGTTGCGGCGTCGGGTCCGTTTTGGACGTCCTGATAATCGAGAAGAGTGTGCTCGGCGATCGAGCGCAGCATTTCGCGCCATTCGTCCTTCCTGTCGATGCGGTAAACATACTCGAAGGCCTCATAACAATAGGGCACTGTGGTCACAAGCGGCGTGCCGGCCTTGATGATTCCATTGCGGGTCTGCCAGTCGAAGGGATAACCCCAGCACGCGAATCGGTAGCCCGGACAACGCGTCTGCTTTAAGACCTCGAGGAAATGGACGGCCTTTTCGAGATACTCCTCCTTCCCGGTGGCCCTGAACATCAGAGCGAATCCCATCGCGTAATGGGCGTCGGCGATCGGCAGCCGCATTGGCGGATGGAAGATTCGTCGGGCCGAAGGCACCATGGCCTCGCAGAAAACCATCGGCATCACCGCAATCGTGCCCAGCCATTTCTTACGGTAGTAGAGCGCCTTCGCCATGCTTCCCACTTTTCCAGCGTAGAAATCCTGCTGGTCCTGTGATGTCTCGCCGAATCGCTCCAGCCACGGTATGAATCGGTCCAGGGATTCACGGATTCCCAGAAGAAGGGGCTCGTTCATGGTGTCGTAGCCGGCTTCCCTCCCAGTGACTGAGCCGCCGACACGGCCATCATCGCCCGCACGCAGCTGCTAAAACCGCTGAACATGTTCTCGATTGATGCATCGCGCGCGATGTCCTCCCGGGCCGCCCGCGAAAACTCGGCGCGCAAGGCGTCGTCCCTGAGCAGCAGCAACAGCTTTTCCCTCAGCGCACCGATATCATTCTCGGGCACGACAAATCCGTTGCGCCCCTGGGTGAGATAATGTATTTCAGGAGGCTGCAGCCCGTCCTCGGTCACTACCGGCAGACCCCAATGAAATGCCTCGTTCAGGCCGAGCCCGACGTCACCGGGGATGCAGAAGACGTCAGAGGCCTTAAAGAGCCTACTCATCCTCTCGTTCTTGGGATCGAAGATCTCGCCGAGATACATGATGTTTTTCCTTCTCATCATCGAGGGAAGATCGTAATTCATCGAATCGCCGACGATCACGCATCCTACTCCCGGTTCGTCGATCGAGTTGAATGCCTCTACCAGGTGCTCGACCTTCTTCACATCCCGCATCCGTCCCACGAAAAGGACTACCTTCTGAAACGGGATGCCGAACTCGCGTTTTATCTCCTCCTTTGACTCCGACACCCGAGGAAGCGCTTCAAGGTTTATAGTGTTATTGGCAATGAACACCTTTGAGTGGTTCTTTGGTTGGATGTCGGCAGTGTTGTGCTTTGAATACAGTAGAATGGCATCGCACCTGGAATGGACATAGTAGAATAGATGGTTCCGCAATCTGGGCGCCCTGACTTCCAGGTTGACCCCTTTGTTCCAATAGACGACCGGAATGCGCTTGAGCTTGAGCCAGTGGATCAGCGGCCAAACAAAAAGATCCTTGAGGTGCAGGAACAATATGACGACATCCGGCTGAATGCGCTCGATTTCCCGCTTATAACGGAGAAAGCCGAAAGGTATCACCTGGAAATCGAACTCAACTGGATAAGGGTTGTTATTCTGCAGGTCGTTCGCCCTGACAAGGAATTCGATCCCTTCCTCGCGGAACCGCCGGGCAAAGTAGTTGTAGTTTGAAACGCGGTAGTGAAATACCTTGTTTGAGATGAGTAGGACCTTTCTCACGCGGAAGCGGGGTTAAAGACAGACAGAGCCTGTGGGGAAATGTTACGGAGGTGCTGACCTGCTGCCGTTGCCGGCCTCGTAGAGGGGAAGGAGAACCTGGCAGACCCGGCCCCAACGGTATCTCTCGCCTTCTGCGAGAATACGTTCCGAGCGAAATCGGCCCGACGAGGCGAAGAAATCTCGCAAAGCATCGGCAATGCCCGGGACATCATTGGTTTTCGTTATCAAGCCAGTATCGCGGGTGACGAATTCGGAAAACGAGCCAACGTTGGTCGCCACCACCGGCTTTCCGAAACGCATCGCGAGGAAAAGCGGCCCGCTCTGGTAGATGTTCCGATACGGGAGGCAGAGCACGTCGCTCGCGCTGAAGAATACCGCCACCTCCTCATTCGGGATCAATCGTGCGTCCAGCAGAATGTCCGCTCGGCGTCGGGCGCCAGCGATCGCCGCAAGGATGCGCTTGCGGTATGCGGCGCCTCGGAATGGGCCGGCAATGATAAGATGGATCTCAGGCAGTTCAAGACGGTCAAAGGCCTCGATTAGGTGGTCCAGACCCTTGTATTCAGCGATCCGTCCGAAAAACAGGATCACTTTGGCAGTGCCGTCGAATCCGAATCTAGCGCGAGATTCCTGCCTTCCGAGAACGGTTGCGGGCACCTCCTCATTAAGTCCGATTGACATGACGCGAATCTTGGCGCTGGGCACGCCAAACCGTTCAATCAGCACTTGCCGTGTCTTCTGAGTGTGAACGACAATGAAGTGGGGAACACTATAGACGAAGCGATACGTCCAGCGGAAGAATAGGCTGCTTTCCCGGTTGTGGGGGAGGATATTGTGCGTGGTGTAAATATATCGGCTTGCGAGCAATCTGAAGCTGAGGTTCAGGATCACTCCTTCAAAGAGTATAAATTCGTCGCGAAAGTTACCGCTGAAATGGATCGTTGCCCCGCGATTGCGGAAGACAAAAAGAAGCAACTTCCAGTAATAACGGAGCATATTGAGGAGCTTCTCAAGAACTGAGCGGTTCTCCGACTGGCGCCCTCCGATATTAACATTTCGGATCCCGGCTGCCGACAGGCGATCCTCGGTTTCGTCGTTTGAAAGAACGACGAGTGTCATGCCGTTTGAGGTCAAGCCCCTCGCAAAACCTATGGAATAGTTGGCCTCAAAGCCGTGCGGAATCAAAACGTTCATGCGTCTTGTTCCTGAGCCGCTGTTTCGGATTTATCAACGGCAGTCTCCTCCATCTTGCGCTCGTTCTGGGAGCGGACGCTGATGACGGACAGCAGGAAGAGAAACCACAGCGAATGCTCGCCACGAAGGAAAGTCGATTCGGTTAAGTTAACAAAAAGGATTACGACCAGAAACGTCATGCGGTACCGTCCATATTCGAAATCGGCGGCAAACGATTGGATTATTCCCTGGCGCGCGAAAAAGGCCACGGCGAGGACCAACAGGACACCGATCAAGCCGATCTGAAGATAGACGTCTAAATAGCCGTTGTGGCCTTCGCCGAGGACCCATGATAGATGTTCGTCCCAAGGGATGTTGGCGGTGCGGCCTATCCAGAAGCCTCCATATCCTACGCCGAACAGCGGATCTCGCGAGGCGACTTTGAGGACATCCGTCCAGATTTCGGTGCGTCCACTTAGCGTCATATCTCGGCCAAGCCCGCGAATCGCCCATCCAAGAATCGAGTCCTCGGGGAAGGGGGACAACGTATGGACAAACAGGATGGAAAGAATGCCGAGAATGAACACGCACAAAGCTGTCAGGCCGCGTAATGCTATGGCTGGCTTATTCCGCAAGTGAAACGAAATTAGAAAGATGAAAAAACCCACGCCGAATACGGAAAGCGAGGTCATGCTGACGGCATTGTCCGATCCCTTAAGAAGGTACAGGCTCATAGCGAGATATAGGTAATCAAAAATCGCCCAAGGCCGCTTCTTCTTCCAATTCCGAGCTATTGACCAGACAAAGCACAGCGCGCTTGTCATGGCCATCTGTCCGAGCATGTTCTTAGACGTGGTTAGACCTCTCCATGAAAAGCCGGTGCCCGACCAATCATATTCGACGCCGATATCACGGAAATATTTGATGACAATGATCGAAAATGGCACGAGCAGATAGGCGCCTCTGCGCAATATAGTTTCAATTGCCGTGAACGGATCGCCATCAGTGAGCACCACAAGGACCATTACGACCGCAGTGAATGACTTAACCAGTCTCTTAAAGGAGACCCAGGGATAGTCGGACCATGCAACGCTAAGGAACATGAATAGGTACAACACGATGAGCCAACGGTTCTCACGGAAGATTGGGCCCCATTCGATGTTTCGCCTGGATAGGATGCAGAGGCCTATTAGGCAAAGGACGAAGTAGACTGTTCGGTCTACTATGCTGCCCTCGGTATCGCCACCGCCGGAGGGCAACGGAACCCCCAACACACTAAGCCAAACTCCGGTGGATCGCGACGATACGAGGATGTACCACAGAAGCGGCAAGAATAGCGCAGGAAAAACGTTGGCGGCGCGGCGGCGCTCGACAACGCGATAAACGAAGGCGACAAATAAGATGCCGAGAAGAAAGGCTAATTTCGGAGGCATTTCTACTACTGCCTACCGGCTGCCGCCGAATGGGCTATTTGCTGAATGTCCATTGAAAAAGCGTTTTGTTCCAGGGATCGTTTGGGGCGCGGGATTGCGGCTCTGCGCGGCGCGAGGCTGGTTTGATTTTCTGGACGATACTGGACATCTAAAGCTAGACCTAGGATTTAAACGGAGGATTGTCGGCCCTCCGTGTCGCGATGACACGGATATAGAACTGCTCATGTCGCTGGGCTAGGGCCCCGAGGCTGAACCGTTCCTCTACCCAGCGCCTGCCAGCCTCTCCCATTTCCTTCCCCTTGCCGGCATCGGTCAACAATTCGCGCAGCCGCAGACTCAGTCCCTCGATGTCACCTGTCTTCAGCAGATAGCCCGTCTCGCCGGAACGAATGCCTTCCGGGACACCGCCCGTTGCGTAAGCTATAATAGGTACCTGCATCGCCTGCGCCTCCAGATTTGCTCGCGGAAGGCCTTCGTGATTGGAGGTCGGAAGGGCTACCGCTGAGCTTGTGCTATACAAGCACCGAAGTTGTCCAACAGAAAGCTCCCCGAAAAAATGGACATGATCCGCCATGCCAAACTGATCGATGGCCCGACGCAACACGTCCGTAAAGGAGAGGGAGTCGGCGCGTCCGGCAAACCCTATAGCGAATCCAATTCCGTCCCGTCGCAAAGCCGCCGCAGCCTTGACCCGGTCCAGATGCCCTTTTGACCGCACGACCCTCGCAGGCAGCAGGACCAGAGGCAGTACGGGGACTCCGGGCGGCCGAGAAGCATTCGATAACCGGAAAAAGTCCGTATCGATTCCATCAGAAAGGTTGCAAAACCCCTTCCGAACAAACCTCGGCAGTCCGAGGCAATTCACTCCGGCAACACCCGAGGCGAGCATCGCGTGTTTTCGGAGGGAGAGATTCAGAAATCGGTCATTGGAAAAATGATTGAGCACTGCGAATGGCATCCCTGATATACGGGCCTCCCGCACGATTTCGTCGGCGTCCGCGCTTCCGAAAAAATGGAGCATGATAAGATCCACGCGGTGCTGAAGCATCAGCTCAGCGATCGTGCGCCCCGCTCCAACCACTTCGCCGGCTCTCTTGGGAATCTTCCAGGAAGCCAGACGCCGCTTCTTAAAGCGCTGCCAAACCGAGGGATTATAAAGGACCCAGTCCCGAACAGGGCGCCTCCACGGAATTCCGGGCAGCTCGGTATCGGGGGTCATTTGCGGAACTTCTCCAACCGGTAGCGGCAGTGGAATTCTCACGAGGGGCCCCAGACCGATCGCCTCTTTGTGTTGGTCGAAACGGGGCGAGCTATTCCCTATATACAGTCGAATGATTGTAACGGCGTTCCGCGCAAGGAGCGTTCGGTCCAGATCGTCGAGGTAGAGTTCGACTCCGCCACCAGTCTCGATTGCGTGCGCAAAACGAACAATGGTGCGCCCTCCGAGCGTACCCGGCGGGAAGGAATTCGCAGGTACGTGGCCCATTCCTTCGCAGTCGTTTGTCATCGGTGCGGGGCTTATCGGCACTTGCTCGGCCAATGGCGGAGCGCGGATGCTGCGACGAGCTTGAGACGCCATTTGTATTCGCCCTGCCTCAGTGGACAACCAGCGGTCAGGTAGGTTCGAGCTCTCTTGAAATCGCACTGCTTCAAGAATGCGGAACCCAAGTCATAATAGATCGCGCGAAGTCTTCGGTTAATCAGATCTTCGGCTCCTGGTCTGCCCGCTGCCAGGCCCCTTGCCGTAGTCTCCAGCACCTGCACCAGTGCGACGTTCCACCTCGTCCAGGTTGCGATGAGGTTTCCCGTGTGCCTGCGGCGTTTCGACAGAGTGGCGTTGACGAATCCCCATCGGCAGCTGGTCGAGGCCCTCAGCCAATAATCGAAGTCCTCGGCGATGGATCGCGTTTCGTCGAAGTCGCCGATTTGGTTGAGAGATGCGCGCTGGGCCATCACGGTCGGCGTAGCCACAAAATTCTGCACGATAAGCAACTCGAAAAACTTCTCGAGATAGGCCGGGTTGGCGAGCAGGTAATCCTCGACTACCGGGTCTCTAATTTCGGGCGTTTCCTTTTCGGTACCTTGCGAGAAGTTGACCATGTTTCCGAACACAAACTCGATGTCGGGATGTTGCGCAAAGAAATCCAGCTGCAGTTCGATCTTCCTGGGAATCCACAAATCGTCCGAGTCGAGGAAGGCGACAAAGTCGCAGTGCGCCTCTTTAATGCCGCGGTTACGTGCTGCCGAGGGCCCGCGGTTCTGTTGGCTGACGCAACGTATCGCGGGCGCGTATTTCTTGAGGCGTTCTATGGTGTCATCGGTCGAGCCGTCGTCGACAACGATGATTTCATCCACTGGGCGAGTCTGCGCCAGAATGCTGTCTATCGCCTCCCCAACGAATCGAGCACGATTATAAGTTGGGATGACGGCTGAAACCGTGGGCGCGGATGCCTCGCTCATCGGCGGGGATTGATGAGCTCGGATACCGTGTTGGCCGCCGTCCGCTGTCTTGCCTGGCGGGCATGAATGGCGCTAGCCAGGGCTGAGGCCGCGACCTGCCGGTGTTGATTCCATCCAGTCAAGATTTCCCATACGGCGCCGGCACGGAAAGAATCCGTCTTGAATGAGAAGCCCTCCTGGTTGATGGACTGCATGAAATCACGGCATTTGGGTCGGTACTCCAGCATGACGGACGGGGTTAGCGCGCATGTCGCAAGGACGGTGGCATGGAGCTTCATACCAACGAAGACGGATAACCGCCGCACCTGCCGCATGAAAAGCTCGTGATCCTTGCAAATCACATGGATGTGCTGTGACGTGCCGCTCGCTTCGGCGGCCTGCATAGTGATCTCTAGGTCCTTTGGCCACACCACGTACCATTCGACCCTCCAACCCGACTCTCTGGCGGTTCTTGCCAATGTTGTCATCTCGCGGAGAATTCGGTCCTCGTCGCCCCAGACCTTGCCGTCGGATGTACCGAAGTTAAGCCCGACCGAATCGAGAAGGGGAGCCGCGTTAACGTCCTTTAGCGTGAAGGTGAGTACCGGGTCCCCGACAACCTCAACCGATTTCAGGCCGATGTCTCCCATTAGTTCGGCCGAGCGAGGGCCACGGACCCCGATAGAGCGGCACTGTTCAAGCACGGGCTTCCAGTCTTCAAGCGTGGTCTCACCTTGCCAGAAGGAAGGCTCTTCGACCCCCGATCCGAAAACAACGAGCTCGGGGTGGATCTTCAGGAACGCCTTGGCGATCTCCAGCCATTCCGGCATTTGCCCAATGATTGTGCCTCCGGCGAGCATTCCACTTCGCAATCTCGGGATATGCTTCGCCAGCTTACGGGCGATTCGACCACCGTCAAAATGGACGAAGTTGAGGGCCGGAAATAGCTTCCGATAGGCTGCCAACAATGCATCGTCGCCCAGGTTGCGTTTTCCAAGCCAGCCGCCCACGTAGGCCACCGGAAGCCGGTGATCCAATAGGGCCGCCTTTACAAATAAAGATCCCTGGTTGAGCGCTCTTCCGGTCTTGGAGAATGGGTGCCTTACCATTTGATGGGCAATATATTGAGAGTCATTGCTCAATAGGCGCTGGTCGGCTGAGACAGTAACATCGAGAGCAGGAAGAACGTTTGTGCCGATAGAGCAACCACAGGTTAAGAGACTTCATTGAAGCGGTCCGCTCAGGAACGCGAATCGAGCCAGGAATCGTGACATGCGGTGATCCGGTCCGAGGCGGTCTGCGAGCTGGCGCATGCAATAGAGCGAAACGGCGGCAGCAACGACGGCGCAAACCAGAGCGGTCTGGATGTCGCTCAAGACAAACGAGACCAGCACGCACACGGTCGAGATGGAAACGAAGATCAGCAGAAAACGCACAGCATGTGACGACCATTTGAATCCGGTCAGGCGCCTCGAAATCGCCAGCAGGACGATTGTCTGGAAGAGATTAGCCACCAAGTAAGATGCCGCGGCGCCGCGGAGGCCGAATGCCTTCAACAGCACAAACGTTGCCGCTAGGCTTGACAGGCTGATGACGGCCTCGCTCACGAAATAGAGAAGGCTGCGGCCCTTGGCGAGTTGGACAAATGCGATCGGCGCGTAGATCACCCGCACGAGGCAGCCGAGGATGAACCACCTGAGCAGAACGGTGGCCCCGTCGAAAGCCCCGCTGTAAAAGAGGCGAACAAGCCACGGGGCGAACGCCAGCGTGGCAAGCAGGCCCGGCATCGCCATCAACAAAACGATTTCCGTCTGTTGGTTCACGAGACGGTTGAGGTCCTCATGGTCATGTGCGACGGCGGAAAGCCTGGGATAGAAATCGGTCTGCATGGCGTCGAGGAGAAAGCCGATGAATTTCCCGGAAAGGCCGTATGCGCAAAGGTAGATCCCAACCGCTTCCAAGCCCAGGTTCCGGGCGATAAGCGAACGGACGGCATAGGCAACCAGTGTTGAGAGCAGGAGCGCGTTTGTCAGACTGAGGCCAAGTTTGATGAACGTGCCGCTTTCGCCCATCGAACTTGCCCAGGTGGGCGCGGCCTTTGGAAGCGCTGTCCCCTTCATCACCCAGCGGCAGATCAGCAGGGAGAATCCCCCGCTTGCCACGAAACTAAACGCGATGCCACGTTCGCCGAGCATGTATACGAAGGCGACGACGGAAACGGCCTGGCCGATTGCCGAAAGAACTGTGATCTTGGCGAGATCGGCGATCCGCTGGCAGCCCTGCAGGATGGCCAGGCCGCCAGCATAGATGCTGGTGAGGAGGATGGCGGGCGAGAGAATCAGGATGTCGCGACCATGGCCGGGGTCCTTGAACGTCAGACGGCTGATTGCCCACGCCGATGCGCCCACGACGACGGTTCCGAAAAGTCCCAGCGACCAGGAGAGGCATCGAAGAGTCGCGATTGTCCGCGCGGTTCGGTCGGGATCCTGCTGGCTGTTCGCGATCGCCACCTGCCGCACACCGCTTGCCTGGACCCCCATGCCGAAGACATAGATGGCCATCTGCACCAACACGTCGTAGGTTCCGATGAGACCGACGCCAACGGGCCCGATGAGGACGGCGAGAGCCTTCACTCGGGCCAAGCCGATCACCAGCGTCATCACGCGCGCACTTCCCAGAAGGGCCGCCGATTTCAGAATCCCCTGGTATGATTTTCGAGTATGTTCCACAGGCGTGCTTGAAGGCCGAATCATCCGCTTTGGATGGCGCCTATGGATTCATGTGTTTTTCTATTGGGAATACGCATCGCCTATTGCAGGGCTGTCGCGCCTAGCCGCGCTCCAGGCGGTAGATCAACTGGGCCTGCCATTTTGCGACGCATTCGCAGCGGTATCCGGCTCGTTGCAGATGAGCCTCAAGCTCTTCCCTGCTCAGGTCGTTAACGAATCCATGAGCAAGCCGTTCCATTTTTTCGGCCCTGGCGCCGATCGCAGGCTGATAGCTAAGGATGAATGTTTTTGAGTACGCCCTTATTCTTTCCAAGAAATCAAACGGTTCGTGAAGATACTCAAGAACGCCGCTGCAGATCGTGATGTCATAAGTTTGATCTGCGGGCGGGTAGATCCCGCGGTTAAAATCGCAGACGATGCAATCCGGCGTTGATCGAACGATGTCGCACGGCACGTACAGACGTGCCGAAGGCGCGTGGCGCCTGAGGGTTTGAGCGCCGGCGCCGAGATCGAGGATGCTCGAATGGGCGGGAATATATTGAGCGATCAGCTCGTTTCTTTCGTCCCAGGACGGGCTTTCTTTGGCATTTTTAAGCCAGCGTTTACGGTCCGTCACCGCGAAAGCGGCCTTCAGCACCCTGGGAAGGGATTTTATCGAACGCCGGAGTCTTGCGAGTCTCACAGGTTGCGGCTTGGTCGTGCCTAGTCGGCGGTTGGCCAGCGGGTTACCAAGCAATCCCGATGTAGGGCCCGTCAAAGCCCTTGAGATTCCGGCCCAAATCGGCGAGGTCGTAGATTGTCTTTTCGTGGGCGACCCTGGCCAATGCTTCTGAGATTCCGGCCTCCCGATTGACAACCACGATCAGCTCGGAACCCCCGATCACGCTGGATAAATCGTCCGTGATGAACCGGGCGATGAACGGGATTTTCTGCAGTATGTAATTCTTGTTCGCGCCGGTCAATTGGGACACATGGACGTGGGGGTCGTAGATCCTGATTCTGAAGCCCTTCCCGAGAAGGCGCTCGATGACGTCGATAATCGGGCTCTCGCGGAGGTCGTCGGTGCCCGCCTTAAACGAAAGGCCCAGGAAACCAACGTTCTGCTTCCGCAGTCGCTGGATCTGATCGCAGACGCGCTCCTTTTGCTGCTCGTTGCTCTTCGCAATGCTCTCCAGCAGCGGGCAGTCGAGGTAATGGTCATGCGCGATGGTGCGCAGCGCCTTGAGATCCTTTGGCAGGCAGGATCCGCCGTAGGCGAAACCGGGTTTAAGATACGCTTTGGACACATTCAGCTTCGTATCCATGCAGAAAATTCTCATTACCTCGCGCGAGTCGACCTCCAGCTCCTTGCAGATGTTCCCGACCTCGTTGGCGAACGTGATCTTCAATGCATGAAAACTGTTGCAAACGTACTTCATGACTTCCGCAACGCGAGGCGTCGTGGCTATGAATTCGACACTAATCGCAGTGTATACCTCTCGCATCCTTTCCGTGCCCCATGCGAAGTCGGAACCCACCAAAGTGAATGGCGGATTCTGGAAATCCTCGATCGACGTGCCTTCACGCATAAACTCCGGATTCGAGACAACGGCAAAATCCTCCCCGTTTTTCCTTCCGGAAACCTCCTCGATCAGCTTCGCAACCCGCTCGCCCGTTCCCGGCAAGACCGTGGACCGAAGGGCGACGACATGCTTGTCCTTCTTTCCGACGAGGGCCCTTGCGATCTCTCCGGCCACCTTGAAGACTGCGTCAAGGTCGAGGTGCCCGGTCGGGGTTGAGGGCGTGCCGACGCAGATGAAGGAAATCGTGGTCCCCTGGATCGCATCTGCGACACTGTTCATAGCCGAGATATTGCCTGCTTGGTGTTGCTCGGCGATCAGCTCGTCGATGCCATTCTCGATGATCGTGGCTCTGCCGTGGTTTATGAAGTCAACTTTTTGAGGCTGGGGATCCACTCCGATGACTTGGTGCCCGGCCTTGGCGAGGCACCCCATGCCGACGCAGCCCACGTATCCGAGGCCAAATATGCTGATTTTCACGGTGGAAGGGAGAGGACGATGGGCTTATGCCGCAACCTAGAGCGTGCTGGCCGTTTTTCGGTCTGATGCCGTGTTCTGGCGCACCACCGTCGAAAGGAGGTTGATGAATTTGATTTTTTCCTGGCCCCAGCGGTGTCTGCGGTACACCTGGTTTCCGCGTTCGACAAAGCCGTTGGCGCCTTCCGGATTCTGCGATACCCAGAGAATCTTGCTCGCCATGTCGTGCACATTGCCGGGTTCAAACATCAGGAGTTCCTCCTGGTTGAAGTAATCGCGGATGCCCTGTGTCTCCGGCGCAATCACGGGCCGGTGCAATGCAAGGTATTCGAACAGCCTCGTGGGGAAGTTAATCTCGGTGAATACCGAGCGCCGGTTTGGCACGACCCCCAGGTGGGACTTCCGAATGGCGTCGGCGATCCCATCCTGGGATTTCTGGCCGTGGAATTGCACGATATCAGCCAGACCCAGGCTGCGCGCCAATTCCATTGCCGTGTCCAGGAACGGCGTCCGGGCGCCATAAAGGTGCAGTTGAATCCCCGGAATCCTTGGCCTTAGTTGAGCCACCGCCTCGATCAAGAGATCGACGCCGTGACGGTGGACAAGTGAGCCGTGGTGCATAACTCGAAACGTGCCGTCATCGGCCGGCCCGTTCCGGTCGTGCTCGCAGCGGTCTGGGTCGAAGATTGTCTCCTCGGGAGAGTTCATCACGATATGAATCTTGTCAGCGCTGCAGCTGCGCGAGGCAAATAGCGTCTTGAATGAGATGTTCGGCGTCAGGACCAAGTCGGAAAAACGGATGCTCCAGCGTTCCAGCCTGCGCAATAGCCGGACGGGCCAACGGTCCGGCTGGAGGCCATAAATGGCCGTCATGAGCTCGGGCATAGGATCATGTAGGTCGAGAATGATGCCGGCTCCCCGAAGCTTTGGAACCAATGCCGCAAAGACGAGAACGTCGGGCATGTTGTGGACATGGACGACGTCAAATCGCCGGCGGAAGCCCTGCCGGACGAGAAACCAGAAGGATTTGGCGAGAAAAACGCCGTAATTGCGCAGATACGAAGGAACGCTGCCGCGCAAATGCATCATCGGCAGGCGATATACGCGGACTCCCCCGCACATCGATTTCGGCTCCTCGGATTTATTGTTTGTCAGGCAGATCAAATCGACCTCCATCCCAGCCTCGACCATGGCCGCGGCTGCGCGATAGGGGCGCGTGTCCGACGGGAAGTAGGAATAGAGCAGGACCGCAGCGCGCTTGCCGCGCAATGCGGATGCGCGGTCGCCTGGCTGCGCGACACGCTCCACCGGCTCCGGGACGGCATCCAGGGTTTTCTTGCCGGCGCGGCGGGTTCCCTCGAACCATGTCGCCAAATCCCGTGGCAGGGGCTGCCAATAGGCCCCGCCGTACCGCCCGCGCACATGCTCGAGGAGCTGACGGTAGAATCCTAAAGGGAATGTTTGGCGGCTCCTGGGCTCGTCCTCAAACCGCAGGTAGTCGGGATGCACGATGACGAGGGCCATGCCGCGATTCGCCGCGATCCAGTCGAGCTTCCGCATCCAGATGTCCGGCGATGTCTCGCGAAGGACAAGGAACAGGGTGGAGTCCTGCGGCAGCGAATAGGGCAGCTCAACGTAGCCAGGCCGGCCGGCTTGGTCCCCTGGCGCGGAAACCCATAAGGGGAAGATCGTGTCCGCCGCGTCCGGCTGCGGTTCAAATGGATCGGTGTCAAACGTCGACGCATCGTACTTGATGTCGAGGTCGTGGATCCAATCCAGTTCGCGCAGCATGAATCCCGAGCGGAAGCCAACCGCGTTCCAGTCCTTGAGGTATCCGTTGATCCGTTTGGCATTCTTTCGGAATTCGCTGCGGGAAAAGTAGAGTTCCCCGTCATGGTGCAGGTCGTGGACGCCGATTTCAAAGCCCTGATTCGTGAGCCAGGTCCGGAGCTCAGGAGAAACTAAATAGTCGCCCTCGGGAATGAAATTGAACGATGAGCGAAAACCGTTCGCCATCTCGAGCTCGGCCAACTTACGACATTTGGCCAGCCCTTCCGGCCCTTCCACGTCATGGGTTAGGACGAAGGCGAATTGCTTTCCATCGGGCCATCCCGGCCATCCCGGCGGCGGCTCGGCGGCGGCCCCGTTTATCGGCCAGACCGCCCTGGAGGCCTCCCTTTGGCGGCTGGCCGTCAATCGGCGCAGGGAATTTCGCAGGAGCCACGGAAGGTGGGGTTTGAGCTTATAGTAGATGCGGCGCCGCAACATTTTGGTACGGCATCCCAGCACCGACCTCAATCCGTGCCAAGGAAATCGTGTTGAGCCTTCAACGGCATATAGTTCCGGGACTTATTGAGCACGACCCCGACGTGGGCCTTTGAAGAGGCAAGCAACTCTACCGCCTGGCGGGCAATCTCCCGGTCCGTTTGTTCCGACTCCACGACAAGAAGGACCATGTCCATGAACCCTGCCAACCGCGGCGTGATGCTGATCTGGTTGACCGGTGGCATGTCAAAAATGATGTAGTCAAAGTCGCTGGCCTTGAGCTTTGGCACCAATTGGTTGAATCTCGAAGGCAGTGCGCGGGAGAGCCTGTCGCTATTGGGTCCCTCGCCGACCACGAAGAGCTTGTCGTTCACCATGGCGGTCTCCCGGGTGTCGAGGAGTTGGTCCAGCTTGGGTGATGTGCTGCCCTTGTAGAATTGCTTCGTCGATCCCTGGCCGAGCGTCATATCGACCAGAAGCACGTTGCCGTCGCCGGTTTCCGACAGGCATTTGGCCAGACCCGCAGCCGTCGTCGTCACGCCGGAACTCCGGCCGACCCCGGTCACTGCCAAAAGCTTTGGCTTATGGGTCAGGCTCCGGCTTTCAAAGTACTCGATCAGGCGGTCGCGGAGCGTCTCATGGAAGACCTGGCGGTTGTGGCCGTTGCTGCCGAAGTCGGGGATGGAAAGGAACAGCGGAATGCGCAGCATCCGCTCCACGTCTTGGGGGCGCCGGATCGAGTGATCGAAATAGAACTCGATCAGGAAAGCCCATAAGACGCCGAGGAGGAGGCCTCCCCCGGCGATCCCCCCGAGAAGCTTCCACTCGCGGGTTACGTCGACGCGCGGAGGGGTCGGCGTTTGAATCTCGGCAATGTTCAACGCCCGCCCGGAGCCGAGGGCTTCGTCGATCCGGTTCGCCTCCAGATGGACCGCGTAGTACTTGTAGTTCTCCTCTTCGAGATCCTTCTGGCGTTGCAGGTCCGATATGGTCCCTTCCAACTGGTCAATATTGCCGGCTTCCTTTCGAATCTGGTCCAGTTCCGAGTTGAGCACCTTGATCTTGGTCTGGAGGCCGTCCAATCGGGCCGATTCTGCGGCCAAGTCGATGCCATTTGCGGCCGCAGGGGCCGCCGATGGGGTGGCGGTGAATTGGAGCAGCCCCGGGTATTTGTCCTCGATCTTTTGTTTAATGCCCTCGATATCGGCGATCTGTGCGCGCACATCCTTCACGCGTTGGTTCTGATCCGTGTACAGCAGGAGCAGCTGCTGTTCGTTTTTCTGCAGCCACTCGAGGCGGCCGCAGGTGTCGCGGTATTCATTGGTCACCGCGGTATTGATCGGCGGCTCCGTGCCGGCCTTGGGAGCAACGGCCTTCGCCGGCGGCGCGAGCTTGGCCAGATCACCCAGCGTGGCCGAGCGCTCGGCCAATTCCGCCTCGGCGGCGTAGATGTCCCCGCGGATCTTCGACACCTGCTCGGCGTACGCTTTCTTTGAATCGTCGAGGGAGATGATCCCGGCCTTGTCCTTGGCCTTCCGCAGGTCATCCTCGGTCTGCGAAAGACGGGAGCGGAGCTGGTCCGTTTCCTGGGACAGGAAGTCGCCGACGGCCCCCATCGCGCGATGGACCTCGACATGCTTCTTTAAATAGGCGTCGACAATCGCCGTGAGGACGGGCTGGACCAGGGTCGGGTCCTGGCTCTCAAATGTCAGACGGATCACGCTACTCCTGGGAAGGGGCTCGACGACAAGGCCTTGTTGGATCAACGCGCTTGCGTGATCGCGGTCCTTGGGGCCTTTTCCCTTGCCCAGTATCTTGTCAGGCCCGACTGAATCGGCAACCTGATCGGCAATGTCCGTGCTGCCCAGGATCGCCACCTCCGTGTTGATGATGGTGTCGCCGCGTTGGTCCGGAGAAACCGCCTTTGTGTCATTTCCCGGCATTCCGGAGTTGCTGTTCTCCAACACATACCGGATGAACAGCTTGGCCTCGGATTGAAAAGGGGGCGGGCGCTTCAGGTAGATGGCTGAAGCGGCGGAAAAGCCCAACGCCGCGCATATGATGATTTTCCATTTATGCCGGAATAGGACATAAAGGATGTCGTGAAACGAGGTTGCCGGTGCCGGGAGGAGAGGAGGGGGAGGAAGGTTCATCAATCAGGCCATGTGTTTATAGAGCGCAGAACCCACCAGCTTGAAAACCGGAGCCGGCAGCAATCCCATAACGCGTGTGTGCAACCCGGAGGCCGCGTCACCAACGACGGCAAAGCCACCTGTGCGGAGGTCATGCCGCACATAATCGATCCGGTATTCGGTCGTACCCCAGCTGAGCTTGAATTTTTGCAAGCCGTGGTTGGTAAGCGAAGTTCGGCCGAATTCCAAGATCTCAAATCCCTCCCGGGCATGGTGCTTGATTGCCTCCCACATGACCAAATTGTTGGCCCGCAGGTGCTGGAACTTCTCATCCGAGGCTCCGAACTTGTAAATGGCTGTCTTCCCGAAACTAAAGTAGACTGCGCCCGCCACCGGCACCTGCCCAGACCGGGCGAGGACGACCCACCCCTGCTTCTGCGCCAGGACATGGCTCTGGATGCCGGCGAAGAAACCAAAGGGCTGCGGAGGCACCCCATGACGCCTGCGGGTCTTGCAGAGCAATCCGTGAAAAGCGCGGACTGCCTCGAGGTCCCTGGAAAACTCGATAGTCAGTCCGCTTTGCTCGGCCCTTCGTACCGCGCGCCTGGTCGAACCTTCGCAGCGGCTGAAGAGCGCGGTCTCGCCCCCGCGCAGCTCGAGCCGGTGGCCGAGAAAGGAGACCGACGGGGACGCATCACCAAACAGCGGCAGGCCGCCCCGGCATTCCACGTACTTCCACCGGCGAGTCTTTGCGTAGGACAGAACCTCTTGATAAAGGCGTTTGAAGGAATTCGGGTCTGCGCAGAGCGGCGCGCATTCGTCGGTGAATGGAAGCGAGACTCCGCGCCTGCCCGTGAGCCAGCTGTCGACATCCATCATCGGCAGCAGGGACCCAATCCGCCCCGAGTGGCGAACCGCGAAATAGACCGGTGTGAAGCCATAGGTACTCTGCAACACCCGCGCCCAGGACGCGCCGTGGAAAAACGTGGCTCCCGGGCAAGCCGCCAAGTCGGCGTCCCACAGGGAGTCCTCAGTCGGATCGACCCGGTGAACGATTACGTCACCCGGGGAAACATCGGAATCCGCCATTTCTGTATCGACCTCGCTCCTCACAAGGTGAAACGACCCGACACTGGATGAGATCTTGTGTTTTCCATGGCGGGGCGACGCATTGCGTGAAGATTGGGTTTCGGCCACTATTAGCAAGAGGATTGCAATTCGTGACCCTAAAAGACGGTTATTCGGGCACTTGACGCATCAGGATGATCAGCGTCCAAGCGAAGCCCGGACTTTACTTCCCCATGCATTTTCGCAGCCTGCCATGGCTGCATGACCCCTAAATCGTCCAGATTAGCGGGGATGGTGGCCGTGGCGGCTGCGCTTATCATCTTGTTTGCCCGGCCCATAGGCGATCTGGCACGGCTTTCATTCTCGAGCGACCTGTATTCGTACATCCCAATGGTCCCTCTTATCAGCGTATTCCTGATCTGGACGGGCAGGCGAGCCCTGCCGTCGGGTTTCATTCCCGCCCCCCGCTTGGCACTCATCCCTCTGTCGACCGGGCTGCTGTTTCTCGCCTCGTACGGGTGGGCAAGGAGCGGGGGGTGGAAGCCCGAACTCAGCGACTATTTGGCCCTGATGACCGTCTCGTTGATCCTGCTGCTGGCATCGGGCTGCCTCTTCGTCCTCGGAAAGGCGACCCTTCGTGCGATCGCATTCCCAGCGGCGTTCCTTTTTCTTGCCGCGCCCATCCCTTCGCAGTTGCACGCCTGGATAGAGCAGTTTCTCCAGCACGCGTCGGCTGACACGGCGCACCTGCTGTTCTGGATGTCGGGCACCGCGGTATTCCGGCAGGGTCTCGTTTTCCAATTGCCAGGATTCATCTTCGAGGTCGCTCCCGAATGCAGCGGCATCCATTCCACGCTCGTGCTTTTCATCATCGGCTTGCTGGCGGCGCATTTGTTCCTGCGCACTCCCTGGAGGCGCGCGCTGCTCGTGGTGGCCGTGATACCTGTGGCGCTGTTCAGAAACGGCGTACGAATCTTCACCATCGGGCAGCTCTGCGTCCACTTCGGCCCGGATATGATAGACTCGTATATCCACCGGCACGGCGGCCCGATCTTTTTTGTTTTGTCGCTTGTCCCGTTCTACATTTGCCTGGCAATCCTCCAGAAATCGGAGTCTCGCCGGGCTGCGGACGGTGGGACGCGCGATGCTTCTTCAGCCGAACCCTCCCCATGATCGCCATGCGACCTTCCTTTTCATCGGTTCTGATTCTTGCTCTCACAATGCTGGTGTGTGCCGGCTGCACCAAAGGGGCCCGCAAGGATCGATGCCTCGCGCGCGGCGATCGAGATTTCGGGGCTGAAAGCTACGACGAAGCCGAGATTGAATATCGCAAGGCCCTGCAGCTTGCACCGTTCGATCCGACAGCTGTCCGCCAGCTGGGCTATCTCTATTTCAACGAGGGCAGGCTGCCGCTGGCATACGTGTATCTCCGGAAGGCCGCTGAATTGAGGCCTGAGGACAACGACGTCCGGGTAAAGCTCGGGATGTGCGAGTTGCCGCTCGGCTTGGTGAAGGAGGCACGCGAGGCTGCCCGGCGGGTGCTTCAAAGTCAGCCCGAGACGAAAGATGCGTTGCTGCTGCTGGCGGACTCGTCACGCAAGTCGAACGAAGCCGAGGATGCCCGGCAGTTGATCGAAAAGCTGCGGCAGCAGGGCAAGGACCGTTCCGGATACCATCTCGCCGTGGGTTCATTGCGGATGGCGCAACGGGACACGGATGGGGCTGAGAAGGAATTCACGAGAGCCCTGGAACTCGACCCGAAATCGAGCGATGCCTACGCGGGGCTGGGCGAGGTTTATTGGAATCGCCATGATCTCAAAAAGGCGGACCAGGCGCTGAAAAGCGCGGCCGACAACGCGCCGCTGCGGTCGACGCGGCGGCTGAGGTACGCGGAATTCAAGGCGGAGACTGGGGCGGCGTCCGAGGCGAGGAAGATCCTGGATGAGATGACCGGGAAGGCGCCCGACTACATTCCGGCATGGGTCTTGGCCATGAGACTGGCGTTCGATGAGCGGAGGTATGACGACTGCGACGCCGCGATCAAAAGAATCCTTGCCCGTGACAACGGCAATTACGAAGCCCTCCTGCAGCGGGGCAATCTGAAGCTCGCCAGGGGCGACGCGGCGGGCGCGGTCGAAGAACTCGAGCACCTCGACCGGGCTTATGGCCGCGTTGCTCAGCTCAAGTACCGGCTCGCGCTCGCGTACCTGCGAAAAGGCGACAACGCCAAGGCGGAGAACAGCCTGTACCAGGCGATCCAGATCGCCCCGGATTACGATGCTGCGCAGCTGCTCATGGCAGAGCTCAACCTGCGCAAAGGCAATCCAATCGCTGCTGTCGACACGCTGGCCCAGATAATCAAGGCAAGGCCGCAGGTTGAGCGGGCCTATCTGCTGCTGGCCCGCGCCTACCTGGCCGAGAAGAGCCCGGATCGGGCATTGGCGGTTTATCACCGGTTGGAGGAGGTTGCACCGAAGGATCCCCAGGTTCCCTTTCTAATAGGGATGCTCCAAGTCTCCGAAAGACACCCGGCAGATGCCCGCAAGGCCTTTGAACAATCCGTCGCAATCAATCCCGACTACGCGAGATCCCTGGAAATGTTGGTGAACCTGGATTTGGCGGAGATGGGGTACTCAGCGGCGACCGACCGCGTCCAGGGCCTCATAAAGCGGTATCCCAAGGCCCCCGCTCCCTGGGTCTTGATGGAGAAGATCCACCTGGCAGAGCGCAATCTGAACGGTGCCGAGTCCGACCTGCTCAAGGCGATCGACCTGGATCCAAAGTATCAAATTGCCTACCTGCTTCTGGCCCGGGTTTATGTGGCCACAAACAAGCAGCAGCAGGCGCTCGACAAGCTAACGGCCCTTGCGGACAAGACCAACAATGCAAATGCGCTGCTCCAGATCGGGCTGATCCACCAAGAGCTGAAACAATTCGACGCGGCCCGCTCCGCGTACGAGAGGCTGCTTGCCGCCGATCCGAGGAACGTTCCGGCGCTCGACAATCTTGCTCGCGTTTACAGTGAGAACCTTGGGCAGTCCGACAAGGCCCTCGAAATCGCAAAACGGGCGCAGGAGCTGCAGCCTGACAACGCGCGCACCGCCGACACGCTCGGCTGGGTCCTTTACAAGCGCGGCGATTACCATGCCGCGCTGGCCCACCTGCTCGAGGCCGCGGAGAAGGAGCCTGCCGATCCTGAGGTTCGGTTTCATGTCGGGATGGCCCACTACATGCTCGGCGAGGAGGGCCCGGCCAGACTGGCGCTTCAGCAGACGATAGCGGCCGGGCCCGAGTCACCCGACAAGGAGGAGGCGCGCCGCCGCCTGGGGTTCTTGGACATCGAGCCCGCAACCGCAGATCCAAAAGTCCAATCGGATCTGGAAACCCGGGTCCGTACGGAGCCCAACGATCCCGTGGCCCGGTTGCGGCTGGCCGCCATTCAGGCGCGCAAGGGCGGGGCGGGCGATGCTGCCGCGAGCTACGAAGCAGCCCTCAAGCTCAGTCCCCGCGACGTCACCGTGATGCTGGATCTCGTCCGGCTCTATTCCGGCCCCCTTCATGATCCCGCAAGGGCGAGAGAGCTGGCGAAGAACGCCCATGAGATCGCCCCCAACGATTCCCAGATTTCGCATACACTAGGCCGGCTGCTTTACGAAACCGGCGACTACGGCTGGTCGCTGGACCTGCTCCGGCAGGCGGCGAGGGAGATTCACGGCGAACCCGAGCTCATGTACGACCTCGCCCGGTCCTATTACAGTGCGGGGAAAGTGTCTGAGGCCGAGGAAACGCTCAAGGACGCATCGCAGGGCGCCGTTTCACCCGCGCTTTCGTCCAATGCAGGGCGCCTGGCCTCGATGATCGCCGCTGGCAAGAGCCCGGCCCTGGCGCAGGCGGCGCTCCCCGAAGCCCAGAAGATTCTCGAAGCGAACCCCGACGACGTTCCGGCGGGCATGGTGCTGGCGCTCGCGCGAGAGAGCCAGGGCAACATTCCCGAGGCCCGGCGCCTCTATGAGAGGATTCTGGCTGCGGATGCGCTTTTTGCGCCGGCCGCCCGGCGGCTGGCGCTCCTATATGCCCAGCGGTTGGACGACGACCAAAAGGCCTATGATCTTGCGGCCAAGGCTCGCGGGTCGTTCCCCGACGACCCTGAACTCGCCAAGGTTCTGGGAATCATCGACTACCGGAAGGCGGATTATGCCGGGGCAGCCCATTTGCTTCAGGAGAGCCTCCATCTGCGCGGCGACGACCCGGAAACCCTGTTCTACCTTGGAATGTCCCATTATCGGCTCAAGGAACTGACCGAAAGCAGGGCGGAGCTTCAGCGGGCGCTGGATTTGAATGTTGCTGACCAAGAGGCAAATGAGGCAAAGCGCGCGCTTGATGACATGAACGAAGCCTCCCACGGCCCCTCGCTTTCTGACGTGCCGATCCGTTAGGGTTTCAGGCGGGAATGTAAACCGAAGGCCCAGTTTTGTCGGAAAATGTTACAGAATCTGGGCGCCTTCCCAAATGACCTTCCCAAGGGTTGAATCCCTCGCATTTGGGCGAAGCTTCAACAGGCGCCGGATTTGAATGTCGCGGACTGGGAGGCAAATGAGACCGAGCTCGCGCTTGATGACATGAACGAAACCTCCCGCGGTCCCTCGCTTTCTGACGTGCCGATCCGTTGGAGTTTCAGTCGGGAATGTGAACCGAAGGCCCGATTCTGCCGGAAAATGTTACAGAATTGCGGTGCCTTCTCAAATGCTCATTCCAATGGCAAAATTTATCGCATTTAATATCAGGTAATTATGCCAGCAGCGTCGGAGTTTTTGACGCATGGCACGATATTAGCTGATAATTTACAATCATGAGCCTCCGCGAAATCAGGTCCACTACTCTGGCATTGGCATTCCTCGCATTTGCGGGCAATGCCTTGAAGGCGACTCCCGTCACTGTGACGGAGGACGGCATTGGCGCGAACGACACCGTTTACATCAACAGTTCGACGTTGGGCAACGACCTGCACGTCTATGCCGGCATCGTCGATCTCACCATCGCCAACGGAGCCCTGACCAGCAACGTCGACAGTTTCTGCATCGATCCCTGGCACTGGTCCGTCTCGGGGCCAACGAGCGACAACCTTGAGCCGCTGGCCAGCGCGCCGAAGCCCCCGGGGCCGATGAGTGCGGGTGCCGCCATTCAGATCGAGCAGCTATGGGCGCAATACATGACATCCGCCTATGCTTTGTCGGGCAATTCGCAGACGGCTGACGAGTGGTCCGCGGCCTTGCAGCTCGAAATCTGGCAGACACTGGCTGGCTCAATCAGCGGCGCGACCTACAGCCTGGTGAGTGTGGACAACAATTTCTCCGGAGAGGCCACAGCGGTGCTGGGCGACCTCGGCACCATGAATACCTTTCTCTCCCACACGACCAGTTTCACGCCGAGGGCCAACCTCCTTGCGGTTAGCACCGGCGTAAGCGTCACGGGTCTGGATAACTCCGGTCAGGATTTCGTGATTCCCTCGGTCCCAGACGGGGGAGATACAGCGGTGCTGACGGGACTGGGGCTCCTCGGGATGCTGGCGCTCGGCAGCAGAAGGCTGCGGGCATCCGCTGCACGAGGCTTCTGATCTTCGCGGGCCGCCAATCCGCGCGACGCCGTCCAATCATTCCGCCGGTTCGCTTCCGTAACCGGCGGCCTTACCAGTCCTTGAATTCGCCGATCGCGGCGGCGACGTACTCGGTCTGCGAATCTGACATCTCGGGATAGATCGGGAGGCTGAGGCAGTCTCGCGCCGCCCGCTCCGCTATCGGGAAGTCGCCGGATCCGTAACCGAGGCCGGCAAAGCATTTCTGAAGGTGCAAGGGCAGCGGGTAATGCAGGGCGGTTCCGACCCCCCGAGCCAGGAGGTGATCGCGGAGTTTGTCGCGCCTGGGATGACGCACGACATAGAGATGGTACACGCTTTCGGCGTTGGGCGCCTCGATCGGGAGGACGAGCGGCGTCTGTGCCAATAATTCGTGGTAGCGGTGCGCAATCCGCCGGCGGGCGGCCGTCCAGGCGGCAAGGTGAGCCAGCTTGACTCTCAAGACGGCGCCCTGAATCCCCTCCATTCGGTAATTGTAGCCCACCTCGTCATGGTAATAGCGATTCGAGGCCCCATGCTCGCGAAGGGCGCCCGCGCGTCTTGCATGTTCGGCGCTGTCCATCGCAAGGGCGCCGCCCTCGCCGCAGGCCCCGAGGTTCTTGGCGGGATAGAAGCTGAATCCCGAGAGCACCCCGAACGTTCCGACGCTGCGGCCCTTGTACCTAGAGCCATGCGCCTGCGCAGCGTCCTCGACCATGGGCAGCCCGCGTCTTGCGCAGATTTCCAGGATTGGATCCACATCAAAGGGATGGCCGTAGAGATGAACCGGCATGACCGCCTTCGTCCGCGGGGTGATCGCCCGCTCCAGCAGGCTGGGATCCAAATTCATCGTCTTCTCGTCAATGTCGACGTAGACCGGTCTGGCGCCGACGTAGGCAATCGCCCAGCTTGTCGCCACGAACGTGAACGGTGTCGTTATGACTTCATCGCCTGGGCCGATGTCGAGGAGGCGCATCGCGACATGGAGCGCGGAGGTGCCGCTGTTGAAGCCCACGCAGTGCCGCGTTCCGACAAAGGCGGCAAAATCGTGCTCGAACTGCGCGACTTCGGGGCCGAGACAGAATGCGCAGGAGTCGAGCGTGCGGGAAATGGCGGCGTCCAGTTCCGGCCGAATCGATCGAATATTTCCGGGAAGATCAAAATACGGGACTTTCATTTTGAAGGGTTTGTTCGCAACAGCCGGGCGGGATTGCCCGCGACGACCGAACCGGCGGCCACGTCTCTTGTGACAACGCTGCCGGCGCCCACGACGGCGCTTTCGCCGATGATGACTCCGCAGAGGATCGTCGCCCCAGTGCCGATCGACGCGCCCTTTTTCACCCGGGTCGGCTGGACAGTCCAATCGGCGTCGGTCTGCAGCGCGCCGTCGGGGCGGACAGCCCGGGGAAACTTGTCGTTGATGAACGACACGTTGTGGCCGATGAAGACCTCGTCCTCGATTTCGACGCCCTCGCAAATGAAGGTGTGGCTGGAGACCTTGCAGTTGCGCCCCACGCGCGCGTTCTTCTGGATCTCCACGAAGCTGCCGACCCTGGTATTGTCGCCGATTTCGCACCCGTATGCGTTTACAAAATTGAACAGGCGGACATTCGCGCCGACGCGAACGTTCACCAGAGACCTTCGCGGGCTGTCTTCGTTGATCAGTTCCATGTGAGTTTGATTTCGAAGCCCCTAGTGATGACGGAGCGCTCTCCGGCCGCGTGGATCATTTTCAACCACGCCCAACAAAGGCTGCCAAACGAGGAGGAATTGCGATGCACGCAGGCGACGTCAAGAAAATCGCGCGGTTCGCCTTGCGGGTGGCACATGGCGGGATGGTTCACCTGCCATCCGAATGGGCAGTGCCCGTGCGCAAGTTCACCCTCTGGGAAAGCGGGCTTGGGGAAGGCAGTTCACCGCCGCATCAGGGATGGCTTCCCGGCAAAGCCGCACAAGGTCTGTTCCATCCCCGGGTCGCAACCGCGTCAGGCGCCCCGCCGTTCCCGTCGTGCCCAACAGGCATCTAGGAGACCCGCACGTCTTTCCTCGGAAACGGAATGGTTGTATCCCTGTGGTTGTGATTTGCCGCGAGCGAAATTGGAGCGCCGTGAAGCCTCAATGATTCGGACGAGGCTTCCAGGATCCTGACAACCTCCAGACCCGCCGCCCCGTCCGTGATTGGGGCCTTCCCGCCCCAGATGCTTTCGAGGAAGTGCTGGCACTCCGTTTTCAGGGGTTCGTCCTGCTTGACGTACGGACTGTGGATGTCGCCGTAGTGATAGGCATACTGGAACTCGGCAAAGGTATCGTAATGCGGCGGCTGCTCGACGCGTGCATCGAAGATCTTGATCTTCTCCTGGGTCAAAATGTCGTCGTACACGATCATCCGCTTGCTGCCGACGATCGTCATCTCCCGGACCTTCCTCGGATCGTTCCAGCTGCTGTGGATGATAGCCGAGCGCTCATTCGAGAAATGAAGGCTCATGCTGGTAACGTCCTCGATGCCGGGAACGATATGGGCCCCCCCGCGGCAGTTTACGCTTTGGGGCAATTCCTTCATGATATGCAGGATGATCGAGATGTCGTGCGGGGCGAGGTCCCAGGCGACGTTGATGTCATTCTGGAAAAGTCCTAGGTTCAGCCGGCGTGCGGAAATGTACCGGATTTCCCCGATGTCGCGGTTGTCCACGATCTCCTTTATTTTGCGCACCGGAGCCGAGTAGAGGAAAGTATGGCCCACCATCAGCACGAGTCCCTTGTTCCTGGCGATCTCGATCAATTCCTCACATTGCGCCGTGGAGGCGGCCATGGGCTTTTCGATCAGGGTATGCTTGCCCGCCAGCAGGCTCGCCTTGGCCATCGGGAAGTGCAGCTTGACGGAGGTGGCCACGACGACCGCATCAATGTCCGCACGGGCAAGCATCTGTTCATATCGCGTTTCGCAGGCGACCTCCGGATAAAGCGCACGGAGGTGTTTGAGGCGGTCCTCGTTCACGTCGCACATCACCGTCACGCGGCAGCGGGGAAGGGACCGGAAATTGCGGATGAGATTGGGCCCCCAGTAACCGCAGCCAACGACCCCCACGTTGATTGTCTTCTTCATCTGGAGGCGGGTTCCGTGAGTCCAGTCATCGGGTATTCGGGGCTATAGTACTGCTGTCTGCAGGGTGCGTTTGGAGGTTGCGTCTGCTCAAATCGTGCCTTGCTGCGATCTTGCGGGGTTCCCATGGGATTTTCTCGCCATGCGCGTGTCGGATACCTGCGTAATCAATGCTGTCGGGGTCATCAAAATTATCTTCAGGTCCAGCCAGAATGAGCTGGTTTCGGAGTAGCGAATATCGAGCCGGACCATTTCGTCGAACGTTGTGCGATTCTTCCCGGATACCTGCCAGAGGCCCGTGAGCCCCGGCACCGCATGGAAGCGGCCCCGATGCCAAGGCTCGTACCTGTCGTATTCGTACTGAAGGCAGGGGCGGGGTCCCACCAAACTCATTTCCCCCTGGAAAATGTTAATGATTTGCGGCAGCTCGTCGAGGCCGGTGGCTCTCAGGATCCATCCGCCGGGGATCACCCGTTTGTCGCCCTTGGAATCCAATTTCACCATGGGCGCCTTTGAGGTGACAAGGTTGTCATAGTATTCCTGATGGCTTTTGGTGTCGGCGCAGACAGCCATGGTGCGAAACTTGTAGCAGATGAAGCGCGATCCTTTGAAGCCGACGCGCTCCTGTCTGAACAATATGGGCCCGGGCGACGTGAGCTTCAGACCAATCGCCATCAGCACCGTGATTAGGCAAAAAAAGGGCAAAGCTATCAGGCAGCACGTGAGGTCGATCGCCCGCTTCCATGCGGGAATCCGCGGCAACTCTCGCACGGATAGGACGGCTTCACTCGGGGATTGATAGGCCCGGGAATTCAATGGGGGGCCGAAGTTGGTGGTGGGTCTAGGACGATCCTTTGTGGATGCATGGTGCGGACTGAGAGTGGAAATCCGGCGCATGGGTCACACGACAGACCGAAAACTCCCCAAGAATACGACCCAACTTTCGCCGGCTGAGATTGGCCTGCTTATCATCACGCTCGGACTGTTGTGGATAGTCACTTGCATTCGTCAACACCCTATTCAAACGCCAGGTCTCCCCAACCCTAAGGCGCTCATCTCCGTCGTTTTAGGCTGCATTGAATTACTCAGAAGTTGTTCACAATCGCAGGCAAGGGCGCTACTTCCGCTGCGCGGCTGATCCATTGAGGCCGGGTTTCCGGCTCGAAAGCGGGTGCGGGCAAGTTCCCTTCGTCGCGGGCGCAGGAATGTCGCATTTGCTGGTCCCTGAGCGGCTCCTGGCAGAGAGCCCAGGCGCAGGGGCCCGCAGCGGAAAAGCTGCTGAGATGGAGCGGAACAACGCCCCGGTGATCGTGCCGGTCCGTCGGCAGGCACAGCGTGGACAGCGGGCGAAGGCACTTGCGGATTGGGAGCGACAAGGGGGTGGGGGGGGCGGGTTCGCCTTATCATTGGCGGCAGGGGGCGTCTGCCACATCCGAGCGTGTCATGATTGAGGTGGCGCCGCTCGCGATGGCGCTAGGGAGGAGGAGGTGGCAACCCGAAACGCCCGGGCGAAACTCGCGATGCCTAGCTTTAGGTGACGCATGCACCCGAGGCGCGGATCGTTTGTTTTAAATTTCATCGCACTAGGGGCTACGACCCGCCCAGAGAGTTGTGTTCCGGATTACGTGGCGTGCCTCATACCGGCGGCCTCTGTGCCAACGACTTAATCGTCATCTTGGAATGAAGCGGTCGATCAGGCCGACCAAGCTTGGGCTGCGCACTTGGCCCTTCGTCGGCCATCCCGATGCCTTCGATCAACCCGCCGCCAACATCTCGCTAATCGCCACTGCAAACTCCTCGGCGCCGATCCCTGGGCCTGCTTCAATTGTGCCTTGGGCGGCCTCGCAGCCGCCACCAACCGATCCGCGGCTGACTTTGCCCCGCTTCAGTTCGTCCACCAGCGCGATCAATCCGGGACGGCGGGTTCCGCGCATACCAGGATCATACGTCCAGGTTCCCGACCCGCCACCCAGTGGCGGAGTTGCTTCCAATGCCATTCCCGTCGGAACTCGGCCCGGTTCTGGCAGGTAGCCGGGAGTGCCCTGCGGTCTCATTCCGCCGAGGACATTTCAGGCGGATCGCTTTGGATGGCGTCGGCAATAGTCGTGGCCGCCAGCCTGTTCCAAAAGAGAGTCTATCTAGGTGCCGTGGCCGACCGATTTCCTCAAAGCCTCGCCTAGAAATCTTCGTGTGCGAAACCCTTCTTTCAGCGGCCTCGCGATCGGTCCAGTGGCTGCAGTGTGAAAGTCGGCGTCAAAAACCATTGCCTCCTGGGGGACGCTCCCTTCATGGAATCCGCACTCATCCTCGTATCCGAACGGGGCCCTTTTGATCGCATTGTTGAGGACGATCAATCCGACAAGGATAATGGCGAGCGCGGCGATGATGTAGGGGATCACGGGGGTGGGGTATTGATTGTCATTGAGCCAGTGGCAAAAGAGAGGAATGACTCGCGGCGCTAATTTACTCCGTTCCACGCGGATGCATATGAGGGGAATCGCCCATAATCGCCGGGAAAGTTACCTAGTCTACCTGCATGTCCCGTTGTCTTCCATGCAAGGCTCCTGGAATCTCCGGTCCCAAGGGGCGCAGCCGCCGGAAACAGATTCCATCTGGACGGTTTGAAGCTTGGGTCCCATTCGAGAACCGACGGCAAACCCACGCAAGGTAGAGCGATCGACCTATTCATGCGCTTGCAATGGGGTGAGCGTCGTATGGAAGATTGACGCGGCGACTCCGCCGTTGCTCCCGCAATAGCAACGTATTGTGAAATGTCAAGCGGACGGCTGTCGTGTCCAATGTCGGGATTTGTCATTCGGATCGGTCGTTAGGCGATGTCCAGTTTGGTGGATTGGCCGACGATAAGGGCTTTCGTCCTTGGAATCACGTATGGGAAATACGTATCCAGCATGATCATCAGTTTCCTCCTTAGGGCCGCTTGATAAATCAATGGTGACCAAGCCCATCGGGCCGGCGTTCTAACAGGGGATAACTGAGAAACGCTCATGAAACGAATGCTGCGTTGGGGAAATGGACGGCGAGGAGCCCTAGTATCGAAGAAGCGGGATGGGACTTCCCCGCATCATTTGGCCGTTGCTGCGCAGATATTGTCTGGAATGGCAGTCGGGCGCGCAAATGACGGCATGGCGGCTCAATACACAACGCCATCAGTTCTTGCGCATCCTCAACCGCCGTCCAACCGAGCCGGCCGGGGTCAAGGTTTGACGATGAGACCCTCGTCGGCTTCGACCCCGGCGTATCCGGGACTCGTGCGTTCCGACGGTTGCGGATATCCCCCCCGCCAATCGCAACGGAGAATGGCACGTCTCGAAGCGCTTCACGCCTCACCTGCTGCGCTCCTAATCTCCTCCGGCAGGAATGACTCTGGCCCGAAAGCCTTGGCTTGAGTTCGGGGTCAGTTATGTCCAACCCATTGACAACAAGCGGCTTGTATCCTGCGTCGAGGGTCGCCGAATCGTTGCCGCCCTGCCTCCCAGCGCTCCTGGCATGGCCCTCGATCGCCAGGAGCCAAAGGCGTTCCTCTTTCCACCCGCGCTCCGTGATCCTATCCTGGCTTCGCTCGATCAGCCCCCTCCTGCGTCCGAAGACAGACTTTCCATCCGGCCGGGGTTCATGGAGTACCGCTGCCCTCGGAACACCCGAAGGCCGCAGCCAGGTATGCGATCCCTGTCCCATCGGATAGGCCCGAGGGGCCGCCCGCAGCAGCTTTGCCTCCGCGCCTCTTGCGGGCCGGCAGCAGGCCTTTCGGATGACTCGCGGCCGCCGGAGGCGCGGATCCGAGAGCGTGTTCCTGAAGCGGGGGCCAGAGGGGACAAAGGGCCGTTTGATCGTCACGTGCATCGAACTTCTTATATCACAAGAATAGACATGTCGCATCATTGGGGACAAGCCAAATCGGATGCCGTAAGAGCAAGGCGCATTTCCGCGCGCGGACGGAAGGGGTTGCACATTGATCCTTGCGGACGCCGCCGCATCGCGCGCGCGCCGGCTTGCAATGCGCATTCATCTGAAATGAGCGACGAGCCACCGCGGTTGTCTCCGTGGACTCAGACGCGGCGTCCAGTCCGGGCGGCGGACCGCGGGGGATTGAGCGGGAGCAAGGCGGCTGTGGAAACATCCGGAGCCGAAGCGCGACGGCGACACCGGAACAGATTCATGCCGCGGCCTTCGCCCGTGTCGTCGCGTGGCGCCACAGGGGCCGGATCACCCACCCGGGAGCTGGGCAACGGATCCGACAGTCGCGCGCGGGTTCGAAAATGCGACAGAACCCGCGACGATGCGCTCTGGCAATGGGGCGATCCCGGCGGCAGCCCTCCAGAGGATTACGAGGAGGGCCGGTACCGGAGGGTGCTGGCCGAGATCCTTGGTCTCGAGGAAGGGACAAAAGGCCGGGCCGCCGGCGCCGTCAGATGTCGAGCCTGCGCTCCCGGGCAATGGCGACCCACGAGGCCAAGGCGATGAGGACGGCCTGGAGGGGCAGGCGGATCCACAGCACCGCGGGCGAGAGGGCGAACCCCTCCACGCGCCCCATGAGGACCGCATGCACGTTGGCCGGGAAGACGAAGACGAGCAGTGCGGCCAGCCCAAAGCCCGCTACGCGCCGGAGACCCGGCACGAGGATGCCGATCCCTCCGAGGATCTCGCAGACCCCGGCGATCGCGCGATGGTTGGCCGGCGACGGAAGCCACGCGGGCACCATGTCGGCGGTTGCGGACGCCATGAGGAAATGGTTCAGCCCAGCAAGGATGAAGAAGGCGGCGAGGATCCAGCGGGAGAGGGGCTTCAGGATCACACCTCGTAAGACGCCTTAATCCCGTCTTTGTCTGCATGGAACCGGTTAAACGATGTGTAAATTGCATGGCGGCTGCGGACCGCCGGACCCGGGTCCGGCCCGCCTTGGCCACCGGCCGAGGGGACAACCTCATGGAGCTTCGCGCCTAGCGCACGCGCACGTCCACGACCGCGGAAAGCCCGGGCCGGAGGCGGTCGCCCAGCTCGTCGAGGCCCGTCTGCGCCGCGCCCATCAGCCCCGCACGCCGCCAAGGAAGATGTCCACGCACGCCTCGCCGTAGTGCGCGGCGCTGTACTCGGGCTGCCCGGGAGAGCTGGATCTGCGGAGCACGCTGGCGAAGATCGCGCCCGCAAAGATGTCGGCGGCGACGGCGGGATGGAGCCCCGGCCTCGCCTCGCCCGTCCTTCGCGCGAGCCGGAGCCGCTCCACGAGGGCGGCGCGCATCGGCCAGAAGATCCCCTTGAGGGCCTGGCGCTGGCAGAGCGCGTGGCGGTGGATCTCGCCGATCATCGTGCGGATGAGGGGCAGGTTCGCGACGAGGAGGGCCTCGTAGCGGCGCGCGAACAGGACGAGGTCGGCGCGCAGGTTGCGCCCCCCGCGGCCCGGCGCGGCCGCGGCCTCGCCCCCGGGGCCGAAGGCGCTCCCGACGACCGCCTCGAGCAGGCGCTCCTTCGTCCCGAAGTGCCTGAATAGCGTGACCTCGTTGACGCCCGCCTCCCGCGAGATGGCGCGGGTCGTCGCTCCCTCAAGCCCGTCGCGCGCGAAGACGCGCGACGCGGCGGACAGGATGAGCTGCCGCGTGGGGGGGCGGCGGCGGACGGCCTTGGCACGGGGGTGCATGCAAGTAGTTGCTTGCAAAGTTTCACAGGCGGGTGATGTTATCAAGATTCATTTTGAACGCCGCCGCCATACCGATGAACCCGATGCACCGCATCCCCTACACGCCCGCCGCAGTCGGGCCGCGGCCATGATGGCGCCCATCATCATCCTGGGGGCGATCCTGGTGTTCCTCGCCTGGGACACATCGGACCACAAGTAGGCCCCATCCGGCCTCGCTCCCGCGCGGGCCCGGCCGCCCTCCGCGGGCGACGCCAATTGAGCCTTGCGGGCGAGGGCGCGGGCCAGCAACGTGGCGCCCTTCGTGTGAAAATCGGTTTTCTCGGCGGGAGCTTCGACCCCGTGCATTTCGGCCACCTGCTCGCCGCGCAGGACGCATACGAGCAGTACAGGCTTGACCGGATCGTCATCGTCCCGGCGGCGCAGACGCCCCTGAAACCCAGCGTCTCGCACTCCTCGGCCGCCGACCGGCTGGCGATGCTCCGCGCCGCGACGGAGTGGGACACGCGCTTCGAGGTCTCCGACGCCGAGCTGCAGAGGGGGGGGGTCAGCTACACGATTGACTCCGCCCGGCACTTCCGCGCGCTCCACCCCAAGGACCAGCTCTACTGGGTGATAGGCGGCGACCAGCTCCCGCTGCTCCACCTCTGGAGGGAGATCGGGGAGCTGGCGAGGCTGGTGGAGTTCATCTTCCTCGAGCGCCCGGGCTACCCGGTCAAGGCCACCCCCGACGTACCGGGCCTCAGGCTGCACCGCTGCGACGGGCACCTGCTCGCGATCAGCTCGACCGAGCTCCGCGAGAGGACCCGGCGCAACCTCTCGCTCGACTATTTCGTCCCCCACAAGGCGATCGTCCACATCCGCAGCCAGGGGCTGTATCTCAAGCCCGAATGAAGCCGACCGAAACCCAATCGCTGGAGCTCGTCAGGCTGTGCTGCCGCGCGCTCGACGAGAAGAAGGCGGGCGACCTGCGCGTCCTCGACGTCCGGGAGATCTCGTCCATCACCGACTACCTGGTCATCGGGACCGCGACCTCGGAGCCCCACGTGCGCGCGCTGCGGAACGAGCTCGAGAAGGCGCTCGACTCCGTGAAGGCGCACATCGTCGGCTTCGAGACGGCCCGCGAGAGCGGCTGGGCCGTGATGGACGCCTTCGACGTCATGGTCCACATCTTCACCCCGGAGAAGCGCGACCGGTACCGGCTTGAAACCCTTTGGAAGGATGCGCGGGACGTCCCGCTCAGGGATGTCCTGGCCGCGGAGAAGCGCCCCGCGAGGAAACCCGCCAAGGCGAAAGGCAGGGCGGCCCCCAAGAAGGCCGGAAGGAGGGCCAAGTAGTTTTCCGGGAGGCAGATGCGGGACTCGCCAGCCGGCGGCCCGCCGCGGCCGTCGGCGCCGGGAAGACGGCGAGTGCGGGAAACTACTTAGTCGATTGGAGATTCGCAGCTTGAATGCATCTTGATCTAGCGGTAGCGTGGTTACGCCCAGATTCTGGGCATGTATATAATAAAACGTTAATAAACATAAAGTTAAGGCAGTCAAATGAATGCACGAAACAAGGGTTTTACCCTGGTTGAAATAATGATTGTCGTGGTGATCATCGGCCTCCTGGCATCGATGGCCATCCCGGCATTCCAAAAGGTCAGAACGGCCTCGCAGGACAAGGCCGTCCTGAACAACGCAAGGCAGCTTTCGGCTGCCTCGGACCAGTATTACCTCGAGAACGGTATCTCGACGGTGACGCTGTCCGATCTGCTCGGGCCCACGTCCTACATCAAGGCGCTGAACTCGGTCGCGAACGAAACGTATCCTCAGGGCTTCTCGCAGGGGACGACGATCACGATCAGTGCGGTGGCCGGAACGCGCACGATCACGTACTCGCCGTGACCGCGCCCGGCATCCCGCGCTCCAGTCGGCCAATAGAGGTAACTAGCAATGTGCTATGGACTTATGCATCCCATTGGTAAGATGGGGACAACTACGTATTCACAGACCTTTTATCTTGCTGGAAAAACGGGTCGTTAGGAAAATGCCCAGGTTCAAATCGCATAAAGCGGTTTGTTAATCATAAAACACATAACCAAATAACGACCAAATGAAACTCAGTCACAATACCAAGGGCTTCACCCTTGTCGAAATCATGATAGTTGTCGTCATCATCGGCCTTTTGGCCGCCATGGCGATACCAGCCTTCCAGAAGGTCCGGACAAACTCGCAAGACAAAGCGGTCCTGAACAACGCCCGCCAGCTCTCGGCAGGCGCTGACCAGTACTACCTCGAGAACGGTGTCTCGACGGTTACGCTCTCCGACTTGCTCGGACCCACATCGTACGTGAAGGCGCTGAACTCGGTCGCGAACGAATCGTATCCCCAGGGCTTCTCGCAGGGGACGACGATCACGATCAGTTCAGTGGCCGGAACGCGCACGATCACGTACTCGCCGTGACCGCGCCCGGCATCCCGTGGCTCCAGTCGGCCAATAGAGGTAACTAGCAATGTGTTATGGACTTAGAATCCCATTGGTAAGATGGGGACAAGTGCGTATTCACAGACCTTTTATCTTGCTGGAAAAACGGGTCGGTACGAAAATGCCCAGGTTCAAATCGCATAAAGCGGTTTGTTAATCATAAAACACATAACCAAATGAAATTCAGTTACAATACCAAGGGCTTCACCCTTGTCGAAATCATGATAGTTGTCGTCATCATCGGCCTTTTGGCCGCCATGGCGATACCAGCCTTCCAGAAGGTCCGGACAAACTCGCAAGACAAAGCGGTCCTGAACAACGCCCGCCAGCTCTCGGCAGGCGCTGACCAGTACTACCTCGAGAACGGTGTCTCGACGGTTACGCTCTCCGACTTGCTCGGACCCACATCGTACGTGAAGGCGCTGAACTCGGTCGCGAAGGAGACGTATCCCCAGGGCTTCTCGCAGGGTACGACGATCACGATCGCCTCAGTCGCAGGCACAAGGACGATAACCTACTCCCCGTAATCGACATTCAGGGGGTTTTCTCCAAGTTCAAAGCCGCCCGCATAATGTGGGCGGCTTTTTTGGGTCCCGAAATTCACGCATGAACGGTCCGTCGTTTGCACCGGTCCTCGCCGACCGCCGGGTATGGCTGTTTGCGCTCGTGGGCGCGTTCAGCGCCCTCACGGCCTTCTATGCGGTCCCCGACGGGAAGGCCCTGGGGATCGTGACCAACGCGGGCTACTGGTGCGTCCTCGCCGCGTTCGTCGTGTTCGTGCGCGCCCTGTGGCAGACGTTCCGCGGGGACCTGGCCGGCGCGCGCTGGCGGGGCCTCGACTGGGCGTCGGTCGCCGTCGTCGGCGTCGGCGGCCTCGTCCTCATCGTCCACGAGTCGTTCGGGTTCAAGATCGTGATGGACGAGCTGATGCTGGTCGGCACCTCGATGAGCATGCACTTCAGCCGGACGGTGCTCTCGCCTGACCGCGGCGGCGACATCCAGGGCGCGTTCGTCATCTTCCACGGCATCATGGACAAGAGGCAGCTCTTCTTCCCGTTCCTGGTCTCGATCCTGCACGACCTGACCGGCTACCGCCCCGAGAACGCCTTTGTGCTGAACGGCGCCCTGACCTTCGTCTTCCTGGGCCTCGTCAACGCCGCGGGCCGGATGCTCGCCGGCCGGATGGCGGGCTGGCTCGGGGTGGCGCTCTTCGCGGGCCTGCCGCTCCTCGCGCAGAACGCGACCGGCGGGGGGTTCGAGCTCCTGAACCTGGTCATGATCCTGGCGACAATGCTCCTCGGCGCGCGTTTCATCGCGCGGCGCGACGAGCCCTCGTTCACGGCCCTCTGCTACTCGGCGATGCTGCTGGCGCAGGTCCGCTACGAGTCGGCGATCTTCCTCCTGCCGGTCGCGGCGATCGTCCTCTGGGTGTGGCGGCGGGAGGGCAGGGCGATCCTGTCCTGGCCGGTCATCGCGGCCCCGGTCTTCATGATCCACTGCGCGCTCCACAACCGGATCTTCGGCATCCGCTCGACGGCGTGGCAGCTCTTCAGCAAGCCCGGCCTCTCGAAGCCGTTCTCGCTGTCCTACGTGCTGGGGACGGGCCCTAAGGGCACGCCCAACAACCTCGAGCACGCGCTCGGCTACTTCTTCGGAAAGCCGACGGACCAGCCCAACTCCTACGTGCTCTCGGCCCTCGGCGCCGTCGCGGTGTTCTTCCTCGCGCTCCTCGTCGCGAAGCGGCTGCGGGCGCTGTCGGCCGAGACGCCGATCTCGGTCGCGACCATCTTCTTCTCCTTCGGGTTCGCGCTGCAGTTCGGCCTCATGATGTGCTACTTCTGGGGCCAGTTTGACGACGCCATCATCCGGCGCCTGAGCCTGCCGACGCAGCTCGGGATGGTGGTCGCGGTGGCCGCGGTCCTTCAGCAGTTCCCGCGGCCCCAGATCGTCAAGGTTCTCCTGGCGGTGGCGCTCCTCGGCATCCTGGCGCAGGGCGTGCCGTCGATGGCCGCGCACGCCTACAACCAGGAGTACCTCGCGGGGCTCGAGACCGCGTGGCGGCGCCAGTTCATCGCCGACCAGCCGCGCAAGGACTACCTGGCGATCGACAACGACTCGATCCTCTGGATCGCCCACGAGGTCTCCGCCACCACCACCGAGGCGGCGAGGAGCCGCAGGGTCGACCTCGTGTACTTCATGCGCAACCACACCTTCTCGGCCATCTACGTGTTCCAGCGCTACAACATCGACGAGGTGACGGGCAAGATGACGGTGCGCGAGGACGACGAGCTCCCCCCGGGGTACGTCCTGGAGCCCGTCAGGGCCGAGCGCCTGATGACGCTGACCCAGACCCGGTTAAGCCGGCTCGTCGAGATCCGGGAAGGGAAGAGCGTGCTCTCGGAGCCCGGGCCCGACCACGTCGTCCCGAAGGACAGGGCCGAGATAGAGAGGGCGCGGCAGGCCTACCTCGAGACATTCTTCAAGCGGCTCCCTTGAGACGGATCCTCCTCTTTGCGCTGTGCGGGGTTCTGGCCCTCTGGGCCGGGTACTTCGCGATCCCGACCATCCCAGCGGGCCACCTGATCATCAACTGGGGCTACTACTACATCCTGGGCGTGTTCTCGCTCTTCGCCTTCAACGCGTGGAAGTTCGCGCGCGCGAGGCCCGAGGTGTGGGGGGGCTGGATCCGAAGGCCCGGAATCGCGGGGATCGCGATCGCCTCGGGGCTCCTCTTCGCGGTCTGGTCGGACCCCTTCAAACACAAGATCCTGTTCGACGAGTTCGTGATCCAGGGGACGGCCTACGAGATGCACGCGACGAAGCAGGTGAGCACGATCCTGCGCGCGTACAACATCGGCGGCACGTGGCTGACGATCGACACGTTCCTCGACAAGCGGCCGTACTTCTTCCCCTTCCTCGTGTCCCTGCTGCACGACTTCACGGGCTACCGGATCGCGAACATGTTCGCGGCCAACGTGGCCTGCGCGGCGGCGCTCCTTTGCCTCCTGTACTGGTTCGCCCGGGAGCTGGCGGGGCGGGGGCCGGCGATCCTCTCCGTGGGGCTCATGGCCACGATGCCGCTGTTCGGGCAGAACGCGACCGGCGCCGGGATGGACCTGCACAACCTGACCATGATCGCGCTCGCCGCATGCCTCGGGGTCCTCTACCTGCGCGCGCCCTCCCCCGAAAGGCTCACCCTCCTCGTCCTGGCAACGGTGCTCCTCGCCCAGAGCCGCTACGAGTCGATCATCTTCATCGCCCCTGCGGCCTTCGTGGTCGCCGCGGGCTGGGCGCGGGCTCGCAGGGTCATCCTCCCGTGGCCGGTCATCGTCGCGCCCCTCCTCCTGGTCCCCTATGCGTGGCACAGCCGGGTCCTCGCGGCGACGCCCCTCTTCTGGCAGCTCCAGGAGGGCCGCACCTCCGCCTTCAGCGTCTCGAACATGGCGAGCAACCTCAAGGGGGACCTTGCGTTCCTGTTCAACACGGGCCCCGAGCTCGCCAACTCATGGTACCTATCGGCCGCCGGCTTCGCGGGCCTGGGGTGGTTCCTGTTCTGCGCTCTGCGCTGGCTCGCCCGGAGGCCGCGGCGGGAGCTCCCGCCCGCAGTCGTGGTCGGGGTCGCGTTCGGGGCCGGCGTCGCCGGGCACTTCGTCGTCCTCCTCTTCTACTGGTGGGCGAAATTCGACGACCTCCTGGCCTCGCGCTTCTCGCTGCCGATATGCCTGTGCTTCTGCGCGCTCGCGGCGGCGATGATCAGGGGGCTCGAGGGCCGGCGGATCCCCGCCCTCAAGGTCGCGGCCCTGGGTCTTGGCGCCTGGGTCCTCGCCGGGGCCGTCCCCGCGGTGGCGCTTCGGCTCTACACGGAGCAGAACCTCGCCATGCAGGAGATCGAGTGGGAGCACGCGGTCATCGGGTCGCGGCCCGGGCCGGTGCTGCTCATATCGAACAAGTCGACGATACCCTTCGTCCTCTGGCACATCGAGACGGTCATCAGCGCGGTCGGGGCGCAGCGGGGCGAGGAGATCCGCTACCACATGGGCCAGGACACGTTCAAGGAGGTCCTCGTGACGCAGGCGATCCGCCCGACGTCGGCCGAGGGGGACATGGGCGTCGACCCCGAGGACCTGATGCCGGCCGGCTACCACCTTGAGACGATCGCCGAGAAGCGCTTCGGGGCGCGGCTCGACCGGCTGAGCAGGATCGTGTCGATCGACCCGGCACCGGGGGGCTTCAGGGAGCCCGATCAGCGGCCGATCCCCTCGGCGCTGCGCTCGATCAGCGCGGTCCAGTCGCGGAGCGTCCCCGTGGTGGCCGCGCTGACCTCGTCCGCCGTGAGGCGGTAGACGAGGATCGAGTACCCGATCATGGCGTCAGGCTTCCTCGCGCGAAGGCAGTGGCAGAGCCTGGCGAAGCGCAGGTGCAGGAAGCGGTCCCGGCTCGCGGTCCACTTGTCGGGGGCGACCTCTCGATCCAGCCGCGCGCGCGCGGCTGGATCCGTCGCATAGGACTGGAACATCGGCTCGAAGGCCCGCAGGAACTGGTAGTCCTTCTCGAGCTCGAGGGTCCAGGGCCCCTGATACTGGCTGTAGACCTGCTCCAGCATGGTGGCCCCGATGCAGTACAGCCCCGGGCCGAGCGGGATGTAGGCCTCGTCCTCGTGGAAGCCGTTCATGAAGGCCAGCCGCCTGGCCCGGATCCCGTAGTACCAGGGGTAGCCGGAGCCGAAGTACGCGAGGTAGGCGGTCTCGTCCGGCCGCTGGTTCCCGTCCAGCCACGCCTTCAGGCCCGGCAGGTCCTGGCCCCAGTCGAGCGAGCTGTCGACCAGGTGGTTGTGGCCCTGGGCCGGCCCGCCCGCCAGCTCGTTGAAGTAGGCGAGGTAGTGGGGGGCGACCGACACCGATTCGGCGACGTGCCATGCGACCAGGGCCGCGGCGACGAGCGCCCCCAGGCGCAGGGGCCAGGTGAGGAACCTGCCGAGCGCCCCCGCCAGGATGAACAGCACGGGATACATGGGCAGGAGGTGCCGGTGGCCGATGTTGAGGTGGCTCAGGACCGAGGAGGCCCCGTAGATCAGGAAGAGCGCGAGGAGCGGGGTGAGCGGCAGGAGGCCCTCCCAGCGCGCCGCCCCGGCGGCCTGCGGCCGGATCCGGGCCCGGACGGCGAGCCAAATGGACCAGCCCGAGGCCAGGATGAAGGGGACGGTCGTCTTCAGCACGAACGCCCAGACGAAGAAGCTCGGCCAGCCGGTGTTGCTGTACTGCCCGTTCAGGAATGCGTTCCGGGTCTGCGCGGCCTGCACGACGTACGCGGACCCGTAGAGGAAGGCCTCGGGCAGGGCGTGGATCCCCGCGAGGAGGTGGATCAGCTGGCCGGCCCTTCCCGTGCGCGCGATCATCTCGGGCCACGCCACGATGAACTGGACCGCGGGGGGCAGGGCCGGGTTGAACGCGCTGTACCGGAACCCGTAGAAGGCCCAGATTATGGCGACGGCGGCGGCGCCGTGCCCGAGGGCCGACAGGACGACCGGGCCGGCGCGGCTGCGCCCCACGGCGACGTGGACGACGGCGCAGAGCGCCATCATGGGCAGGAGGAGGACCGCGGAGAACTTGGCGACGCACGCCAGGCCGAAGAGCAGGGCGCTGAGCGCGAACGGGCCCGCGCCGGGCGTCTCCAGGTGCCGCCACCACGCCCCGACCGAGGCCAGCATGAAGAGGGTGATGCACACATCGGACGTCGCGAGCCCCCCGTGCGCGAGGAACGTAGGGCTGAAGGCGAAGAAGGCAAGCGACACGAGGGCGCCCGCCCGGCCGAAGAGCCTCCTCGACCAGCAGTAGACGAGGAAGCCCGTCGCGACGCTCAGGAGCGCCGTCATCGCGCGCGCGGCCATGAGCCTCGGGAAATGGTCCTCGCCCGTCTCGTAGAAGAACTCATGGCCGATGACCCACGCGTCGCTGACCCCCCAGTAGGGCTGGTCGAGCCTGGGGAACGTGGCCCCCTTGAGCCACACGGGCAGCGCCACCCAGCGCTGGGCCAGGTTGCCGTTCTCGGGCTGCAGCCGGTAGTCGTTGAGCCTCCAGTAGGCGAAGCCCCCGACCACGTGCACCAGCTCGTCGGAGGTCGTGCTCTCGTGCCGCTTGCTCCCGACGGCCATCGCGAAGTGCAGCCCGAGGAGGAGGGCCACGGCGGCCGCGGCCCAGGCCTTGAGGTTCCGGGTCATTGGAGGGGGCCCGGGCCGTAGAGCGCCTGCAGGACCTCGTCATCCGTAAGTTTGTAGATGAGGAACGTGTAGTCCAGGAGGACCTGCGGCTCGCGGCCGCGCAGGTAGTGGCAGAGCCTGGCGAACTGGAACTCCTCGAACGTGTTGGCCTCGTTGGTCGTCAGCTTCCCGCCCGACTTCGCAAGCTCGATCACGTGCGCCAAGAGCCCGCGGTAGCGGGCCTCCTTCTCCAGGTCCCAGCGGCCCCGCGCCTCGGTGTAGACCTGCTGGAACTGGCTCGCGCCGATGATCCAGAGGCCTCCCTTCATGAGGGCCGGGGCCTTCCTCTCCCGGATGTCAAAGTTGACGTCGCCGACCCGCGTGGCCCCGACCCCGTAGTACACGACGTCCCCGGAGCCGAAGTAGGAGATGAACACGGGCCCGTCGGGGGGGTGCGCGTCGAGCCAGCGCCTCACGCCCGGCAGGTCCTGCCCCCAGTCGAGGGAGCTGTCGACGACGTGCTTCCACGCGTTGCTTGGCCCCACGAACTCGTTGAAGTAGGCGAGGTAGTGCGGCCGGATCCAGACGGACTCGGCCGCGAACCACGCGGCGAGGGCCGCGACCAGGGCGCCTGTCCAGCGCGGCGGCCGCGTGACCCAGCAGGCGGCCCCCGCGGCCATGACGAAGAGCACCGGGTAGACCGGCATGATGTGCCGGTGGCCGATGTTTAGGTGGCTCGTGAGCGCGAACGCCCAGTAGACGGCGAACAGCGAAAGCAGCGGCGACCAGTCGTACAGCCGGGCCTTCCACTCCTGCGCCCCGCGCCTGCGGGAGGCCGCGCCGAGGGCCGCGAGGGCGACGAGCGCGAAGAGGGCGATCGGCGTCTTGACGGCCGTCGTGTAGGGGAAGTACGAGACGAAGCCCGTGCTCTTGTATTCGCCGTTCAGGTAGGCCTTCCGGTAGCGCGAGAACCGGTAGGTGTGGGCTAACCCGTAGATGTAGGACTCCGGCAGCACCTCGTGGGCGCGGGCGAACCGGAGGATGGGCACGAGCGGCCCCCCCTGGTCCTCGAGGACGTCCCAGCCGACGAGCGAGCGCACCCGGTTGGGCTCGAAGTGGCGGAACATCGGGTACTTGAAGCCGTACGAGGCCCAGATGACGCCGACGGCGAGGGCGCAGGCGGCGACGGTGGCCCCGATGAGCGAGGCGGCGATCCTCATCCGGCCCGCGATCACCCGCGGGAACGGCCACGCCGCCTCGAGCGCGTCCCGTCCCGCGACCCGGACGGCGAACAGGATCGCGCACATGGGCGCGATCAGGGGCGCCGAGAACTTGGCGACGCAGAGGAGCCCCAGCACGAGGCCGAAACCGGCGCACCGGGCGGCCGTCAGCCGGTGCGCCATCGCCCAGAACGCGGTCACCGCCGCCAGGAACATGCAGGTGGCGGTCATGTCGCTCGTGATGAGCGCCCCGTTGGCGAGCATGGTCGGGCAGAACGCGAAGAGGAACGCCGCCAGGAGCGCCGCCCTGTCCCCGTGGAGCCTGCGGGCCCAGAGGAACACGAGGGCGCCGGTCGCTACGCCGAAGAGCGCGATCATCCGGCGGCCCTCCCGGAGCATGGCCGGCAGGTCGTTCCCGAGGTCGTAGAACCACCGGAACCCCATCTCCCAGACGTCCGAGATCCGCCACGCGGCCTGGTCGAGCGCCGGGAACTTGAGGTTCATGCGCAGGAGGGGGATCGCCGCCCAGCGCTGCGGGAGGTTCCCGTTCTCGGGCTGGAGCCGGTAGTCGTCGAGCTTCCAGTAGCTGTAGCCCGCGGTCAGGTGCGCGATCTCGTCGCCTGCGACGCATTCGGTGTCGGAAATGCTGGTCGCCATCCACCAGTAGAGGCCGAGGATGCCGGCGGCGAGGAGGAGGACCGTCCTCGTGCTCATGGCGCGGCGGGCCTCCTGCCGAGGCGGTCCGCGCACGCCTGGACGCACGCCCCGACCGCGACCGCCTGCATGGCGACAAGCGGCAGCTGGTGGCGCTCGTTGTGGTTCACGAGGACGAAGGGGAGCAGCATGCCGAATCCGATCGCGGCGGCCCATGCGGCGGGCGGCGCGGGCCGCCCGCCCCCGAGGAGCGCGCAGAGGAGGAGCGCCGCGACCGGGATCCCGGCCGTCAGGAAGCCGATGGCGATCCCGCCCGCGCCGCGGAAGCGCGCGTCGAAGGCGAGGCGCTTGTCCGCCCAGTCGCGCCAGGCGGCGCCCTCGTCGGCGAGCCCGAGGCGGTGCAGCCTCGCGCTCACGTCGGAGGGGTCGGCGTCGATCCTCGTCCACAGCCCGTTGCCGGACTGGCCGAGGAGGATCAGCTCGCCCGACGCCACCAGGCGGACCGCGTCGTCCTGGCGGAACCGGAAGCGCGTGAATTCGCCGCCGCCCTCGCGCCGGCAGAACACGGCCGCGTCGGCCGCCCGGCGCAGGACGTTGCCCGCGAAATGCAGCGGCGCCGACCGCAGGGCGGCGAGCGCGGGCCCGCGGAAGGAGTCGACGTACGCGGGCTCGCCCAGCCGCGCGTACCGCTCGAATTGCGCGACGTCGAAGTACGGCAGCTTCCGGAGCACGGTCTCCATCCTCGGGAGCCCGTCGGCCGAGTCGACGTTCGCGAGGTGGAGCTCGAACCAGAGGTTCGACTTGAGGGGGACGAAGCGGCCGAGCGCCACGGCGTTGCGCCCCGTCCACCCGCCGACGGCGGCCGCGGCGACGGCGATCGCCGCGAACGGCACCCGGAGCCTGCGGATGTCCCCTCGGAAGGACCAGGCGAGGGCGAGGAGGACGATCCCCGTCGCGAGCGCGAGGCCCGCATTGTCGAGCGGGGCGGCGAGGGCGACGGCGAACAGGACCAGGGGGCCCCTTGCCTCGGGCGAGCGCCGGGCCTCCAGCGCGGCCCACAGGAGCGCCGCCGAGACGAGGATGTCGAGCCAGGCCTCGCTCAGGACCTCGAGCGGCCCCGCGGGGAGCAGCGCGCAGTACGCAAGGAAGGCGGCGGAGGCCGCGTTCCTCGCCCAGGCCCCGAATGGGGCGAGCGCTGAGAGGAGGAGGGCGTTGGCCGCGCCGAGCCCGACGACGGCGAGGACGAGGAGGGCCTTGGCGGCGGCCGCGGACTTGACGCCGAAGGCGAGGAACGCCGCAGCCTCCACCCAGACCGGCAGAGGCGAGACCCAGGCCGTGGCCCCGGTCGCCCCGTCGAAGGGGTCGCTGAAGCCCCGGCCCTGGGCGAGCGCGGCGGCGACATTGCCCGGTTCGGCCCAGTCGAGCATCCCGGGCGCGAGCCTGGGCAGGTTGTGGGCCAGCGCGGCGGCGGCGAGGACCAGGAAGCCCGCGGGGGCGAGAAGCCGGGATTGGCCCATGGGCGGTCGCTAGCGCCGCGGCGGCCGGACCAGGTAGATCGGCCGCTGCTTCACCTCGTCATAGATGCGGCCCAGGTACTCGCCGAGGACGCCGATCCCGATCAGCTGGATCCCGCCGAGGAAGGTGACGAGGGAGACCAAGGTCGTGAACCCGGTCGTCGCCGTCTCGATCCCCAGGAGCCGCTTGGCGATGAAGTAGAGCCCGAGAAGGAACCCGAGCCCGCTGACGGCGATCCCGGTGTACGTCAGGACCCGGAGCGGCAGGTACGAGAAGCTGAAGAACCCGTCGACCGCGTAGCGGACCAGCCTCCGGAAGGTCTGCTTGGGCTTGCCGGCGGCGCGCTCCTGCCGGTCGTAGGCGACCTCGGCCGTCGTGAACCCGATCCAGGCCCGCAGGCCCGGGAAGAACCGGTTGCGCTCGGGAAGCCGCGCGAACGCCTCGAGCGCGGGCCGGCCGAGGAGGCCGAACGTCCCAGCGTTCGACTCGATCGGGATGTCCGTCAGCCTGTCGAAGAGCGCGTGGAAGACGTCGAAGCCGACCCTGCGGACGCCGGTCTCCTTGCGCGAGCGCCGAACGGCCCGCACAACCTCGGCGCCCGAGCGCCAGGCCGCCACGAGAGCGGGGACCACCTCGGGGGGGTCCTGCAGGTCCGCGTCCATCGTCACGACGGCGTCCGCGGCGCCCGCGTGGGCCAGGCCGGCCGCGAGCGCGCTCTGGAACCCGAAGTTCCTCGAGAGCTCGACCAGCTCGAAGCGGGAGTCGCGCGCGCCCTGCGCGCGCAGGAGCTCCGCCGAGCGGTCGCGGCTCCCGTCGTCCACGAAGACCGCGCGCCACGCGCACTCGGCCGGGGCGGCGAAGAGGGCCTCCAGGCGCGCGAACAGCTCCGGGAGCACGGGCTCCTCGTTGAACACGGGCACGACGATGGCGACGGTCGGTCTTGGAGAGTCGGTCATGGGCTAGACGGGACTCGCAGGTGCCCGGCGGGCGCGCAGGAGGGCCATGCAGAAGATGGCGCCCAGGAGCGCCAGCACGAGCGCGGGAGGAGTCGCCAGAATGTCTGCAAAATATGCCAAATGGGCGATGATTTTCTCGTGGAGGTTCTCCTGGGAGACAAGGCTGTAGGTCCGGGCGACCTGCGCGGGGCCGCGCCCGGGCAGGAGCCACCGGTCGAACGCGAAGTCCTCGACCGCGAACTGGAGGGCGATCCCGAGGCAGAAGTCCACCGTCCATCCCGCGATGAGCGCCAGCTGCCACGCGCGGCCGAGCCCGCGCCACCGCGAGGCGAGGAACGCCAGGGCGAGCAGGACGACCGACTGGAGGCAGATGTGGACGATCCCGTAGTGCTCGCGGTCCCCGTACACGGCGACGCTCAGGAGGACGAAGCCCGCGAGGACGAGCGTCCAGAATAGCCGGTCGCGCGGCCGTGCCGCCCGCGCCGCCCGGAAGGCCTCCCGGAGGACGGCCACAAAGCCGACGCTCCCGAGCGCCAGCGGCAGGTTGACCTGGTACAGGAGGAAGCACTGGTCCCGGAGGGCGCCCCACCGGCTCGACTGGCCGAACAGGGAGCCCCGGAAGCCCCGGACCTGGGGGGGAAGGAGGGTGTCGCGCAGGTTGAGCGCCACCTTGAGGAGGTGGCCGCCCCGCCACCGCTCCAGGGTGGTGACGCTGGAGTTCGAGAGGAACGTGGCGTGCCAGCCGTACTGCGCGACCGACCATGCGAACCAGGGAGCAAGGACGCAGGCCCCCGCGGCCGCCGCGGCGGCCGTCATGCGCAGGAAGCCGGGGTCCCACCGCCCCCATCCCGCCGCGATCCAGGCCAGCGCGAGAACGCAGACATAGGGCCCCGCCGAGTAATGGGTCACGACCGCCCCGCCGAGGAGGAGCGCGCAGAGGACCGCCGGCCGTCCCGCCGGGGCGCCGCCGTCGCGCACCCGCAGGAAGAAGTAGAGGCCGGCCAGGATGAGGAACGCCGCCGGGAGCTTCGTCCACGGGTAGGTCGCATTCTGGAGGAAGAGCGGGTTCACCATCAGGACGACGGCGGCGACGCGCGCGGCGGGCCTGCCCCCGAAACGCCCCGCCAGGAGGCCCACGGGGAGGTAGGCGAGGCTGCACAGCGCCGCCATGATTACCTGGAAGTGCGCGTAGTCGGCCTGCGTCATGCGCAGGAACGCGGCCGCCAGCACGTTCGCCAATGGGGGGCGCGCGGGCATCACGAAGATGTCGATGAACGGCTTGCCGGGGGGCCAGTCGCGCAGGAAGAACTGGGCCCGCTGCCAGTGCTCGAGCCAGTCGAGCATCCATGCGCCGCCGGAGTGGCTCCGGACGAATGCGAGCCATCCCACGCACCAGCCGGTCACGAGGAGCTGGCCGGCCGCGAGGTCCCGGGCCGCGGGATCGGCGACGAGCCTTGCGGCCCCGCGCCAGCCGCAGGCGAGGCCCGCGGCTGCCAGCGCCGGCAGGAGCCAGTACCCCCAGAGGGGGCAGCCGCTCGCGAACACGGCCCAGGCGATCCCCCACGCCGCGACAAGCGAGAGCGCGGCGCCCGCCACGAGGTCCTCGGCCGGCTCCAGCCGGAACCGGTCGAGCAGCGGCCGCGAGAGCCCGAAGGCGACGCCCAGGACCAGGAGGAGGCAGGCGAGCGTGTCGGCGATCATCGGGGTGGGGGCCAGGCCAGCGCACAATACGCGGGCCAAGATGGCAATAATCTCCTCGCGGCGCATTTGCGCCGGGCGGTAGCCTCGGGGCCGCGATGGCCCCTGCACGCAACGACCCGTGAGGCCGACCGCGGACATGCCCGTCGCGGCGCTCAGGTGGGCCGCGGCCATCGTGATCGCCGTCGCGGTGGCCGCCGCGTACCGGGGCACCCTGGCCGGCCCGCTGATCTACGACGACCACGTGTGGATCACGCGCAACCCGTCGGTCCGCCGACTCTGGCCCATCGGAGGGGTGCTTTCGCCGCCCGCCGGCTCGCCGGTCCGCGGCCGGCCGGTCCTAAGCCTCTCCCTGGCCCTCAACCATGCGGTAAGCGGGGACGGGGCCTGGAGCTACCACCTGGCGAACCTCGGGATCCATATCCTGGCGGCGCTGGCCTTATTCGGGATCGCCACGCGGACGCTCGCATGGCGCCCCGGCCCCTTCCCGTCGGAGCGCGACCGCGTCCTGGCGGCCTTCGCGGTCGCGCTCCTCTGGGCGCTGCATCCGCTCCAGACCGAGTCGGTGACCTATGTGAGCCAGAGGTCGGAATCGCTCATGGGCCTCCTCTACCTCATGACGCTCTACTGCTTCATCCGCGGGGTTCAGTCGCCAAGGCCCGGCGCGTGGCACGTCCTCTCGGTGTCCGCGTGCCTCCTCGGCATGGCGACAAAGGAGGTGATGGTGACGGCCCCGCTCGTCGTCCTGGCATACGACCGCACGTTCGTTTCGACGGGCTTCCGGGAGGCGCTGCGCCTTCGGTGGAGGCTCTACCTTGGGCTGGCCTCCACCTGGCTCGTCCTGGGCTGGCTGGCCGCGGGCCTGGGCGGCCGCGGCGTGGGCCTCGGGCTCGGGTTCACGTGGTGGGCCTACGGGCTATCGGAGTGCTGGGCCGTCGCCCATTACCTCCTCCTCTCCGTGTGGCCGCATCCGCTGGTGTTCGACTACGGGACCAGCCTCGTCGGCAGCGTCGGCGCGGCGCTTCCGTGGGCTCTCGTCCTCGCCGCCATCGCGCTGGCCGCCGCGGCCGCCTTCCTGCGGAGGACCTTCGCGGGGTTCGCGGGCGTGTGGTTCCTCGCAATCCTCGCCCCTGCCTCGGGAGTCGTGCCCGTGGCCTTCCAGCCGATGGCCGAGCACCGGATGTATCTTCCCCTGGCGGCGGTCGCCGCGCTCGTTGTCGCGGGGGCCTGGGCTTGGCTCGGGAGGCGCAGCCTGGCGCCCCTCCTTGCGGCCGCCCTGGCGCTGGGGATCCTCACGGGCCTGCGGAACGGCGACTACCGGAGCGAGGCCGCGATCTGGGGCGACACGGTGGCGCGGCGCCCGTCCAATCCCCGGGCCCGGATGGCGCTGGGGGAGGCCCTGGCGAGGGAGGGGAGGCACGCCGGGGCCGCGGAGCAGTTCTGCGCGGCGGTGCGGCTCGATCCCGGCAGCCTTGAGGCGCACCGGGAGCTGGGCCTCGCGCTCTTCCACATGGGCCGTGCCGGGGACGCGCTGGAGGAGTACCGGGGCGTCCTGCCGCCGACGTCCGACTCGGCGCCGCTGCACTACGACACCGCCCTGGCGCTGGACGGGCTGGGGCGCATCCCGGAGGCGATCGCGGAATACACGCTTGCCATGCGGCTCGACCCGGATGACGCGGACGCGCGCATCGGGCTGGGGTCGGCGCTCACCCGGGCGGGCCGCGCCGGCGAGGCGAGGGTTCAGTTCGAGGCGGCGCCGGCTCTCAGGCCCGGCTCCTCCGAGGCGCGGGACGGGCTCGGGCGGCTGGGGGCGCCCCCGGCCGCACGGTGATCAGCGCAGGTTGTACTTGAGGATCGCCCAGAGAGCCCGGAACCCGTCGCGCCAGCCGATCTTCTTCCCCTCGGCGTACGTGCGCCCGTAGTAGCTGATGCCGACCTCGTAGATGACGACGTGCAGCCTCGCGACCTTGGCGGTGATCTCCGGCTCGAACCCGAAGTGGTCCTCCTCGATGCGGATCTTCTGGAGCACGTCCCTGCGGAACACCTTGTAGCAGGTCTCCATGTCCGTGAGGTTGAGGTTCGTCATCATGTTGGAGACGAGAGTCAGGAACTTGTTTCCTATCATGTGCCAGAAATAGCACACGCGGTGCGGCTCGCCGCCCATGAATCGCGACCCGAACACGACGTCGGCCTTCCCGTCCACGATCGGCTTCATGAGCTTCTGGTACTCGTTGGGGTCGTATTCCAGGTCGGCGTCCTGGACGATGACCGCGTCTCCGGTGGCGGCCGCGAACCCGGTCCGCAGCGCGGCGCCCTTGCCCTGGTTCGACTCGTGGTAGATGACCTTGTCGACCAGGGGCTCGATCTGGGTGCGCAGGAGGTCGCGCGTCCCGTCGCGCGAGCAGTCGTCGACGATGATGATCTCCTTGATCGGATAGGGGGAGCTGCGCACGCGCTCGACTATGGTGCGGATGGTCTTGGCCTCGTTGTAGCAGGGGATGATGATCGATAGCTTCATCTATGGAGTCGGAAAGGATGGAATGGCGCCGCGGCCAACGGAAGCTTTTATCGGCCCGGGACGGCGACGAACCCGAGCGACTCGACCCAGGCGGCCTGCCCCCCGGAGGGATCCCGCGAGGTGACCCAGGGCTCGAAGCGCGTGGGGTCGAAGAACCTCGCGGTGTGCGTCGCGGGGGCCGTGCCGTCGACCTCGATGGAGAAGCGCGTCTGCAGGTCTCCCCGGCGGCCCGGGTCCGCGATCCCATCCCACCACGGGCTCTGCGGCGGCGGGTACAGCCAGGGGGCGTCGATCCGCGCCCGGATGAGGCCGTCGCGGACGCGCACGACCGGGCCCGCAAGGATGACGGAGAAGACGTTCTCCGCCAGGACGAGACGCGCGTGGTCGGCGTCGAACCGCTCGAGGATCAGCTGGTTCATCATGCCGGGCCGCCCGTTTGAGATGAGGACGGCCGAGCGGGGGTCCGGGCCCGGCGCGACCCGGACGTCGATCTCCACGGGCCCGAATGCCGTTCCCTGGCTCCGGGCGGTCCAAAGGCTCGGGTAGTCGAGGAGCCGCGCGACGAACGCATACACGGCGGGGTCGGTCTTGCGGAACAGGATCCGGTGCTCGGCGGAGGCGAGGGCGACGTAGCCTGCGGTCCAGGCGCCGGCGCACAGCGCGAGGAGCCGCAGGACGTTGCGGGCCGGCCCGCCCGGGGATCCGCCGAAGAGCGCCAGGAGGCCGATCGCTGTCAGGACGGTGGCCCCGGCGAAGAGCTCGGTGATGTAGCGCGAGGCCGCCCCGGCGTAGCAGAAGAGGATGCACGCCGAGAACGCGGAGGCGAGCGCCGCGGCCCAGACCGTGCGCCGGAGCGCACGCGCCCCGGGATCGCCCCGGCGGCGCCAGGCCCACGCGAGCGCGACGAGCGAGGCAAGCTGGACGGGGATCGCGAACAGGGCGCCGTGCATCTCGTCGATCCCGAGGTGGCCCGGGGGCTCGCCCCCGGGCTGGACCGCGAGGACGAAAGGGAAATACGGGCTGAGGTCGGGGAGCGAGAACAGGTAGACCCAGGCGTCGTAGGGCGCGTACCGGGGGCTGAAGTGCACGATGTTGCGCTCGTCGGCCCCCCAGAGCTGGTAGCTCTGCCCGAATTCCAGGGGATTGCCGAAGCGCGCGGCGTTGTAGGCGAGGAGCGCGAGACCCCCGGCCGCGGCGACCGCGGCCGCCAGGGGCAGCCGGGAATCGGCCGGCCTCCGGCGGTCGAAGAGGAACACGAGCACCGCGGCGCCGGCGAAGAGGCTCGTCGGGCGCGATCCCAGCATCAGGGCGACGGCGGCCCCGGCCGCGAGCGCCCAGCGCGCGCCGCCCTCCGAGCCCAGGCACCGCCACAGGAAATAGAGAGCCCACCACAGGCAGGCGCACCCGGCCACGAGCGGGAGCTCCCAGACATCCGGGCGCCGGATCGTGACCGGAAGCCACGAGGCGCACATCGAGACAAGGAGTATCCCGCCCGCCGCCGGAGTGCCAAGGCCGGGGAAATGCCTCCTGCGAACGCCTGCGATCAGGAGGGCGAGCCCCGCCATCCCGCCCGCCGCGAAGACGGCCACGGCGAGCCTCTGGGGCAGGTGGTGGCCCGTGATGACCCGCCACGGTAGCATGACCAGGACGGGGGTCGGCCCGAAATAAAGGTAGTACTTGCCGCGGTAGAGGCTCGCGTCCCAGAGGCGCCACGCCGCGTTCCGCGAGGAATCGTACGGATCCCGGAGATTGAGGAGCTCGGGGGCGGGCTCGACCGACAGGCTCGTGTGCCCCTTCAGGAATCCGTCGACGAGGTATTCGTAGTGGTGCCAGGCGTCCCTCTGGTCGCCCTCGAACACCTTTGCGCCGTTCGCGATCCAGAAGAGGAGGAGCGCGCAGGCCGCGAGCGCCGCCCAGAGCGGGGCCGCTCCCGGCTTAGCCTCTCGCGGGTCCGGTGGGTTCATTGGGGGGCGCGGCCGGCATCAGGGACTCGACGCAGGGCGAGCCGGGCTCCGCCTGCGAGGGGCCCGCGATCGCAGGCTCGAATCCCACGGGTTCCGCCGAGTGGGTGGAGTGCGCGAAGACGCCGCCCAGGCCCCACTCGATCCGGAACAGCGTCTGGCGCTCCCGCGAGACGGCTGGGTCCATGCCGTCCCAGTAGGGATGCGCCGGCGGGGGGTACAGCCATGGGGCGTCCAGCCGTACGGCGAGCCGGCCGCCAGTCACGGCGAGAGGGGGCGTCTCGAGCACCCGGAGCTCGTTCTCGGCCACTACCAGCCGGACGTGCCCCGCGTCCACCCGCTCCAGGATCAGCCGGTTTGCGTTCTGGGGGCGCCCGTTCGCCATGAGCGAGGTGCGCGCGCCTGCGGGCCCGGGCGGAATGCGTATCACCATGCCGACCGGCCCGAAGCGGATGCCCTTCCCGCGGGCCCACCACTGGCTGGGATAGTCGAGAGCGTGCGCAACCGCCGCGTAGGTCCGCGGGTTCGTCTTTGCCATGAATCCCCGGAAATCGGCCGAGGCGAGCCAGACGCACGCGACGCTCCAGCATGCCGCGGCCGCCGCGAAAACCCTCAGGGCCCGGCGCGGGCGCGCCTTGGGTTCCAGGCCGAACACGGACATCAGGCCGACGGAAGTCAGGACGGTCCATCCTCCAAGTAGCTCGGTCATGTAGCGCGAGCAGGCCCCGCCCCAGGAGAAGAGGATCAGCGCCGCGAACACGCTCGCGCAGGCCGATGACGCGAGGGCGACCGCGGCCGCCCTCGTCCCGGGGATTGCGCGGCTGCGCCAGGCCCAGCCGCACGCCACGATGCCCGCGAGGTGGACGGGCATCATGAAGACGACGCCGTAGATCTCCTCGAACCCCATGTATCCCGCCGGGCGGTCGTCGGTCCAGAAGGGGTGGAGGAAAGGGAAGTACGGCCCAAGCTGCGGCAGCGAGAAGACGTAAACCTCTGCGTTGAAGAGGATGTTTGCCGGGCTGAAGAAGTGCAGGCCGCGGTACCCCTCGCCCCAGAGCTGGTAGCTCTGCCCGAACTCGAGCCACCTGCCGAACCGGGCATAGTTGTAGAGGAGGAGCCCGACGCCGCCCGCGCACGCGATCGCCGAGGCGACGAGGGCCGGGCCCCGCCTCCGGCTCCCCCCGGGGCCGGCGCCGGCGAGCGGGATCAGGAAGAGGAGAGCGGTCGCGGCTGCGGCGAAGACAAAGGTCACGCGGCAGCCCATGAGGAGGGCCAGCGCGGCGCCCCCGGCGGCGGCCCAGCGGGCCCGGCCGCCGGAGTCGTGGAACTTCCAGAGGAAATACACCGCCCACCAGAGGCATGCGACCGCCGAGACGATCGGCATCTCCCAGAAGCCCGGACGCCGCAGCGTGACGGGGAGCCACGATGCGTGGAAGGCGACGATGACGATGCCCGCCAGGGCCGCGGCCGACAGCCTAGGGAAATGCCTGTTCCGGACCTCCCAGAGGAGGAGGGAGAGGCCGGCGAGCCCGATCGCCGCGAACGCCGCGACCGCCAGGCGCTGGGGGAGCGCCCGGCCCGTGACGGCCCGCCAGGGCAGCATGAGCGCGGCCGCGGGCGCGGGGCCGTAATAGAGGTAGTACTTTCCCTGATACAGGCTCGCGTCCCAGAGCCTGTAGGCCTTGTTGGCCGCCGGATCGTAGGGGTCGCTGAGTCCGAGGAGCTCCGGGGCCGGCTCGACGGACAGGTACGTATGGCCGTGCAGGAAACCCTCGGCCAGGTACTCGTAATGATGCCAGACGTTCCTAAGGTCGCCGTCCCAGGGTGCCACGCCCTCGGCGGTCCAGAAGGCCGCCGCGGCGCAGGCGCCGAACGAGAGCCAGAGGGCGAGCCGGGAGGCCACGGTGGCGCCAGGCGGGGTCATGGCCCGGTCCCCTTTCTTGCGAGCTCGGCGCTCGCCGCCTCCGCAATGACCGCCGCGTCGGGGTGCCAGGGCTGCATCTTCAAGGCCTCCCTCGCCTCGCTGAGCGCGGTCGCGTCGTCACCCACCGTGAACGCGGCCCGGGCGAGGAGCACGTGGTCCTGGACGAACGTCGAGCGGTCGCCCACGCCGCCGATATTGGAGAACGCCGCGAATCCCGCCAGGACGACAGAGAACGCAAGCGCAGCGCGCCGGCCCGGGGACCAGCCGGTCCAGAATGCCGGCGAGACGAGCGCGCCCCCGGCGAGGACGGCGAGGATCGCGGCCAGGGGCAGCCGGAACCGGGCGCTGACGAAGAAAAGGAGGATGGAGGCGGCGCAGGCCGCCGCCACGGCCGCGAGCGCGATCGCCGTCCGCGGGGACTCGGAGGCGAGCCGGGCGGCTCCTGCGACTCCCAGAACGAGGAGTACGCCCCAGCAGATGGGATTCCACGAGAGCCACGGCGATCGTGCCTTGTGGAACGCGAAGGTCTTGTTGTTGTACTGCTCCCAGTTGTTCAGGAGCGCGTAGGCCTTCCGCGCCTCGAGGGCGGCCCACCGCAGGGGATGGGACGAGACCTCGTCCAGGAAACGGCGGCGCCAGTGCGCGTTCATGAGGGGGATGTCCGGAGGCTGGCCGCCGGTCTCCTTTTCGTAGAGATAAACCGACTCCGCCCGGGCCGGGTTGCTTCGCGCGAGGGCGGGGGAAATGCTAACCTGCTGGGAATAGAAGCGGCCGTTAGCGCCCGGCCGGTTCGCGGCCCACAGGTTGTAGGCGCCCTGCCACGGCAGGAAACCCGCGACTCCGCAGACCCTCCGCTGCCAGGCCGACTGGGCCCCGAAGAGGACCACCCCGGCGAGCGACGCCGCGAGGATCCTCCCGCGCGCGCGCGAACCGCACAGGAACAGCGCGAAGAGGGGTACCAGGACCCAGGTCAGGAGGTAATTCGGGCGGACGAGCGCCGCGGCCGCCCACGAGATCCCCGCGCCGGCCCAGGCCCGCGCCCGGTCCGGTGCAGCGAGCGCGGCGGCGAGGAAGTTGAGACCGACGAGGAAGAGCGCGAGCGAAAGCGTGGCGTCCAAGGCCTGCGTCGCGAAGTGGACCATCACGGGGTCGAGTCCGAAGAGGAGGCCCGCGGCGAGCGCCGCCCGCCCGCCGAACCAGCGCCTGGCGATGCAGGCGACCAGCGCCGCGTCCAACGCGTGGAGCAGGGCCCCGAGGAGCAGCGCGGCCGGGAAGAGCCCGCCGGCGGATATCCCGACCGCGCGCAGGCCCGCGAGGACGAGCGCGTAGCCGGGCGCCCGGTAGAACGGCAGCGCCGGCAGAGTCCCGCCAAAGACGGCCCCAGCGAGGTCGATGTTCTCCCGCTCGTCCAGCACGGGCACGCGGCCAAGCGGCGTCCCCAGGTACCAGTTCAGGTGACCCAGGGCGTAGATGAGGGCGATGGCGGCAGGCAGCGCGACCGCGATGCCCCGCCGGAACGGGTCGGGTTTTTGGGAAAAGTCCGTGTTCGGGGCCATGCTCGACACCGAATGCCATGAGAGCGCGCGGCGTCCCGCCATGCGAGCCCGTTATGGGTGCCTAATAGAGGACTTCCCGATTGTTCCCTCCCCGGGGTTCAGGCCAGGGCCGGCGCCACGCTGCACTGGATTGCGGGGTTACCCATCCGGGCCTCTAGCAGGGGGAATTTCCGACGATGGGGTCGATGAGTCCCACGTCGCCGTTGTCCTCGCACTGAAAAATCACCGAGTATTTGGACACATTGGCGACGAATTTTGGATCGAGCGTGTTATACATGCAATCGTCAAACAGGTAGATTTGGGGCACCGGGAGATATTTCAGAGATTTCTTGGCGCCCGATTTCCTTCCGGCAATTCTCGGCATGAACCACATCCCCATTGGGCGATAAACGCGCTTGCCGGCCGCATCCTCGATCGTGAGCTCAGCGGTCTGCGGGGTGCCCAAAGCCTTGTAGGTTTTTTTAAAGTAACCCTTGTTCTTTAGATCGGCTGGATCGATAGGTTTTCCGCCGTCAATGCTTATCAGGTGGCTGGTCATGGGCACGCCCGCCCTCTTGCACCCGCGCCCGTGTGGCCCGTAGATACTCCTGAATTTGGTCACAATTAGCGTGACCTTGGCCCCTGCCGCGGCCCTTGTCAGGTAAGTCCTCAGGGTTTTTCTGGTGCTGAGCTGTTTTTTGACCAATACCCTCAATACTGAGGGGTTTGGGCGTGTCATTTTGGTCGTTTTCATATGCATGTCCTTCCTTTTTTGTTTATGGTTTGGGGTTCGAGATTCCTGCCGCGGCAGCCCGTTCAATGTCGGGCCACGGATCAAGCGGCACATATCCTAGCTGGGTGAGCTTGGATATCGTGGCGCGCGCGTCGTCGGAGCGGCCCATCCGTGCGGCGACCCGCGCCGCGGGATCGAGCAACCGCCAGTCGCGGGTGGCTGGCAGCCGAGGGGCAAGCATCTCTGCTGCGTGCTGCCAGTCGCCCTTTGCCGCGGCGCCTGCGCCGGCCTGCGCCGCGATGTCGCCCGCGACCTCGCATGCCGTGGCGCATTCACCCACATCGGCATCGGTCGCCCGGCCCTCGCGTCTCAGCTTTTCGCCCAGCTCGACGGCCCGCGTTGCCGCAGCGGCGGCGGCTGGCAGGTCGGAGGAGGCGCGCAGCTGTGCCTCGACCCGCCACGCGGTCGCCAGCCATTGGACGAATCTGCGATCGGTGGGCTCGGCGGCCGATACGCCTTCGAGCTGGGGCCGGATTTCCTCCAGGATATGGGCCGCTGCGGCGGGATCGCCCTGCCGCCGGGCCAGAATTGCCCCCCTGAGGCGGGAGTAAAGCGAGGCGGCCAGCCAGTGGCGGTTCGACGGATCATTTTCCACCCGCTCATCGATCAACTTGCGCGCCTTCCTCAGGCGTTCTCCGGCGGCCGCGAGTTGTCCGGTCGCCAGGTACACATCTGTCTCGAGCAGCAGGGGGCCATTGGCCAGCATGCCCCGCCAGCGCGCATTGCCAGGCTCTGCCGAGATGAGCTGTTCGAGCTGCGCCTCCTGGAGCGAAAATTGCTTCAACGCCTCGGCAAACTCACCCCGCTGCTCCGCTATGCTTCCCAGAACGGAATGCGCATCCGCAAGCCGGTAGAGCGTCTCTGGGTCGGCCGGGTTTGGTCCGAGCAGCCCGTCCAGCGTCGCAAGCTCCGCAAGAAACTCCTCGCGGGCGCCGTCAAATTCGCCGCGCTCCTTTCGCACGTGCGCGAGGTTGTGCTGGCTGCTGGCGAACTCGCTGCGCCAGGCCGGGCGCGACGGGTCGAGGGCCACGAGCGCCATGCACGTGTCGTGATAGCGGTTGAACCAGTCGGTGGTTGCGGAAAGCTCGCCGCGCCTCAGGTGGACGTAGCCGATCCAGAATTCCGCCTGGCCCCGCTCAAAAAGCATGTCCCCGTCCCGGGGATGGCGCGCCGCCAGCGCGGCCGCGCGGCCGTAGGCCTCCGCAAAGGCCGCAGCCGCCTCATCGTAGCGCGTCTGCTCCATCCGGATCTGGCCGATCTGCGTGAGGGCCTTCGACCGGCGGGCGAGCTCCGTGTCGCTCAGGTCGCGCGCATCCCGCGACACGAAATAGGCCATCGCCTTGTCGCCGACCGACTCGAGCACGTCGAGCCGCCCCACCTTCGCGAGCTGCGCGCGCAGGTCGCCGAGCATGAACGTGAGCAGGTCCTCAGCCCGGCCGCGCTCCAGTGCGGCGGTCCGCTCGGCGCGCCTTGCCCGCACCGCCTCCCAGGTGCTCGCGACAACGCCCAGCACCAGGACGGCCGCGATCGTCGCGCCGGCAAAGAACACCGGTCTGTTCCGGCGGATGAGCTTCCCGAGGACGTAGGCCGTGCTCGGGGGCCGCGCCACGACCGGCTCGTTTTCAAGGTGGCGCTGGATGTCGCGGGCCAGGCCGTTCGCCGTCTCGTAGCGGCGCGTGCGGTCCTTCTCGAGGCAGCGCATCACGATCCAGTCGAGGTCGCCGTACACGAGCATCGAGAGCTTGGACTCCTCGGTGCCCCGCTGCTGCGCGACCGTCTTTCGGTCCTCCTTTGCCAGCGTCGTCAGCCGGTGCGAGGGCCGCGGCGGCTCGACCTCGCGGATCGTGCGCCGCATCGCCTCGAGGCCGGACTTGATCAGGGTCCCGGCATCGAACGGCGGCCGGCCCGTGAGCAGCTCGTAAAGGAGCACGCCCAGGCTGTAGATGTCGCTACGCGTGTCGACGTCGAGACCGCTCATCTCCATCTGTTCCGGGCTCGTGTAGGCGGGCGTCCCGATGAATGCATGGAACTGCGTGAAGAGCGTCTTCTCCGTCAGGCGCGACCTCGTCGCCTTCGCGATGCCGAAGTCGATCACCTTGGGCACGGGCACGCCGTCGTGGAGGGTGACCAGGATGTTCGACGGCTTGAGGTCGCGATGGATCACGCCCTTCTGGTGCGCGTGCTGGACCGCCTGGCAGACCGTCATGAACAGCTTCAGGCGCGCCTCGACGGGCAGCCGGTTCTCGTCGCAGTACCGCGTGATCGCCACGCCGCGGACGAGCTCCATCACGAAGAAGGGCCGGCCGGAGTCCGTCGCCCCGGCGTCGAAGACGTGCGCGATGTTGGGGTGGTCCATGAGCGCCAGCGCCTGCCGCTCGGCCTCGAACCGCGCGATCACCTCCTTCGTGTCCATGCCGGCCTTGATGATCTTAAGCGCCACCCGCCGCCTGATCGGCTCCTCCTGCTCTGCCATCCAAACCACGCCGAAGCCGCCCCGGCCGATCTCCTGCAGCAGCTTGTAGGGCCCGATCCGGGCGCCGGGGGCTTCCGTCGGCGCGGCCTCCAGCGCTAGGTTGAAGGCCTGCACCAGTGAGTCGGGGGAAAGGCTCCCGCCGGATCGCGCCTGCTGGGAATCCTCCGCGGCGGCGATCGCGACCCAGATGTCCGGCAGCCGGTCGCGCAGCGCAGGATCCTCGGCACAGGCGCGCTCCAGTGAGGGCATCCTCTCGGCTGCCGGGAGGGCGAGCAGCCGCGCGACCAACGATTCATCGGAGCCGGAGGAGGTCACGGGATGTTCGGGACGGGCTGTGCTAGCGGAAGGGCAGCTCGGTAACAAGGGTCAATTGGCCAAACGCAGAGAGCCACAGCCCCCCTGGGCTGTGGCTCCGTGCAGCGGTACGATCGGCAACGGCGGATGCAGGGCAATCAGGCACGATGCGATGACTGGCCGACCGAGCCGCTACCTGCTGGCGATGTTCCGAGCCGGCGAATCGGGCTTCAGCGTCGCGGCGATGGCGGCGAATGCAGGTTTGTTGACAAGCTGCAGGTCGGACACGCGATCGTTCGAGAACGTGATGACCACGGTCTCGCAGCCTTGCGAGTTGGCCGTGTTGGAGTTGTTCGCATGGTAGCCGGTGTAGACCCAGACGTCGGGCGTCAGCTGTTCGCGATCCTTGTATCTCATCGCGAACGAGACGTCTCCCCGGGTCATTCCGCGCTGGACCTTCATGTCCCCGTTGGATGTGGAGATGAGGGTGCGCACGGAGTAGGCGACGGGAATGTCTTCCTTGGTCGAGGCAAACAACGGACTGAGCGCGGACGCGCTGAGCGCCGCGGCGAGGATGAGGACTGAGGCATTTCGGGTGTTCATTTTGGTGGGAGCTGAGCGTTTCTGGTTGAGGGGCCCCGGTCGTCCGCCTCGCCCCGCTGATTGCGGAGTCTGGCGGGAACCGTTGCCTTCACCGCTTACTACCGATTCCCCCGCGCGATATCACAGGCAGGGCGCGATATTTCGCCAAAACCCCGTCCGCGGGCCTCGGATATGGAGCCGGATTGTCCGGCCGGCACTTGAGCCCGGCCCGCCGGGATCCGTCCGAAGGCGCGCTATAAGGACCGCTGCGGCGGGGCATTGCGCGAGGCGGGCATGGCGGCCGGGTCCGCCACCGGGCGGCCCGCGCAGGCGATGGCGGGCCTGCCATCCTGGCGGAATGGAAGGCTACCAGGGCGACGACGAGCCGCCCGACGCCTTGATCAGATGGCGGAGCTCGGCGTCGACGTCGGCCTCGTCGGCCACGGTCTGGGCGACGTCGCTGCGCAGGTGCTCGCCCAGCCGCCGGCGCAGGCGCTGCAGCGCGACGGTGAAGGCGTGCGCGTTCATGCCGAACCGCTCGGCCTGCTGGGCAACCGATTTCTGGCTGGTGTTGCCCCAAACGTGGGGACGCAGCTCGGCGAAGAGGACGCCCCGGTCGCTCTTCTCATATTCCTCGCGCAGCGCGTCGATGGCATGGCTGATCATGTCGAGCGCGTAGTTGCGGTCGAACGCCTGCTCGGGGGTGAGGTCCGGATCCGCCGGCTCGCGGGCAAAGCGCTCCCCGGCGGTGCTGAACTCGAGCGGCACGGGGGCCTGGCCGCCGCCCCGCTTCGCCGCCTGCCCGCGCTGCCATTCATTGGCCAGGAAATTGCGCAGCGAGGTCAGCAGGAACGTGCGGAAGCGCCCGCGTTTGGGCGTGGCCCGCGACACCCAGTCCGACGCGAGCATCCGGGCGAGGAATTCCTGCGTGCAATCCTCGGCCTCGTGATGCGTCCGCCCCTGCCGGCGGACAAAGTTGTAAAGCGGGTACCAATACTGGCGGCACAGGGACTCCAACGCGGAACGCGCCTGGGACTCCGAGCCCTTGCCGGCGTTCAGGACCATCGACCACTGCGTCGACGGAAACACGCCGCGCGGGGACGGCGGCGTGGACGCGCTCGATGATGAGTCCCGAGGCATGGCTTTGACCTGTTCGGCGGCAGGTTGAAGCGGATGATGAGTCGATACACAATCTCCTTCGCCGCGGCCCGTCCTGAAACTGGGCCTGGATCGTGGCCCCGTTTGTGGCCTTTCCCCTCGGGCCGGAGCGGGCTCAGCCGCCGTATGAAGTACATCTTTTCACGTAAAAATATCGTCCCTTTGCATTGCCGAATCCCCATGGCCGGGGCCCATCCAGAGGGTTCATTCCGACGATCCCGGGACGGGCGCTCGGCCCGGCGCATCGCGCGAGTTCTTGACGGTGGATCGGGGGGACGGGCAGGCTTGTCCCATGCCGCCCGAGGAGCCCCTCAAGAAAAGGAAACTCCCGCTGTTCCAGCTGTGCGTCGTCGCGTTCGCGGCGGTCGCGGCGGCGCTGCTCCTGCTGCGTGGCGTGAACATCCGCGGCATGGCCGCCCAGGGGATGGCAATGATCCGCGACGCCGGGCCGTGGGTGTACTTCTCCGCGACCGCCTTCCTGCCCGCCGTCGGGGCCCCGCTGAGCGCGTTCACGATCGTCGCCGGCGAGGCCTTCGCCGCGCAGATGACGCTCGCCGGCGTGATCGTCGCCACGATGGCCGCGATCGCCGCGAACCTGGCGCTCACCTACTGGCTCGCCCGCTATGCGCTCCGCCCGATCCTCTCGAGGGTCACCGAGCACTACGGCTACAGGATCCCGCGGGTGACGAAGAAAAACGCGCTCAACATCGCCCTCATGCTCCGCCTGACCCCCGGACCGCCGTTCTTCATGCAGTCCTACATCCTCGGGCTGGCCGAGGTGCCGTTCCGGCTCTACATGATCGTCTCCTGGGTCTGCATCCTCCCCTGGGCGGTCGCGTTCGTCGTCCTCGGCAAGGGGGTCTTCAACGGCAACTTCAAGATGGTGATAACCGGCGTCGGCGTCCTTGTGGCCGCGACGGCGTTCGTCCACTGGGTCCGCAAGCGCTATGCCGACCGCCTCGATTGACCTGGCGGGCCCGGGACCGGACGCCCGGCCGCTGACCGTGACCGAGTTCACCCGGCGGGTGAAGGCGGTCCTCGAGGGGGCGATCGGCCCCTGCTGGGTGAGGGGCGAGGTGTCCAACCTGCGCGTCCAGCCGAGCGGGCACGCCTACTTCTCCCTCAAGGACGCGGGGGCCCAGCTCTCGGCCGTGATGTTCCGCGCGCATGCCGCGAGGCAGTCGGTGAAGCTGAGGGACGGGCTGCAGGTTGTGGCGTACGGCGACGTCGGCGTCTACGAGCCCCAGGGCAAGTACCAGCTGGTCGTCAAGACTCTCGTCGCCGACGGGGTGGGGGCGCTCCAGCTGCAGTACGAGGCCCTCAAGCGCCGGCTCTCGGACGAGGGCCTGTTCGCCCCGGAGAGGAAGAAGGCGATCCCGCAGATGCCGGGGACCGTGGGGTTCGTCACGTCGCCCACGGGCGCCGCCGTCCAGGACTTCATGAGGATCCTCATCCGGCGCGGCTGGAGGGGAAGGGTCGTCGTGCTTCCCGCGAAGGTCCAGGGGGAGGGCGCCGCGGCCGAGATGGTCGAGATGCTGCGCCTAGCCGAGACGCTCGGGATCTTCGACCTGATCGTCATCGGGCGCGGCGGCGGCAGCATCGAGGACCTCTGGGCATTCAACGAGGAGCCCCTTGTCCGCGCGGTTGCGGCCTGCGGCGTGCCGACGATCTCCGCGGTGGGCCACGAGATCGACTTCACGCTGTGCGACTTCGCGGCCGACAGGCGCGCCGAGACGCCGAGCGCCGCCGCGGAGCTGATCTCGAGCGAGTTCGTCCGGTTCGCCGAGAGGACCGGAACCGCCAGGGAGGCCGCCGAGGGCGCCCTTTCCGGGGCCATGGACCGCGCCCGGGAGCGGGTCGCCCACGGCAGGTCCCGGCTGCGCCTGCTTTCGCCCGCGGCGCTTGTCGAGCGGGGCTACCTTCGCCTCGACGACATGTCGAACCGGCTCGCGTCGGCGCTCGGCTCCTCGATTCAGGACCGCGTCCACCGGCTCTCGGGCGCAGCCTCCCGGCTCGAGCGGGCCTCCCCGGAGACCCGCGTGCTCCTCTACCGCCAGCGGCTCGGCTCGCTCGGCAAGCGGATCCAGGGCGCGAGCCCGGGCTCCGTGCTCAACCGCGGGTTCGCCATCGTGCGGGACGACAGGGGCAGGCCCGTCATCCGGCGCGCGGCCATAAGACCCGGCCAGCGGCTCGAGGCCGAGTTCGCCGACGGCAGGGCCCCGCTGCGCGCGGAAGAAAGTTGAGTTTTCGGGAAGGCGGGGAGACGTTGGCCCCCTTTATGTCCTCGCGCACGCTCCTATCCGGCCTCGCAGCGGCAACGCTGCTCCTGGGCGCGTGCGGAGGGGAGAAGGTGGCCACCTACAAGGTGCCCAAGGAGAAGGATCCGGAGCCTCCGGCGGCCGCAGCCGGGGCGGGAACCCAGGCGGAGCCGGCCCCGGGGGCATCGATGGCGGACACCTCCGTCCCGACGGCCGCGGGCGCGGACCTGGCCTGGGAGGCGCCCGCCGCATGGAAGGCCAAGCCGGCCTCGGCGATGCGGAAGGGGAGCTACGCCGTCCCCGGCGACGGCGGCGATGCGGAACTCTCGGTCACGGCCTTCCCGGGAGATGTCGGCGGCGAGCTCGCCAACGTGAACCGCTGGCGGGGCCAGGTGGGGCTCGCCCCCCTCAGGGCCGAGGAGCTCGACCCCGCGGTCAGCCGCCTCGAGGCGAACGGCCTCAGCTTCACGATCGTCGAGCTCTTCCCTCCGGGCGATCCCGGCGCCAAGGCGATCGTCGGGGCGATCGTCCCCTTCGGCGGGTCGACCTGGTTCTTCAAGCTCATGGGGCCGGGGGGCGCCGTGAAGGCGGCCAAGGCCGCCTTCATCGAGTTCCTGCACACGGTCCGGGCGCCCTGACCGCCGATGCCCCCCCTCATCATACAGCTCCGCAACGTCCTGGTCTCCCTCAGGCTGACGGTCTTCCTCCTCGCGCTGTCGATCGTCCTCGTCTTCTGGGCGACGCTCGACCAGGTGCACCTCGGCGTGTGGGCCGTGCAGCAGAAGTTCTTCCACTCGTTCCTCGTCTTCGCGAGGGTGGGCGACCTGCGCGTCCCGGTCTACCCCGGCGGGTACACGATCGGCGGGCTCCTCCTCGTGAACCTCCTGTGCGCGCATGCCTACCGGTTCAGGCGGGGCTGGGGGAAGGCCGGCATCTGGACCGCGCACGCGGGCCTGATCCTGCTCCTCGTCGGCGAGCTCGTCTCCGGCCTCGTGCAGCAGGACTACCAGATGCGCCTGGACGAGGGCGAGACCAGGAACTACTCGGAAAGCAGCCTCTTAAACGAGCTTGCGGTCATCGACGCGACCGACCCGAAGCTCGACCAGGTGGTGGCGATCCCCGAGTCGATGCTCGCGAGCGGAGCGGTCGTCCAGAACCCCGTCCTGCCCTTCAAGGTGGTGCCGCGGGCATACTATGAGAATTCGACTGTCCAGATGCGCACCCAGGCGCCGGGGGCGCCGGCCTCGCCGGCCAACCAGGGCATGGGGCCCCAGTTGGCCGTGACGCCCGCCGAGGTCACCTACCGGCAGGACGAGCGCAACACGCCTTCGGCGTACGTGGAGCTCGTGGGGCCGGAGGGATCCCTCGGGACCTGGGCGGTCTCGGTGCTCCTCGGCAACCCCCAGAGGTTCGAGTACGCGGGCCGGTCGTGGAAGATGGCCATGAGGCCGAAGCGGCTCTACGAGCCCTACTCCCTCACGCTGGAGAAGTTCAGCCACGACATCTATCCCGGCACGGACATCCCCAAGAACTTCTCGAGCAAGGTCCGGATCAACCCGCCCGAGGGCGGGGAGGGGCGCGAGGTCCTGATCTACATGAACAACCCGCTCCGGTACGCTGGTCTCACGTACTACCAGGCGAGCTTCGACAACAATGACAAGACGACGATCCTCCAGGTCGTGCGCAACCCGAGCTGGCTCGCGCCCTACATCGCGTGCGCCGCGATCACGCTCGGGCTCGTGATCCAGTTCCTGATCCACCTGGCGGGGTTCGCCCGCGGAAGGAGGCGCGCATGAGGCACAGGATCCCGGTCTTCGTGGTGGCCGTCGCCGCAGTCTGCGTCCTCCTGGGGTCCGTGCAGAGGCCGGAAGGCGGGTCGGACGCCGTGCTCGCCTTCGGCAGGCTGCCCGTCCTCGCCGAGGGCCGGATCAAGCCGCTCGACTCGGTGGCGCGGAGCACGCTCCTCGTTATTCAGGGAAGGCAGAGGGTCATGAGGGCCGACCGCACCGAGCTTACGCCCGACGAATGGCTCCTCGACGTCTTCTACGCCCCGGAAAAGGCGGACACCTACCGGGTCTTTGTCGTCGACAACCCCGACCTCCTCTCTCTGATCGGGAAGAACGACGAGAACCTCGCGATCCACTACGACAAGGCGGCGGAGCAGGTGATGGCGCTCATCGGGTTCCTCCCGAGCCGGCAGCGCAGGATGTCATTCAGCGAGATCGCGCCCTACCTGCAGCAGATCGAGGCCCAGGAGAAGCTCGCGGAGCCGGTCGAGGCCCAGTCGAGGACCCGGTTCCAGTCGGCCGTCGTCCAGCTCTACGGCAACCTCTCGCACTACCTGCGGCTCAGGCGGGCCCTGGCGCCGGAGGGGACCAGGGACTTCCTCGGGGAGCTGCTCCACCTCCAGGAGAGCCTCTCCGACGGGGTCGAGGCGGTGCGCGCGAAGGAGGCCGGCAAGCCCCACGACGAGGCCAAAGCCGCCGCGCTCATCGCGGAGGGCCAGAAGTTCATAGGCATGGCCGAGAGCACCGACCTCCTCGCCATCCCGCCCGACGACGGCGCCGCCGATCCCAACGCCTGGCACACCGCCGGCCACGCCCTCCTGGAAAGCTTCGGGCAGGGCTTCGTCAGCCCGCCGGTCCTCGCCTATGCGGGCATGGGCTATGCGTGGCGCAACCACGAGGCGCCCAGCTTCGCGCACATCGTCCAGATGTACGGGTCCGGCCTGGAGAAGCGCTTCGGCCCGCAGGTCCGCAAGGCCCGGATCGAGACGGTCTTCAACGCGGCCCAGCCCTTCTACGCGGCCATGATCATCTACCTCTGCGCCTTCCTCTGCGCGGTGCTCTCCTGGCTCAAGTGGCCCGAGCCCGCCAGGGTCTCGGCCTGGGGGCTTGTCGCGCTCGGATGGGCGGTCACGACGGCGGGCATCGCGACCCGCATGTGGCTCGAGGGCCGCCCTCCGGTCACGAACCTCTACTCCTCGGCGCTCTTCATCGGCTGGGGCTCGGTGGCCCTGTGCCTCGTCCTCGAGGCTACCTACAAGAACGCGATCGGCACCGCCGCGGCCGGCATGATCGGGTTTGCGACCCTCCTCATCGCGCACCACCTCGCGCTCGCCGGGGACACGCTCGAGATGATGCGTGCCGTCCTCGACTCGAACTTCTGGCTCGGGACCCACGTCGTCGTCGTGACGACGGGCTACGCCTCCACCTTCCTCGCCGGGATCCTGGCCGTGATCTACATCCTTCGCGGGGTGTTCACGCGAACCCTGGACAAGGCCACGGCCGACGCCCTCGCCCGCATGGTCTACGGGATCGTCTGCTTCGCGACCCTCTTCAGCTTCGTTGGGACGACCCTCGGGGGCATCTGGGCCGACCAGTCATGGGGCCGCTTCTGGGGCTGGGACCCGAAGGAGAACGGGGCGCTCATCATCGTCATCTGGAACGCCCTGATCCTGCACGCGCGCTGGGGCGGGCTCGTGAAGCAGCGCGGGCTCATGTGCCTCGCCGTCTTCGGGAACGTCGTCACGAGCTGGAGCTGGTTCGGCACCAACATGCTCGGGATCGGGCTCCACAGCTACGGGTTCACCGAGGCCGCGTTCTGGTGGCTGAGCGTGTTCATCGCGAGCCAGCTGGCTCTCATCGCGGTCGCCAGCCTGCCGCTCGGGAAATGGCGGAGTTTCAGGGCCCCGGCCGCCTCGCCCTGACGGGTTTCCCCGCGGCTCAGGCGAGCGGCGGGCGCGGCTCTTCCGATTCCTCGTCCTTGAACTGGACGTCCCTGGCGTGCTGGAGGAGGGTGCCCTCATCCTGCATCTGCTGGAGAGACTCGATCGAGGGACTGCGGAAGGCCGACTTTGCGCGGAGGCGCTTGTAGGCGTCGATCGTGAAGATCCAGCCCGAGTAGGTGTCATCCTCCGCCTTGTCGTTCTTGATCTGGGACTTGATGTTCCCGGCGACAAAGGCCGCGACGAGGAGGGACTGGTTGGCCTGCTCCCGCGTCCGATCGAGCCCCCACTTTTCGGCGACCCACGGGAGCTGGTCGGGGCCGATGTCGACCATCACGTCCTCGCTCTCCTGAGCGTAGACGACGACGGTCTTGGCCGCGTCGCTCGCCTCCGGCCCCGTGATGTTCTTCTCCAGCAGCGAGATCGCAAGGAGGACGTCGTGCTTGGAGGGCGTCATCGCGGCGGCGCCGCTCGCGAAGACGGAAAAAAGGGCTGCGGCGAGTGTTCGCCTGATGATCGGCGTGGGAATATTCAAACGGCGGGCTATCCTCGCCCAGAAAGGAATTCCGCGCAACTAAGATTGATTCGTCGTGACACTCCCATCGCCTAAAGGCGACGGGCTTCTTGGGATTCGATCGGGACCGT